>Ga0134128_10001924_pt1 | contig 26133 bp, 22 predicted proteins | sample KB31754_FD_96462 | JGI IMG/M metagenome (GOLD analysis project Ga0134128, IMG submission 96462) | Terrestrial soil microbial communities with excess Nitrogen fertilizer from Kellogg Biological Station, Michigan, USA - KB3-175-4 | ecosystem: Environmental > Terrestrial > Soil > Unclassified ...
GCCGAAACATAGGCCGGACTCCTTTTATTGACCTGTCATAAAAATGACAAAGGGTCCGGCCACGCGCCAACCGCAATTCCACCGGCTCAGTCAGCTAAAAAGTGCAAAAGTCGAGGTAACATTTTGTAATATCCGTTGGACGGCCGGCGACAAGCCGACGAAAGGTAGCTGAAGGCGGGGTGATCTTCACTCTCTCCAACGTTCGACCATATTGGGAAGCGCTCATTCATTCGGGTACCACCTCCGCCCTTTCGAAACCGTGGACTTCCATCACAGCCTGGAAGGCTGTGCTACGTTGGACGAGGCGCGAAATATCGCCCACGGCGCAAACACTCTTCTTCGCTGTCGCGGCGCATGAGGCGTGCATTTGCAGGTTGCAGGGGAAACAAGTAATGTACCCCGCGCAGCGCCTTAGGCGCGTCTGTTTTGACCCAATGGATTGGGTTTGGCGGCGCTGGGTGTTCGTGATAAGGCCAGCTAATCGATGATTGGCTGACTGATTGTGTCGAGAGAGAACCTGACGGATCGGGTTGAAGAGCCGGGAAAAGCCGGCGCGCCAGTTGTAGGGCGTGGCGAATTTACGTTTGGATTTGCGGGCGGCGAAGGCTCTTGGTTTGGGGGCTTCGCATGGCCTTGTCAGGCTTCACCGCATCTCTTTGGCCCACCTGGCTCTCGATTGGCAAATCGAACATCCGTAGGTTCCAGGGCGTTGGTATGCAGATCGGCTTGGCAGGCCTGTCCTCTTGAATTGACAGGCGCGATTGCTGCCGTTAGCGGACGCGGCCAAGGCCGCACAAGGAGTGCTCCGCGTGATCTTCGATTCGCTGTTGGGAATGTTCAGCATCGATATGGGCATCGACCTGGGCACATGCAATACGCTCGTGTGCGTCAAGGGCGAAGGCATCGTGCTGAACGAGCCGAGCGTGGTGGCCGTGCGCAAAGGCACCAACCGCGTGCTCCAAGACGGCAATGCCGTCGGCTTGGTTGCCAAGGAAATGCTGGGCAAAACGCCCGGCTCCATCACCGCCATCCGTCCCCTTAAAGATGGCGTGATCAGCGATTTTGAAGTGACCGAGGCGATGCTCAGCTACTTCATTCGCCGGGTGCATGGCCGCAAGCATTTCATCGGGCCGCGCGTGGTGATCGCGATTCCATCGGGCATTACCGCAGTCGAAAAACGCGCAGTGCTGGATTCAGCCGAACGCGCGGGAGCGCGGCGGGTTTATCTCGTCGAAGAGCCCATGGCTGCCGCGATTGGCGCGGGCCTTCCGGTTACCGAACCCACCGCCAGCATGATCGTCGATATCGGCGGCGGCACGACGGAAGTGGCCATCATTTCGCTCGCCGACATCAGCGTCTGCAAATCGGTTCGCACCGCCGGCGACGATTTCGACGAAGCGATCGTCAACCACATGAAAAAGACCTACAACATGGCGGTTGGCGAGCAGATGGCCGAGCGGATCAAGATTGAAATCGGCTCGGCCGCTCCGTTTGGCGATGGTGAGCCGAGCATGGAAGTTAAAGGTCGCGACATGATCAGCGGCCTGCCTCGCAAGACGACGATTACCGCCGAGGAAATCCGCGAGGCTCTGCAGGAGCCGGTGACGAACATCATCGAGGCGGTGACGCAAACGCTCGAGCAGGCCGAGCCGGAATTGGCGGCCGATCTTGTTGATAATGGCATCACGATGGCCGGCGGAAGCTCGCTGCTGCGTGGCCTGACGACAGTGCTGAGCAACGCCACCGGATTGGATGTCCGGCTGGCCGAAGATCCGCTCACCTGCGTCGCCCGCGGCACAAGTGTCTATCTGGAGAATCTGGAAATCTGGAAAGACACGATGGAGAGCGACGAGGACGAGTTGTAAAAAATTTGCGCCGCTGTGGCAAGCGACGATCCACTGAGGTTACATGGCGTAATGCCATTTTGAGACAAGGATGTCCTACCTCAAGTTCAATCACGTCTTTGTTGGGCTGATGGTCTTGAGCGTGATCACCGGCTTTATTCTGCCGCAGCGGCGGGCCAATCAGATTCACCCGGAAATTCAGGCACTTTTTGCTCCCGTCGCCTCCCCCGTCGGCGGCATCGCACGCTGGCTGCACCACAAATTTGCACCCGATGTCAGTCCCGATAAGCGCCCCGATGAAGACATTCGACGGGAAAATTTAAAGCTGTCGATCGCACTGTCGCAGATGACCAGCGAATTGCAGCAGTATCGCGAGATGGATCTCGAGCGTAGCCGAATGGGCTCACTGAAAGATCGCTGCACGATCTTTCCCGTGATCGGCGGAGATCCCGGAACGCGGGAATCACTTCAGATCCGCGGCTCAAGTCTCGAAGGATTGCGCGAAGGTATGTTTGCCCTTTACGGAGACGGCGGGATTGCCGGCATCGTTCAGCGCGCGGGGCTCGGCGGCGCGCAGGTCCAATTGATCACCGACACCGGCTTCCGCGTGCGCGAAAGCATCGTGCGACTCGAAACCAAAGGCAATTCAGCACGAATCGTGTCGGTTTCGGTGCCGCAGGCGCTGGCGATTGGCATTGGCCGCAATCGAATGGTCATTGAGAACATCACCTACGAACAGGCGCAGCAGATTCGAGTTGGCGACATGGTGGTTGCGGATGAGCCGGACTGGCCGGCGGAATTGAAGGGGCGCTATCTCGGCCACGTCACAGCGGTCGGCAAGCGCCCCAGTGCTCCGCAATACGCGGAGATTCGAATCGAGCCGCGCGAGACGCTGCTTCGCCTGCGGGACGTTCTGGTCATCACGAAAGACAGGTAAACGAAGTTTCATGCGGTGGACGGTTTATTACATCCTCGCGTACGTCGCTTTGGGCTTTCAGATTGGCCTTTCGCCTTACGTGCGCTATCAGGGCGCGGAGCCGAATCTTGCGCTGCTGGCGGTGATTTACATCGCGATCAACGCACCCCGCGACGCGGCCCTTCTTGCCGCATTCGGCATCGGCGTGCTTCAGGATTTGCTGAGCGCACAGCAGCCGGGGCTTTATGCGCTGTCGTACGGATTGGTGGCGATGTTCGTCGCGGGAGCGCAGCACGTGGTCTATCGCGAACATCCGCTGACGCACTTTTCGCTGGCGCTAGTGGGTGGTTTGGTCACGATGTGCGTGCTCGTTCTGCACGATTGGCTCATTCCCCCATTGAAGGCGACGGTCGAAGGGCACACGGTGATTGCCGCGGTGCGCGTGTCGCCTGCGACATTGTTTACGGGAGCGTTATACACAGCGGTGTTGGCGCCGCTGCTCATTGGAGGATTGCAGCGCGTGAAGGGATTGTTCAATTTCAAGCCACAGCGGCGCAGGGCCAAACCCTGGTAAGCGCTGTTTTAGCCGCCCGGCTTGTCGGGCGATTGAATCGCCAAGAAGCGCCCGACAAGCCGGGCGGCTAAATGGAGTTTCGCAAACGTTGCTCGTGGGTTTTGAGCGGGGGCATAGGAGATCGCCGGCAGGGATGCCAGCGATAAAACCACATGTTCGAGCGCCGGCTTAAAGTCGTTTTGATCATACTGGCCGCCATGATCTGCGTGCTCGTCGGACGGGCCGCGCAGGTCCAGATCGTCAATAAGGAATACTGGCAGCAGGAAGCGGCCAGCGCGATGCGCCGATCGCACCTGGTCGATTCCACGCGCGGCGCCATCCGCGATCGTAACAACAAGATCCTGGCGCTCGATGAGCCCTGCATCGACGCCTGCATCGACTATCCGGCCCTCACTCATCCCCCTGATCCGGCCTGGCTCAAGGACAAGGCCACCGACACCATTCGCCATCGCCTGGGCGATGATGTTTACAAAAAGACGTCGAAGAAGCAGCTCGCAGAGATGCGCGATCAGGAGATCGCGAAACTGCAGGCCAACATCGATTCAATGTGGGACAGGCTTGCCAGGCTGTCGAGCAAATCTCCCGATGAAATCCAGGACATTCGCGAATCGGTCATCCGCCGTGTCCAGATGCGCCAGCAATATGTCTATCACGCGCGTATCGTCGAGGCCCTGAAGAAGGAAGGCAAAACCGAAGAGGACGAAGGCGCGATCAAGAAATTCCTGTCGGCCGGCGACGGTGACGGCAACCAGGACAGCCTGAATGTGGTGGTTGCCGAGCAGCGCGAGCCGCAGGTGATCCTGCGCGCGATTGATACCGCCACGCAAAACGAGCTTGGGAAGAACATTGACCAATATCCCGGCTTGGTGCTGAAGCCCGGCAGCCATCGCGAATATCCGTACAACGATGTGGCCTGTCATCTGCTTGGCGTTCTGGGGCGCGTCAACGCCGAGGAAGTAAAAGACCCCAAAAACAAGAGTAAAGATGATCTGCATACTTACATGCCCAATGACCTGAAGGGCCGATCGGGTGTAGAGGCGCTATGTGAGCCTTCACTGAAAGGCGTTCGAGGCCGAGTGGATCGCGCGCTCGGCGAAGCGACCCTGCTGGAGCGCGTCGAGCCGATTCCCGGAAAAGATGTGCGCCTCTCGATCGATGTCGAACTTCAGCAGCAGATTCAAACCGCCTTCGAGCATGCAACCCTTCGCGACGCTTACGGACGGGTCGACGAAGAAGATGCCGTGCTGCACGGCGCGGCGGTTGTCATAGACGTGAAGACCAACAACGTACTGGCGCTGGTTTCTTATCCGACCTACGACCTCAATCATTACGAAGAGCTTTATTCCAGACTCTATGCCGACGATGTGGATGCCCCGCTGCGAAATCGTGCGACGATGTCGGCATTGCAGCCCGGTTCGACTGTCAAGCCACTTTGCGGAATGGCGGGCATCATGGCCGGCGTAGTCGGTGTCAACCAAGGCATCGAGTGCACCGGCTATCTGGTGCTGGATGGCAAGAAGTTGAGCCAGGGGCGCTGCTGGGTGGCCAGCATGTATGCCAACAATCCGGCGGTTCCCAGCGTCGCCCATCATCCGATCCCGTTTCCGCATCAAGGTCATGACGGAAATGCGGATGGGTTTCTGACCTATTCCGATGGCCTGGAACGAAGCTGCAATGTCTATTTCGAAACCGTCGCCGACCGGCTCAAGATCGATCGGCTTTCAGAATGGTACAGCAAGTTTGGGCTCGGTCGCGTGACAGGGATCGGGCTGGCCGAAGCACGGGGACTGCTGCCCAATCGCCTTCCGATCACACCGGGACTCCGTCGCAGCGTCGGATTCTTTGCCGGTATCGGGCAGGGCAGAGTCTCTACCACGCCGATTCAAATGGCCAACGCGGCCGCGATGCTGGCGCGCGGAGGAATCTGGATGCGGCCCAATCTTCTGCTTCGCGGCGTCGATGGGAACCTTCCCGACGTGAAGGAAAACGCCTGGCAGGGAACGCCGGAGCGCGTCGATCTGCATCTCGATCCGGCGGCAATTGCCGCCGCCAAAGACGGCATGTGGCGCGTGGTGAATGGCCAATCGGGTACCGGCAAAGCGCTGGTCGCAGGTGACAAGGAACTCCAGTCGCTTCAGATCTGCGGAAAGACCGGCACCGCCCAGGCTCCGATGCCGATGCGCGTCGTCAAGGGGCCCGATGGAAAGCCAGCGTGGCAGGCTTACGAGCCTAACGAGCCGTGGTTCCGCAAGGACAAGGATGGCAAGCTGGATCACGCCTGGTACATCGGCTTTGCTCCGCGCGATAATCCGACCATCGCGTTTGCCGTCATGGTCGAATATGGCGGCAGCGGTGGTGTCTCAGCCGCCTCGGTTGCGCGCGAAGCGCTGCAGGACTGCATGCTTCGCGGTTATGTAAAACCAGCGCCGGCGCCTGCTCCCGCGACGCAGACTGCGATGGCGCAATAGGCGCGTCGAATCACAGAATGAATTTACTCAAATCCTCATCGGTCACGATTTCGCTCAGGCGCTGGCGGACGAAATCGCCGGTGATTTGGATCTGCTTGTTGGCCATGTCCGGCGCGTCGAAGTTAATCGTTTCGAAAACGCGCTCGACGATTGTGTAGAGCCGCCGCGCGCCGATGTTCTGGCTCTTGCGGTTCACGTCGTAGGCCATCTGGGCCATCATGTCGATCGAGTCGTCGCTGAACTCGACCTTCAGGCCTTCGGTGCCCAGCAGTGCGATCTGCTGGCTGGTCAGTGAAATCCGCGGCTCGCGCAGGATGCGGACGAAATCTTCCTTCGTCAGGTCCTTCAGTTCGACGCGGATCGGAAAACGCCCCTGCAACTCAGGCATCAGATCGCTCGGCTTGCTCGAGTGAAACGCACCGGCCGCGACAAACAGAATATGATCGGTCCGCACGGCGCCATATTTGGTGATAACCGTGCTGCCTTCGACAATCGGCAGAAGATCGCGCTGAACGCCCTGCCGGCTCACATCCGGGCCATGCTTGTTTTCTGAGCCGGCGACTTTGTCGATCTCGTCAATGAAGACGATGCCCGACTGCTCGACGCGCTCGATCGCCGTGCGGCTGATCTTGTCGCGATCGATGAGTTTCTCGGCTTCCTGCTCGAAGAGGACTTTCCGCGCATCCCGCACGGGCAATTTGCGCGTATCCCGCCGGCTCGGGAGCATTTTCTCCAGCATGTTCTGCATTTCGACGTCCATGCCCATGGCGGGAGTCCCCAGCACGCCGACCACGGTCGAACGCTCTTCCACGCTGATTTCGATTGTACGATCTTCGAACTCACCGGCACGAAGTTGCTGGCGGAGTTTGTCGCGCGTGCGCTCGTGCCGTGCCTTGGTTTCCTCGTCGCCCCAGTTCGATTCGCCCTCCGTTGCCGGCAGCAGGTAATCCAGCAGCCGCTCTTCGACATGCTCCTCAGCGGGGACCTTGACCGACTCGGTCATCTCATCGCGCACCAATGCGATGGCCGAGTCCAGCAGATCGCGGATCATCGATTCGACATCGCGTCCGTGATAACCCACTTCGGTGTATTTAGTGGCTTCGACTTTGATGAAGGGTGCATCGGTGAGATTGGCAAGCCGCCGCGCGATTTCGGTTTTGCCCACACCAGTCGGCCCGATCATGAGGATGTTCTTCGGAGCCACGTCCTGCCGAAGCTGCTCCGGAAGCTGCTGCCGCCGCCAGCGGTTGCGAACGGCCACCGCAACAGCGCGTTTGGCGTCGTCCTGGCCGATGATGTAGCGGTCGAGTTCCGCGACGATTTCGCGAGGCGTCATGTTTCGCATGTGCTCATTCTAGACCAATGTGGCCGTTTGTGCGGAAGTCGCTTATTTCGTCCGTGGGTCGAGCACAGGAAATGCCCCGATAATCGTTTCAAGTCCTGCGATGGCTGGAGACAAATAAGTTTGATCCAGATTGAACGTGAACTCGAGCCGATTTCCGACTCCGGGCTCGTCCAAAAGTTTACAGCGTGCCGTGACGTGCCCAAGGTGGTCAATGCTCATGTCGATATCAAGCCAACCCTCCAACGTGGCAAATCTCGCCTGACCGGCCAAGCGTTGGTTCATTGCCGTTAGCTGGCGGCGGAATTCAACAAACTCTTCCGATCGCAGGTCCGCATCAACCCGCGCTTTGAACCGTCCAACCGCGGCCTCGATTCTGCAGGTAATCCAGTTTCCGTCCCAATAGTCGGTGCATTCCGGATGCGCGCGTCTCAGCGCGCAAACCTGCAGGTACTCCGTAGAGGAGTAACCGAGAATGAATGCGGGCTTTCCTTCTTCCAACATTGCAACACCCCCGAGGAGCGCCCCGATTAAGCCAAAACTGTTGATAAGTTAACGATGTTCCTCACCGGCTCTCCCATCAGCGCGCGGCGACATGATTCAGCGCCTTTCACGCGGATTTCCATCAGCCCTTCTTCGCAATAAAAGGCGGAATGAGGATTGAGAATCAGGCGATCGTAAGCCGGATGCTTGGGATCGCGCCAGGCGCGGAGGATCAATTCATTTCCCGTTGGCGGCTCGACCGCAAGAACATCAATCGCTGCACCGCTCAGATGTCCGCTGGCCAGCGCGGGCGCGATGACATCGGTATCGACGACCTGGCCGCGCGAGACATTGATCAGGATCGCGCCGCGCGGGAGCAGTTCGATCGTGCGCGGGTTGATCATGTGCCGGGTCTGATCGGTCAACGGGCAATGGAAGGTGACAACAGAGCTCTGCGAAAGTAACTGTTCGAGCGATTCGCAGCGCCGAATGCCGAGGGCTTTGTCGTAGCCGTCGCGCTTAAGAGGATCGTAGAAAGCGACATCCATTCCAAGAGCCTTGGCTCGCACGGCGACGGCTGTCCCAATTCTTCCAAGTCCGACAATGCCCAGCGTGCTTCCGCGCAGCCGGCGAAGGGGAACAACCTGCGTATACGACCATTCGCCTCGCCCTTCGCGGAGCGCCGAATTGAGCCGATGAATTCCGCGCGCCAGCGCCAGCATCATTCCGATGGCGCTGTCGGCGACGTCTTCCGTTCCATAATCGGGAATATTGGCGACGCGAATGTTGCGGGTTGCGGCATAGGCATAATCAATATTGTCGATGCCCACGCCGCACCGCACGATCAGCTTGCAGCGCGTAAGCTTTTCAATGGTTTTGCGGCCGATCGACAAATTGTGATACATCATGATCGCGTCGGCGTCTTCGATTTTTCCCGCGAGTTCCGATTCATTCGAAGCGTTGAGCGCCTCGACATTCGCGATGCCAGACAGCACTTTTTTCTCCGGCTCGAGATTTCCGGTGATAAAATCGGTGATGACGACTCGATGCATGTTGGCTCCTCTTGCCTGCAATCCGCCAGCGGCGGACAATTGGTCTTCAGCAATAGCATCGTAAGCAGATTTTGATTTACAAAAAGGCCTACATGATTCTTCCAAAATACAGCATGGGGATTGGCGACCGTTTTGCCCACCAGGGACGCGCGCAGCTCGCGGCATTCGTGCGCGCCAAAAGCCTGGGCGTCGAGGTGACGCCAGTCTGGAACAAATCCAATCGCGAGCACCTGATTGTTCATTCCGAGCCGACCAGTGTGCGCGCCGAGGCGGACGATGCGGTGCGCGCGGCCGGTTGGAATGCCCCCTACTTTGTCGATGCCGATCACATCGGGCTGAAGACGGTCGATCGGTTTCTCGAACCCAGCGACTTTTTCACGATCGACGTGGCTGATCTGATCGGAAAGCCTGCCGACGATGCGGAGATTGGTCGGTTTGTCTCGAAGTATGGCGGGTACGCGGGATCGCTGAAGGTGCCGGGGATCGCAGGTGCGTTGGATGTCTCTCGCGCGCGGATCGAGCAGATTGCGCGAAAATATTTGCAGGCAGCACAGGAAGCGGGCCGCATCTACCGGCACATCGAGTCGGCCAAAGGCGCGGATAATTTCGTGACGGAAGTTTCGATGGACGAAACGGATCAGCCGCAAACGCCCGTGGAGCTGTTTTTCATCCTTGCAGCGCTGGCGGATCAGAACGTGCCGCTTCAGACGATCGCGCCCAAGTTCACCGGGCGATTCAACAAAGGCGTCGATTATGTCGGTGATCTAAGGCAGTTTGAAAAGGAATTTGACGAGGATCTGGCGGTCGTAGCATTCGCGGCAAAGGAGTTTGGCCTGCCGAAGAATCTCAAGCTCAGCGTCCATTCCGGCAGCGATAAGTTTTCGATCTATTCCATCATTCGCGCTGCGACTCGAAAGCACGACGCCGGGCTGCATTTGAAGACTGCTGGCACGACCTGGCTCGAGGAATTGATCGGCCTTGCCGACGCCGGCGGCGATGGATTGGAGATCGCAAAGGAAGTCTATCGGCAGGGGCTGAGCCGATTCGATGAGTTGTGCGGCCCTTATGCTTCAGTGATTGACATCAAACGCGCCGAATTGCCTTCAGCCGATGAGGTGAGTCGCTGGAGTGGTTCGCAATACGCGGCAGCGCTTCGTCACGATCCACACAACAGTCAATACAACCCATCGCTGCGCCAGCTTCTACACGTTGGATATAAAGTGGCCGCCCAGCTCGGCGCGCGCTACACCGATGCGCTGCAGAAGCATGCCGAGATTATTGCGCAGAACGTCACGCGCAATATGTTTGACCGGCATCTTAAGCCGATTTTCATCGGGTAATGTGAAATACGCTTAACGGATCGCGGAGTGGCTGTATTGGCAAAGATCGTCGGGCAGCTGCGACGCGCAAAACCGCATATGACCGAAAAGGAGCCGCGCACGAAGTAAGCGGATTAACGCAAGACTGCGCTAATCCGCTTACTTCGTGCGCGGCTCTTTCATCGTTGCTCCACTTGCAATGTCGCGCAAGCGACGCCCTTCAGGGCGATTATCCCAATACCGTCGACGCCACTGACATCAGCTCATCGAGCCGGGCGTTTGTGCGATCCACCGCGGCGGCATCAATCTGCATCGTGCCTAGATCGGCTGGAGTCAGATTCTGATGGCAGGCCGTCAGATTGAAGCCATGCTTTGATTTGCAGCACATCGTGTCGGCCGCCCAGACCAGGTTCACCAGCATGCGATTCTGGTCGGTCAGCTTGGTTGGATTGTGATGATTACCGGCGACGAGCTGGCAGGAATGCGGGAACTTCCACTGCTCGCAAAGCGCTGCGCCAAGCTGCTGGTGATCGATTCCGATGATCTCTCGCTCGAGATCGCAGAAATCGCGATCACCCTTGGCTGCCTCGCAAACCTGGCGGGTCTGCTCGGGACTGGTCTGAAGCTGAAGAAGAATGCCCACGTCGTGGATCATGCCGGCCAGGAATGCTTCGTCGGCAATCGGAAGCTTCATCTGCTTAGCCAGGTCGCGGGCGCAGACGCCGACGGCAATACAGTGGGTCCAGAGGTCTTTTGCACTGAAGCCTTCGCAGATTTTTGCCATGCGGAAAAGCTGGCCGATGCTTGCCGCGACGGCGATGTTCTTGATGGCGTTGAGACCCAGGAGCACGATGGCGCGCTCGACTGAGCCGATCTGCCCGGGCAGGCCATAGAAGGCGCTGTTGACCACTTTCAAAATGCGGGTCACGAGGGCCGGATCATGCGCAATGATCTGATGCAGCTTGCTGGCGGTGCTGCGCGGATCTTCCACCGTCGTGATGATCTTGGCCGTCACCTCCGGAAGCGTGGCAATCGTGGAGGTCTTCTTGACAATTTCCATCACCCGAGCTGTCGGGTCCGCAACGGCAGTGGCCATTTGATTTCCTTACTTTCAGAAACAAAAGTGCCCGAGATCTTCCCTCTATAGCGTTATCGAGCGCATCCAGGGGGTACTTGAAGGACTGAGAAAGATGAATCGATCGTGCCGACGTTCTGCGACGGATTGGCAACGTCCGAGAATTAATAGGCAATTAGCTTCGTGCGGAAGCGATCGAGTGGAATGCGAGCCAGAGCCTGTGCGATCGTCTTTCCTGCGTTACGCCCGGCATAAAGGTTATGCGTGCCAAAACTCATCGGGAGGTCACGATTCTGAGTTTTCGCCAGGAGCGTTCCGATTTCTGGACCCGGCTTCGAAACATGAAAGACGTTTTTCCCGCACTCCCGCCCCGCCTGGCGGGTGCCGACGTCGATCACGGGCGTGCCAAAGCTCGCGGCTTCGATAATGCCTGAGGAACTGTTTCCCACCAAAACTGTGGCGTCGCGAAGCAGTCCGAGAAATAGCGGGCGCGAGAGGTTTTGCCGGAAGATGAGCTTCGGATGATTCTGCATCGCATCCCAGGCGCGGATAATGCCAGAGGAGCCGGGATCGTTGTTGGGGCAGACGATCACCACGCGATCGAATCTGGCAGCGCAAGCGTTTGCGAGCTTTTGCGCCAGTTGATGCTGCTCTCGCTCGTTGGATGATTGAGGGTGAACAACGAGCAGCGCGAAAGATTCATCGCCCAGTTCCGGCAATTCGCGGGAAATCTCTGAAGCCGATGATGCGAGCCGCGTTATTCCATCGAGCCCCGGCGAGCCTGCGCGAATAATTCGCCAGGGATCTTCCCCGAGTCGCGCGATGCGAACGGCGCTGGCGCGCGTGGCGGGAAAATGTACGTGAGCGAGCTTCGTGATCGCATGGCGAAGCGAATCATCGACGATGCCTAATGCACGATCTCCGCCATGCACATGGGCGACGATTCGGCCCGAGATATGCGCTGCCGACGCGGCGGCAAAGGGCTCAACGCGATCGCCCACCACGAGTACGATGTCACTTCGTAGCCTTTCGAATTCGTCCGCCAAATGTGCGATTGCCTTCCCGGTCGCGACGGCAGTTGCCCGCGCGGACAAATCCTTTTCCGCCCAAGGCACAACCGCATCGATGCGAAAGCCTTCATTCCGAATCTGATCGATGCTTCGGCCGCGCGAGTGATCGAGATGCATCCCCGTGGCAACGAGCTGTAATTCGAGTTTCGGATGTGCGCGAATTGCCTCGAGCACTGAGCGCATCAAACCAAATTCGGCGCGCGTGCCACTGACAAAGCAGATGCGGCGACGTGCGGTAGATTTAGACGTGCGACGTGCAGCCGATTTCATGCCACATCCGATAGCGGCGGTTGCGTGCTCGCCTTATTCCCGCAGGCCAGCATGTCCCATTGGAGCATTGAGCCTGCCGGAATTACTTTGAGCGCCTTCTGCCCCACCACCTGCTGAAAATCGGCGGCGGAAATGCCAGTTCCGGGGCGTTGAACAGTCACATCCTGCTCGCTGAGGGCTTCTCCCGCGCGGATCGTTCTTCGCGCGACAAGGCTTTGCCGGCTGGCGGTTCGCACATCCTGCTCGATTTCCAGCACGCGCTTGCCCGGCGTGCCTCGGAGCGGCTGGGCTTCGCGAATCAGCTTGACGTATCGCTCGAATTGGGTCGGGTCGCTGCTGGCTGAGTGATCTGGGCCATGGGCCGCGCGATCATACGTCAGATGACGTTCAACAACGCAAGCTCCCGCTGCAACGGCCATGCCGCCGGTGATGATCTCGGTGGTGTGGTCGGAGTAACCGACCGGAACGTCGAATATTGAGGACAGCTCTGAAATCCAGGCGAGGTTTGCGTGAGCCGCGGGCGTGGGATAGGCGCTGATGCAATGGAGCAAGGCGAATTGCAGCTTCCATTCCTTGAGCCATCGCACGGCGGTTTCAATTTCGCTGATTTCGGCCGCCCCGGTTGAGAGCAGCAGCGGCTGATTTGCCCGGGCAGCACGGGCCAGCAGCGGGCGATTGATCAGGTCGGGCGAAGCAATTTTGATCGCGGGCAATCGCAGCGATTCGATCGTTTCGACGTCCGTGGGCGAGAAAGGCGTCGCCAGCGGAACCATTCCCAGATCGCGGATCGACTTGACCACCTTGCGCAGGTCATCGTTCGACAGCTCATATTTGCGGAGCATGTCGACAGGTTTGCTTTCGGATACGCGGTCCTTTTGATACTCGGCCATCACCGCGGAACTGTGCATCAGCGATGCGGCGCGAAAGATCTGAAGCTTCACAGCGGATGCGCCGCAATTGGCCGCGATGCGCGCCAGTTCGATGGCTTTCTGGGCGGAGCCATCGTGGTTTACGCCGATTTCGGCAATGATGAAAGTCGGCCCGCTGCCGATGGGGCGTCCGTCGATCTTGAATGGAATCATACGGCCTCTCGAAAGATGGGCGTGGCCATCTGATCGTGTTGCGCGGCAAGACATGCCTGAGCCCAGTACAGATCGCGCAGCTCGTCGATTTCGATGGTCTGGCCCGGAAGTGTTTTGAATCCCCTGCGGTCTTCGCCAAAAAATGCATGCGGATCGGATGGTTTGGATTTGCCGCGCAGCATGGAGGATCGCGATACCGCCACGACGGCGCCGTCATGAAGGAACAGCGGCTCCAGATCCTGTCGGCGGTGAATGCTGCCCGCATGCAGCGGCACGACGCGATCCTCTTCAAGCTTTGACATCCATTTGGGATGCCATTTGCCGACCGGACAGAAGCTGCGGACCGAATCACATCCGGTTTCTGCGAGCATCTTCAGCGCATCATCAATTGCGTTCTCCGGACGCACCGGCACATTGCCATACAGCACGACCAGCGCATCGGCGCGGAAAGCGGAATTGGATTCAACTGTTTCCATCGCGTGCAGCATCACGTCCTGGACAGACGCTTCGGATGTGGCCAGGGCCGAGGGACGACTAATCGATTGGAAACCAAAAGCCGTGGCCAGCGATCGAATTTCAGCCGAATCGCTGCTGACGATCACCCTGCTCAGACGTTGTGACGCTCGCGCGTGCCAGAAGGTATGCGCGATGACAGGCTGGCCCATCAACGGAAGCATGTGCTTGTTGGGCAGCCCCACGCTGCCCGCCCGTGCCAGGATGACGCCAAGTGCCTTCATTCTTTCTCCACCGATTTTCATCATTTCAAAAATTCCAAAATCTCAGATCTCAAATTTGAAATCTCAAATCTGAGATCTCAAATTCCTCCGCACGCCTACGGCCGATGCCACTCACGACAGCTCGCACAAACCGGATGCTCGGCCCATTTCGATTGCTCGTGCGACTTTCGCAATGCCGATGCGCATCGCTGCCAAACCTCGGCCAACGAATCTTCACCCAGCCTTCCCAACGTTTGCTTACCCAGCACGTCCTGCTCGCACGAAACGATGCGGCCATCCGACAGCACCGTCAGTCGCGAATTCAATCGAGCACAGGGTCTTCGACGTGGCGGCGCCATATCAGCAACAGTGACGTCCGGAATTAATCCGGCATAATCACTGGGGCCGCGAATCACTGCGCAGCCAACGGCTGAAAGCCACTGGTCATACCACGGCTCCATTTCGCCGCTGTTTTGCATGCATTTGACGAATGTGGGCGCGAGGATTGGCACGCCGGTCCCGTTTCGGCTAGCGAGCAGTGTGCGAATGTTTTCCAGCACTTTTTCGTATCCGCCAATTCCCATGACCTGCTGATAAGTGTTGAGTCGAAGCGCGGGTACATGGACGGAAACGACGTCCACTGCAGATGCGCCGAGTCGGGCGACGGTATCCGGGCTGATCCCCAGCAGATCGGTTTCTACATGAACCGAAATCACGCCCGCGGCGGCGGCCATTTCAAGGAGGTCAAAGAGGTCGTCGTACAGCAGCGGGTCACCGACGCCGGTGAGAGTAAGACGGGTGTCATCCAGCGCGGAAAGAGAATCAATGAGCTTGCGCGCGACATCGAGCGACAGCGGGCCGCGCTGAATATCGACATGCGTCTTTGGGCAGAAGATCGGCCGCGTATTTCGTGTCGTCGTCGTCTCAAGAACGATCTCGCGCGGCAGCGTGTCGATCGTCTGCCACGCATCCATCTTGCGGACGATCTGCTCGGCATTGCTCGAAACGAGCTGGCCATTGAGACTCTGCATTGCAGCACTCAAGCGATTGATCTGCCGGGTTGAATCGAGCTTAAAACGATGCGTAGTCCGCGCGACAGCCGTCGGCACTGGCGCGCACCACTGCCCCGCGAGCGGCTCGCGACTGACTTGATCTGGCAGATAATGCAGCAGCCGACCGGCATGCATCTTTGCTGCGGATAAGCGATCCAGCAGACTGCGACGCAGAAGGACCGATCCCAGTCCCGGTGCGGCGGGCGTGAAGCAGATCGGCGCATCCACATTCTTCTGCGAGTGTTCGATCAAATCGTCGATCAATCCCGCATCGATCAACGCCGCGGACGGGTCGATCAGCAGCGCCGACTGCGCCTCCACGCGCTCGAGCAACTCGGCAGCCCACGGTGCATAAAAGCCCAGATCAAAATCGCATGTCGAAAGCAATCCGCCGCGCCATCCATCCGACCATCGACGAGCCGCCGCGATCTATTGAACCTGCGGCAACGTTACACGCGGTCCCTTGGCCAGCACATAAGCGCCCGCTTCCGCTGCTGCGGGCCCGGCTGTCTCAAGCTGATCTTCCCAGCACAGCAGAGCAAGCGAAGAGAGCCGCTTGCTGCGCGCGAGCCGTTTGAAGGTCCAGCGAAGGACAGGCTCGCCACGAAATAGGCGCGTGGCGCTGCTGGAGGCGGCGCTTTCATGCAACATGGACACAATTGCAGTGATTTGATTCACGCCGCCCTGCTCCCCGATTGAAGTGATTTTTCCGCCGACAAGGATTCGAGAACCTGGCTGATCATGTTCTGGAAATCCCGCGCGGCATCGCACATTGCCTGCACATTCTGAATGTCCCGCTCGACCTGAAGCTTCTGCCGCTCAGTCGCGCTAATCCTGGCGGCGGCAATTTTTCGATCCGATCGGAAGCGTTCCATTTCGGTTTGCTGCGTGAGATGAGTAACGAGGTCATAGCAGGAGCCAAGCTCGTTCATTCGCGCGCGCAGCTTGTCGATCGACGCAATCGCACGGTTCACGCGAGACTGTTCGTCGATGTGATCTCGGATTTCGTGCAACAACGGCATCGTATCGCGGGCAATCTGCTCGATCTCGGCTGCCTCTTCTCGCCGATTTCGCAGGCAGTCGAGTGCTTCGCCAATCCTGCTGAATTCCAATCCCGGATGAGCCACGGGCTTTGAAATCGACTCTTTACAGAATTGCTCGATCGCCTCGGCAAAAGTCATCAACGTTGTCCCGCGCTTGGCTGCGCCGCCTTCGGTGGCATCGATGATCCGCGCCTTGGATTGGGCAAAATCGCGTTCGAATTGCTGGAGATAGGTGAAGAGCCGTTCTTCGGTATACATCGGCTTTCCCTGATAATCGGGAATTCGCCGAAGGATGAATCGCTCGCGAACGATCTGGTCCCACTGCTTCATTTCGACGCTGCAGAAGCGCGACAATTCCGGCCGCCATACATCTTCATAGCTGGTGCCCGGCGCGTAACAGAGGCCATCGCCAAACCCCAGATCCTGCCCGATGAAAATGATCGGATCGCAACCAAGATGCTCGGCCAGGTAGTAAGCGAGATGGGCGACGGTCGCGCCATCCTGAAGCCGTTCCTTATTCAAATGCATCTCGCGTAGGAGATCTTCTGCATACGCATTTCCCAGCACCGAAACCGGCCCCGGATACATTTTGAAGATTGCCTTGTTGGCCTTGGGCTCAGCCACCAGCTCGGTGTTGATCGATTTCGGCAGCTTCTCAAAAAAGCGCGTGCAGATTTCGTGATAATCGAGCGACGTCACAAACCGCGGCTCAATGCCCATCTCCAGCAACGGCTGCAATGTAGTCTGCACCGCGATAATCACCGCGCGATCCTGCAAGCCATGCAGCAGATGTTTGTTTTTTCGCAGCGAAGGCCCCGCCGACACGATCACCGCCGGCTGCCCCTGATGATGATTCTTCAAGCGCGACATGCACGGTGCCGCCAGGTACCAGGCGATGGTCTGCGCGACATTCTCCGCCGTCTTGCGACCATTCAGCACGAGCGTGTTCAAGCTCGTTCTGCTGTAGGCGGCAAATTCGTCGAGCCATTGGCGGATTTGGTCATGGAATTTGCCCGCGATGCGCTGGCTTGGCGCGTGGGCAATTTGCGTCGCGCCGATGGAGATCATGGCCGCCTTGGGCGTCAGGCGCAGCATCAACTGTGATTTGTCGGCTCGGGTGATGAATGCCAATCGCCCCGCTTCAATCGCTGCACTAAAGCTTCGCGTCTCAAAAGCCGCGCGCAGCATCGACAAATCCGGCTCAAAAACAAAAATGACCTCCTCTTCGGCTGCATCTTCAATTAATGCTTCGACATGGTAACCCAGCCCCATCCCAAAGACGTAAAACGCCATGGATTGATCGATGGCCGTCTGCTCCAGCAGCTTGCGAGCTTCGGCAACCGGATCGTAGCGGCTGTGAAGCAGGATCGATCGACCATCGGCGGCCATCGCCGACAGTGTTGCCGCGCCGGAGCGAGTTGGTTCGACGGTGTATCTTGAGCGTTCGTCGAGCGCCTCGATTTCGGCGGCCAACGACGGGTCGGCCGACCAGAGAGCCGCCAGGTTTTCCAGGTACGGCGCAGTCTCGTCGAGGATGTACTGCGTGGAATGATCGGTGGTTGCGGTCATTGTTCCTCGGCGGTAGCGTGGCGCAGCACTCGCCTGCGAGCGCGGTCACGCCTGTTGTTTGTTATCGGACCGCCTTGGGGGAAAGGTTGAATCAAGTCCATGAATGATCTTTTGTTTGACGTTCCCTGGTGGATTCCAACCCTGATTGGCCTGATTGGGCTCACCGCCTACTGGACGACCCGAGACAATCCGGGCTCAAAAGCGAGACGCGTTGGCCTGATCCTGATTCTGGTCGCGATCGGTTGGGCGGCGATGAGCTACTTCGTCGACACCGACAAGGAAAAGGTCATCAAAGGCACGAAGGCCCTCGTGCAGGATGTGGTGAACGAAAAGTGGGACCAGTTCAAATCGATGATGGCCCCGGATGTGCAATTCCGCGTGGAAAAATCGAACTCGCGGGCCGATGGGCCCAGTGAATTGACCGAAGCCGCGAAGGCCGGCGCGGAGAGCATTCATTTAAGATCAGCTGCGCTTTCGCGCGCCGAGGCTCAGCAGACCGGGCCGCTCATTACCGTCTCGACTGACATCTTCAGCACACAGGAACTTCCCGCCGCCCCCACCATGCGCAGCTCATTTGAATTTGACTGGGAGCAGACCTCCGCCGGCTGGAAAGTGCGCGAAATTCGCATCACGCAGATCGGAGGCCAACCCGCGGGAGATATCGAATCCTATGTTCCGCGGGGACGACTGGGTAAGTGAGAGAGCCGCACTGGAGGGCGTCGCGGGCTTCACTCCCGCGACGCGAGGGATTCGAGATTTAAAGAGCCGCGCACGAAGTAAGCGGATTTGGCGCGAAACGCCACACGCCGAATCCGCTTACTTCGTGCGCGGCTCTTTTAGATCATCGAAGATCCGTGCTTGTCGGTTATGGTGAATTCCCGGCGGCAGCGGACTGTCGCTCTCCACAGACGAGCCGAGGCTGGGCAGCTGATCCCAACCGAAATTCCTTACCTTCCCACTCGTGCAGCATCGGGTAGTGGGTCAAATCAAATTGTAATGGCGTGATCGTGATGTATTTATCCCGTAGCGCCGCAACATCCGTATCCGCCTCCGTCTGCCCAAGCGTGAAAACGGTGCTGTTCCAAAAGTAGGCTCGCCCGCGCGGATCGTGGCGCTCCTCATACGTGTCGCTCCAGGCATTCGTGCATTGCCGCACGACGCGCACGCCTGTGGGGTTTTCATCCGCAAGCAACGGCGGAATGTTGATCGTTGCCGACTGCCCGCCTTTTAGCCCAGCCTTAAGTATCAGCTCAATCGTCTGACGGCCCAACATCGCTGAGCGCGCGTAATCCACTGGAATTTCATTTCGCAGATACAACGAAACCGCAATGCTCGGCAGCCCAAGGAATGCTGCTTCGATGGCTGCCGCGACCGTACCGCTATAGATCACGTTGATCCCGACATTGGCCCCGGAATTCATGCCGCTCACAACCAGATCAGGCTGCCGCGGCAGCAGGCGCGCAATCGCCAGCTTCACGCAGTCGGCCGGTCGCCCGCCCACCGCGGTGCCGGTGAAATCGTTCCCGACTTTGACCTGGCTGGTCAGGATCGGCGTCGAAAGCGTGATGCCATGACCGGTCGCGCTCTGCACGGTATCCGGCGCGACGACCTCCACTTCACCGAGCTTGCGCAATTCGCGGTACATCGCCACCAGGCCCGGCGCGGTGATGCCATCGTCATTTGTCAGCAGGATCAGCATGGGACGGCGGAGTATAATGGTAAGTTAGAGCTTCTAACAGAACAGATCGCGGGGCAAGGCGCAGCGGATGGAGTCGATGGGCAAGGAGCGACGACGAGGCGTATTGGAACGGAAATACGACGAGGAGAGCGACGCAGATCCATTGACTCCAGACGCAAGCGTTGCCCCGCGAGATGTTTTGTAAGGAGCTCTTAAGCAGATGAAAGGCAAGTGCCGCTCCATTGCGCAGGGTATACAAGGAGGAGCCGCCATGCTCCGCTTGACGCGCGCTCAGGTTCGCGAGGTGGATCGTCGGGCCATCGAGGATCTGCACATCCCCGGAATCGTCCTGATGGAAAATGCCGCTTGCTCCGCTGCCGATGCTGCCCGTGAAATGCTCAGTGGGGACTGCATCGGCCAAGTCCTCATTCTCTGCGGCGGCGGAAACAATGGTGGCGACGGCCTTGCCGTCGCCCGGCATCTCCACAACTGCGGCGCGAGTGTGCAAATCGCGTTGACACTCGATCCGTCCCATTACAAGGGCGATGCCCTGCTCAATTGGCGCATTGCCCAGGCGATGAATCTTCTGGTCGTGTCCGCGACGCCTGATCTGATCGCAAACACGGACGCGATCCTGATCATCGACGCCATCTTCGGCACCGGTTTGACCGATGTTCCCCGGCCACCCTTCGATCAAATCGCCGCCGCGGTCAACCACTCCGGCCGGCCCGTGCTTGCCATCGACATCCCCAGCGGCCTCGATTGTGACACCGGCATTCCCCCCGGCCCCTGCATCCGCGCCACCCGCACCATCACCTTCGTCGCCGAAAAAGTGGGCTTCGCGCATCCGCAAGCGCGCACTTACACCGGCGACATTCTCGTGGGCGACATCGGTGTTCCCCCCGAATTGGTCGAACAAGTCGCCGGTCAACAACAACCCGTCGCCGCGCCGGCATGATCCGGTTGCAGGTGATCCAGTTGGCGCTTTACGCCGAACACGCCGCTTGTCGGCTTCGCGCACCCGAGCACTGAATCCGATCGCCGCACCGTCCCCGAATGCGCAAGCGAGTATCGAGCGGTCACCGGCGGCATCGGCGCGCCTCACGAAACGGAAAATTCCCCGCACGATCGCGCGCTCCTCGCTCCCGATGCAGCTTGACGCTTCCCCGCCGCCGACCTATATAAATGGTGTCCCCGGAGCTTCGCTCTGACGCCCCCATCGTCTAGTGGCCCAGGATATCTGGTTCTCAGCCAGAGGACAGGGGTTCGACTCCCCTTGGGGGTACTGACAGGCAAAAAAGGCCGGGAAAACGGCACTTTTTGCGATAAGTCCGACGCGAAAGCGCCGCGTTTTGATGAAATCGCGGCGATTGCGAGCCGCTGGCCAAGTCTTAGCGAAAAAATGCGCGCGCGAATCCTTTCTATTGTTCGGTCCCATTGACACTTCAAAAATCAGGAGTAAGTAAGCGGGAAACAAACCGGCCCGCGCGTCTTCGTTCTTGGTGGATAAAGACAACGCGGGCCAGAATTAAGGAGAATCCATGCTACAGAAGCATGCGCGTGCCTGCAAGGCCGTTGCCGCTCAAGTCCGTCTGCATTCCCTCGATTCAAGCCCTTTTAGACGCCCCAAACGTAACGATCCGATCATCTTCAACGTCGGGCCGTGGGAATATTCACTAAAGATCGCCCGGAAGCTCGTCAACGACAAGAACGAGCCGTTGATGGGTCGATGCGACCTTCACACGATGATCGTCTACGTCGCGGCCGATATACCTCCGCAAGGCCGTTTGAACGTCGTGCTGCATGAGCTGCGGCATGCCTGGCGGTTCCACTTCCCCGCACCCCGCACCGATGAGGAAGAGGCCGATTTTTCCGCCACCATCACCGCGGCGGCCTATCGCGACATACGTCGCCAGCGCGATCGGCTGAAAGCAAAAAAGATCATGGTTCCGTGATCCGCACCGTTTAAACGCATCGACTTTTGAGCCGCCCCGTCGGGCGGCTTCTTTTTTTGAAAAATTTTTGATCGAGATTTCCGCTTCGAGGGCCGCCGGAGCGATCTTATAGGTGGATGAAAATGGTTCTAATAGGAGTCAACCAGTGAAAAGGCAAAAGAATCCAGTCGAAAAGATGCAACTTAACCAGCGGGAAGCTGCCGAGGCGCTGGGCTACAGCGTCCCCACGCTGAAAAAGATCGCTGATCTTCCGTTTATCAAAATCGGCGGTTCGATCCGCTATCCCATCGAAGCCTTGCGCGAATGGCAGCGGCGAAAGATGGAGTTTCAAAAAGAACTACAGGCGATCCCTCAACGGCTCAAAGAGCAGACCGACCGACTGAACGAGCAGGCCGGCCGACTGCGGGAGCAGATGGAACATGATGCGTTATCAAATCGACCCTGATATCCCCAATGCTCGCGATGCCGAGCGCGTCCTCGAAGTATTCGAAGTGGTGGAGGCGCACGCTATCCCCGTTTGGCCGTTCACCTGGCAATGGAGCGGAGCGGACGCGCTTGCGGCCTTGAAGCTCGCCGATCTTTGGCAGCGGCAATCCCGGAAGCGCGGACCGTTCTTCTGGGTCTGCAAATTGACCGATGCCGGCAATAGAGAAAGCACGAACCATGCCCCACGATGCCCTCAATCTAGCTCTTGAATACGCTTCCTGGGGCTGGCGGATTTTCCCGCTGTTGCCGCGGGACAAGAAGCCTTTTCCCGGGTCGCATGGCTTCGCCGATGCGACCACCGATCCGGCCATCATCCGCGATTGGTGGACGCGGACGCCGCAAGCCAATATCGGCCTGGCAACGGGGCCGGGAAGCGGTGTCATCGTCGTCGATTTGGACGTGGACCCGAGCGAAGGCAAGGATGGCATCGCCGAATGGCGGGCCATCACGGCGGACAAGCCGGCGATCATCACCTGCATCGCCCAGACCGGCCGGCCGGGGAGGCACCTGTTTTTCCTATGTGATAATCCGATCGTACGAAACCGGGTTTTGTCCAAATCGATCGATATCCGCGGGGATGGTGGGTATGTGGTGCTGCCCGGCTCGATTCATCCCAACGGCAATGAGTACAAATGGATCGATCATCCCGAAAGCGTTGCGCCGGCGCCGCTGCCGGATTGGCTTTTGCCAAAGGGGAATCTGGTCGGCCTGGTCGATGCGACCGCGACGGCGAGGCGCAAAGAGGCCATGGAGGCATTCGAGCGATGCGAAAGGTATGTCGCGACGTTACCGCCGGCGATCAGCGGCCAGGGCGGCCACTCGGCAACCCTGCGCGTGGCGGCGGAATGCTTCAGGTTTGGATTGACCGAGAGTCAGGCATGGGACATTCTCTCGAGATACAACACCGGACAATGCCAACCGGCCTGGAGTGAGAAAGAGCTGCGGCATAAGCTGCGGGAAGGGAAAAAGCTGGTCGATCGGGAGGGGAAATTCGGACATAGATTGGACGAGGGGAATTACGAGGCCGATTGGCCGGTGACCCGGCGGGCGGTGGAAAAAATAACCGTCGCTGCATGTTCGGATATTCCAAAAGCCGACGAGTTGGAGGTATTCGATATGGCTGACGTTATCGCTCAGGACGTGCCCTGGCTATGGAAGGGACGGATTACGCTCGGTGGCATGACGATAATTGCCGGCAGTCCTAGCGCCGGTAAGGGCACGCTGACCGCGGACCTGGCGGCTCGCATCACCAAGGGCAGCGCGTGGCCAGATGGATCTGACGGCCCGGCGGCAGGATCTGTGATCTTTATCAGCGGAGAAGATGAACCGGCGTTTACGCTCAAGCCGAGGTTAATGGCGGCCGGCGCCGACCTCTCACATGGAAAGGTCAAAGCGGCCAAGACCATCAAGGTTTATCGAGGCGACGGAAGCGTAAGGGTTCGAGGGTTCAACGTCGCCGACATCCCACCACTGGAAAGACTTCTACACCAAACGCCGCATTGCCGAGCCGTCTTTATCGATCCAATCGGCGATTTTCTCGATGGTGCGGTCAATTCGGATAAGGATAATCACGTCCGTGAAGTGCTACAGCCCTTGGATTTACTAGCGAAAAATTTCAACGTCGCGATGGTGCTCGTATGCCACACCCGCAAGGCATCGTCACCAAAGGCCGACGATCTAATTCTCGGATCAAGGGCATTCTCGGGGATGCCGCGCAACGTGTGGCATGTCCTCAAGAGCGAGAATGATGAGCAGCGATTCTTACTGTCCGGCAAGAGCAACCTAGCAAAGCAAATGGACGGATTATCATTCGTGGTCGAGGGCGTAGCAGTCGATGGATGCAAGGAAAAATTCGGCGCTGTGAAATGGTCATCAGACCCAGTGCCGATGAACGCTACGCAATGGCTTGCTGAGCAGTCTGGCGAAGGTCAAACGGGACCAAAACCAGAGAAGCGAAAAGAAGCCGAGGCATTCATCCGTGGATTGTTGGATGAACATATCGTAATCGCATCGGCCGAGGTTGACCGACTTGCAGAGGAACAGGACATCAAACACGATACGCTGAAGGCGGCGAAGAAAAGGCTACGCGTCGCCTCTTTCAGGGAAGGTGAAGGAAGATCAGCGCCATGGTTCATCTATGCCGACCAGCGACCCATCATTAAGCAATTGATCGCATCCGCGGAGCAACGCCGCGAAGGCCCTTCTCTCTCTCAACAGGTAAACGCGATCATTGCTGCTACATCCCTCAATTGATTAGAAGTGGTATGCCTTCTGAATAGAAGCGTGCTCGTAAACTACCACTTCTAATCCTCTGGATTTTTCATAGCGCCAATGCGGTTTTAGCCTGAATAGAAGAATAGAAGTGGTAATTGTTGCACTCTCACGCGCGCGAGGGCGCTACCGGGGTAGGGGGCCAAAAAGTCTGACTTTTTTTTCGCCGACGACCGGATCGCCAGCGTGCGCGCGTGCCCGCGATTTTGGGCTCAAGGGTCACGAAAAATCGTCAATTTTTATTTTCCACTTTTGGCCTTCCATATCGGATTTCCTTTTTGAAGGTGCCCGCATCGCGCGTGGCCAGCACGAACATCATACCGATTTGGAGTGCAATTTAATGTCGAATACTTGGATTAAGCTGAAGGGCTTGCGCGAGGCGCGGGCCGAAAAGGTCATCGCCATGCGCACGATTCTCGACAAGGGCGAGAACGAAAAGCGCGACCTGACCGACGACGAAACAAAGACCTTTGACGGCCTGCGCGCCGAGATTGAAAAGATCGATCCGGAGATTGTCCGGCTGGAAACGATGACCGGCATCGAGCAGCGGGCCAACGTGAATCCTGGCGCGAGCGATTCGCGAGCCTTTAAGCCTGCAATTGGCCAGCCGGAACAGCGGCAAGGCTCGATTTTTTCGCCGTTAAATGGCGAGTGGCAGCGCCGCACGGCATTGCAGAACGCGGCACAGGAAACCACCGACCAGCTTTCGCTGTCGAAGTACCTTCGCGGCGTGATCTACGGCGATTTCAAAAACGCCGAGGCTGAGCGGCGCGCACTTACAACCACCGGCACCGGTGCGGCGGTGGTTCCGGTCAACTTGGCCAACCAGATTATATCCGGAAGTTTCAACTTCTCCGCGTGCGCCCGCGCCGGGATGCAGACGATCCCGATGCCGACCAACAGCTACAAAATTCCGCGAATGACCGGCGCTCCGCAGGCCGGGTTCAAGGCTGAGGGGCAGGCGGCCAACGTCGCCGACGGTGCGGTGGACGATATCACGCTTACGAGCCATACGGCCATGGTCGTATGTAAAATTAGCGAAGAATTGGCCGTCGATTCCAACAGCGTGGACGCCGACGCGATCATCATGCAGGAAATGAGCAAGGCCATTGCCTTGACGATCGACGGCGCGGCCCTCTATGGCACCGGCACACTAAATGACCCTGTTGGCCTGGCCAACATTTCCGGTGTGCAATCGATTAACTCTGTCGGCTCTCTCACCAATTATAGCAATTTCAGTCTCGCGGCGCAGCGGATCATGGAAGTAAATGGTTCCCCAAACGCCGTGATTTTGTCGCCGAATTCCTATGGAGTTTTGGACCGACTCACGGACAGCCTCGGCCAGCCGATGCGCAAGCCAGATTCGGTTGCCGCGCTTAACTTTTTGGCGAGCAACCAGGTCAAGCTGCAACCTTGGACGGTGACGATTACCGGCGAAACCGGCGGCACGTTCACAATTTCCGTGACGGCCGGCGGATCGACGCAAACGACGTCCGGCATCGCGTACAACGCGACCGCCTCGACTGTCAGCAACGCACTTGCTGCCCTGAGCAACGTCGGCAGCGGTAACGTGAGTGTCACCGGCTCGGCTGGCGGCCCCTACACGATTACTTTCGCCGGCTATGTTGGCTGGCTTGGCGCGGTAAAGGTTGCGGTTGACGGCACAAGCCTTACTGGCAGTTCGCCCGCGGCGACTGCTACGGCCGTGACGAGCGCATTCGTTGGGGATTTCAGGCAGCTATTGTTAGGTATGCGTCAGGAGTTGGTTATGTAACCGTTCAGTTCTCTTGAATCCGAACTTCTTGCGAACAATGATGGAGGGTGAGCCGACGGAGCGGCAAATCGACTGGGGGGTGCGCGAGGTGTGA
>Ga0134128_10001926_pt1 | contig 26122 bp, 21 predicted proteins | sample KB31754_FD_96462 | JGI IMG/M metagenome (GOLD analysis project Ga0134128, IMG submission 96462) | Terrestrial soil microbial communities with excess Nitrogen fertilizer from Kellogg Biological Station, Michigan, USA - KB3-175-4 | ecosystem: Environmental > Terrestrial > Soil > Unclassified ...
CGGGCGGCACGCTTCCCGGCGATGCCGACGACAGCCGCAGCGCCGCGGTTCGCTTCAAGAACTAAGCCTTTTTTTAAGGGTTCCACCCGCTCACCGCCAGAGTTGGCTTGGCCGAGCCCAAATCCTCGAGCCGAATGCGCGCAGTCACAGTCCGCGTTTCGCCAGGCATGAGAGTCATATAATTGTCACTCCACCAGACCGGCAGCACTTCGTCTCCGTTGGCGCCGGCTAGGATTTGCAACCGCACCATGAAGGCCACATGCGTTGTCGGGTTGCTGATCCGAACCCGCGCCACGCGTTCGGATTGCGTTCTGGTGTAGATGACCGATGCCTTGACCGGCGCCGGCGGCAGCCGGCTCAGGGCCGAGAAATCAGCGTAGCTCGATTCCGGCGTGATGTACCAATTGGCGGTCTTGGGATCCAGCACGTCGAGCTTGGCCGACAGCCAGTACACGTTGGGAACACCGATGGCCGCGCCGGCCCTGCGCAACGTCAATCGTAGGAAACAATCGGTATCGGGCGCCGGTAAGGTCATCGCCACGCGACTGCTTTCGGCGGCCACTGTAACCGGCTCGGTGTGACGATCAAGAAGCGTGCCGGCGAGGGAATAGCGCTCGGCAACAGCCACGACCATCGAGCTCGATTGCAATTGATGATTGACCACGCTCACCGCGCCATCGCTCGGGGAGTACTCGATGTGCAGCGGCTGGTTCGCCTGTTTCACCCCGTAAAAGCCGGCTCCTGGACGCAGGTAGTAGTCGTAAAGGTGCCAAATTAGCGACGGCCAGCCGTTGTCGAGCATCCACTGGATAACCCCCGTGGCTTCGCCCTGCTGGCGGCCGAAGGCCTCGAACATGGCGCGCTCGCCCTCGTAAGAGCTGGCCTGCGACTTGCGCACGTAGTCCTCGAGACTGGCCGGCGCGCCATAGCGCGCCGAGAGTGCCGCGACGTAGCGATGGAGGTTGAGAAACTGCCCGCTGCCGGCATGGAAGTTCCAAAACTCATCGTCGGGACCGGACGCGGTCCAGAGATGATCGGCGGGAATAAAGCGGCGCAAACTCTCGACTTCGGGAATGGCCGCGCCGGGGCTTGTCTCGGTATTGAAACCGCGGGCGCCGCCAAGCTGCGGTTCCTCGAGCCAATAGTCAGGTGGGACGTAATCATACGGTCCGGTCATTTTGACGCCGGAGGCGCCGGTTACTTTGGTGGGTTTACCGGAAGCCGAGGAGAGAATCGGTTTGTCCCATCGTGCCTCACGAAGCACCGCCAGGTAGGCCTCCTCGACCGGCGCCGGCGGCGGGTTGTCACTGCCGTTGAGCCAGACCAGTAGGCTGGCGTGACCGCGCAGGCGCTCGGCCTGGTCGCGCAGCGAGGCGGTCGCGACCTCGCGCTCATTGCCTGTCCACGAACCCCACTCTTCCCAGTGGTCGCAGCAGCACCAGCCCGCCATGACCAGGACGCCTTGCTGATCGGCAAGGTCAAAAAATGCGTCGTCGGGCAGCTTGCCCTCGAGACGCACTGTATTCAAATTCATGGCGCGCACATAGCGGAAGTCGAGCGCCCAGCGCGCGGGTCCATCGCGGAGCAGCATGTCCGGCGTCCAGCCGCCGCCGCGGACAAAGAGCTTGCGGCTATTTATGAAGAACTGCTCCGCGCCAATCGCGGTTTTCTCAGAAGTAATCTGGTCCAGGCCGACCTGATGCTGGTAATTGTCGGAGACTTTGCCCGCGACCACAAAGCGCAATTTCAGCGGGTAAAGATTGGGTTGGCCGAGATCGTGCGGCCACCAAAGCCGCGGATGCGCCAGGGTCAATTCCCGCTCGACCGTTTGGGAGGCATGGGCGGCAACCGCTACCGGAATGGCGAACCCGCGCGTGCCCAAACTGCCGCGCAACGTTCCGCGCTGGGCAACGTCAGAGGCATTCACCAGCGTGGCCGTCACGCGCACCCGGGCGCCGCCGCCCTGAGTCAAGGTAGTCGCCACAAAGGGCATGCGAATCGCCACCGGACCGCTGGCACGTACCGACACCGCACCCCAAAGCCCCATGTCCTTGTCGGGAGGCATCGGGTTCCAATCGACAAACGTGATGGCAAGGTCGTGGATGCGTGGGGCGAAGACCTCGACCGCGAGGACGTTGTCGCCTCCCGCGTGCGCCAGCTTGGTGGCGTCAAACTCAAAGCGCCGGAACGTCCCCTGGGCTTGCTCCTCGCTCGCCAGTTGTTGGCCGTTGAGCCAGATCGAGGCGCGATAGTTGATGCCGTGGAAGTCAAGCCATACAGTCTTGCCTTCAAAGATCGGCGGGAGCGTGAACTCGGTGCGGAACCACCACGGAACCGCGTAGGGGCTGTCGCGCGGAATCTCCTCGTGAGAATAATTGGCGCCGATTTTGTACTCGACCCCCGCCGCCTGCCGCAGATTCATGCCGTAATCGGGATCGGGATAGATCTTGTTCTCGACCAGCGCATTGAACACAGTCGAGGGTACGGTGGCCGGATACCAGCCCTCGGTCGCAAATCCAGGCTGTGAGATCGTGGCCGGATCGGCGGAGACGCGCGCCGAGGACTGGATCATCCAGGCGTTGTGCAAATCTAGCTGTTGGGCGGCCAGTGCCGTAGCGCCGAGAGCGAACAGAAAAAAGAAGCGCGTGAGTTTCACTTCTTCTTTATATACCAGGGAACGTTGATCACCACTGTTCGCGAACTGCCCTTGAGCAGCAGCATGGCCTTAAGCGCTGTGGCGTGGTGGTTGTGCAGGAGGAAATGTTGCCATCTTCGAGCGACAATCTCGGGCACGATGATGGCAATTTCACGGTCCGGGGTGTCGTGCTCGAGCTTGAGTACATAATCCAGAATCGGGCCGATCACAAAGCGATATGGCGATTCCACGATATCGAGTTGAGGCGCCGGAATGCCTGCCTGGGCTGCCGCCTTGGCCATCGCCGATTGCCATTGGGGCTGCGTGGGCAAGTGTTCATCGGCGGAATGAATATGAACAACATGGACATTCGGCGTCATCATGCAGGCAAAGCGCAGAGCGTTTTCGGTGGCCACGTTCCATCCGGCGATGGGAACCACGGCTAGCGGCGGTTGCAAGTTGTCGAGCTTCAAGGGCCGCGGGTGCACGGCCCGCTCGATCCGCTCGTACTCCCGTTTCACCCTGACCATCATCCAGATTAACGCCGGAATCACCAGCGCCGTGATCCAGGCGCCCTCGGTGAATTTCGCCACCAGAACGATAAGAACGGTTACTCCAGTGGCGATCGCGCCGACACCGTTGATGATGAGGTTGCGGTGCCAATGCCGTCCGCGCTTCCGTTTCCAGTGAACGACCATGCCGGCTTGCGATAGGGTAAAAGCCAGAAAAGCGCCAATGGCGAAAAGCGGAATCAGGCGGTCTGTGACGCCGCCAAACGCCATAATTAATATCCCGGCGAGCACCGCCAGGACAAAGATGCCGACGTTATAGACGAGCCGCCGCCCGCGTAGGGCGAAAAAGCTGGGCAGGAACCCACCTTCGGCCACGATGCGGCAGAGGCGGGGAAAGCCGGCGAAGGCTGTGTTGGCCGAGAGCGAAAGAACCAGGAGGATCGAGGCAACGGTTACGTAGAAGAACCAACCGCGGCCGGCTACCGCGGCGGTCAACATGGCGAGGACGCTTTGATAATGAGCGCTGCCTGGCGGCGTGGCGACAATATGGTAGGCGCGCACCAGCACCGCGATGCCGGCCAGCAAAATCGCCAGCAGTGCGACAATCACTCCGAGTGTGCGTTGCGCGGTCGGCGCGGTCGGCTCGTGGAAAGCCGAAACGCCGTTGCTCACCGCTTCGACTCCCGTGAGCGCGGTGCAACCGCCGGCGAAGGCGCGGATCAGCAGCCATGCGCTGACGGCTTCGACCGCATGTGCCGCCGACGCGGAGGGCGGCGCAACCACCGCATGCGGATGGCCGCCGCTGGTCATCATCGCCCACAGTCCGCGGCCGATGACCACGAGCAAGCAGCCGACGAAGAGAAAGGTGGGCGCCATGAACGCCACCCCCGCCTCGCGCACGCCGCGCAGATTGATCAGCGTCAGCAGCAGCAGGATGCCAAGGCAAATTGCCACCGTGTCGTGCTGCAACCCGGGAACGGCCGAGACCAGCGCGCCGACGCCGGCGGAGATGCCGACCGCCACATCGAGAACATAGTCGACAATGAGCGCGGCGGCGGCCGAAACGCCGGACAGGCGGCCGAGATTCTCGCTGGCGACGGTGTAAGAGCCTCCGCCCTTGGGATAGGCCGCAATCGTCTGCCAGTAGGATGTGAAGACGATCGCCAGGAGCAGGATGATGGTCAGGCTGAGCGGAACGATATAGGCAACGCCCGCCATGCCGGCCGGAATAAGCAGCGTGAGTGCCGCTTCCGGTCCGTAGGCGGCGGAGCTGAGCGCGTCCAGGCCGAACGTGGGTACGCCGGCGGCGATACCCATCCGCTGCTCGCGATCCTCCCAACTCGCCAGGGGAGCGCCAAACAGCCAATCGCTGAAACCCACTTATCCTCCGCCCACCGGCGGCCCGGTCGGCGCCGCCGTTGCCGGGCGCCGCGGCACGAACTGGCGCGGGTCGCGAAGGAAGAGCGCCACCTCGGCGCGAAGCCGGTCAATCGTCGGACTCGACGTCTGTGCTGCCAGCGTGCGCTGCAAACCGAGAACCGCAGCCCAGGCGTCGGACTTGACCTCCGGCGGTGCATTCGCGTTGCCGGCCAGGTTCATCAGCGCTTCCGCCGTTTCGGTCTGGACAACCGACTGGAGACGTCCGTCAGTACCGCTGACGGCCGGCGTTGGGAAAGACTGTTTCATCAATGCTGTAATGACCTCATTGGCCGAGAGCGAGTTGGTATTGCTCTCCTGCCGAATACTTTCGATGCGCTCGAGGCGCGTCGGGTCGAGCAATCCGTCAACCACGATGTCGATAATGGATCGCGCGCCGTCGTAGGGGTCAAAGAGGTAGCCCGACGAGGAGCGGAAACGCTCGACGCCAAGCACCGAATTCTGGCTTTCGAGCGGGGCCAGGCGCAGCCAAAGGCTGGGTGCGATGGCCAATTCGGCCGGGGCAAGCGCTTTCAGTTCCAATCCCAACGCTTCGCGCTGTGACGCTTGCGGCCACACTGTGATCGGCGTCTGGCCGTCGCCGGCTAGCGTGGGTGGAATATCAGCGCCCCCGATAACATCGAGGGCGGAAATCAGTCCGTATTGATGAAACAAATACACGAGAGCGAACCGGTCGGCGAGCAGTGAGGCCGGGTCGCCTGGTCTTAGCATCCGCGTGCCGTATTGCTTGAGCAAGGCGTCGCGCACCGGGACCACCTGTTTCAACCAGGTCACCGGATCGGGTCCGTCGTCATAGGAGGCCCAACGCGCGTCCTGCGAGCTGCCCCAGATCGTGCCGCTCGCGATCATCTGGTGAACAATTCCGTTTAAGTCCTCGCCTTGGCTGTAGCCCCAATGAATGGCAGCCTTGTCGTAGCTGCCCACACCCTGCATATAAGCGTCGGAGAGGTCGGCGGTGCCATCGGCGCGAATACTCACGCGGGGCGCGAAATAATCCATGACCGAGCCGCGTCCGTAGGTCGAGGCCAGGAAGTTGTGTTCGAGCCCCAGCACGTGTCCCATCTCATGGCAGGCGAGTAGCGCGACGCGATCCACCATGGACTGCTGCTCGCTGAGTTGCGGATCCATGCCGTCGAGCGCGGCAAACGCGTCGAGGCCGGCGTCATCCACGCCGGTATCGAGCGAGCCGGCGCTGGCCGTGGCCGGCAGCAACGCGTCCCAATAATTGTGCACGGTGCGCATGCGGTGCGAGTCAAGCTGCACGACCGCGTGCAGGATTTCACCGGTGCGCGGGTCAGCCTGGGCCTGGCCCACCGACCAGCCGCGGCCCTCCCGGTTGGTCCACTGAATGGTGGGATACCGGAAGTCGTTGGGATCGGCGCCGAGTGGCAAGTCTTCGATCACCAGCGCATTCGAGAAGCCCGCCACCTCGAAGGCTTGGTTCCACCAGAGCGCGCCGCGCCGGATGGCTGAGCGCATCGGCTCTGGAATTGCCTGATCCAGGTAAAAGGTGATCGGCTTGACTGGATCGCTCACCGCCGCATTCGGGTTTTTCTTAACCAGCCGCCAGCGTTCGATGAAATGCCGCACCAGGGAACGATCGAAGGGCTGTGAGAAATCCTCGAACGTCTCGGTAAAATATCCCACCCTTGGATCGGCCTCGCGGGGCGTGAAGCCGGCCGGCGGCAGCGCCACAAAGGACTGATGCACGCGCACAGTGACAATGTCGGGCGCGGCGGCGGTCGTGGCTCGGGCATTGTCGGAAACAAACGTCAGGAGCGCCTCGGTTTCGGTATTCAACGGAAACGCATGGGTATGGTCCAGCACCAGCCCGCTGCGCGATTCATCGAGCCGCCAGGCGCCGGACGCCGAGCCGGATCCGGCACCCGGGTTTGGTGGAATCCCGGGCGCGGGCGAGCGCAGTTGCCGCGCCATGCCGGTAGTATCGGCCAACACCAAGGGGTTGGCATTGACGGTCAACGTGCCGTTCTCCTCGTTCATGATGGGCAGCGAGGCCAGCACCGCGACGGGAAAGCTGTACTCAACCGAGTGCTGCAACTCGGGGCTGCCTTCCACGGCGCGGAAGCGCGTATTCTCCTGAATCACCAGAACCTTGTTGCCGACCCGCTCGAAGCGACAGAGCGAGGTCGGGCCGATCGTGCCCCGGTCGCCGCCGCCTTGCATCGAACCCACGCCGCCATCGAGGCCGGTAAAACGCAGGAATTCGCCGGCCATGCGTTCCGGCGTGAGGGTAAACTGCAAAACACCGGTGCGCGCGTTCCATTGAAAGGGAATGAAACCGGGCGCGCTTTGCGCCGAAGCGGCAAGAAAAAATGAAGCGAGGAGAATGGTTAGCCGTCTCATGAAAAGTAGCCTTGGCGCATTCACAATATCATCATTTATGCGGGCAATCACCACACTTCTATTAATTGCCGCGCTGGGCCTGGCTGGGTGCAGCGCCCATGCCAAACCGTCAACCATTGAGACCAAAATCGCCAATGCGGCCAAGGACGTGGTCATTCCATTTGAGGCCGAGCGCGCCAACAATCCCACGCCGGCGACTGACCTGACGCTGGCCCAGGGCAGGGAAGTCTTCCAACAGCATTGCGCGCTGTGCCATTCAACCGACGGTCACTCCCAAAACCAGCTCGGGCTGGCCATGTATCCGCCAGCTATGGATCTGACCTCGCCCCACGTTCAAGCGTGGAAGGACCAGGAGCTTTACTGGATCATACAGAACGGCATTCGGCTGACCGGCATGCCGGGTTGGCAGGATTCGATCAGCTCGACCGATACCTGGAAGCTCGCCCGATACATCCATGCCTTGCCCCAATTGACGCCAACCCGGCTGGTGGAGCTCGACCGCCTCGTCGCGCCCCCACCGCCGCCCACTCCGGCCGCCGCGGCGGCTGCGCCTTCCGCCACGCTGACGGAAATCGCTTACGGCCGAAAACTGGTACGCCAGGAAGGCTGCCTCATGTGCCACAAGCTGGGCAGCGAGGGCAACGACATCGGCCCCAACCTGACAAACGAAGCAAAGCGCGGGCGCACGCCGCAATGGCTCATCGGCCACTTCAAGGATCCGCCGGCGTTCACCGCGGGTAGCGACATGCCAGCCTTCAAAAATTTAACCGAAGCCCAGTTGTCGGCGCTGGTGGCGCTACTGGAGCACTGAAACGTCTAGTAAAATAGGGACATGCCAAGCCCCGCAGCTCCCGATCGTTGGACGATCGCCGGACGCGAATTTTCCTCCCGCCTGCTGGTCGGCACCGGCAAATACCAAAGCATGGAGCAGACGGCGCGCTGTGTCAGCCTGAGCGGCGCCGCCATGGTGACGGTTGCGGTGCGCCGGGTGAACATTACCGACCGCACCCAGGAAAATCTGCTCGATTACCTCGACCTAAGCCAGGTGGCGCTGCTGCCCAACACCGCCGGCTGCTACACCGCGGCCGAGGCCGTGCGCACCGCCCGGCTCGCCCGTGAAGCGCTCGATAACCCTTGGGTAAAGCTTGAAGTCATCGGCGATCAGGAGACTCTGTTTCCCGACACCGAGGCCTTGCTCGAAGCCACGCGCACGCTGGTGGCCGAGGGCTTCATCGTGCTGCCTTACACCAATGACGATGTCATCGTCGCCCAGCGCTTGGTGGATGCCGGCGCCGCCGCCGTGATGCCGCTCGCCGCCCCGATCGGCTCCGGCATGGGTATTCAAAACCCGGCCAATTTGGCGATTTTACGCGGCCGTATTAAAACTGTTCCTTTGATTGTAGACGCGGGCGTGGGCTGCGCCTCCGATGCCGCGCGCGCCATGGAGTTGGGCGCCGACGCCATTCTCATGAACACGGCCATCGCCGCCGCCCAGCAGCCGGAAGAAATGGCCGTCGCGATGAAGTACGCAGTCGAGGCCGGCCGGCGCTGCTACCGCGCCGGGCGCATGCCCACGCGCGCGTTCGCCGTCGCTTCTTCGCCCCTCGCCGGTGTCATCGGATAGGTATAGACAATCTCGCCAGGCTTCGTGAGGTGCAACTGTTCCCGGGCAATACCCTCGATGGCGGCTGGGTCGCTGCGCAGGGCGCGCACCGATTGATTCAAGAGGCGGTTTTGTTCTTCGAGCGCCTGCACCCGGGACGACTCTTTCTGATAAAGCTGCTGCTGCCGGCGCAAGGCAAGATAGCCGCTGGGCGAGAGCAGGGCATAGAGCGATAGCCAAAGCACCGGCACGGCCACCAGCGCCAAGCGCAGGCCATGCTTCAATTGATGCTTTAAGTTCCGCCGCATTCCTCTTAGATTAAGTTTGGCCTCGCTGGGTGGCAAGCGGAGGTATCCAACTAGTCATCGTTTTTGCCGTCGTCAAGCGCCTCCTCGTCAACGATGGGCACTGAGACCACGTACTTCTCGCTCGCCCAGTTGCCTAGGTCAATCGTGCGGCAACGCTGGCTGCAGAAGGGATACTCGGCTTCGTCCTGCGTGACCGGCTTGCGGCATATGGGGCAGCGGAGCATAATTCTAATTTTATTCCGCATGGTCGTCGTCGTTCAAATCCATTGCGCCAGCCCCCTCGAAGCGCGCTCCATCGCCGCCGCCTTGCTCGAGCAGAAACTGGTGGCCTGCGCCACCATAGGCGCCGAAGTGCAGTCGCATTACCGGTGGCGCGGTAAGCTGGAGGAATCGTGCGAGACGCCGCTTACGTTAAAGACGATCGCCGACCGTTTGCCGGCGGTCGAAGCCGCCATTCGCCGCCTGCATTCGTATGAGACGCCCGAGATCATCGCAACGCCTGTGGTCGGCGGCAGTGCCGAATATCTCGCCTGGGTGGAAACGAGCCTGGAGTAGTTTCGCATTCGCGGTTGCGCTTGCGGTCATCGCCTCCGCTCAATCGATTGCGTGGGCGCCCGTGGTAGCCTCCGAAGCCGGCCTGCCGGCTGGCGTCAATGCGTTTTTAGACGATTACAACTTCCCTCCGCTTGACGGCAAGTGGCAGATGGATCGCCTGGTCACGCCGTGGGCCCGGAGTTGGACGGCACTGCGGTTGCGCCGTCCGGGCGAAGCGCTGACACTGGTCCTGCGTAACGGCTCGCCTGACATTGGCCTGATTCCGCTCCGGCATGAGGGCGTCATTGTCCCCAACTTGGAACAGGATCCCCACAATATCGCCATCTTCAATTCACTTGCGGCGACCGTAACCCCTTCCCAATGGGCACAGTCGGATTGGGACGATTGGACGCGCTGTTATTTCGCTCTGACCGGCAACGACCCAAACCAGAACGCACTCATGCCGTGGCGCCTCGAGTTCAGCACGGCGGGGGAGATTCTTCGCATTCGCGGCGCGGACCGCGGCACAAAGAAGCCTGTGGGATTATGGCTCACCCTGTCGCCGATCCCGCGTATGTCAATGTGGGGCCGCGCCGAAGCCAGCGAGATGTCGGCGCTCAACGCGAAGGCGCTGGAACTGAATCTGCTCATGGACCATTACGATTACGGTTTCCACCACTGGCTGGTGCATACCTTGCGCACGCCTCTTCTGCGCCGCCATGAGGCGTTTGAGCTACTGTGGACCGATCCCAACCGCGCTGAGTCGGAACTGGTGGCCATCGTGCCGGCGGATAACAGTACCGCGCTCGCGCTTATTCCTCTTGCGTACAATTTCGAGTCAATTGAGGGGCAGCCGCTCGATCTTCATAATATTGCGATTTTCAATCGAACCATGCGGGGGGAGAGCGGTCCACCGCCCGCGGACGCCAACGCCTGGCTTAATTGGGCGCAGCTCTACCTGCAACTCTGCGGTGAACAGCCGCGGGTGATCACCGAATCCAAGCATTCCATCGCGCCCAAATCATCACTGCCCAGCGTTGTCGCCGGTACCAATACAGTGAGCGTCGAATTCGACGACTTCGAAGGCGACGGCAAGTTTGAGCACTGGCAATTCGAATTCGCCCCCAGCGGCCACTTGCAAAGCGTTCATGCTACGCTACGCCCATGTTCAGGAAATTGTCACTGACCACGGGCGCTGTGGTTATCTCCATTGCTGCCGCCATTGCGGCGCAATCCAAGCCGGTCACCCCGCGGCAGTTGCTGAACCTGCGCCAGATTTCCGACCTAAGGTTCTCGCCCGACGGCACGCGCCTCGCCTTCGTGGTCGCGGAGCCGGTGAAGGGCAGCGACCATCCTCATCACATCTGGCTCATGGATGTCGCCTCCCGCCGAGTGCGGCAATTCACCCACTCCGCCAAGTCGGATGACTCACCGCGCTGGTCGCCCGATGGGCGTTATCTCGCCTTCCTTTCCAATCGCGACGAGGGACGCCAAATTTACATCATGCCAATGGACGGCGGCGACGCCTACCCCATTACCGAAGGCAAGCGCAGCGTGGGCGGATTCGAATGGTCGCCGGACGGCGGTCAAATTGCCTTCACCGCTCCCGACGAGCCCGCTGCCGATGCCGAAAAAAAACAGAAGGAAAAGGATGACGCTATCGTGGTTGATCACGAAGGCCGTAACGCCAGGCTTTGGCTGCTGCCCTTCACCGCGACCAGCACGGCGGCCGACAGCAACCAGGCGCACGCGCTCACCAGCCCGGCCTGGCGCATCCGGGAAGCCGAGTGGGTTCCGCACTCCGACCGTTTAGTAGTCGCGGCGACCGATCACCCGGAGAGCGACGACAATACTGAGAGGCTTTTCTCGGTCAGCGCCGATGGCAAAATGACGCAGATCTTTGAACCGAAGGGGACGTTTGGCGCCTTCCAGATTTCACCCGACGGCAGCCAGATCGCCTACACTGGCGGCGACGGGCCGAATCCCCACGACGTTCTGGTGCGGGCGCTTGCGGCCCCGTCCGGCGTGGCTAGCCGTGACCTCACCGCCTCCGGCCTTGATCGCGCTATGAGCGGGCTCGAGTGGCGTTCGGATGGATCATTGCTCGCCGATGCCGAAGACGGCTTCGAGACCCACCTGTACAGCATCACCGACGCCGGGGTCGCCACCCGGGTTGCAGCGGCCGCGCCCAACCCGCGCGCAATCGCCATGGCCAGTGACGGTATGCTCGCCTTCGTGGGCGCCAACGCAACCACGCCGCCCGAGGTTTATCTAGCGCCCGGTCACGGAACGGCGCAATCGGTGACCCACTTCAATGACAGTTGGAACGAATATGCCCTGGCCGCCCCCAGCCGCTTCCACTTTAAAAGTTTCGACGGGCTCGAGATTGAAGGGTCCTTGCTTAAACCGGTCGGTGCCGCCGGATCCGGCCCGTGGCCAACCGTCATTCTTGTGCATGGCGGTCCCACCGGCGCCTGGTCCGATTCCATCGAGAGTTGGGGGCAGCTCCTCGCCGCGCACGGCTTCGCCGCCGCCTACTTCAATATCCGCGGCTCAACCGGCTACGGCGAGAAATTTCTGGAATCGAACCGTGCCGACTGGGGCGGCGCCGATTACAAAGACGTCATGGCCGGCGTTGATTACCTCGTCAAACAACGCATCGCCGACCCCAACCGCCTCGGCATCGGCGGATGGTCCTACGGCGGCTACATGTCTGAGTGGGCGATCACGCAGACCAACCGCTTCAAAGCGGCGGTCAGCGGCGCCGGCATGGTGGACTTAATGGCCGAATTCGAAACTGAAAATGGTCCAAGCTACGATCGCTGGTTTTGGGGCCTCCCCTACGACAAGTCGGAAGGCTTCATTCAACATTCCCCGCTGACCTTCCTGAAGAATGCCCGAACGCCGATCTTGATCTTGCAAGGCATCAACGATACCACCGACCCGTTGGGCCAGAGCACCGGCCTCTACCGCGGCCTCAAATACTACGGCGCCCCCGCCGAGCTCGTCGAGTACCCCCGCGAAAACCACGGTTTCCAGGAAGAGCAACACCAAATCGACCGTCTCAACCGCATCCTCGCCTGGTACCAGAAATATCTGCTACCGCCCGCGGCAGCCGCATCCTTGCCACCCTTATGATGTTCGGGCTAGCTCTGCGCCGCGTCTGACTTGTTCGGCCGCCAGCGCAGAATGGGATTCCGCGCGGCGGCGACTTCATCCAAGCGGCTGATCTTGGTCGTGTGGGGCGCGCCGGTGACGAGCTCGGGCGTGTTCTTCGACTCCTCGGCGATGGCGCGCAAGGCGGCGATGAATTCGTCCATCTCGGCCTGGTTGGCGCTCTCGGTTGGTTCGATCATCATGGCGCCGCGCACCACCAGCGGGAACGACACCGTATATGGATGGAAGCCGTAATCAATTAACCGCTTGGCGATGTCGCCGGTGTGCACTCCCTGCGCCGCCTGAATCGAATCGCTGAATACCACCTCGTGCATCGAGGGCGTCGGGTAGGGAAGCGCGAACACATCCTGCAACTTGCGGCGAATGTAGTTGGCGTTCAACACCGCATCCTCGGTGGTCTGTTTCAATCCGTCGGAACCGTTCGCCATGATGTACGCCAGCGCGCGCGTAAACATCCCGAAGTTGCCGTAAAACGCCCTTACCCGGCCAATGCTCTTCGGTCTGCGGTAATCCAGCACCGGTTTGCCGCGCTTGACGCGCAGCACCGGAATGGGCAGGTAGGGCTCGAGCGACTTCTTAACCGCCACCGGTCCCGAACCTGGCCCGCCGCCGCCGTGCGGGGTCGAAAACGTCTTGTGCAGATTGAGGTGCATGACGTCGACGCCGAAGTCGCCCGGCCGGCTGCGTCCAACCAGCGCGTTCATATTCGCGCCGTCCATATACAGCATTCCACCGCGCTCGTGCACCAGGTCGGCAATGCGGTGAATGTCTTCCTCGAAAATCCCCAGCGTATTGGGATTGGTTAGCATCAGTGCGGCAACGTCGCGCGTCATTTGGCGATCGAGGCTGGCCATGTCTACTGTGCCGTCGGGATTCGATTTCAGGTTTTCGACCGTGTATCCGGCGATTGCCGCGGTGGCGGGATTGGTGCCGTGAGCCGAGTCGGGAATCAGAACTTTCTTGCGCGCGTCGCCGCGGGCGGTGAGCGCCGCACGAACCAGCAGTATGCCGGTCAGCTCGCCCTGCGCGCCGGCCGCCGGCTGCAGCGTAATCGCATCCATGCCGGTGATCTCGAGCAGATACTCGGAGAGAAGCTGCATGATCCGCAGCGCGCCCTGGGAGAGTTCTTCAGGCTGCAGTGGATGGCCGTCGCCCAATCCCTCCAGCCGCGTCACGGCCTCATTGACCCGCGCGTTGTACTTCATGGTACACGAGCCCAGCGGGTAAATGCCGGTATCCACGCCGTAATTCCAGGTGCTGAGCCGCGTGAAGTGGCGTATGACCTCGAGTTCGCTCACCTCGGGGAAATCGGGGATCTCGCGTCGCGCCCCAGCCAGCGTCACTGCGGGAACGTCGAGCGCCGGAAGCTGGTAACCGCGCTTGCCGGGCGAGGAGACCTCGAACAACAAATCTTCGTTTTGGACAATGTGCCGCGAGGCGCGGGGAGTGGGACTGGTCATAGTGCGGCCACCAGGCGGTCAATATCTTCGCGGGAAATCGTTTCGGTTACGCAAACCAGAACTGACTCGCCCAACTCCGGGTAGTAGCCCTGGAGCGGCAGTCCGGCGATCAGCTTGGCCTTTCGCAATGCGCTCTTGCTCGCCGCCAGCGGGCGCTTCGGCCGCACCACGAATTCATGGAAGCGCGGAGAAGGGAATAGCACCTCCGCCCCGGAGGCGGCAAAGGCGCTGGCGGCATACGCGGCCTTGGCCAGGTTGTGCTCGGCCAGCTCGCGCAACCCCTGCTTGCCGTAAGTCGCCATGAAGATGCTCGCCATGAGCGCGCACAGCGCCTGGTTGGTGCAAATATTCGAGGTCGCCTTCTCCCGCCGGATATGCTGTTCGCGGGTCGAGAGGGTGAGCACGAAGCCGCGCCGCCCCTGGCTGTCGCGGGCCTCGCCCACCAGGCGTCCCGGCAGGCTGCGGACGAACTTCTCGCGGCTGGCAATGATGCCGGCGTAGGGGCCCCCGAAACCGACAGGAATGCCGAAGCCCTGCAGTTCCATGGCGACAATATCGGCGGCTTCCGGCGGCGGCAGCAGACCGAGCGAGACAGGGTCGGTGATCACCGCGATCAACAGCGCGCCGGCGCTGTGTGCGATTTCCGCCGCTTGCTCCCAGTCCTCGAGATTGCCGAAAAAATTCGGACTCTGCACCGCGACCGCCGCGGTGGATGCGTTCACGGCGGCGCGCAGCGCATCCACGTCAATGCGTCCGTCGGCCCCAAACCCAATTTCAGCGGTGGGAAAATCACGGTACCGCGTGAGCGTGCGTAGCACCTCCCGGTACTGCGGATGAATCGAGCGGGCCACGACCATGCCCGAGCGCCCGGTCACGCGAGCGGCCATCATGCAGGCTTCGTGCAGCGCGGTCGAGCCGTCATACATGCCGGCGTTCGCCACCTCCTGCCCCGTCAACTGGCAGATCATGGTCTGGAATTCGAAGATGGACTGCAGCGTACCCTGGCTGATTTCCGGCTGATACGGCGTATATGCGGTGAACCATTCGCCGCGGCTGATCAGCGTGTCGAGATGGGTGGGGCGGAAATGATGGTACGCGCCGGCGCCCACGAACGACGTAAACCCAGGCGCGTTCTCGGCCGCCGCCGCGCGGAAGAAGCGAATAATGTCGGCCTCGGCCTGCCCCTTGGGAATGTTCAGAGGCCGCTGCAAGCGGCAATACTCGGGAATGTGGCTGAATAGCTCGTCAATCGAGGTCAGCCCGACGTCGGCCAGCATCCGCTGCCGGATGGGATCAGAAGTAGGGAGATAGCGCATTGCTTCGGTAATTTAGTGGTTGGCTTCTTCTTCGGCGACGAATTTTTCGTAGGCGGCGGCGTCCATGAGCTTGTCGTTGGCCTTGCCAGTCACCTTGACCTCGACCATCCAGGCCGCGCCATGGGGATCGCTGTTGAGCAACTCCGGTGATTGCACCAGCGTGCTGTTAATCGCGCTCACCGTGCCGCTGACCGGGGCGAAAATCTCCGATACAGCTTTAACCGATTCCACCGTGCCAAACGCTTGCCCGGCGACCAACTCGGTGCCGACCGCGGGGAGCTCGACGAAAACGATGTCGCCCAACTGCTTCTGCGCGTAATCGGTGATGCCCACCTTGGCCTGTGCGCCATCGGTGGCGACCCATTCGTGCTCGGGGGTGAAACGGAAATTGGCGGGATAGGACATGGATTCGGTTTCCTTATTTGGCTCGTTTATAAAACGGCAGCGGCACCAGCTTGGCCCGCGCCGTGCGATTGCGGATCTGAATGTCAAACTCCTCGCCGGGCGCGCTCATCGCCGTCGGCACGTAAGCCATGCCGATGTTCTTGTTGAGCGCCGGCGCCGGGCCGCCACTGGTCACCTGTCCCACCGGTTTCCCCGCGCGCAGCAGGGGATAGCCGTCGCGGCCAATACCGGGCTCAATCATTTCAAAGCCGACCAGCTTGCGTTGCGGCCCGCTGGCGGCTTGAGCGGCGATCGCGGTCTTTCCCAGGAAGTCCGGTTTGGCAAGCTTCGTAATCCACGCCAGACCGGCTTCGAGCGGGGTGGTCGTGTCGTCAATTTCATGGCCGTAGAGCGCCATGCCGGCTTCCATCCGCAGCGTGTTGCGCGCGCCCAGGCCGCAGGGCAGCATGCCCACGGCGGCGCCGGCTTCCATCAAGCCGTTCCAGACTTTATCGGAATGCTCGGGGTCGAAATAGAGTTCAAAGCCGTCCTCGCCGGTGTAGCCGGTGCGGGCAATGATGCAATCCACACCCAGCACCTTGCCAGTGGTGAACCAGTAGTACTTAATCGGCGCCAGCGCCACCGAGGTCAATGGCTGCAAGACCTTTATCGCCGCCGGTCCCTGGATGGCAAGCTGTGTATACCCGTCGCTGGTGTTGACGACTTCGGCGTCGAAATCATTCTGCTGGCAAATATAGTTGTAATCCTTTTCGCAGTTCGACGCGTTCACGACCAACCAATAATGGTCATCAGTGAACTTATGCACCAGAAGATCGTCTACGAAAGTGCCCTGGGCAGTCATCAAGCCGCTGTACTGCGCCTGGTCGAAGCTTAGTTTGCTGGCATCGTTGCTGGTCACATGCTGGACCAAGTCCAGCGCCTCAGGCCCGCGCACGGAAATTTCGCCCATGTGACTCACGTCAAACAGCCCGGCGCGCTCCCGGACGGCACGGTGCTCGGCGGTAATGCCGCTGTACTCCACCGGCATATCCCAGCCGCCGAAGGCGACCATTTTGCCGCCCATTTGGCGGTGGATGGAATTCAGCGCGGTGCGGCGCGGCGCCGGGGCGGGCGTGGGTGCGGGCATGGAACCCGACATGGGTGTGTTTGCGTCCGACATGGCTCCTCCGCTCAGGAAAGGGGGAAGTTGTACGTTAGCATGGACCATGGACGAGTTGCCAGCCTTAGCCGCGGTTTCCAAGGCGGAATTAACCGGCACAGCCGCCTATGCCGCCCGATTCCCCGAGTTGGCCCGCTGCCAGCACTTCCGGAAGCTTCGCTGGCCCGCGCCGGCTCCCGCCGGAGCCATGGTTTCCTCGCTCGGCATCGGCACCTACCTTGGCGATGAGGATGACGCTACCGACCACGGGTACGCCGCCGCCCTGCGCGCAGCCATCGCCGGGGGTATCAACCTGATTGATACTGCCATCACTTACCGGCGGCAGCGCAGCGAGCGCGTCATTGGACGCGTACTCGCCGAGAGACTCGTCCCGCGCGATGAATTGGTGATCTGCTCCAAGGCGGGCTACATTGATTTCTCGGCCGGACTGCCGGCCGGTCTAATTCAGCCCGGCCAGGTCGCCGCCCGCTCGCACTGCATGGCGCCGGTGTATTTGGCCCATCAAATTCAGTGCAGCCTGGAAAACCTGGGCCTCGAGACAATTGACGTTTTCTACCTACACAATCCCGAAACCCAGCAAGCCGAACTGAGCCGTGAAGAATTCTACCGCCGGCTGAGGGCGGCTTTTGAAGTGCTCGAAAAGCAGGTGACGCAGGGGCGGATCCGCGCCTACGGCGCCGCCACGTGGAGCGGATTTCGCGTACCGCCCGACGCCGCCGAGTTCCTCGACTTGCAGCGAATGGTTGCAACGGCACGCGAGGTCGCCGGCGACGGGCATCATTTCCGGTTCATCCAATTGCCGTATAACCTGGCCATGCCCGAGGCGTTTACGCTGCTCAATCAGACCGTGGACAAACCGCCGTTTGTCTCCACGTTGAATGCCGCATTTCGCTTGGGTCTGCAAACGATCGCCTCGGCCAGCCTGATGAATGGGCGTTTGCGCCAGCTTCCCGGCGAGGCGCGCGAGCACCTGCAGGCGTTCCTGCCCCAGTCTTCGAGCGATGCCGAGCTGGCGCTGCAATTCGTGCGCTCGACCGCGAGTGTGACCGCCGGACTGGTCGGCATGGCGAGCGTTGCCCACGTCGAGGCTAACCTCCGGGCCGCCGCCGTTCCGCCCGCGCCGCCGGCGCAAGTAGGCAAGCTGCTGGGAGGCTAACCTGTCTTGCGCGGCTACGGGGAAGACCGTATCCTAGAAGTCATGCTGAAGAAAGAACGCCTGTTCACGCCCGGTCCGACCGCGCTTTTGCCCCAGGCCCAGGCGGCCATGGCGGCGATGTCCATGCACCACCGCACCGCCGAGTTTCGTGCGGTCGTCACCGCCACGCTGAAGCGCCTGCAGGCGTTTCTCGAAACCAAGAACGACGTCATTTTGCTCGCTTGTTCGGGCACCGGAGGCATGGAAGCGGCGCTTACCAACCTAACCTCGCCCGGAGATCGCGTGCTGGTGATGTCGGCGGGCAAGTTCGGCGAGCGCTGGCAGAAACTGGCCGAGTCCTATGGCATGTCGGTGGACCTGGTGCAGTTACCTTACGGCGAGAGTTTCGACGCGAGTCACGTCAAAGGCCGCTGCAGCGGGGCCAATGCGCCGCGCGTGTTGATGATTCAGGCAAGCGAGTCATCCACCGGGACAAAGCACGATATCGCCGCGATTGCACGCGCCGCGCGCGCCGAGCGCCCCGACATATTGATCCTGGTTGACGGCATTACCGGCGTGGGCACCCAGGCGCTCGACATCGACGCCTGGGGACTCGACATTGTGGTCGGCGGCTCGCAAAAAGCGGTAATGATGGCGCCCGGTCTCGCCTACTTGAGCGTCAGCGAACGGGCATGGAAGGCGATGGAGACGAGCAAGACGCCGCGTTTTTATTTCGATCTGCGGCGCGAACGGAAATCGCAGGCCCAGGGTGAAACAGCGTTCACCCCGGCGATTGGCCTAATCGCCGCCCTCAACGCCGCGCTTGAGTACATCGAGACCCTTGGCGGACGCCCGGGACTAACCGCCAACGCCGAGGCATTGGGCGCCGCCACCCGCGCCGCGCTCGACGCGCTCGGACTGAAGCGCTTCGGTAACGGCCAGCCTTCAGGCGCCCTGACCGCCATTGCCATGCCGGCCGGCCTCGACTCGGGGCTGGTGGTCAAGGCTCTGCGCCAGCAGTTCGCCAGCGTCGTGGCCAACGGCCAGAGCGAGATGAAGGGCGCGATGATTCGCGTTGCGCATCTCGGCTACTACGATTTCGCCGAAACCTTATCGCTGATTGCGCAACTCGAGATTGTCCTGGTGCAGTTGGGCGCGCTCGATTCGGCCAAACTCGGCGCCGGCGTGCGCGCCGCGCAAACCTACTATTTGGCGCAGGAGAAAGCGGCTAAGGCGAAAGCATGAAAGTCGTCGTACCGGAAAAAATCTCCAAGCGCGGCATTGAGGAATTGGAAAAGGCCGGATTCAAGGTGGTGCAGCTCACCCCGGCCGCGGTGGCTTCCGGCGATTTGGCGCGCGAACTCGCTGACGCCGAGGCGCTGATCGTGCGTTCCGCTGTGAAGGTGACTGCCGCCATGCTCGACGGCGCTCCCAAACTTCGGGTTATTGGCCGCGCCGGAGTCGGCGTGGACAATGTGGATGTCGCCGCCGCCACCGCCCGAAAGATCGTGGTGATGAACACCCCCGGCGGAAGCTCGGTGGCAGTGGCCGAGCTGGCTATGGGCTTGATGCTCGCCCTGGCCCGGCAGATTCCGCGCGCTGACCAGACCACGCGCGCCGGGCAGTGGGAAAAGAAATCGCTCGAGGGAACCGAGTTATCCGGCAAGACGCTTGGTCTCGTCGGATTCGGACGTATCGCCGTCGAGGTCGCCCGGCGCGCGCGCTGCTTCGATATGCGCATCGTCGCCTACGATCCCGTCGCGCGCCTCGAGGCCGCGCATGAAGCCGGCGTGACCATGGTCCCTCTCGAGCAGTTGCTAGGCCAAAGCGATTACATCAGCCTGCACGTCTCGCTCACCGCCGACAGCCAGAATCTGCTGAGCGACCGCACCTTCGCGCAGATGAAGCGTGGCGTCAAAATTGTCAACTGTGCCCGTGGCGAAGTGATCGACGAAGCCGCCCTCGCCCGCGCCCTCGAATCGGGCCAGGTGGGCGGCGCCGCGCTCGATGTCTATCGCAAAGAGCCTCCCGGCGCGCTGCCGCTCTTCGGCCTCGCCAATGTAATTGCCACGCCCCACCTCGGCGCCTCAACTCAAGAAGCCCAGGAACGCGTCGGCACCGCCATCGCCGTTCAAATCAAGGAATATCTGCAAGACGGCAAACTCACCAACGCCGTCAACCCCTGAGCCGCCCAATCACGTCAACCACTCCCTACCATGGCGTTGCCACCGGGCTACTATCCGCGCGCCAGGTCCCTGGCGGCGTCGGCCCCGCCCGCTCGAGCAGCACGCACACCGGGTCGGCATAGTCGACCTTCCAGCCTCCGGCGCCCGTCTCCCGCTCCAGCGCCTCGGTAACCGGCGAGTCCCGCGGAAACAGCACGTAGCGGATACCGTACTTGTCCAGCATCCTGTCGGGGTGTTGCATTGCGGTCACCGCCAAATAATCCCGAAATATTCCCGCGTATTCGAACAAGTCCACCCGGCTGTCCACAAAATCGCGGAAAGCTGCATCCCGCCAACCCAGAAATCCGCCCCACTCGAAAAAATTGAACACCCGTCCCTGTGGCGGGTGCGCCTCCCAATAGCCCACGATTCCTGCTGGAAATTCCTTCGCGACCGCCTGTTCGGTTCCCGCCGCTGTGGGATGGAACCACGCAATCCCGATCAACACAGTCGCCAGTATCGCGCCATTCAAAACCGGGCGGTCATTCGCCGGGTTGTATACCGGTATCACGTCAAACAGTTTGGCCAGCAGCGGCGCGATCAAAATCGCAGCCAGAAACAGGAAGCGCACATGGGTAAAGCTGGCGTACACAGCGAACAGCAACAGCGCCAACTCGCGAAAATTCAGCCGATACCGCCGCACCAGTGCGCTGACCAGTAGCGCCGCAATAATTGCCAGCACGATTTTGCCCCCGACCGTGTGGAAATCCAACGACGCCCACTCCTCCACGTGCGCAATGTTGAGCTTCTGTCGCAGCGCCATGTCGAGCGGATACAACACCGCGCGATAGCCATAGGGATTAGCCAGCAGCGCCACCACGCTGGCGGCGAAGGTTGTGCACAAGGCGCGCTTTTGGGCCGCCGTCCACGGCGACGCCGCAATCGCACCCACGTCCGATTGGGGTATACCGGCCGCGATCACCAGCGCAAACACCACCAGCCCCAGCGACCAGGAGCCGTGCGCATTGATCCAAACGCAAAAAAGCGGGGGAATCAGCCACAGAGGTCCGCTGCCGGTTTGCCGGTACCGCTGCAGTAGCACCAACATCCCCAATAGCAACATATAGCCCATTAGAATGGTGCGCGGTGCAAACGTCACCATGCACATCGGCGCCACTATCAGCGCGGCCAGCAGTGCCGGCTTGCTGTTGCCGCACTCCCGCCATGCCAGGTAGAAAATGCCCACCATAATGCCGCCCAGCAGCAGCAGCGACACGACTTCGACCCCGGGCAGCCCGCCAATGCGATAGCCCGCGTAATACACCATTTCCGATAGCCACTCGGTGTCGATCCAGGGCCGCCCATTCACCGTCCACGAAAAGCTGTCCGCACGAATCCAACCGTGCTGGCGCAGCATCAGCGCGGCATTGCGCAAGTGCCACCATATATCGGGATCGGCGATGTCATAGCGGGCCTTTTCATACACCAGTGCCAGCAGCATCGCCACAGTTGCCGCTTGAAACGACAAGACCCGCCGCCACCACGCCACCCGCGCATCGCTGGAACGGGGCGCGTGGGTGGGGTTGAGGGCCAGGTCGGTTAAAGTGGGCTTCAAGCGCGAGTGCCCCCCCTGGGTTGCTTCCTGGGCAGCGGTTGAATGGCGGCGTCTGAACCGGTGTTTTGCCCAGCCAGCCCAACCGGGGCGGCAGCGATGACGAGAGAGGCGATCCTGCAACGCATGGGCACCATCATATCGCGGCCGCGCCCCGTCCACTGGCAAAGCGAGATCGAGGTCGAGAATTGGGGTTCCCTCTCAGATCCCGGTTCGCTGCCGGGAAGAAATGCCAGGCCGCTTGACTCTGCGGCGGGAAACCGAAGGGGCGGCCGACCAAGGAGAGGCGTGGTTGCCGTCGCCTTCGCTAACGCGGCCCCGCCGCATTTCGGGGCACCTTATATAATCAATATCTTCATGTCTCTTGATCTCGAAATCATGCAACAGCGGCAGGCGAAGCTTGAGGCGATGCGTGCCTCGGGCCTGGAGCCCTATCCGCACCGCTTCGAATTCAGCCAGAACCTGACGCAGGTGTTGGCCGAGCACGGCAACGACACCACGGAGCAACTCGAAGCTTCACGTCTCCAGGTGCGGGTCTGCGGGCGCTTGATTGCGTTGCGCACACACGGCAAGGCGGGCTTTGCCCACTTATTGCAAGATGGCGCGCGGCTCCAGGTATATACGCGGCAAGACGGCGTTGACGCTGAAACCTTTGCCCTGTGGAAGTCGCTCGACCTTGGCGACATCGTTGGGGTGGACGGATACCTGTTTCGAACCCGCACTGGTGAGCTGACGGTGCACGCCGAAAAGATTCAATTCCTGGCGAAAGATCTCCGCCCGTTGCCGGAGAAATGGCATGGCCTGCAGGATGTCGAACTGCGCTACCGCCAACGCTACCTCGATCTGCTGGTGAATCCCGATGTGCGCCAGGTCTTCATTAAGCGGGCTCGCATGGTCGAATGCCTGAGGGAACAGTTTCAGGCGCGCGGCTATGTCGAGGTCGAAACGCCCATGATGCAGCCGCTGGCCGGCGGCGCTGCCGCGCGCCCGTTTACGACCCACCATGAAGCACTCGATTTGCCGCTCTACCTCCGCATCGCGCCCGAATTGTACCTAAAGCGGCTGGTGGTCGGCGGTCTGGATCGGGTCTATGAAATCAATCGAAATTTTCGCAATGAGGGGATCTCGACCCAGCACAATCCCGAATTCACGATGCTGGAGTTTTACGAGGCATACAGCGACTATCACGTGCTGATGGCCTGGAGCGAACAGCTACTGGCCGAAACCGCGCGGCGCGTGGCTGGCTCAACCGTTGTCGAGTTTCGCGGCACGAATCTGGATTTTGGCCAATGCCAGAGGCTCAGCCTGCGCGGAGCGATTCTCAAGTACTGGCCCGCCGACGCCGGTCCCGCGCCCACCCTCGCGGCGATTCACGACCCGTCGCGGGAGGCAGCGATTCTGGAGTCGTGTGGCATGGTCCACGACCCGGCCGCGGGCGAGGGCGCCGGCCTCATCGCTCTATTCGAGCATCTGGCCGAGCCGCACCTGGTACAGCCGACCATCATTTTCGACTTTCCCCGCTCTGTGTCGCCGTTGGCGAAGAGCAAGGCGGATGAGCCTGCCTGGGTCGAGCGCTTCGAGATCTACGCCGGCGGCATGGAGATCGCCAACGGCTACAGCGAGCTCAACGACCCCGACGAGCAGCGCCGCCGCTTCGAACAGCAGTTGGCCCTGGGCAAGGCAGGCAACGCCGAAGCCCACGCCGTGGATGAAGACTATATTCGCGCCCTTCAGTACGGCATGCCGCCCACCGCCGGCGAGGGTATCGGCATCGACAGGTTGTGCATGCTGCTTACCGGCTCGAATTCCATTCGCGACGTGATTCTGTTTCCGCTACTGCGCCCGCAGACGGCGGAACCAGAGCCGGAGGCGGGAACGTGAAGACGCCCTTCCTGGAACAGGTGCGCGACCGCGTGCTGGTGTGCGACGGCGCCATGGGCACCATGCTCTACACGCATGGCGTTTTCATTAACCGCTGTTTCGACGAACTGAATCTGGCGCAGCCGGCGACAGTGAAAGAGATTCATCAGGCCTATGTGCATGCCGGCGCCGAAATCATCGAAACCAACACGTTCGGCGCCAATGCGTTGGCGCTCGAGCCTTACGGCCTCCGCGAAAAGCTGGTGGCTATCAACCGGGCCGGAGTGGAGCTCGCCCGCGGCTGCATCGGTGACGACGGCTTTGTCGCCGGCGCCGTCGGCCCGCTGCGCGTTTACTTGGAGCCACTCGGCAAGCTGAGTTTCGCCGAAGCCCGGGCCGCCTTTCGCGAGCAGATGACCGTGCTGGCTGAGGCCGGCGCCGATCTGCTCATGCTCGAGACGTTTGGGCAGTTACCGGAACTGCGCGAGGCGATTTACGCCGCGCGGGAAGCCTGCGCGCTGCCGGTGGTGGCGCAGATCACGATTGACGACGAAGGACGCGCGCTCGACGGCACCCCGGCTCCCGAGGCGGCGCGCAAACTCGAATCCTGGGGCGCCGACGTGATTGGCATCAACTGCAGCGGCGGCCCGATCGGCATTCTTGAGGCGCTCGAACAGATGGCGCGGGCAACGACGCGACCCCTGATCGCCCAGCCCAACGCCGGTAAGCCTCGCAGCGTGGACGGACGCAACCTCTATATGGTGTCGCCCGAATACCTTGCCGACTATGCCCGCCAGTTCATCGCCGCCGGCGCCAAGATCGTGGGCGGCTGCTGCGGCACCACCCCGGAACACATCAAGTGGATCCGCAACTATGTGCGCTCGACTGCGCCCGGCAAGCGCCGGACTCCGATCGGCACCGCGGCGGCTGAGCGCGAATGCGCACCGATTCCGGCCGCCCAGCGCTCGCTGCTCGGCGCCAAGCTCGCCGAAGGAAAGTTTGTCACCCTGGTCGAGATCCTTCCGCCCCGCGGCAGCGACCCAGCCAAGGAGATCAAGAGCGCGGCTTTTTTTGAGTCGCAAGGCGCCGACGCCATCAACATTCCCGACGGCCCTCGCGCCAATGCCCGCATGAGTAACCAGGCCATGGCGGTCATGATGCGGCGCGAGCTGGCGATTGAGCCGGTGCTGCACTATTGCTGTCGCGACCGCAACGTCATCTCGATGCAATCGGACCTGCTGGGCGGTTACGCGCTGGGTTTGCGCAACCTGATCCTGATCACTGGCGATCCGCCGAAGTTGGGCAACTATCCCGATGCCACGGCGGTGTTCGACGTGGACGCGATTGGGTTGACCAATCTGGTGCGGAACCTCAACCGCGGCCTCGATCTGGGCGGCAACGTGGTCGGCGGCCAGACCGGATTTCTGATCGGAGTCGGCGCCAACCCGGGCGCGGTCAGCTATCAGGAAGAACTGCAGCGCTTCCGCTGGAAGGTCGAAGCCGGCGCCGACTACGTGGTGACGCAGCCGGTGTTTGACCTGGAACTGCTGGAGCGATTTCTCGCCGACACGGCCGACCACAAGATTCCGATGATCGCAGGCATTTGGCCGCTGACCAGCTTGCGCCAGGCCGAATTCATGCAAAATGAACTGCGCGTTCAAGTGCCCGAGGCGGTGCTCGCTCGGATGCGCGCCGCACGCACCGCCGACGCCGGCAAGCGCGAGGGGCTGGAGATCGCCAAGGAGATGATCCGCGGTCTACGCCGCCGCATCGCCGGGGTGCAGATCAGTGTGCTGGGGCGCGATCAGGCGGCGGCGGAACTATTGCGCGAGGCACGCGGGTGATTGTCGCCGATTGGAGCCGATTGCTGGAAGAACGCCAGCGGCTACACGCCCGCAAAAAGAAGCTCGTCTTCACCAACGGCTGTTTTGACCTGCTGCATCCCGGCCATATACAGTCGTTGGAAGCGGCGCGCGCTCTCGGCGACGCGCTGGTCGTGGCAATCAACACCGATCGCAGCGTGCGTACCATCAAAGGCAGCGAACGCCCGATCATCAACCAGGACGAACGCGCCGAATTGTTGGATGCCCTGGAAGCTGTGGACTACGTGACTTGGTTCGACGAGCCCACGCCCCGGGAGTTGATCGCCACGGTACTGCCCGACATCCTGGTCAAGGGCGCCGACTGGGGCGAAGGCGAGGTGGTGGGCGAACGAGAGGTTGTGGCCGCCGGGGGGCGCGTGATGCGCATCCCCCTGGCCGCCGGCTACTCGACCACCAACTTGATCAAGCGCGCGCGCGAATTGTCAGGCCGCCCTTAAGCGGGGCGCGCGGCGGTAGCCGCGCTGGGGCCCGCGCCCATTAAACTGGCGCAGCGCCGGACAGGGGCTCTGGGGTCCCCGGTCTGGCGCTGCGCCTAAGCGGGGCGCGCGGCGGTAGCC
>Ga0134128_10001928_pt1 | contig 26090 bp, 30 predicted proteins | sample KB31754_FD_96462 | JGI IMG/M metagenome (GOLD analysis project Ga0134128, IMG submission 96462) | Terrestrial soil microbial communities with excess Nitrogen fertilizer from Kellogg Biological Station, Michigan, USA - KB3-175-4 | ecosystem: Environmental > Terrestrial > Soil > Unclassified ...
GGTCGAGCCGATGCAGTAGACGGTGCAGGCTCTCCGGACCGCGTAGCGCAGCTCTTTGACGTAGACGTTCCCGCAACTCTTCAGAACGCGGCGGCACAGCAAAGAGGCCTTCCAGCAGCGCGCGCAGATACAGGCCGGTTCCGCCGACAACAATGGGAAGCCGGTCACGCGCGGAAATTTCCGTAAGCGCCTGCCGCGCCATCCGCGCATAGTCCCCCGCAGTGATCAGTCCGTCAGGAGCAGCAACGTCAATCAGATGATGAGGGACGAGTGTGCGCTCTTCCAGCGATGGCTTGGCTGTGCCGATCTCAAATTCCCGGTAAACGGCCACCGAATCGCAGCTTACGATCTCCCCGTTTAGCCGCTGGGCGAGCCAGAGCGAGAGTGCAGTCTTGCCGCTGGCTGTGGGCCCGAGCAGGACAACGAGCAGCGGGTCGGTCACGCGCCGCTCCAGAGCCGGCGCAGCAGAATGAACAGCAGAATGAGCAGGGCAATCAGGGCCAGACCGGCCGCTTCGCGACGCTGCGCATGGTGATCCATGAGCTTCATTGTAACGACGGATTGTGCTTCGTTTAAGATACGCTTTACCTCGCTCATGGCTGCGGTTCTGAAATACCGGTTCGATAATTACGAAGCTGACCTTCGCGCCGCCGAACTGCGTCGCAACGGGAACCGGCTCAAGCTGCAGATGCAGCCTTTTCAGCTTCTGATCGCGCTGCTGGAGCGTCCCGGGGATGTGGTCACGCGTGAAGAATTGCGCCAGCGCCTTTGGCCGGAAGACACGTTCGTGGACTTTGATCATGGACTGAATACGGCTGTGGCGAAACTGCGCGACATACTGGGCGATTCGGCGTCCGCGCCCCGCTATATCGAAACTGTAGCCAAGCGGGGCTATCGCTTTCTGGACGACGTGCAGATTCAATCAGAGCAGCCGGTTCGTACACCGGATCTCAGTTCACAGGTCAGCCCTGGGGCGAGCCCACCCGTGTCAACAACCGAACAGCCTGGGGCGGCGGACATGCAGTCGCATATGCCCACAGCGCAGACTCAAGCTGCGGATCCGACACTGCCGCGGGCGAGCAGAAGAACATCACGGGCCCTCTTCATGCTGGCGCAGATCATGTACGTGGTTTTCTATCTTTCGGCCCTGTTCCGGCTGGACGAGCTGCGCCGGTCCGCCTACATGGCTTGGCACGGAGCTGGGCAGGTTGCGTTTCCTGCATACCTGCTCACCGCGCTGGTGGGCCTGGTGATGCGTCTCTATCTGATCACGGCAATCGCGCTGGATTATCACCTCCTCGCGGAGAAATACCGCATCCTCTTTCCCGCATTGTTTCTGCTGGATCTGATCTGGGCGCTCTCACCGTTTCTTATTGCGGACCGCATTGGTGTGGGACTTGCGCTGGCGGCCACGGCTGCGCTCATTTACATGCCTTTTGCGCAACGCGTGCTCATGAAGATGATGCAGGCAGTTGAATAACCACGCGGCAGCCTGCTATTCGAGTTCGTTCTTGTCAGGGTTGTAATAGAAGCTGGCACGCAGCAGAAGGTAATCGCCGGTAAAATTGACAGGAAGTTTGGGCAGAGGATCAGAATAAGTAATGGAGCCGTAAGCCGCGCGGTCAAGCGCGACGTCGCCCGAACTGCGCACCACTTTCAGACCAGCCACACGGCCATCCTTCAGGATAGCGAACTGCAGGACCACAACTCCTTTTTTCATTTCCGGCGGCATGGCCGATTGCGGGATGAGTGGGTCCCAGTGATCTTGCACAGTAAGTTTCACCCGGCTCAAGTAAGGCCCGAAGTCTACTCCCAGAGTGTCGCTCAGGATCTCCAAGGCGCCGCTCCGGTCGACCTTGGGCCGCAGGCCTGACCCGTAATTGCCGCCGCCAAAAGGCACACTGGTCACGCCATGCGAGTTGGCAACGGACTTTATGGCGCCGCTTAACGTAGAACCCGGCGACGGAATGGTAAACGGAACGCGCGGTTTGGGAGGCGCCGGCGCCTGCATCTTGGCAGTCTCTGTTGGCTGTTGCTGTGCCGGCACCTGCGATAATCCCTGCTGGGGAGCAGGTTGCTGCTGCGGTGTTACCGCTGCTTCTTGCGGGGCCGGTTCCGGTTGCGGCGGTTTGGCTGGACGTCCTGGATTTCGCGGATCAATCAGCTTGTGCAGAGTTTCCTTACTCGGCACAGGAGTGCGCGATTGCGCCATGCGGTCTTTATCAGAAATGATGTTCGTTTTTGGCGGCGCCTTGAGCTTGAGCTGGTCCGGAGGCAACTGAAGAAAGGTAGTGTCCTGCTTTTCCTGTGCAGGAACGAACTTGATGGTGGGCCCGCTGAACCAGCGAGGTGCAAACAGCAGAAGCAGGATGATAACCAGATGGACAACACCGGAAATCCACGCAGCTTCCCGACGGCGGTACGAGGCCAGATCGTCCTGATATAGATCAGCAAGCAACAGGTGCAGTTCGCCATCCCGCACTGAGAATGAGGTGATTGGTTCGCGAACTTGGTCTTCTAAGAGAGGGATAGCTACACCGCCAGCGGATCACAGAAGGTCGTGGCTTCTATTCTCTCATTGAACGTCACTTGTGAGATGTACTTGCGGCGCGAAGGGACCAAAAAAAGCAGCAAATCTAGAGTGAATCTCTGAGTTACAGGAGAACGAACACTGTTGCTTTACAAAGATTTACAGAAGATCGCCAGAGAGACGTCAGGAGCCGCATCAGGCGGCTTGATCCCCATTTCGCTCTTTCACTTCGGGGGTGGATTGACGGCCGTTTTGTCCTTCGTCCCCTGTTCCGCTCGGTGGGTTTTCCGGGACGCCGGCGAGCCGCTTGGCAGGACCTCCGTGAGGAACCAAACTAAGCCCGTCTTTTTCCGGTCCGCCCAGAAGGGTGTCTGCATAGTGGAGATAACGGCGGATTATTCCCTCATCTTCGGCAGTCAAATCTGGATCAACCTGCTCCAGCATCTCGTCATCGTGGTCTTTCTTCGCGCCGGGCAGTTGAAAGCCGTTGTTGCGTCTTGAGAAGGGAACCAGGTTTTTGCTGTCCAGATGGTCTGCCATGAAGAGACATCTTCTTCGCTATTAACTTAGTGGTTATGATGCCTTGGCGCAACTTGGCAGATGCCTGAGGCCCAAGTTGGTACACTGTTTCATGATGGCGCCTGAGAAACTCGGCCTGATCGCGGGAAACGGAAGCTTCCCCCTACTGCTGCTGGATGCGGCGCGAGCGCAGGGCGCGCAGGTAGTTGTGGCCGCGATTAAGGAAGAAACCTCGCCGCTGATTGAGAGCCGCGGAGCAGATTCCGTGCACTGGCTCTCTCTGGGAGAGCTGGGAAAGTTGATTGATACTTTCAAGCGTGCCGGTGTGAGCACGGCCATCATGGCAGGGCAGGTGAAGCACAAGCAGATCTTTTCCAGTATTCGTCCTGATTGGCGGCTGGCGAAAGTGTTGTTCTCCCTGGGCACGAGAAATACGGATTCGCTGATCGGCGCGGTCGCTAAGGTGCTGGAAGATGAAGGCATTCACCTGATCAGTTCCACATCGTATCTTGAGCCGCTGCTGGCGCGCCCCGGCGTGCTTAGCCGTCGCGCACCTACTGCAGCCGAGCAGAAGAATGTTGACTACGGTCGCCAGGTGGCGCGTCATCTGGCGCAATACGACATCGGCCAGACCGTGGTGATCGCTGAAGCAGCGTGCGTGACCGTAGAAGCGATGGAAGGGACTGACGCAACCATCCTGCGCGCAGGCGAGATCATGAAGAGCGCGGGTGACGCTGACGAGTCCGACCGCTCTGCTTCCGCTCTGCTCAGCCGCGCATTAACAGTGGTGAAAGTCGCCAAGCCTAATCAGGATATGCGCTTCGATGTGCCGGTCATTGGTGTGAAGACGATTCACATCATGCGACAGGCAGGAGCTACCTGTCTCGCTGTCGACGCGGGTAAGTGCCTTTTCCTGGACGGCGATCGCGTGATCGAAGCGGCTAATGCGGCGGGGATTGCAATTGTATCGGAGTAGTTCAGCACCGGCATTTTGCGCAATACTACGAACCGTTCTTCTCCGTGTCTCCGTGCCTCCGTGGTGAGATTGACTGCACGTGAAAACGTTGCTGCAACCGCGCCAGTCTGAGAAAATCATTCACTTGGCTCACCAAAGTGCAATCCGCGTTGCTGTCGTTGGTGTTGGTTCGTTCGGCAGAAATCACGCTCGCGTGTATCACGAGCTCCAGCAGCAGGGCCAGGGCGTGGAACTGGTCGCAGTGGTTGACGCGGATGCCGGGCAGGCGCAATCTGTCGCGGCACAGTTTGGGTGCAAGGCGTTTAGCTTGGTCGACGAGCTTGCCGGGCGCGTGGATGCTGCGTCAGTCGCCGTGCCCACGGTCCATCATCTCAGCGTAGCGGCGTCGCTGATGGCCGCGGGCGTGGATGTACTCATCGAAAAGCCCCTGGCATCGAGCATAGAAGAGGCCGACGAACTAGTGCGACTCGCAGCGTCCAATCAGCGCGTCGCCCAGACAGGGCATCTTGAACGTTTCAATCCCGCTGTGCGCGCGACCGTTCCGTTACTTGCCAGGCCAATGTTCTTCGAGGTCCACCGGCTCAGCGTTTTCACGCCGCGCAGTTTGGATGTGGACGTGGTACTCGACCTCATGATCCACGACCTCGATATCGTGCTCTCGTTCGTCAACTCTCCTGTGCGCGAAATCCGCTCGGTCGGTCTGGCTGTGGTGACGGGCAAGGTTGATATTGCCAACGTGCGAATGGAGTTCGAATCGGGCTGTGTAGCCAATTTCACCGCCAGCCGCATCAGCACGGAGCGCGTTCGCAAGCTACGCTTCTTTCAGCCGCACGAATATATCTCCGTGGACTACGCTCGCCAGGACGTTCTCCAGTTCCGCGTGGCCCAGAACGAGAAGTTTTCCCTCGACCAGCTTATGGGATTTGCCAGTTCCGCAGGCTCGTCGCCGATTCCCGGCGTTACCATGAACCGTCCCGCGGTGCATCAGGAAGAGCCGCTCCGCGCGGAGCTGAAATCCTTTCTTAACGCCGTGCGCACGCGCAGCAAACCTGTAGTGTCGCTCGAAGATGGCCGCCGCTCGCTCAGCGCTGCGCTGCAGATCCTGGAAGCCATCGCGGAGCACCATAAGCGCGCCGGCATAGCCGCCGCAGTGCGCTCGCTCACTTAATGACGCCGCGATCCGACTGCTCAATGAATCGGATCATCATCTCCACGTCCTCACCCTGATTGCCTTCCGATTTCAGCCGCGCCAGCGCCTGTGTTGTATTCAGCTTCGAATTCACCAGAACGCGAAAGGCATGCTGGATTTTCCTGATGCGTTCCTTGCTGAAGCCGCGACGCTCAAGCCCGATGGCATTTGCACCGTAAACGCGCACATCGCGCGGCTGCACGCACTTTGAAAAAGGAAGCACGTCCTGGGTAACCGTTGTGCCGCCACCGATGTAAGAATGTGCTCCGATCCTCACAAACTGGTGCACCGGACACAGCGCGCCCACCACAGCCCATTCGTCTACTGTCACATGACCGGCGAGAGTGGCGCCGTTCACAAGCATGGCGTGGTCGGCGATGATCGAATCGTGTCCCACATGCGAGTACGCCATGATGAGCGTATGACTCCCGATGCGGGTTACACCGCCTCCCTTAACCGTGCCCCGGTTCAGCGTGACGAACTCGCGCACCACATTGTTGTCGCCGTTCTCGATCCGGGTCTTCTCGCCTCTGTAAGAGATGTCCTGAGGCTCGCCGCCGATCGAGCAGAAAGGGAAGAAGCGGTTGTTGCCGCCGATCTTAGCCGGGCCCTGGATCACCACGTGCGACATCAGCTCGCAGCTCTCGCCCAGTTCCACATCTGCGCCTACAACGCAGTACGGCCCAATCGCGCACGATGCAGGCACCTTAGCCGAAAGATCAACAACTGCCGTGGGATGAATCATTCCTTTGGTCCGGCCGCACCGGGATTGTCCGCGGCCGGGGTGGGTCGGCTAACCAGCTGGCAGCCCAGTGTGGCTTCGCACACCAGCTTGCCTTCCACAAATGCCTTGCCGGCGATGCGCACCGCAACAATGCCGCCCAGCTTCTTCCAGGCCAGCATCTCTACCTCGAGCCGAAGCTGATCGCCCGGCACCACGGGACGGCGGAAACGCGCCTTCTCGATTCCGGTAAAGACAATCAGCTTGCCTTCGCGATCTTCCACTTCGGTCAGCAGCAGCGCTCCTCCCGCCTGGGCCATGGCTTCCACAATCAGGACGCCGGGCATGATAGGGAAGCCGGGGAAGTGCCCTTGGAAGAACTGCTCATTGATGGTGACATTTTTGAGAGCGACGATCTTCTTCTTGCGCTCGATCTCCAGCACCCGGTCGATCAGCAGCAAAGGGTAGCGGTGTGGCAGGATGGCCTGGATCTGGTTGATGTCCAGCGGCCCGGATTTTTCCGGCGGGGCCGCGATTGAGCTATTAGCGTGAATTGACTCACTCATGCGTGAACTCGCGCATTATAGAAGATTCGCCGTCAAACCCCAACGCCACCACCTTAGATCGTCTTCTACTCTCAATGTGCATGCACGTTCCCATGTTGAATCTTGTTCTACTTTCGTTTGCGGCTTTTGCGGACACTTTCAGAGAGCAGCAGCTTGGCTTTTGGATTGCAATATCTATGGTCAGAACGCAAATGCGCACCACAAGGGGCCCCTTCCGGATGAAATCGTCATACCTGCCGCTCACACGCACATTGGTTCTCACATTTGCCGCAGTCGTGCTTGCTGCTGGCACAGCGGCTGCTCAATGCGCCGCTCCGTCCTCTGCCGGACTGCGACTGTGCCAGCCCAGTTCCGGTGCAACCATTTACCAGGTACCACACATTGAAGCCACTGCCACTCCCACCTCGGGCAGCATTAATGATATTAAGGTGTTCATCGATGGCAAGCTCGCCTTGGAGAATGGCGGACCTTCCGTCGATCTGTTTGAGGGTGGCGTTTCCAATGGCACGCACCACCTGGTGGTTCGCGCCACTGACAACTTCGGCCGCAGCTACCAGGCAGCTGAGTACTTCCACGTAACGGGTAACCTGCCCAACTGCCCCATGTCCACGGTTGGCGTCCGCATCTGCTATCCTGCCGCCGGCCAGGCAATATCGCAGAACCTGCCCATGTCCATCGGCTTTAAAGGCTCATTGCCAATCACCCGCGTGCGCGCCTACGCCGGAAGTACGCTCATTGCCGACTTCCAGGTGGACCGCGGCCAGACGCAGATCATCGTCCAGGGAATTGGAACCACCGCGGGCACCCATAGTCTGAACGTTGTGGCATTGGATTCCTCCGGCCACACGTATAAGAGCAGCGTGAAGTTCAAGGCGTACTACGACGGCAGCTGCCCGCCTAGGGGTGATGTCTGCACGCCGGGAATCTACCCTGATACGCCTCAAGACGGCCAGGATGTCGGGTCGTCGTTCCGAATTTCGGCCAGCGTTCAGAACAACACTGCCGCCATCACTACCATGCGGGCCTATCTTGGCAGCACCGTGGTCGCACAGTCGTTCGGCCCAACCCTTGACCAGCAGGTGACCGCGCCAAAAGGCACGCGCATCCTGACCATTCAGGCCTGGGACACCGCCGGAAAACTCTACCGATCGACGGCGAACGTGAACGTGCAGTAGTAAGGAAATTCCGCGGCGCAACTTCGCCGCGCCATGAACTTCGGCGTAGAGACGCGGCATGCCGCGTCTCCACCGACCAAAAACCCAGCGCGATCGGGTTGAAGCGCGCTTCGTCACCAGACGGCAGCCTAACCGGGCTGCCGTTCTGGCATCATTCCCTAAATCCCGCTCTTACTTCGATCAGCAGAAATCCGTTTGCTCGTGTGATCCGCGGTTGGAGTTTTGCCGTTCGGATCTCGCGCCACCACGTTGCAATCCCTGCGATTTCAGCGATTCTGCTGCCTTCGGCGGCTCCCCCACCCATACCTCATTAGGATTCTAAAGGGTTTACGTCGCCTCACCCCAGCCCAGCCCCGGCCTTAGAGTACCGATTTGGCTCAACCCCTACCCTAGAAAGTTCTTCAATTAGCGAAACAAAGGCCTTACAGGGTTCGACCGAACGGTCAGCTCGTCCGCCATCGCCATGGTCTTATTCAGTTTTCAAATACCTCGCCAAATCCCCGCGCCGCCTGGGCAGCCGGTTTGCCTCGTGCCATGTACCGAATAGCCAGTACCAGATGACCCCTTTATCTTACCATTTTCTTCGCCCCTCGTCACGCGCGAAAAAGTACACTTGACAACCCATTGCTGCGGAGCTGTTCAAAAGCGGACACATAAAAAAAGTGCTCAGTTACGATTTCCTGACGCGCGAGTTAGAGAGCTTAAATGGCCTAACGATGGTGCTGGAAAGGCTGCGGTGAAGATGGCAGGAGCTTGCCAGCGTCTGTCTTCCATGCTTTTCCGATGCTCGGGTAAGAGTTCGCTGGTTAGCGTTCCCGGTGCTGGTAAAGATTTCGCACCTTCTTAAAGTCTGAAGGTACCTCGAACAGCACCGACGGAAGAGTCCCTTCATAGAAGTCGACCACTCGCTGCCCCACTTCAAATGTGTTATCGCGCGCGACGCCGTCGACGCGGAGCCGTTGACTCTGGGTTGTTTTCTCTTCAACAGTCAAACCCGGCGGAAGAAACCAGCTATAGACCAGAGTCGAACGAACTGTGCCTGAGTTGACGAATGCGGGAAGGAGGGGGAAGCCGCCACCCACGACTTCGATCGAAGTGGACGTCTCAATGGAGCCGTGGCGCTGGCGCAGGTACTCGGGTGCGCAGCCAGCGTCCGGAAGAGAGAGATACCAGCCGTCAATTACCTTCTTGTAGTTGGCCTTCCGGTCTTTTCCGGTGATAGTGGTGATCAAATGCCTGGCGGCGTGCCCGTGGAAATCCCGGGTCTCGCCGGTGTCGACTGTGTCGAACATCGCGTGTTTCTGGTCATCCTTCTGGGTCTGAGCCACCTTTTTGGCAAATTCTTTTTCGCTGGGATACCGGTCCATCTTGAATTCGCGATATTCGTGAGCATCAAGATCGAGCTCATCGACAATTCCGGTATCACAATGCGTGATTACGGCCATGTGAGGCGCCGGCCCGCGGATTCCCAGGGGCGGTTCCACAAAGCCCCTGAATTCGGCCCGCTGCGCGTTGTCTTTGACAAACAAGGTCAAGGGGCTGTGTGGAGGAACTTCTCCGGGACTGCTCACCAGGACGCGGCCGCGCATAGTGGTAATTAAAGTGGTGATCTTCAGGTCCGCTGCCTGCAGCATGGCTGGAAACAAAAGGACCATCAAGATCAACTTTCGACCCATGATTCTCGTACCTCGTGGAGCGACGTTATTTTAACCAGAGTTCCCAAGAAAACGCAGCAGGATTTTCTGAAGATCAAAAGGAAGAGCCTGAACTCACGGATTTGGAGAACCGGAACAGACGTGTAACTGGAGATTGATTTAAAAAAACCAAGCCCGCGCGTCCGCGGGCTTGAAGGGGTTTGGAACCAAGCTATTCTTTAGCTGCCGTTCTGGCACACGGACAACTGCTGGCCCTGGAAGGTGAACTCGTTGTTCACTGATGTACTCGGAGGCGCCCCGAAGTAGGGCAAAGTGGTCAGATCCTGGAGGTTATAGGTGAACCCGTTCAGGGTGTAAGGGAAGCCACCGAAGTTGGGATTGTTCTCCAGGGGATCGCCATTTTCGAGAGTGCCGCAAGGCGTGCTGTTTCCGTTGTTGACTACCAGCGGATCGTCCATCCATTCGCCGATTTCATGCGACAGAGCGGAGACGTCCTGGGCAAAGTCGCCTGGGTGATCGATGTATGAGAAAACTGCGTAAGCCTGAGGGGCGCTGGTGAGGCCAAATGCACTGTGGAAGCCGCCGATGCAGCACGAGTGGTTCTGGGTGAGATACGTGTCGTAGATCACGAAGATGGGAATCGTGTTCGGCTGGATGGCCGGCGTGTTCTTCATGATGGTCTGGATCTGCGCGTTGAAATAATTAATATCGACCAGGGCGGCAGTGTGTCCGAAGGGCGTTCCGATGGTTCCGCTACGCTTAGGAGGAGTCAGCGTTACCTCGGGTTGCACGGTGGGTCCGCCCAGGAGCACGTGGTATCCAGAATGGCTGGCCACGGTGCCCCAGAAGTTGGCGCGCTGGTAAGCGTCAACATATTGCGTCGCTCCCATGCTCACGCCGCCGGAGGTGAAGGTCACTCCAGAGGAGAAGACCGGGGACGCTATTGTGTTGTTTACAACGGTTTTGCCGTTGGACAACACCGTCTGGGGATCAAACGTCTGGCCCGAGACTACCAGCTTGATGGGAATGATGAACGCCTGAATCGTGGTCGAAGTGCCGGTCGAAGGGGCCGTTCCCACCATGTTGAAGGTGAAGGTTGACCCGCCGGAAACGAACGAACCATTCCACGTGGTCAGCGGAGTTGACGCCGCTTGGATCACGCGTCCATTTTGGACGACGGTATGGGTGGCGGTTCCCACCGTCAACTGAGGAGGCAGAACAGTGTGACGGGGGATGATTTCATTATTCACTTGCATTGGGGTCTCGGCCGAATTGTTGGCATGCGATTGGGCCAACAGAGGAGTTAGACTCAGGGCCAGCAGGAGGACTGCAACTGCGGCCCCTGTTTTTCCAAAGGGTATTTTCATTCGGTTTCCCTCGTGTTGCGAAAGTTTCCCAACTTGCTACGAACGGGAGATAAAGCCGGAAAAATTGAAAACGGAACGGCGAACAAGGTGTTCCTGAAGCGCTAAGAGTTTACCTTGAATTTGAGCGACTCACAATTATTTTCTTCGCAATCAGGACCAAAACGGGAAAACGGTCGCGGTGACACAACCGCGCAGCACGGGCTCGGCAAACTTTTGAGTTCCTATTCATTTTTCAGGCGATGGCGGCCATAGTAGAAATCGAGCCCGAGGGAGCTGCGCCTCCCAATCTATTTCTGCAGGCCGATCGCGGTGGGATGCGTGGGCTGGTATAGGCCGATGTGGCCACCGCTGGGCAGGCGGAGCGTGGTTGAAGAGCCCCAGTCGGCTTTCATGACCGGTGAGCAGGGGATTCCACGTTTCTCCAGCGACTGAATGGTTGAAGCCAGATTGTCGGTCATCAGATAGAGGACGATGCCCAGGAGGTTCTCGTCACCATGCTGCTGGATGAAGTCGCCGCTTCCAGGATGGACCGCCATTTCCGCCGGAGGCACACGGAAGATCAGCCATTTGTGGCCGAGATCGACACTGTGCCACTCCAGAACGTCGCGGAAAAACGCGCGGTCCGCGTCAGCATCTTTGCTATAGAGAAGGAAATGCGCGCCTGTAATCATGGTGAAAGTCTAGTCGCGGGCACAGGGGCATACAAACGGCGTCATTCGAACTCATCGGGCGACCTCGCGATCGGATGATGTGCCAGAAGGGCCGCTGCCCACGGTGTTTCCTGCCTGGGCAGCCGGCGCCTCAGTAAGTGCTTTGAGGCGATTCACCAGGGCGGTCATGGCCAGGTTGTAATTTTTTTCCTGGTTTTTCTCCCAGACCGCAGGCTCGATCGGCTGGTCGAGTCTCCACAGAGCTACGTTTGTTTTTGGATCGACGATCGTAATTCTCAGGCCGGCGTAATCCTGCGACCGGTCTGATGGGACCCTCCTGAGAAACACCTGGCTGATTTCCAGAACCACATCAGCGGCGGCGGGCGCGGAGGTCAGCTCAAATCTGCCCCAACTCCGCAGAGCGGCATAAAGCTGGTTGTAGTTTCGGTCCGGGCCGCCGCTCAGGCCGGTAATGACGTTTCCGGTAAGGTTGGCGACAAAGACTCGCCTGGCGCTGACAATCTGGGCCGGCACCGGCGCATCGGTGAAAGGCAGATTTGCAGCCCAGGGAGCAGGCGGATTTGTGGCTGCATATCCGGGAGCAAGCATATTGGGATTTTCCTGGCCTTGTGCATTCCTCGATGGATAGAAACTCAGGACCACAGCCAGACCCAGGCAAAGAATTGTTTCTCCATTCAGCCGCGAAGTCATGCTCTTTTTCCCCCTTTCGTGATTTTTAGAGCAGACTGGCAGAGCGTTGCCGGAGACATTTCTGCCAGAGTGTCTGATTCAATAAACCATGGAGCCGCAAAAACACTCGATGAAGAATGGATAATTTCTGTAAGCAGATCCGAGCACGAATTCCGCAGCCAGAAGGTCCCACCCGATTGCGGCGCCGACCTCCATTGTCAGCCATCCCTTCGGCATCTCTGCTCTGGTGATCCTCATCAGAATTGCTTGAGCAGAGTTCCTCAGATGCCATGACAACATCCATGAGAGTTTCAAGGCTAGTTTTTGCAACGGTCTTGGTTGCGGCGTTCGCCGGCACGGCTCCAAAGGGTACTGTCTTTACTACGGTGATGAACAAGCCCTCCGGCACGGCCGAACTCAAGACCTGGGTAGACGGTCCCAACTTCAAGACCGAGGTCACCAAGTCGTCTGATCCTGGGATGCCAGAAGGGACGGAGCTCCTGACCCGTGATGGCGGCGTCACGCTGAACATCATCTTCAACCCAAAGCAGCAGTACCTGAGCCTTTCACGCGAACAGTTCAATGGCATGTTAAAGAGGAAAGTGGAGTCGCATGACGGCACGATCGGGAAGCTCACGGTTACAAAGCTCGGCGAGGAGGACGGAGGGAAAATCGCCGGATTTGCTACGCGCCATTACCGCGTAAATCTGCTGCTACCGGTCGCAACCGCAGAAGGCGCTACAAGAGAGTACAGCATAGATGAGGAGCTGTGGACGGCGGTGCGCTTGCCAAAGCTGCCCGAATCTACGGACTTGATGTTCCATCAATCGCTGGGAAGCGACGAACTCGATAAAGCTGTGGAACTCGAGGATATTCCGGGCTTCAGGCTGAAACGCGTTGTGCGGATAAAGCTTGATGGCGTCTTCCTGGGAGAAAGCAATATTGAGGTAAAGACTTTGACACAAGGTGCAATCCCCGCATCCGAGTGGCAGATTCCGCCAGGGTTCACCAAGAAAGAGATTCCTCACCCGTAGCGGTCGCCGGCTCACTGCCCGGCGAGTTTTGTAGTGGCGTCCGTAAGCTTCTCAGTATGTAACGGCATTTCCATTGTCCTCACTATCGAGAGCAGGTGCCTGCAGCCGCGCCCTACGCTCACCGTGATCGAAAGGAAAACTCAATGCCACAACACAGATTTGGAAAGCACCCTCCCCAGCGGGATTACCGCACGCTGAGGTTCAAAGACTACCTGAAGGCCGGGATTCCTGATCCGCCTGCTACGTGCAATGTCCTTACAGATGTTTACAAGGGGGCCGGCATCAAGGACCCTAAAGTTCTCTTCCCCATGGACGGAAATGATCGCTATGGAGACTGCACCATCGCAGCCATGGCGCATGCCATCACAATTTATCGCGGGAAGCTGGGCAAGAAGCAGGTGATGAACACCTCGGCGGTGGAGAAGGTCTACTTCCATCTGACGGGCGGTGTGGACTCAGGGCTGAATGAGCTCGACGTGCTCAATTACTGGCGTAAATCGGCGGTTTCGCACGAAAAGATCCTGGCCTATGCGACCATCGATCCCAAAGATCACAAACATGTCAAACAGGCCATCAACCTCTTTGGCGGAGTCTACCTCGGCTTCCAGGTCCAGCAGAACTGCGAGAAGGACTTTGATGCCGGCAAGCCATGGACACCAGGAAAACTTACCAAGGATGGCCACGCCGTATACGCTGTCGGCTACACCCAGAAGGAAGTAACGGTGCTGACCTGGGGCAATACGCAACTGGCCACATGGGACTGGTGGGACGAGTGCGTGGATGAATCGTATGCTCTATTGCCGCAGGATGCTAAGGACCGCAAATTTGCCCCCGGTTTCAATCTGGCGCAATTGCAATCTGACTTGGATGAGGTGGCAAGCTGAGGCAGATGGCGCGCAGACTTGTCGTGAATGCAAGCGCCAAAGCGATTGAGCGTCGAACGCAAAACGAGTGGTTCGAGCATGAGCTTTCTAAAAAGGCCCTCTCCCGTCCTGCTATCATGAAGGCCGTTTGACGTAACAGCCTTCCTGAAAAGAGAGGAGACAAATTGAAACTGTGCGGGCCGTTTTCAGACTGGTTTCGAACAATCGCATTCACGATTACGCTGCTGGCATTGTTAGGTTCCGTCGCTTGCAACCAGAGCAACAAGACGGCCAGCAATAGCAGTTCAAGCACTCCCAGCGCCACCAGCACAACCTCTTCCGCCAACGCCAGCAGTTCGGGAGAGCTGGATGCTTGCAAGCTCGTCACCAAGGCGGAAGCCGAGGAAGTTCTGGGCGAGAAGGTGAAGGACGCCGAATCAGGGCCCGCTTCGATGCGCGGCGGGAGCATCTGCATGTACGAGTCGCCGGACAGCATGTCGGCGCGGCACGTGACCGTACGCGTGGAGTCGCCGAACTTCGATTGGAACAGGTACAAGGAAGACAAAAGAGTTGAAGGCGAGAAGATGCAGCCCAAGCGCGGCTACATCCGTCCCGTATCCGGACTGGGCAAGGAGGCATACTTTGCCCGCCACGTTTTGCACGTGCTCACGGACCACGGCATTCTCACGGTGATTGTATTCAAAGATACGGCTGACGCCATCGCCGGGGAACAAACGGAAACAAAGGCCGAAGCTGCGGAAAAGGCGCTGGCACAGAAAGCTGTCGAACGAATGTAGCTTTAAACTGCTGTCGACTTCGACCATAAGCTGGTGATCCCCAAAAGCAGGGCAACCTGCCATCCCCAAAAACGTTCTCTCATCTCATGTATCTCCAAATGCGGGGCTCATGCTGATGTCCTCCGGGCTTGCAGTTCGAGCCGGCTTCTGGCTGCTCTACTGGGTTGCCAATTTTTGCCTGTGGCTTCTGTTTGTGAACACCACGCGTCTGCACGAGCTCTGGCTGGCCGCGATAGCCTCCGTCATTGCAGCCACCGCCGCTGAGGTCGTACGCGCGCAACCTTTTGCGGAATTTCGGCCCCGGCCTGTGTGGCTGCTGCAGGCATGGCGCGAGCCCTGGTACATCCTGGAAGGATGCGCAACCATTTTCTGGGTCTTCTTCAAACAGTTCTTCCGCCCGGAACCGAGCGTCCTGCGCGAGGTGGTGTTTGATCCCGGCGGCTCGGATCCCGCTTCCGCCGCGCGCCGTGCTCTGGCCATCGCTTACACCACGGTGCCTCCGAACTTCGTTGTGCTGGGGATTGATTTTGACAAGCGAGTCATGCTGGTGCACCAGGTAAGCTCAACCCCGACGCCAACCATGACCCGCAATCTCGGAGCTAAGTCATGAACGCCTGGCTGATTTCGGCGACTGTGTTGCTGTTCGCCCTGATCCCTGCTGGAATCATCACATTTCGCGGTAGCTCAATGGACCGGCTGGTCGGCCTGGAAATGGCTTCGATCATTACCACGCTTACGCTCATGTTGCTGGCTCATGGTTTTCAGCGCATTCCGTTTTATGACATCGCCTTGGCAGCCGCTCTTCTTTCCTTTGGCGGCGGGCTGGTGTTTGTACGCTTTCTGGAGAGGTGGTTGTAAGTGGGCAGCCAAAACAGGTGTGTATGAGCAAAACGCAAATCCTTATTGACGTGCTGCTGGGCATCGGAGTGTTCTCTGCGGTCGTTTCGTCTGTGGCCCTGTTGTTCATGAAAGATCTTTATGAACGGCTGCACTATCTTTCCGGCCCGGCGACGTTGACTATCATCTGCTTCACCGCGGCGGTCATCGCGGATAAACACCTGTCGCAGGCTGGGATCAAGGCCCTGCTGATCATGGTGGTGCTGCTGGCGATGAATGCCGTCCTGACCCACGCTACTGCGCGGGCTGCGCGGATACGCCAGTTCGGCCGCTGGGTAGCCGATGCTACTGAGATTCGCGGCACCCACGACACCAGCATTGCCGGCCTGAACTCGCGTCCGCTCGTTGATAGTGCTCCTGAGCGTGAAAACCGGAGAGATCAGTCATGATCGTGATGCAGGCAGCAATTCTCCTATTTGTTGGCGTCGCCGGAACTGCCGTGGTGTTTACCCGCAATCCGCTGAACCAGGTCATGGGGCTCACGTTCTACGGGCTGCTGATGACCCTGATGTTTTTCATCTTTCAGGCGCCGGATGTGGCGTTCTCACAAGTGGTGGTTGGCGCTGTGGTGTTGCCGTTGATGGTACTGCTCACGCTCGCCAAGCTCAAGGCCAAGGAGCAAAGCAAAAGGTGAACCATCGCGCGCGCACAACTTTGTTTATTTTCGGCGGCCTCGGATTCCTTTGCTTCTACATCTGGGGACTGCACGGGCTGCCTGGCTTCGGCCACTATCCCGGGCCGTATGGGGACATTCTGAACTCGCTCTCGGTATATCAGCGCCACGCCACTGACGTTATAACCGCGGTGAACTTTGATTATCGCGGCTTTGACACGCTGGGCGAAGAATTCATCCTGTTCACCTCGGTTATGGGAGCCAACCTGCTGCTGCGCAAACAAAAGGACGACCGCGAAGAACTCCCGCCGCGCGATGAGGCTGCAGATCGCGTGGTTCCGCCCACCAGTGACGCCGTGCGCGTTACCGGTCTCGCGCTGGTGCTTCCCATTGTCGTCTTCGGGCTTTACACCATTAGTCATGGTCAACTCACGCCCGGTGGCGGATTTCAGGGCGGCGTAATACTCGCCAGCATGCCGCTCATTATTTATTTATGCGGTGATTATGAAGCCTTTGAGAAGGTGACCTCTCACGTCCTCTCAGAAATTGCCGAGGCGATTGGCGCCGGAGGATATGCGATCACCGGCCTTATCGCTTTTGCGTTCGGGCTGCCATACCTCACGAACTTCATTCCTCTGGGCGAAACCGGCGATGTGCTCTCCAGCGGCACCATTTTTGTAATCAGTGTGCTCACTGGAATCGAAGTTGCCGCCGGACTGGTGGTGCTGATGATTTCATTCTTCCGTCAGGCGCTCGTTTACCGTAAGTCAGGCGAGGAAAGTGGAGGACAGCAATGACTGATCTTGGCGGCGAACTGATGCGCATGCTTCCTTTTCTGGTTGCGGCGTGGTTGTTCGTGGTGGGCCTTTACGGCATCGTGACGAGCCGTCACCTGGTTCACCTGATCATGTGCCTGGTCGTAGTGCAGACTTCCACGTATCTTCTGCTTCTTGGAGTTGGATATAAGGTGGGTGGCGCGGCGCCGATCTTCGCTGATATTCCCGTGGGCACGCCTGCGGTGGATCCGGTAACGCATGCGCTCATGCTGACCGATATCGTTGTCGAAGCTACCGTCATGGCGCTGCTGCTGGCTCTGGCCATTCAAGCGGAAGAGCGGGCCGGTTCGGTGGACCCTGATCAGTTGCGAATCATGCGCGGATGAACACCTTCCTTCCAGCAACGCCGGTTGCAGTGCCGCTGACCGTTGCCGCGGTGCTCGCCGCTGTGAACCAGCACATTGCACGCCGTCTGGCCGACGCGCTTGCGATAGCGGCGTCATTGTGGTGCCTGAGCGCCTGCCTGATGTTGATGTTCAGGAGCAATCATGGCCTGATTGTGTACTGGATGGGGGGATGGCAGCCGCGCAATGGCGCCGCCATTGGCATCTCTTTTGCCATCGATCCCATTGGCGCCGGAGCGGCTGCTTTCGCCTCGTTCCTGGTGCTCGTCGCGTTTGTCTTTTCCGCGCATTACTTTGACTCTGTCGGCACGCTCTTTCATGTTTTGCTGCTCGCCTTTTTGGCGGCGATGTGCGGTTTCTCTCTGACTGGCGACATTTTTAACCTCTTTGTCTTCTTTGAGCTGATGAGCGCTGCGGCGTTCGCGCTTTGTGGCTACAAAACGGAAGAAAGCGGCCCGATTCAGGGCGCGCTCAACTTTGCCATCACCAACACCATTGGGGCATTTCTCGCATTGAGCGGAGTCGGCCTTCTTTACGGGCGGACCGGCGCTCTCAACATGGCGCAGATCGGGAAATCACTGGGGCAGACTCACGATGGCTTGGTCGTGGCTGCTTTCGTAATGATCACCTGCGGATTTCTGGTCAAGGCCGCTGTGGTGCCATTCCATTTCTGGCTGGCCGATGCGCACGCGGTGGCGCCTACTCCTGTATGCGTGCTCTTCTCCGGCATTATGGTTGAGCTTGGGCTGTATGCCGTGGCCCGTGTTTACTGGACAATTTTTCACGGCGCTCTGGCCCAGTTTGAAGCGCAAACCCGCGCCATCTTTGTGACAGTTGGGGTAATCACGGCGGTGATCGGCGCCTTCATGTGCTTTGCCCAGCGGCATATCAAGCGATTGCTGGCCTACTCCACCATCAGCCATACCGGCCTTATGCTGATTGCTTTTGCCATGCTTGCCCACGGAGCGCTCGCTGGGCTTGCGCTGTACGTCATCGGGCATGGGCTGCTCAAAGGTGCGCTCTTTCTTGCCGCAGGTATGTTGCTGCACCATCTCGGCAGCATTGATGAGTTAAAGCTGCGCGGGAAAGGCAGGGAAGCCATAGCTGCGTCTGGGCTCATGTTGTTTCTGGCGCTCGGATTGTCCGGCGTTCCTCCTTACGGCACCTTTCTTGGCGAAGCTCTCATTGATTCATCCGCCGAAAAACTGCACTACTCATGGATCTCGTATATTTTCATGCTGGCGGGGATTATTACTGCGGCTGCCGTCCTGCGCGTTGTTGGAAGAGTGTATTTCGGCTGGGGAGAAGACCTGGACCGCTCGCAACAGGAAGAAGGAGAAACCGATGAAGGCCGTGAAACCAGCGGCGGCGAGGAAATCCCCGCTACCATGTTTGTTCCCACGCTGGTTTTGCTCCTGATGGGATTGTCGGTCACCTTCATTCCAGGACTGCGAAACGAAACACAGACGGCGGCCATGCGGTTCATGGACCAGGGCGCTTATCAGCAGCAGGTGCTCCAGCACGCTGCGCCGCCGCAATATCAGCCGCCTGCAGAAGAGTCCCTGCTGGTCCCCATCATTCGCGGGCTGGTCGCTACATTCCTGGCGCTGATAATGGCTGGACTTGTCCTCTTGCCGCATCCGCTGAGAAAAGGAATCAACGGGTTCAGCGGCGGGATCAGCTACATTCTGCGCCCCATACGTATCGTCCACAGCGGGCACATGGGCGATTACGTCGCCTGGCTCACGGCGGGAGTAGCCGTGATCGGCGGGCTGTTCGCTTATTTCATCCACTGACCACGGCCCACCGGAAGTTCCGCCGCCTTGAATGACTTCCGCGAATTCCCATTTTGGAACGCAAACACAGAAAAATTAGGGACGCACGGCTGCAAATCCTGCTACTTGCAATATAAGAATTGCGCCGCAATTCGACGGCGCGGGAAGGTCACAAGAAAGGCAGGTTTGCCATGACGAGACACCCTGGCGGGCTGTTCACACGCAGGCAGAAGCAGGACTTTTCTGGATGGAACACACTGAGAGTGGGGATGCTGATCACGATAGTGGGAGCGCTCAGCGTAGCAGGCATTTGCGCGCAACAACAATCTCCGAAGCAGAACAACAATGCGCCACCCGTGGCTATAGCCGTGGCGCCGGTCAACGGAACGACTCCGAGCTCCACCCCCCAGGTCTCGACTTCTCAGAATGAGATCGTTCCAATTGCCGAAGCTGCCACTGGCAACGGTATTGATTACCATGGCGGCCCGCTGATGCTGACGACGCACAACGTCTATTTCATCTGGTACGGGAACTGGAACGGCAATTCCGCCACCACCTTGCTGCCGCAGTTCATGCAGAACCTGAGCAACAGCCCTTATTTCAGCATCAACACCACGTATGAGGATGCGAGCAATCCAGTCAAAAACCTTGGCAGCAGCGTGGGAATGAGCACGCAGACGTTTGATGTCTATTCGCAAGGCTCAGCACTGACCGATACGTCTGTGCGCAACATTGTTTCCGGCGCCATGTCTCGCGGCGCCCTGCCTGTAGATGCAAATGGCATTTACTTTGTGCTCACTTCAAAGGACGTGAGTGAGACCAGTCCCACCAACCCTCCCACTCACTTTTGTACCGACTTCTGCGGGTGGCACACACACGCCAGCCTCTTTGGCGCAGACATTAAGTATGCGTTTGTGGGTGACTCCACCCAATGTCCAAATGCGCCCACCGGCCAACCCGCGTGCGCCACCCTCAACACGACGATGAGCCCGAATGGGAATCTCGGGGCTGATGCCATGGTCAGCGTCCTGGCACATGAACTGGATGAGACGGTGACTGATCCAGATCTGAATGCCTGGTATCGCAATGTGGTGAACGGTGGGGAAAATGGTGATCTGTGTGCCTGGAATTTTGGCCCGACGTTCACGACCGCGAACGGTGCGCAAGCCAATATCACATTGGCCGGAGTCAACTACCTGGTACAGCAGGATTGGCTCAACGATGGCGGTGGGAGATGCACTATGGCCTCAACCGGCAACGTATTTTTCTATGCAAGCGCGCATGACCAGTACTATGGCTGCCATGGCATGGCGACTGGTTCAACCACGGATTGCAACAACATTACCGATTCCAACGACAGGCTGATCTGCCAGGCGGTGGCGCAGCACAGCCAGACTCCATGCAGCACTCCGGTGACGGATCGCAACCTGCAACTCTCATGTTTTGGAATTGCTTTTGCGCCCAACTTTCCCTCCAACTGCCGGGACATCACCAATCCGCAGATGCAATCGTTCTGCTATGGGGTATCCAGCGGCGGCAGCCCCTCCACTCCCAACTGCAGTACAGTGGCGGACCCGGATGCGCGGGCGCTCTGCAACGGCATGGCCCTGCACGATACATCGCAGTGCTCCAGCATCAGCAACGCGAATGACCGCCAGTTCTGCCTGGGAGTGGCAGGCCATGACGGATCACAATGTTCCACCATCAGCTCCTGCCCCAATCCCAGCGCGCAGGCTGCTTGCCTTGACGGCGGCGGCACATGGAATTGGAGCACTTGCAGTTGCACCATGCCGGTGGTCTGCGATCCCGCGGACCAGCAGGCGTGCATCAACTCCGGAGGGATCTGGAATTCATCCGATTGCACGTGCTCTAATTCCGGATGCGGTACTCAGATCATTTGCGAGCAATCGCCCGGCGGTCCTAATCCTGCGGCACAGCTCAAATCACGTGACATTCTTCAGTCGCTAGCCGCTCAGTAACCGGATAAAACCACAAGCAGAAGGCCCGCGAAAAATCGCGGGCCTTTCTGCCACTTGTCTTAGGGATACGTTTCATCGATCACGGCTGGGGCAGAGCCAGTATTTATCTTCCAGCCGCCATTTTTTCTTCACCGCGCCCGGAAGGCTCCTGGCGCCGCCCGGAAACCAGCACGCCTATCCAGCAGCTTACCGGCCATGTAAGCAGCCATGAGAGCCAGTACCAGTGCGGCCAGCCCTTGCTCCAGTTGGGAATGGTGGCGGCAATACCCATAAGTTCCCCAAGGATGCAGAACCAGAACACGTGGCTCGCTGCGCGGCCAGGCGCCAAGCGGGCACAGAGCCAGGCACAAAGAATGGAGATGGTGACAAACAGCGCAGTGCTCGTTATGAGAGCCGTGTCAGACGGAACATGGCCTCTAGCGAAGTCGCCTGGAAATAGACGCGCGAGCAGCGGGTCTGTTGCCAGCACGAGGAAAATCGAGAGCAAATAGCAGCCGATTACATCGACAATTGACTTGAGCACGGCTTCACCTCAGATGCGGACCCCGCACTGTAAAGCGTTTCTCTTCCGAAAACAAGCCCGCCTTGCGTTTCATTGCTCTCGCAGCTACTTTATTCAGCTTGAGCAAGGCAAGCGCGGACAGGTTTGGCTCCAGGTTCGCAATTTATTGACGGACGTAGATCATGGTTTGGTCGTGCGCGGCGCCTTTGGCGTCCTTATTGTGTTCACGAACCGTAATGGTTTTGCCATCTCGGGAGAGGGTTATTTTGCCAGTCCCTGAGCTTCCATCACTGCCCTTCGATATTGAGGTGAACTCGTGAGACGAAGGCATCTGGTAAGTGACTTGTGCGACTTCCTTGCCATCCATCGTCTGCGGTGAAGCTGTACCTGGCTTACCTTCATAGGCGACGGTGTAAGCCTTGTCCTGAGCGTCGGTTCCTTTGATGGTGTATTTGACTGAATCTTTGCTGGCGGCGTCCACGGTGACTGTCTCTTCCTTTGGCGCGGGGCCGCTGATTTTGGATTTTGCGGTGTCCAGTTTGAACGTGCCGGTCCAGGGATCCGCTGTCTGCCTCTTGGTTTGACTAAGCACTGCGGTAACACTCAGCAGGAGGAATAGGACCAGGAAATGCTTCATGGGAGCCTCCTTTTTTGGATAGTAGAGAATTAAAGGCCGAGGGAGATGCTTATGTCAACGGCAGATCGTGACTGTCGCCAGATCCAGTGATAACAGCAGCCAAAAGGATGTAAAACCAACTTCAACTCGACGTCCGGCCGGATGAGATACTGGACGCATGCCAACCACGTTCACTGTGCCGCGCCGGTTCTGTGGTCCCCCCGATTCTGGCAATGGAGGCTACACGTGCGGATTGTTGGCCCAGCAACTCGGCGGCGTGGTGGAGTGCACATTGCGTACGCCCGTGCCTCTCGAGACGCCACTTGAGTTTGAACGAACTCAATCAGGTGGCGTGTTGCGGAACGGCAGAACCATCGTGGTGGAAGCGGCCCCAGTGACTATCGCAGTGTCTGCGCCCACGCCTGTCGGACTGGATGCGGCCACGGCGTCCATGGCTTCATCGCCCGCTATGGACGCGCGTCATCCGTTCCCAACCTGCTTCGTATGCGGGCCGCAACGGCGACTTCATGATGGCCTGAGAATCTTTCCCGCTCCTTTTGCGAAAGATCTCTACGTCGCTCCATGGGTCCCGGATGTCGAATTTGGCGATGATCAGCATCTGCTGCGTCCGGAATTTCTGTGGGCCGCCATGGATTGTCCCACCGGCTTTGCCGCCGGATTTCCTACTGCCGGCAAGCTGGTCACAGGACGCCTGGCAGTCCAGCAGCTGAAATCGATTCGCACCGGCGCGGGCTGCGTCATCATGTCATGGCCGCTCGGGATCGACGGCAGAAAGCACTTCAGTGCTGCATGCCTGTATCAGAATGAAGAGCTATGCGCGGTAGCTCGGGCTACATGGATCAGGATCGCGACCCAGGGTTAGCGTTCGAGCCGCCCGCCGGGCCACGATCTTGATCAAGCGTCAGCCCTGAGTCGAAGCCTTTGTTGCGTTTAATCGCTCAGACCACCTTGATTTCCTCACGGAGTTCTCCGGAGAACAGGGCTTTCGGAATCATGGCATGCACACCGCGTACGATATCAACCACTTGAGTTACGCGGAAGCTTGCCGCGATACTGCAAAGGCCGTACGCATCCAGCTCGCTGATTTTTGCGCGCGATGACACGAACTTAATCGCATTTCGCGCGGCCAGCTGCATGGCATTGTTCAAATCCTTGTCCAGTCCGAGCAAGATCCAGTGAGTGGATGTTTCCGCAATCGGCCAGGCAAAGTTTTTCTGCTTGTGCAGCAGCACCTGTATGCGCATTTCTTTCATGCGTGTTTCCAGCGCCGTAAGACAGATTTCTCCATCACCCTGAACCGCATGAGAATCGCCCGTAAAAATCAAAGCGCCAGGCTTCCACACAGGAATGAACATGGTGGAGCCCTCGCCCATCTCGCGCAAATCGACGTTCCCGGCGTGCGGGCCTGGAGGCACAGAACTGGTCACGCCAGAGCTCAGCGGCGGGTAATAGCCGTCCGGCGGCGCCACGCCCAGCGTGCCCTGGAAGGGCAGCAGAGGAACGTGAATGTTGGGCGCGAATGCAGCAGTCATCTTCTTCAGATCGAGGTCCATATACTTTACCTGGCCTTGCTCAAAATCCTTGGCCAGCAGACCAGTGCCCAGCGCGCCGGGATTGTTAAAGACAGCGCCCCAGCTTTCCGGCTGAAGGCGCTTGTAGCGGACCTCCAGCACGTCTCCCGGCTGTGCATTCTTCACGGCGACCGGCCCGATGATCGAGTGTGGACCCTTTCCGGGGTTGTCCTTCCGCAGTTGTGCGAGTTTGTCCACCGGTACGCCTGGCTGCATCTCGTTCAGGAAATGAGACCAGGTGTTCGGATAGCTGATGGTGTCACCGGATTCGACAGTCAGAACCGGGGGCAGGTTCGTGTCGAACACCCCCAAATGAACCGTCTCCTTGTTGGACTCAACGGTGTGAACGCGACCCGTTTCTTCCTTCTTTGTACTGGACGGGTGTTTGGCAGCTTTCTTCTGCCCGGTGGGTCCTTCCGGCAGGTCTATCGCGTGTGCCAGTTTGCTGAACCATGGCCCGACCGCAGCCAGCGCTCCCATGAAGCTGCTGGCGCGAAGCAGTTCGCGGCGACCGCGACCGCGCGCCGTTAAATGGCCGTCAAGCGTTTCTTGATTGATCTCATCCATGTGCAGGAGGCGGTCTGAGGTGCGCCGTGTCAGCGCGACATCTTTGAGATCCTCGCGCAAGATGCCGGTGCCTTTCTCGTCGCCGCATCCAAAAAGGTTTCCGCAATCGTGGTGGTAATGGCTCACCGGTTGGTGTTCGTCGGGAGCATGGTGGGTTGGCATCGGTTTCCTCCTGGTGAGGTCAGGAAATCACCTCACTTTGGGCCCCGAAGATTTCGGCGCGCATTCTACTCCCAAAACCCAGGAATGGGTCAACAAAAAAATAAGGGACGGACGGATAGGTGATCAGTGCGAGACGTCGCTTGTGGCGGTTGCCGACTGTTGTGTGAGCTTCACGGCCACCACGCCGGCATCATTCTTTTCGAGTGATGGTCCGGTAAAGCTGTGGTTGTGGCCATTCGCATCCGTAAATTGGATCTTTAACTGACCCGTGCCGAGCACTTTGATGGGGTATTCGTATGTTGCTCCCGGATCGAGCTTGTTCACCCCGAACGTGGCGGTGGGGTAATCGACAACAATCACTGAAAGCGGCTGCGCGCTGGTGTTGATGAGCTTTACATTAACTACGCGCGACCGGCAACCGCCGAGCACAGCGAGAGCCAGCAGAGAGATTGTGAATCCCAGGCGCTTCATTTTTTCTCAATCACCCTTGCGCTCAACACCACGCCGTTGCGGTTATCGTGGAGCTTCAATGGAAAGACCAGGATGTTCCAGTTCCAGCGGCGATGCTTTTTTGTCGGCAAGTGGGGAAGGCCGCGGAAGCTGCGGTCTACGTAAGTCTCGCGCGTGTCCGCGACGGTGCGGATAATGTCCTTCCACTCACCTCCGAGTTCGGGAAATTCTTCAAAGCGGTTCTTGCCGATAAACCAGGAACGCTTCTTGTCGTAAAGGCGGGCAAAATATTCGTTCACGTACTGCCAATCGCCATCGCGATCGAGCACTTCCAGAACCACATCATCGCCCATGGCCATTGCAATGCGGGAATAGAAGAAGTCGCGTGCGTCCACCACTACAGGCTTGCCGCGACGCTTGGCTTCAAATGAGCGCAGAGCATCCAGCAAATCGTCCACTGAACTGTAGCCCTTGAGCAGGTGCATATCCTCCACGCCGCCAAACTTGCGCTCCAGAGTGGCGGAGAGAATGATGATGGGAACTTCCGGCCGCTTGTCACGCAGAGACTGGGCGACCTCGGTGCCGAACTTTCCGGCGCCCAGGTGGTAATCAAGCACAGCGATGTCGATTTTCTCGAGGTATGTTTCGGCTTCTTCGACGGAAGCCGAGGTCACGGCCTCATACCCGTGACTGCGCAAGATGGCGGCGCGCAGAATCAGATTGTCGTATCGGTCGTCGAGCAGAAGGACCCGAATTGGTTTTTTACCCTCAGCTTTGCTGCCGTCCATCCAGTCTTATTTTTCCTTTCCCTGTTTGGCAGCAAGCTCGCGCACGGCGCGGGCAAGCTCGGGCAGACGGTTAAACACGGCTACGCTGCGCAACCATTGCTTATTGTCAATCGCAGGAAATCCGCTGATCAAAGAACCGGGAGCAATATCGCCGTGGGTCCCGCTTTGGGCTGTGATGACAACTCCGTCGCCGATCTTGCAATGCCCCGCTACACCTACCTGGCCGGCCAGAATTAC
>Ga0134128_10001929_pt1 | contig 26078 bp, 25 predicted proteins | sample KB31754_FD_96462 | JGI IMG/M metagenome (GOLD analysis project Ga0134128, IMG submission 96462) | Terrestrial soil microbial communities with excess Nitrogen fertilizer from Kellogg Biological Station, Michigan, USA - KB3-175-4 | ecosystem: Environmental > Terrestrial > Soil > Unclassified ...
ACACCCGCACGGTGGGCTTACGCGCTTCCTCGAGAAGGGAGGCAAGCGCCAAGGTTCCCGACTTAGGAAGACGGCGCGCGAGGATGTCGAGCGCTGCGTAGCAGTCATCAATAGCTCTATGGCCCTCAAAGAACGTGCCGGTACTCATAAGAAGATACTTCAATTTAGTCCCGTCGAACCCCTCCTCTTGCCAGGGGATCGGCGTCCCATCCGGCGGATTGAGCATTTTGCGGCGCTTCAAGCGCCTCAGAACGCGGTATTCGCCCGTAGATTCTAGAAGCGAAACCGCAGCTTCGAGATGGGATCCAGGTATTGTGGTATTCATGATGGTTGCTAACGCAGAAGTTGCTATATTGCGGCGGAATAGAGGCGATCATAGCCCACTGAGATAGCCTGTTAAGCAGGTGCGTGACGGGGGGAGGCATTGCAACAACGACACTTCGTAAGACGGTGGCGCGATCTCGAACTTCGCGATCTGTTCTTCGCATATAGAAAGGCCAAGGCAGACTGCTACTATGAACGGGTCGTCCTAGCGGCGGAAGGATTTGCCTCGTACGAGCAGGATCTCTTTGCGAACCTCTCGCTCCTGCTAGAACGGCTACGTCGGGGAGAAATTGGCACACTGTTAGGCGAGAGCTTTGGTCACGCGCGTTCGCCTTGATCCATCTTACGCGGGTTTGTCGTCCATTTCGTTACAAGACAGAAAGCAGAAGGTGTTTTTCCTTGCAGGTTCGGTGGGCAAGGATCTGCTGGAAAACATCGAAAGTGAAATCCGTGAGGTCGCCAGCGAGCGCCGATTGCTTCCCGACCCAGAGACTTTAGAGCAGATGGCTTCGGCGAAGGTTCTGACGGCTGCCGAGAGCGCGGGCGAAGAGGTCGACACCCTGCGTCGCGCAAATGGATTGTCGGTGCGGCGGCTCGGGTGGTCAGTGCTATTACGTAGCGTCGAGACGCTTGCACGCGATTTGCAGGCCGCAGATTGGGAAGATCAGAGGAAGCTTTTCTACGAATTTGCGTGCGCTCATATTCTTCGTCCGGATAGGTTGTTTGACCATGTCGACTATCTGCCGCGGCTGCTGTCCCTGGCGGTTGCTCTGCAGGATTGGAGCGAAGCGCGTAAGCTGTGGCGTACCTGCCAACACTCCATCGAAAAGCTGCGAACTGCACCTGAGTTGCGGGGAGACCTGCCGTCCGAGTGCAGCATCAATGGCTACCCCGTCGTAAGCGCAAAAACGACAATATGGGATGGATTGCGCGACCACTTGCGACAAGTAATCTACAACCATAAGGGATTTCACTTTGGCGTGGTGGTGTGTTCCGAGCTCCAGAACATCAGCTACCGCAGTGGATTTCAGGGGAGCGTCGATTGCATGATGGTGCTTTCATGGAATCAAGACCTTGAGACGTTTTCGGCACTCGTCGAATCCGCCGCGCTCGATGTTCACGCATATGTTGCATACGTGAATAATCGAGCTTTCGGCGATAGTCGCGTCAGAGTCCCGGCCAAGGAAGCGTTCAACCGCGATGCATGTCGCCTAAGGGGAGGGCACAACGACTACCTTGTCGTCGTAGATATTGATATCGGGTCGCTTCGAGCGTTTCAAAGTCGTCACAAGAGGTGGGCTGGGTCAGGAGATCCATACAAACCGGTACCCGAAGGCTTTAGGCTCTTGCCCTCTCGAAAAATGACGCCGAGATGACGCCTAGCTGGCTAGTTCTCGACGCAAGAACACCAGCCGCGCCGCGCCGTATCTCCGCTCGTCGATGAGGCTGAAGCCGTCCGGCGGTGCAAAGTCGCGCCGCGCCGCGAGCTCGACCACCGCCAGGGCGCCCGGCGCCAGCCAGCCCGCCTCGGCGAGCGCAGCGAGCGCCGGCGCAGCGACATCCTCGGCGTAGGGGGGATCGAGGAAGGCAAGCGTCGCCGGCACCGCCGCCTTCGGCGGATGGAGCGCGTCGCCCGGCAGTACCGCCGCGCGCTTCTCCTCGCCGAGCGCCGTGATATTGGCGCGGAGCGCCTTCAGCGCCGCACGGTCCTTCTCGATGAAGACGGCATACGTCGAGCCGCGCGACAGCGCTTCGAGGCCGAAGGCGCCGGTGCCGGCAAAGGCGTCGAGCACGCGCGCCTCGTCGAGCACCTTCTCCTCGCCGAAGCGCTTATGGGCGAGGATGTCGAAAAGCGCCTCGCGCGCGCGGTCGCTGGTCGGCCGCACCCCGCTTCCCTCCGGCGCGACGAGCACGCGTCCGCGATGCCTACCGGCGATGATGCGCATGGCGCTTCGCTTTGGGCGCACTCTGGCCGAGCTGCTCGCGCAGCACCCGGCGCGGCACCTCTTCGAGCGCGCCGCGCGGCAGATCGCCGAGCTGGAACGGCCCATAGGCGATGCGGATGAGCCGGGTAACGCCGAGGCTGAGATGCTCCATGACACGACGGATCTCGCGGTTCTTGCCCTCGCGCAGGCTCACCGAGAGCCAGGCATTGCTGCTGTCCTGCGCGCGGTCGAGAGTTGCCCGGATCGGGCCATAGGCGACGCGGTCGATGGTGGTGCCTTCCTCGAGCTTGGCGAGTTGTGCCGGATCGACGGTCCCATGGACGCGCACGCGGTAGCGCCTGAGCCAGCCACGGGACGGCAATTCCATCTCGCGCGCCAGCGCTCCGTCATTGGTGAGCAGCAGCAGCCCCTCGGAATTGAGATCGAGCCGCCCCACCGAGATGAGCCGCGGCAGCTCCTTCGGCAGCGCGTCGAACACCGTCGGCCGGCCGCGCTCGTCGCGATGCGTGGTGACGAGCCCCGCCGGCTTGTGATAGCGCCAGAGCCGCGCCGGCTCGGCCTCGGGGAGGGGCTTGCCGTCGACCCGGATATCGTGCTCGCCGCTGAGCGCCAGCGCCGGGCTCTTAAGCACCTTGCCGTCGACCGAGACGCGCCCCTCGGCGATCCAGCGCTCGGCGTCGCGCCGCGAGCAGAGCCCGGCGCGCGCCAGCAGCTTCGCGATGCGCTCGCCTTTCGCCGTCGCTTCGCTCAAAGCGTCTCGTCCCGCTGCCGCCATTCCATGCGATGGCCGTTCACCTCGACGGCGAAGGCGTAGAGGCCGAGCAGTCCGGCCAGCATGATCAGCCCCGGGCCGATGAGCGCGCCGGACAGCACCAGCAGCGGGATGCTGAGCCAGATGCTGTGCGTCGTGATCAGCGCCTCGACGATGCAGCCGATGCCGGCGATGAACAGCAGCACGGTGAGGATCCAGGCGACGATTTTCATGGGCGCGCGGCGTCGATGAAGGCGGCGAAGAGGCGGCTATCCCCCTCGCTGATGAAATATTCCGGATGCCACTGCACGCCGATCAGGAAGCGCCGTTGTGGGTCCTCGATCCCCTCGACGATGCCGTCCGGTGCCACGGCGTCCACCACCAATCCCGGGGCCAGGTCCTTCACCGCTTGGTGATGCGCGCTGTTCACCGGCAGCTCCGCCATTCCGGTGATGCGGCGAAGCAGGGTGCCCTCGGCGAGGCGCACCACATGGCCGGGCTCGGTGCGCGGATTGGGCTGCTCATGCGCAAGCGCGCCCGGCACCTCGTCGGGGATATGCTGGATGAGCGTGCCGCCCAGCGCCACGTTGAGGAGCTGCTGCCCGCCGCAGATGCCGAGCACCGGCTTCTCGGCCGAGATTGCGCCGCGCGTCACCTTGAGCTCGAATGCCGTGCGGCGTTCCTTGAGGCTCACCGTGGCATGGCGCGTCATTGCGCCGAAGAGCGCGGGATCGACGTCGAAGGCGCCGCCGGTGACAACGAGCCCGTCGATGAGCTTGAGATAGGCTTCCGCCTGTTCCGGCTCATGCGGCAGCAGCACCGGCAGCCCGCCGGCGCGCAGCACCGCCTCGCAGTAATTCTCGCGCAGCGCGTACCAGCCATGGGTTTTGGAATATCCCCCCGGCGGCTCGCGATCGAGCGTCAGCCCGATAACCGGTTGTGCCATAATGCGCGCGATCCTAGGGTGCCGCGTATGAGGCTGCAACTCGACCGATCCCGCTCTTTCGCTGGTGGTCCATGAGCGCCGCGCCGCGGCGCGTCGTCGAGCGCGAGATCCCCGTACGCACCTATGACATCGATTTCGCCGGCATCGTCGGCAACATCGTCTATGTGCGCTGGCTCGAGGATCTCCGGCTCGCGATGATGGAGGCCGCTTATCCGATCGCGCGCGCTCTCGCCGAGGACGTGGCGCCGATTTTGCTCGAGACGCGGATTGCGTATGAGCGGCCGGTGACGCTCCAGGATGCGCTGCGCGGCCGCATCTGGGTGACCGAGATGGGCCGCATCAAATGGCGGCTCGCCGCCGAATTCCTCGTGGGCGACGAGTGCCGCGCCCGTGCCGAGCAGACCGGGCTTTTCATTCGCCTGTCGACCCGGCGGCCGATCGCGCCGCCGCCGGAGCTGCGCCGCTTCTACGCGCCCGAGACGGCAGCGAGGGCGCGGTGAGCGGCGCTGACCCGAGCCCCATGACCGAGGCGCTGGCCGAGGCCGAGCGGGCGGCAACGCGCGGCGAGGTGCCGGTGGGCGCGGTACTGGTCGATGCGGCCACCGGCGCGGTGATCGCCGCCGCGGGCAACCGCACCGAGGAGCAGGGGGATCCCACCGCCCATGCCGAGATGCTGGTGCTGCGCGAGGGGGCGAAGCTCCGCGGCGCGGCGCGACTCGAGGGCTGCGATCTCTATGTGACGCTCGAGCCCTGCGCCATGTGCGCGGCGGCGATCTCCTTCGCGCGCATCCGCCGGCTCTATTTCGGCGCCTATGATCCCAAGGGCGGCGCCGTCGAGCATGGGCCGCGCTTCTATGCGCAGCCGACCTGCCATCATCGGCCGGAGGTCTATGGCGGCATCGAGGAGCGCCGCGCCGGCGCCTTGCTGCGCGCCTTCTTTCAGGAGCGGCGGTAAAGGGCGACCCGGCACTCCTCGACCCGCGGCTGAGGGGTGCAGTGCTAGGATGGCTCCCTGGCACGACACTGCGTCAATGAGGCAGCGAGAAAATTCTCTCAACGATGTACATCGATGAGGTAGTACGCAGCGCTCAGCCGGGCTTGGCGAGCGCGCGCCAGCCGATGTCGCGCCGGCAGAAGCCTTCGGGCCAGCGGATGCGGTCGATGGTGGCGTAGGCGCGCCTGCGCGCCTCCGCCACATCGCGGCCCAGCGCCACCACGTCCAGCACGCGGCCGCCATCGGCGAGAAGCCGCGCGCCGTCGCGCCGCGTGCCGGCATGGAAGATGGTGACCGCGGGATCGAGCCCGGCGGCCTCGTCGAGGTTGGCGATCTCGCTGCCTTTCTGCGGCTCGCCGGGATAGCCCCTGGCGGCGAGCACGACGCAGATCGCGGTCTCCTCGCGCCAGCGCAGGTCGAAGCCGTCGAGCACGCCGTCGCGCGCGGCGATCAGCGCCGGCAGCAGGTCGCTCTTGAGCCGCGGCAGCAGCACCTGGCATTCAGGATCGCCGAAGCGGACATTGTACTCGATGAGCTGCGGCCCCGACCGCGTCAGCATCAGCCCGGCATAGAGCACGCCCTTGAAGGGGCGCCCCTCCGCCGCCATGCCGCGCACCGTCGGCATGATGATCCGCTCCATCACCTCGCGCTCGAGCACCGGGGTGAGGCAGGGCGCCGGCGAATAGGCACCCATGCCGCCGGTGTTGGGCCCGGTGTCGCCGTCGCCGACGCGCTTGTGGTCTTGCGCCGTGGCGAGCGGCAGCGCATGGGTGCCGTCGACCAAGGCGAAGAAACTCGCTTCCTCGCCGTCGAGGAACTCCTCGACCACCAGCTCCGCGCCCGCCGCGCCGAAGCGCCGCGCCAGCATCGCCTCGTCGATGGCGGCGAGCGCCTCCTCGACGGTCGCAGCGACGGTGACGCCTTTGCCGGCGGCGAGTCCGTCCGCCTTGACGACGATCGGTGCGCCGCGCCGGCGGACGAACTCCTTGGCCGGCTCGGCCTCGCGAAAGCGCCCGTAGGCGGCGGTGGGGATGCCGTATTTGGCGCAGAGATCCTTGGTGAAGCCTTTCGAGCCCTCGAGCGCGGCGGCGGCCGCGCTGGGGCCGAAGGCGGCGAATCCCGCCGCTTCGAGTCGGTCGACGAGGCCGGCGACAAGGGGCGCCTCGGGCCCTACCACGACGAAGTCGATGCGCTCCCGCCTGCACAGCGCGAGGAGCCCCTGCACATCGCCGGCTGCCACCGGCGCGCAGCTCGCCTCCGCTTCGATGCCGGGATTGCCGGGGGCGCAGAACAGGGCATCGCACAACGGCGAGCCGGCGATCGCCCAGGCGAGCGCATGCTCGCGCCCGCCCGAACCGACGACGAGAACCCGCATGCTGTTTCCCCGCGCTCCCTTGGTTTCCCTGCCGACCGGCGCTCTTGTATCATAGCGGGCGATGGCAGGAACCCCCCTCGCTTCGGCCGAGCCGCAGATGCGGCCGAATCTCCCCGAATACACGGTGAGCGAGCTCTCGGCCGCGCTGAAGCGGACGATCGAGCAGGGCTTCTCCTATGTGCGCGTGCGCGGCGAGCTCTCGGGCTGGAAGCGTCACAGCTCCGGCCATTGCTATTTCGCGCTCAAGGACACCGAGGCGGTGATCGATGGCGTGTGCTGGCGCGGCACGGCGCTGAAGCTCGCGCTCAAGCCCGAGGACGGGATGGAGGTGGTCTGCACCGGCCGTCTCACGACATATCCCGGCCGCTCGAAGTACCAGCTCGTCATCGAAACGATGGAGCTTGCCGGCGTCGGCGCGCTGTTGAAGCTGCTCGAGGAGCGGCGTAAGCGACTCGCCGCCGAGGGGCTCTTCGCCGAGGAGCGCAAGAAGCGGCTGCCCTTCCTGCCGCGGGTCATCGGCGTCGTCACCTCGCCGACCGGCGCGGTGATCCGCGACATCCTGCATCGGCTCAACGATCGGTTTCCGCGCCATGTGCTGCTCTGGCCGGTGGCGGTTCAGGGCGAGGGCGCGGCGCAGCAGGTGGCGGCGGCGATCGAAGGCTTCAACCGGCTCGCGCCGGGCGGCAAGGTGCCGCGCCCCGATCTCCTCATCGTCGCGCGCGGCGGCGGCAGCCTCGAGGACCTCATGGCGTTTAACGAGGAGATCGTCGTGCGCGCCGCCGCCGCCTCGGCGATTCCGCTGATCTCCGCCGTCGGCCACGAGACCGACACGACCTTGATCGATTACGCCAGCGACCGGCGCGCGCCGACGCCGACGGCCGCCGCCGAGATGGCCGTGCCGGTGCGGCTCGACCTGCTCGCCGAATTGGACGCCAAGGCGATGCGGCTCGCCGGCGGGCTCTCGCGCTTTCTGGGCGAGCGCCGCACGCGCGTCGAGGGCCTGGGGCGCGGCTTGCCGGATCCGCGCAGCATCCTCGATACCGCGCGCCAGCGCCTCGACGATCGCGCCGAGCGCCTGCTCCTCGGCTTCCGCCAGCTTCTGGCGCTGCGCCGGCACCGCCTCGACAGCGCCGGCGAGCGACTGAGCCGCGGCGCGCTCGAAGGCCTGATCGCCCGCGCGCAGCAGCGGCTCGACGATTGCGGGCCGCGCCTCAGGCATGCGGCTCAGCGCTTCCTCGCCCATGAGGCCCACCGCCTCGATGGCATCGGCGGCCGCCTCGACACCTATGGCCAATCGCTCCGTGACGCGCTGGCGCGCGGCTTTGCCATCATTCGCGATGCCGAAGGCAAGGTCGTGGTCTCGGCCGATGCGGTTCATCCCGGGGACGCACTCAGCGTCGAATTCGCCGACGGCAAGGTTGCGGTGACTGCCGACGGTACGGGCAAGCGCGCCGCGCCTAAAGCAAAGAAGCCGGATACGCCCGACCAGGGATCGCTGCTTTAACCCAACCTTCCGCCGCTACCCTCGACGATCTGGAGAAGCCGCGTCGCGGTCATGCTGCGATGCGCTGCAGCAGCCGATCGAGCGCCGCTTCGTCCTGCCAGGCGACGGCGACGCGCAGCACCTCGACCCGCGCCTGCCACTTCGGCGAAAGCCGTGCCTGGTCCTTTTCCGTGGTGACGAGCGCCGCACCGGCTGCGTCGGCCGCCGCGGCGAGACGGCGAAGCTCGGCCTCGCTATAGGCGTGGTGGTCGGCGAAGCCGTGACGCGAGGCCAGGATCGCGCCCGCCTCCTCCAGGCTCTCGAAGAACTTGGCCGGCCGACCGATGCCGGCGAAGGCGGCGACGCGTCGCCCGGCAAATCGCTGTGCTCCCTCGGCCACGAGCCGCGCGTGCAGCACCGGCTTGCCGCCGAGCCGCGCGGCGATGTTGTTGCGATCCTCACCCATCAGCACTACCGTATCGGCGTGCGCGACGCCCTGAGCGAGCGCCTCGCGCAGCGGTCCCGCCGGCAATACGCGGCCATTGCCGAAGCCATAGGCGCCATCGACCACCAGCAGCGACAGGTCCTTGGCGAGCCGCGGGTTCTGCAGCCCGTCATCGAGCAGCAGCAGCGATGCTCCCGCATCGCGCGCAGCGCGGCCGGCGGCGACGCGGTTGCGCCCTACCCAGGTCGGTCCGGCGGCGGCAAGCAGAAGCGGCTCGTCACCCACCTCGGCGGCGCTGTGGCGCGCGGGGTCGACGCGCACCGGGCCGGCGAGGCTACCGCCATAGCCGCGGCTGAGGATGTGGACACGCTCTCGGCGCGCCGTGAGCCTTGCGGCCAGCGACAGCACCACCGGCGTCTTGCCGGCGCCGCCCACCACCAGATTGCCGACGCAGATCACCGGCAAGGGAAGGCGCTCCGGACGCGTCCAGCGCCGCCGCGCCGCCGCGCCCGCGACGTAGCCCCAAGCGAGCGGCTGCAGCAGAGACGAGAGAAATCCCCGCCGCGCCCAGAACTCAGGCGTAAGCGGAGGCGGCATGCGGCGTGAGCCGATCGAGCCAGGGCGCGATGCGTTCCAGCACGGCCTGCAGCACCGCCCGATTATCGGCGGCGACGTCGAGTCCGGCAGCGGCGCGGCGCGCGCGCTCGGCCGGGTCGGCGAGGAGCGCGGCCACCTGGGCAGCAAGCTCCTCGGCATCGCGTACCGGCAGCGCGGCGCCGGCCGTGGCGAGATCGCGGGCAACGGCGGCGCAATTGCTCATGTCGGGGCCGTGCAACACCGCGCAGTCGAGGAGCGCCGCCTCGAGCGGGTTGTGGCCGCCCATCGGCACCAGTGAGCCGCCGATGAAGGCAACGCCGGCGAGCCGGTAGAAGAGCCCGAGCTCGCCCAGCGTATCGCCGAGATAGATGTCGGTTTCGGCGCCGATCGGCTCCGCCAGCGAGCGCCGTGCGACGGCCAGCCCCATGCCGCGCAACATCTGTGCGACTGCGCCGGCGCGCGCCGGATGGCGCGGCACGATGAGGGTCAGCAGATCGGGCCAGCGCCGCCTGAGGGCGCGATGCGCCTCTGCTGCGGCTTCCTCCTCGCCTTCATGCGTGCTGGCGGCAAGCCAGAGCGGTCGCCCGGCAACATGCGCGGCGAGCTTCGCCAGTTCCGCCTCGCTCGCCGGCAAAGGGCCGGCCGCCGATTTCAGATTGCCGACGCAGAGCGCGCGGCGTGCGCCGAGCTGGCGCAGCCGTTCCGCCTGCACGACATCCTGCGCGAGGCAGAGGTCGAAGGCGCCGATCACCGGCGTCACCAGCCGCGGCCAACGCCGCCAGCCCTCGAAGGACTGCTGGGACATGCGCGCATTGATGAGCAGCAGCGGCACCTCGCGCGCCGCCGTGTCGAGAATGAGATTGGGCCAGAGTTCCGATTCGACCCAGAGTGCCAGGTCGGGGCGCCAGTGATCGAGAAAGCGCCGCACATAGGCGGGACGGTCGACGGGGACGTAATGGTGGAACGCTCGCTCTGCCGGCAGCCGCGAGGCCAGCAGCCGCGCCGAGGTGACGGTGCCGGTGCTGACGAGTATCGAGATATCCGCTCGCTCGGCGATGATGGCGTCGATCAGCGCCAGCATCGAGACGGCCTCACCGATGCTGGCCGCATGCACCCAGACCAGCGGTCCTTCCGGGCGCGGGCGGCTCGCCTTGCCAAAGCGCTCGCCGAGTCGCGCGCGCTCCTCCTTGCCGCGCGCCAGCCGACCGAGCAGGAAGAGCCGCACCAGCGGCCCCGCCAGAATCGTGGCGGCGCGATAGAGGCGGAGCGAGCTCATCGGCTTTCCCCCGGGGCGGCGCGGCGTAGCGCGCGCAAATCGTCGCGGCCGAGGGTTCCCGGCGCGGTGGCTTTGCAGCCGACGCGGCGGTCGGCCTCGGCCGTCTGGGCGATCATGCGCTCCTCGACCCGGTGACGCCAGCTCTCGATGCCGGCCTCGTCGAGCTCTTCCGGCACGACAATCGGCTCGCCCCAGAGAAAGACGCCGCTGGTGAACGGAAACGGCAGGTGAAAGCGGTCCCAGGTGGTGAGGATGCGACGCCGGCGCGTCGCGTAGGTGATCGGCACGATCGGCGCTCGGGCCAGCTTCGCGGCGGCGACGATGCCGCTGGTGGCGTGCATTGCCGGGCCGTTCGGCCCGTCCGGCGTGATGCCGACACAGTCGCCGTGGCGGATGTGACGCACCATGGCGCGCAGCGCGCCGCTGCCGCCGGCATTGGATGAGCCGGCGATGGAATCGACGCCGAAATAGCGCACCGCATCGGCGATGATGCGGCCGTCGCGATGGCCCGAGATCAGCATGTGCATCGGCGCGAGACGCTGCCAGGCCATCGGGATCATCAGCAGCCGGCCATGCCAGAAGGCAAGGATGAACGGCTTTCCATTGCGTCGCAGCCCGCGCGGGATCTCGGCGCCCTCGACCGTCCAGCGGCAGGTGGCGAACACCAGCCGGATATAGACATGGATGAGCCAGCAGAGCGCGCGGCGCAGGCCCTCCGAGCGCAGCAGGCGCCGGGCGCTCCCCATCGCCTCAGCCTCCCACCGCGCGCATAGGCCCGGCGCTCTCGCGCGGCGCCTGGCCGGCGAATTGCAGCGCATAGAGCCGCGCATAGATGCCGTTCTGCCGCAGCAGCTCGGCATGCGTTCCGGATTCGACGACGCGGCCGCTATCGACGACGTGGATGAGATCGGCGTCGATCACGGTCGAGAGGCGATGCGCGATCACGACGGTGGTGCGGCCGCGCATCAGCGCGGTCAGCGCCGCCTGCACCTGGCGCTCGGACTCCGTGTCGAGCGCCGATGTCGCCTCGTCGAGCAGCAGGATGGGCGCGTTCTTCAGCATGGCGCGGGCGATGGCAAGCCGCTGGCGTTGGCCGCCGGAGAGCTTGACGCCATGCTCGCCGACAGCAGTGTCGTAGCCCTGCGGCAACGCGCGGATGAACTCGTCGGCCGCGGCGGCGCGGGCTGCCGCGACGATCTCGGCCTCGCTCGCATCGAAGCGGCCATAGGCGATGTTGGCGCGCACCGTGTCGTCGAAGAGCGTCACTTCCTGGCTCACCAGAGCGATCGCGCCGCGCAGGCTCGCCAGCGTCGCGTCGCGCACATCGGTGCCGTCGATGCTCACCGCTCCCGAGGCCACGTCGTAAAAGCGCGGCACGAGGTTGAGGATGGTCGATTTACCGGCCCCGGAGGATCCGACCAGCGCCACCGTCTTGCCGGCCGGCACCACAAGATCGACGCCCTCGAGTGCCAAGGTGCCGTTCTCGTAGGCGAAGCGCACTCCGGAAAAGTGGATCTCTCCGCCCTTGACCGCGAGCGGCCTGGCGTCCGGTCTTTCGCGGATCTCAGGATCGATATCGAGCACGGCGAAGATGCGCTGCGCGGCGGCGAGACCCTCTTGCAGGTTGGTGTTGAGCCCGGCGAGGACCTTCATCGGCTGATAGGCGAGCAGCAGCGCGGTGATGAAGGAAAAGAAGGCGCCCGGGCTGCGCGCGCCGCTGATCACCTGATGCCCGCCGTAGAGAATGACCAGCGCCACGGCGATGCCGCCCAGCGCCTCCATCAGCGGCGATGCGATCGCGCGGATACGCTGCGCGCGCTCCACGAGCGCATAGAGGTTCTCGATGAGCCGCGCCGCGCGCCTGGTCTCATAGGCTTCCATTCCATAGGCCTTGACGTGGCGCGCCCCCTGGAAGGTCTGATCGAGTAGCGTGGTGAACTGGCCGATTTCGCGTTGCGTGTTGGCGGAGACGCGGCGCATGCGGCGCCCGATGCTGGCGATCGGCCGGACCGCTATGGGAAAGACGATGAATGCGATCAGCGCCAGAAGCCAGTCCTGGTAGAACATCAGCGCGACCAGGAAAACCGCGGTCACCGCCTCCTTCCCGAGGCCGGCCAGCACCCTTGTCGCGGCGTCGCGCAGCATGCCGGCATCGTTGGTGAAGCGCGAGATGAGCGTGCCCGTCGGGTTGGCGTGGAAATAGGCGATGTCGGCGCGCATCAGCCGGCTGAAGAGCGTGAGCTGGATGTCGGCGACGACGCGCTGGCCCACCGTCGTCATCAGCACCGATTGCCAGAAATTGGTGAAGCCCTTCAGCGCCGCCAGCAAGATGACCACGACCGGGATGACCACCAGCAACCGCTCGTCATGGGCGACGAACACGCGGTCGAGCATGGGTTGCATCAGCCAGGCATTGGCCGCCGTTGCGCCCGCGGCCAGGCCCATGCAGAGAAAGGCCAGCGCCATGCGCCCGAAATGCGGGCGCAGGAAATCGCCCACCAGCCGGCGCAGCAGGGGCATCGTGTCATGGCCGGTCTCGGTGGCCGGCGCGGCCGGCCGCCCGAGCCTATCGACTGGAGCGCTCAAAGCGGGATGTTTCTCCTCGTTTCCGGCCAATCATAGCACGCCGCCGCCGTCCCGGGCCAAGCGGGGCCGCCGGCGCTCGGCCGAGCCCGAGTCGCGGGCCCGGCGTCATCCGGCTGCGTTCAGATGACGCATGACGCCGCGACTCGCGTCGGGTATGGAAGTATCGGGAGGGGAAAGATGCATCACAAAGAAGGGCGGGCGCGCCGCCTCCTGATGATCTACAACCCGACTGCCGGCGGTCGCAAGCGCCGCAGGCTCGGCCGCTTCCTCTCTGAGCTCGAGGCTTTGGGCTCGGTGGTGACGCTGCGCGAGACCGAAGCGCCGCGCCATGCAGAATCGCTGGCGCGCGCCGCCGATCCCGAGGCGGTCGATGCCGTGCTGGTCGCGGGGGGCGACGGCACCGTCAATGAGGCCGTGAACGGGCTTGCTCGATCCTCACTGCCGCTTGCCCTGCTGCCGCTCGGCACTGCGAATGTCCTGGCCAACGAGATCGGCCTGCCGCGCGATCCCGCGGCACTCGCGCGCATCGCCGCCTTCGCGCCGGCCCGGCCGGTCTGGCCGGGCGAGGCGGTGGCGGAAGGCTCCACTGCCGCGCGGCGCTTCCTCGTCATGGCCGGAATCGGCTTCGACGCCGAGGTGGTCGAGCATCTCGACCTCGCGCTGAAGCGCGCTACCGGCAAGCTCGCCTATGTCGCCAGCATCCTGGGACGGCTGCGCGACTACCGCCCCTGCTTCTACCGCGCCGAAGTCGACGGAGCGGCCGTCTCCGCTGCCTCGCTGGTGGCGGCCAAAGCGCATTTCTATGGCGGGCGCTTCGTGCTCGCGCCGGCGGCGCGGCTAGAGGAGCCGCTGCTCCAGGTCGTGGTCTTCGCTCATGCGGGCCGTGGCGCCGCCTTGGGCTATCTGACGGCGATGAGCCTGGGGCTGCTGCAACGTTGCCGCAGCCTCAGCATACTGCCGGGCCGGACGGTGCGGCTCATCGAGCCGGCCGGTGCGGCCATCCAGCTCGATGGCGACGTGCAGCTTCGCCTGCCGGCTCGGATCGGCGTTGCGCCCACTCCCTTGCTGCTGGTCGCCCCTTAGTCGAAAGGGCGAGGCTCAGGCGCCGGCCACCGTCATGCCGTCGATGCGGATCGTCGGAGCGTCGACGCCGGTCCTGAACTCGAGATCGTTGGCGGCGACGATTCGGCCGAACATCTCCTTCAGGTTTCCGGCAACGGTCACCTCGCTGACCGGATACGCGATCTCACCGTCCTCGATCCAGAATCCCGCGGCGCCGCGGCTGTAGTCCCCGGTAACGCCATTGACTCCCATGCCCATGAGCTCCGTGACGTAGAAGCCCGTGGGAATGTCGCCGATGAGCTCCTGCGCGGTGACCGGTCCCGGTTCCAGCCACAGATTCGTCGGCGCCGGGCTCGGCGGCGACGATGTGCCGCGGCTGGCATGACCGGTGGTCGCAAGCTTCAGCTGGCGCGCCGAGGCGAGATCGAGCAGCCAGGTGGTGAGCACCCCGTCCTCGATGATCGCGCGGCGACGCGGGGCGATGCCCTCGCCGTCAAACGGTTTCGAGCGCAGGCCGCGCCGACGATGCGGATCGTCGATCACCGAGATTCCTGTCGGGAAGATGCGCTGACCGAGCTTGCCCTTGAGAAAGCTCGTGCCACGTGCCACCGCCGGACCGCTGATCGCGCCGAGCAGGTGGCGCAGCAGGCTCGAGGCGATGCGGGGATCGTAAACCACTGGCACCTGGCAGGTCTGCACCTTGCGCGCACCGAGGCGGCGCACCGCGCGCCGGCCGGCTTCTTGTCCGACTTCGCCGGGGTCGCGGAGATCGGCGGCATGGATCGCCGTGGTGTAGTCGTAGTCGCGCTCCATTCCTGTGCCCGTCCCGGCCAGGACGGCGGCGCTTACGCTATGGCCGCTGCTCGCGTATCCGCCGGCAAAGCCGTTAGAGGCGACGAGCGCCACCTGTGAGCGGCCCCAGCCCGCCTCGGCGCCCTCGGAATTGGTGACGCCGGGCACGGCGCGCGCGGCATCTTCGGCGGCGGCGGCGCGCTCGATCAGCTGCTCGGGCGACGGCTCCTGCGGGTCGACCAGATCGAGGTCCGGCCAGCTATGCGCGATCTGCGGCGGCTCGGCGAGCCCGCAATAGGGATCCTCCGGCACCGCCTTGGCCATGGCGATGGCGCGCTCGACCAAGCCGGCGAACTGCGCGGGATCGCGCTCGTTCGACGACACGATCGCCTGACGTCTGCCAATGAGGACGCGCAAGCCGAGATCGTAGCTCTCCGACCGCTCGAGCTTCTCGGTCTTGCCGAGCCGCCGGGCATGGGCGAGCGAGACGCCCTCGAAGAGGATGGCATCGGCAGCGTCGGCGCCGGCGCGGCGGGCCTTGGCAATGAGTTCGGCGAGCTGGTCAAGATGGCTCTCTTGCGGCATCACGTTTTCCCGGGTTGTACCTGCGGCATATGGGAGCGGCAGGACCACCTGTCACGCCCTGGACCGTCTCCTAGAGGTTGAAGATGCGCTGCGCATTGCTGCCGCGCACCGCTTCGCGCTGAATGGCGGGGAGTGCGTCCACCCGGGCAAGGCAGCCCTTCATGTCGCCGATGTTGTGCGGATAGTCGGAGCCGTACATGACCCGGTCGGCACCGCCGACCTCAATACAGAGCTGCAGCGATTCCTGCCGATAGGTGACGGCGTCGTAATAGATGCGACGCAGATATTCGCTCGGCCGCGTTTCGGTGTGGGTGCGGCAGGCATTCATGTTGTCGAAGCACATGTCGAGCCTGCCGACGAGATAGGGCAGGGCCGCGCCGGCATGGGAGGCGATGAGCTTCAGGTCGGGGAAGCGATCGAGGAAACCGTCGAAGCACAGCCGGGCGATGGCGAGGCTGGTGTCGAACATGAAGCCGATCGAGGCGATCAGATTGTACTGGCGCAGCTCCATCTCCGGCGTGCCCGGCGGGGCCGTCGGGTGCACCAGAACAGGCAGGGCGCGGCGGTCGATCTCCTGCCAGACCGGCGCGAAATGTGGATCGGCGAGCGAGCGGCCGGCGATGTTGGCGAGCACCATGACGCCGATCGCACCCCGATCAAGCGCGCGCCTCAGCTCGGCGATGGCCGCCGCCGGATATTCCCAGGGGAGCGAGGCCATCCAGCGGATCCGGCCGGGGTAGGCCTTCTCGGCGCGCGCCAGATCGTCATTGGCGACGCGCGCGGCCTCGCGGCTCACCTCTTCGCCGCCCCAATAGACATTGGGACAGGTGAGCGACAGGATCGCGACATCGACGCGGGCCGCGTCCATCGCCTTGATCCGCTCGTCATAGTCGAAATGCCCGGATTGCGGCGTCATGAACGGCGCGCCGTCGAGGAAGATGCCCTCCGGTGCGTCCATGCTCTTGCGCAGCTCGTAGCGCGGCTTGCCGTGACGGCGCAACAGCTCGAGCCATTCGCGGCTGAGCATGTGCGTATGCACGTCGATTACCGGCATCTCGAACCTCCCGCGCTACCGCGTCACGCTAGCAAGCACCCCCGGGGGCGACAAGCGCTGGGTCTGCTACCATGTTCGCTTGAGTTATCCCGCCGCAGCCGAGCAGAGGAGACCTGACATGAGCTGGCAACCGGCGCCGGAACCGAAAGCGATGCATTCCGAACCCGATGGCATCGAGATGGCGATCGTGCCGCGCTCACGCGACCTCGGCGAGGGCTTCCTGGTGAGCCGGCTGCTGCCTTTCGCGCGGCGCCGCATGGTCGGCCCCTTCGTCTTCTTCGATGCGATGGGTCCGACGCTGTTCGAGGGCGGACGCGGGCTCGACGTCCGGCCGCATCCGCATATCGGCCTCGCGACCATCACTTATCTTTTCGAGGGCGAGATCGTGCACCGCGACAGTCTCGGCAATATTCAGCCGATCCGGCCGGGCGAGGCGAATTGGATGACCGCCGGCAGCGGCATCGCCCATTCCGAGCGCAGCGATGCGGCAACCCGCCAGAAGCCGTCGCGCCTCGCCGGCATCCAATCCTGGGTGGCGCTGCCGCGCGCGCAGGAAGAGACCCCGCCCGGCTTCACCCACCATGCCAAGACTGCGTTGCCGCTCATCGAGGGCGAAGGCAAGAGCGTCCGCCTCATCGCCGGCAGCTTCGCCGGCAAGCGTTCGCCGGTCGAGCTGTTCTCGCCGATGGTCTATGCCGATGTGGTGCTTGGACCGGGTGCGCGGCTTTCCGTGCCGGCCGAACACGAGGAGCGTGCCGTCTACCTCGTCGAGGGTGGTGTCGAGATCGCCGGGAAAAGCCATATCGCGGGACAGCTTTTGGTATTCCGACCCGAAGCCGAGATCACGCTTGCCGCGCCCGCGGGAGCGCGGCTGATGCTGCTTGGCGGCGAACCCATGGACGGGCCACGCCACATCTGGTGGAATTTCGTCTCGAGCTCCAAGGAGCGGATCGAGGCGGCCAAGGCCGACTGGAAGGCCGGGCGCTTTGCTGCGGTGATCGGCGATACCGATTTCATTCCGCTGCCGGATTGACGTGAGGGCTTAACGCCGGCTTAAGCCGCCGGGTCCAGAGTGCGGCGAGAAGTCCGGCCGGGTGCCGTGCCGGTAGTGAGGAGCGGCTCGATGGATGGCGAAGTAGGCGCGGGCCTGGAACGGCGGCTGCAGGATGCCCTGCGCGCTGAGTTCGGCGGCATGTTCGACGAGCTGCGTCGTTTCGTCGACCGCCGCATTGCCGAGCTCAGCACCGAAGTTCACGCCACCGTCGAGATGGTCGATTTCAGCGAGACCAACCTGACGCAGCAGTTGCAGCGCATGCATCAGCAGCTTTCGCGCGTGGTGGCGCTGCCGGCCGCGGCGACGCGGAATTCCGGTGTCGAGCTCGAATCCATCGTCCAGGCGACCGAGGACGCGGCCAATCGCATTCTGGGGGCAGCCGAGGCGATCCGCGACGCCGCCGGCCGGCCCGATGGCCAAGCGGTGATTCTTGCTCAGGTGAATGCGATCTTCGAGGCGTGCGCCTTTCAGGACCTTACGAGCCAGCGCATACACCGCTCGATCGACCAGCTTCGCGCGCTCGACCGCATGCTGGAGCACATGGTCGGGCATTCGGGCCAAGCACCGGAGGAAGAGGGCGGAAAGCGCGAGCCCATCCGCCTCACCGTCGAGATCCCTGGAAGCAGCACCGGTCCTGATCTGGCGCAGGACGAAATAGACAGGCTGATGGCGCGCTCCTGAGGGCTATTTCCAGATCGGCTTGCCCGTTCCAGGCAGGCCGTAACTTGCCCATTTCGCCGTCACCTCGGCGATGATCTCGTCGCTCATGCGGATCTTGCGGCCCCATTCGCGTCGCGTCTCGGGCGGCCATTTGTTGGTGGCGTCGAGGCCGATTTTGCCGCCGAGCCCCGATTCCGGAGCGGCGAAGTCGAGATAGTCGATCGGTGTGTTCTCCACGACCGTGATGTCGCGCGCCGGGTCCATGCGCGTCGCCACCGCCCACATCACGTCCTTCCAGTCGCGCGCATCGATGTCGTCGTCGACGCAGATGACGAATTTGGTGTAGATGAACTGTCGCAGGAACGACCAGACGCCCATCATCACCCGTTTGGCATGGCCGGGATATGCCTTCTTCATCGACACCACGGCGATGCGATAAGAGCAGCCTTCGGGCGGCAGCCAGAAATCGGTGATCTCGGGGAATTGCTGCTGCAGCAGCGGGATGAACACCTCGTTGAGCGCTTCGCCTAGCACGGAGGGTTCGTCCGGTGGGCGGCCGGTGAAGGTCGAGAGATAGATCGGCTGGCGTCGCATGGTGATGGCGCTCAGGCGGAAGACGGGAAACCGTTCGACCGCGTTGTAATAGCCGGTATGGTCGCCATAGGGACCTTCATCGCCGTACTCGTCGAGGGCGACATGCCCCTCGAGAACGATCTCCGCCTGCGCCGGTACCTTGAGCGGCACGGTGCGGCACGGCACCAGCTCGACCTTGCGGCCGCGCAGCAGCCCGGCGAACTGGTATTCCGAAAGCGTATCCGGCACCGGCGTCACCGCGGCGAGGATCGTGCCGGGATCGGCGCCGATCACCACCGCGGCGGGCAGCGGCTCGTACTTCGCGTCGGCCCAGCGGCGATGATGCTGCGCGCCGCCGCGATGCTTCAGCCAGCGCATCAAGGTGGTGTCGCGACCGGTCACCTGCATGCGGTAGATGCCGAGATTGTAATCGTCCTCGGGAGCCTCGCCCGGCCCGCGGGTCACCACGAGCGGCCAGGTGATGAGCGGAGCAGGCTCGCCCGGCCAGCAGGTCTGGATCGGGAATTGCGCGAGGTCGATCTCGTCGCCGGTCAGCACGACTTCCTGGCACGGAGCGCTCGTCACCGTCTTTGGCTTCATCGCCAGCACCGTCTTCAGCAACGGCAGCATCTCGAGCGCCTCGCGCCAACCGCCGGGCGGCTCGGGCTGTTTCAGGAAGGCGAGCGTCTCGCCCACCTCGCGCAATTGCCTGGGCTCGCGGTCCATGCCCCAGGCTACCCGCTCCACCGTGCCGAAGAGATTCGCCAATACCGGCATGGCATAGCTTCCGCCGTCCGGCCGCACCACGTTCTCGAACAGCACGGCCGGGCCTTGCTCGGCCAGGAGCCGCGTCTGGATCTCGGTGATCTCCAGGGCCGGCGAGACCGGCGTCCGCACACGCACCAGCCTTCCTTCCGCCTCGAGGCGGGCGATGAAATCGCGAAGCGAGGCGTAAGGCATGGGAAGCTCTGTTTTAACCGCGGCCGCGGCACTATAAATCGCACCGTCGCCGCGAGCCACTACCGGCCGGCGGCAAGCTTCAGGACAGGATAGAGCCATGAGACGCTATTGGGTGGTCGGCGGAGAATATGCCGATACGCGCTTTGAGCGCTTGGCGCCGGGCGCTCGCGAGGAGCGCCACGGCCCGTTCGCGAGCTATGCCGAGGCGTACAAGACCTGGGAGGCGCGCGCCCGCGCGACCATCGACGATGCGCTGATCCGCTTCCGCATCGTCGAGGAGGAGAGCGATCGCCGCGCCTCGTGAGTGGCGCCGCTCGCCTATCTTCGTCAGCGAAGCCGCCGCCGAGGCGTAGTCCGTCGATCCAGGTCTCGCCAGCGCGCTTGATTACCGTCATCGACGCCACCCCCGATTGCTCGGTCAAAGATTGAGCGAGGCGCTCAGAATGTGTGACCACCCACACCTGGGTGCGCTCAGCCGCTTGGGCGATGAGACGCGCAAGTGGGGCGAGCATCGGGGTGCAGGCTCGCCTCCGGCTCGTTGAGCGCGATAAAGGCCGGAAGGCGGCCGGTGCGCGCAGCCCGATCTCGACAGCATAGGAGTACCGGGTCAGGGCGAGTTCCTGTCTGGCGGCGCGTTTTCGGCGAGTTGCCACACCACCCCCTCACGCATTAGCCGGTCCTCGAGATCGAGCGGCGTCGGCACCGCGTAGCGGGCAAGCTCGACGAGTCCGGTCTTCGGCAGGTAGGCACGGCCGGGATCGCCCAGCAGCACCAGCACGCCGCTGCTGGCGAGGCGTCGCAGCCAGAGCGTGAGCCGCTCGGCGAGCGGCCGCTCATAGCACATGTCGCCTACCAGCACGACCTGCCAGGGAACAGACAGGCGATCGAGCACATCCTCGGTCTCGACGGCAACGTCGAGCCCGTTCAAGGCGGCGTTGAGCGCGATCGCCGCGGCGGCAAAGCGGTCGATTTCGGCCGCGGTTGCGCTTGCCGCGCCGGCGCGCGCGGCGGCAAGCGCGAGGAGACCGGAGCCGGCGCCGAAGTCGAGCACACCTTTGCCGCGCACCAGCGCGGGGTGGTCGAGCACGTGCCGTGCCAGCGCTTGGCCGCCGGCCCAGGCGAAGGCCCAGTAGGGCGGCGGGAGCTGCACCTGGCCGAGCATCACTTCGGTCGCATGCCAGAGCGGCGTGATCTCCGTGGCGAGATGGAGACGGATCTCTGGCACGAGCGGGGGTGTCGCCGCCGCCGTATTGGCGCGGATGAAGGACGTCGGATCAGACGACATGCGCGGCGGTGATGCCGATGAGAAGCAGCCAGCCGACCCAGCGGTTGGAACGGAACTTGGCGAGGCAGTCTGCAGGATCGCCGGTGTCGACCGTCGCCGCCTGCCAGAAAAGCTGCATCAGCGCGACCACCAGCGCGAGATAGAACGGCCAGCGCAGCCCCGCGGAGGCGCCCGATGCCGCCCAGAGCGCTGCGGCGAGGGCATAAAAGACGAAGAGGGACCGGCGCGTGCGCGGGCCGAGCGCCAGCGCCGAGGACTTCACGCCTATGAGAACGTCGTCCTCCTTGTCCTGATGCGCGTAGATCGTGTCGTAGCCGAGCGTCCAGGCGATGCCACCGGCATAGAGCCAGAGTGCAGCCGGGTCGAGCCGGCCGCTCGCCGCCGCATAGCCCAGCAGCGCACCCCAGTTGAAATTCAATCCGAGGAAGAATTGCGGCCAGTAGGTCACCCGCTTCATCAGCGGATATGTCGCCACCAGCAGCAGCACCAGGAGTCCCAGACCTATGGCGAGCCGGTCGAGGCTTGCGAGCACGGCCGCGCCTAGCGCGAGCTCGGCGATCAGGAAGAGCGCCGCCTGGCGTAGCGAAATGGCGCCGCTCGGCAGCGGCCGCGTGCGTGTGCGGGCGACGCGGGCATCGAAATCCCGATCGATGATGTCGTTGAGGGTGCAACCGGCACCGCGCATTGCCACGGCGCCGACGCCGAAGAGCGCGATGAGCCGCCAATCGGGCCAGCCCGGCGCCGCCAGCGCGATCGCCCACCAGCCGGGAAACAGCAGCAGCCAGGTGCCGATCGGCCGGTCGAGCCGCGCCAGGCGGATATAGGGCAGCAATGCCGATGGCGCGTAGCGCTCCGCCCAATCGCCGCGGCGAATGTCGCTCATCGCAGCGCCGGCGGCAGCAGTCGCTTGGTCCTGTCGGTCGTCATCGTCTTGAGATAGTCTCGCAAGGGTTGCCATCTTGCACGCCGCCCGCGCCGCGGCCAAGCCCCGCCGATGACCCAAGCCGTCCAGACTCGCCTCTATGTCGCCGCCGACCTCGCCGGGGGTCTGTCGATTGGCCTCGATGCCGCCCAGTCGCATTATGTGAAGACGGTGCTGCGGCTTGGCGAGGGTGCTGTGCTGGCGCTCTTCAACGGTCGCGACGGCGAGTGGCTCGGCCGGATCGATGCGTTCGGCAAAGGCTGGTGCTCGGTGACGCTCGACGCGCAGCACCGGGAGCAGGACAGCGTCCCCGATCTCTGGCTGCTCTTCGCGCCGATCAAGCGCGCGCGCCTCGATTTCCTGGTCGAGAAGGCGACCGAACTCGGGGTCGCGGCGCTTCATCCGGTGCTGACGCAGCGCACCATGGTCGAGCGCGTCAACCTCGACCGGTTGCGGGCCAATGCGATCGAGGCAGCCGAGCAGACCGAACGTCTGTCGGTGCCGGAGTTCGCCGAGCCCGAAAAGCTCAGCCGGCTCATGGCGCGCTGGCCGGGTGACCGGCGGGTGCTGCTTTGCGATGAGAGCGGCTCCGCGCCGCCAATTGCCGAGGTGCTGGCCGAGGCGCCGCGCGGACCCTGCGCCGTGCTGGTGGGACCCGAGGGCGGATTCGCCGAATCGGAGCTTGACGCTCTGCGCAAATTTCCCTTTGTTTCATGCGTCGGTTTGGGCCCGCGCGTCCTGCGTACCGATACCGCGGCATTGGCGCCGCTAGCGGTGGTTCAGGCGCTCGCCGGCGACTGGCGCACGCCGCGCCGGCGCTGACGCCGGACGCCTCGGGCATATTGCAAGGGGATCGGGGGTTTTTGCACCGTGTCTGCTCCATCGGCTTCCGGCGGTGCGCCCATCACCGACAAGCGACAGCTTGTCGACTATCTGGCCGCGGGCGCAAAGCCACCTGCGCAATGGCGCATCGGCACCGAGCACGAGAAGTTCGTCTTCCGTCTGCGCGACCACTCGACCGTGCCCTATGACGGCGCCGACGGCATCCGTGCGCTCCTCGAAGGATTGATGCGCTTCGGCTGGAAGCCGGTGCGCGACGGCGAGACTCTGGTCGGACTCGCCGACGATAAGGGCGGCGCGATCTCGCTCGAGCCGGGCGGCCAATTCGAGCTTTCGGGCGCGCCGATCGAGACGCTGCATCAGACCTGCCATGAGGTGAGCGAGCATCTGACGCAGGTGCGCGCCGTGATGAGCGAGCTTGGCCTCGGCGTGCTCGGCCTCGGCTTTCATCCGACGGCGCGGCGCGACGAGGTTCCCTGGATGCCCAAGCGGCGCTATGCGGTCATGCGCCGCTACATGCCGACCAAGGGGAGATTCGGCCTCGATATGATGCTGCGCACCTGCACGGTGCAGGTGAATCTCGACTTCGATAGCGAAAGCGACATGGTGCGCAAGATGCGCATGAGCTTGGCGCTGCAGCCCGTCGTGGCCGGCCTGTTCGCCAATTCGCCCTTCGTCGAAGGCAAGCCCAGCGGCTATCTGAGCTATCGCAACCACGTCTGGACCGATGTCGATCCCGACCGTACGGGGCTGCTGCCCTTCGTTTTCGAGCCGGGCTTCGGCTTCGCGCGCTATGTCGAGTACATGCTCGACGTGCCGATGTATTTCGTCTACCGCGACGGGCGCTACATCGATGTCGCCGGCCAGTCTTTCCGCGATTTCCTCCGCGGCAAGCTGCCGGGGCTACCGGGTGAGATGCCGACGATGAGCGATTGGAACGATCATCTGACCACCGTCTTCCCGGAGGTGCGGCTCAAGCGCTACATCGAAATGCGCGGCGCCGATGGTGGGCCGTGGAACCGGCTCTGCGCGCTTCCGGCCCTGTGGACCGGACTTTGCTATGACCGTGCGGCGCTCGACGGCGCCTGCGCACTGGTCGCCGACTGGAGTTCGGAGGAACGCGAGCGGCTGCGGCGCGAAATTCCGCGGCTCGGCCTCAAGACGCCGTTCCGCGGGGGTACGGTGCGCGACGTCGCGGTCGAAGTGCTGGCACTCGCGCGCGGCGGACTTCAGCGGCGGCAGCGGCTCGACGGCAGCGGCCAGGACGAGGCCCACTTTCTCGAGACCTTGGCGGAGATCGCGGATTCCGGCCGCACGCCGGCCGAGCGGCTGCTCGATGATTACGCCACTCGCTGGGGCGGCCGCATCGATCCGATCTTCGATCAGGAAGCCTACTGACCGGGCGAACCCGCGCTCCGCGTTTTTTTCGGAACCTCGGCGCAGCCGCAGCGTTATTGAACCGCAGCCTCAAAGCGGCTGTGTGACTTGTCTCCAGCGCCCCGCGGCCTGTCCCCCCACGTCGCGGGGCGCATCCTTTTGTCCCGCTACAGTGCGACCGCCTCGCCACAAAGGGGCGGCTTGGCCGGCGTCACCTCTCAAGGTAGTAGGTCAACGTCACCACCACCCGCACCTTCTTCTCAATGGTGCTCTGCCGGACCATGCCTGGCCGAGACCCGTAGCCGGCCCCGTCATCGGCGCCCTGCGCGGCGTCGCGCGAGACGATCGAGAAGAATCCCTGGTTGGCCGACTGGATCGAGCCGACCTTGCTGCCGGCGTCGTTGGCAAATTGTTGCGCCGCGTCGCGCGCATTCCGCGTCGCCTCCCGCAGCATCGACGCCTTGATGTCGTTGAGCCTGGTGAATTCGTAATCGACGCTGTTCGTCGTCAGCACGATGCCCTGCTTGATCAGGTCGTTCAGCGCTTGCCGCGTCCGCTCGACGAGATCGACCTCATTGGTGCGCACCAGCGTCGTTCCCTTGAGGATGTAGCGATCGCTCTCACTCGTGTCCTTCGGCCGGTAGGGATTGGCCATCAGGTCGGTGACGCTCAGATTCTCAGATCTGATCTCCGGTGCCTTGAAGCCCTTCTGGGTGAGGAAACCGGCGAGCAGGTTTTCGTTCGCCCGAGCCTGCGCGTAGAGGTCGGCGAGATTGCCGCCGGTTATGGAGTAGCCGATTTCCCACAAGGCGAGATCGGCCTTCACGTCGCGCTCGGCAAAGCCCTTCACCGTCGCCGCATTGGCTGCGAGCCGGCCTTTGTAAACCGTGGTGCTGACGAAATAGCCCGCCGCGGCTAGGCCAAGCGCCACCAGCAGGCCGAGGATCGCAGCGGCCCTGATGCTCTTATCCATTCCTCTGTCCCTTGCCTCTGCCCCTTGGCCCGCGCCGCTGGCGGCTCAACCGCCGCCGAGGCGCAGCACCGCCCAACGCTCGGGCTGCTGCGAGCCTTCGGAGGGCGGCAATCCCGACAGCGACATCCAGCGCGCATGATACCAGGCCGAGGACGAGACCTCGACGCGCAGGCGCCGGTCCGCGGGCGCCTCGGCGAGCCCAAGCGCCGGCCACGGGATCAGCGCCTCGCCGACGATGCGCGGCTGGCCGGCGCCGAAATAAAGCGCCTTTCCGCCGCCGACCGGCTGACAGCGGTTCTGCGCCCGCGCTTTCTCGCCGCCGGCGCAGAGATGCGCGACGATGGCCGGAGGGCCGCTCGCGGATTTGCGCTCGGGTACGAAATAGAGGGTGAAGCGCCTCGGGCCGGTCCCGGCATCGACGTCGAGCTCGATGCGGTAGGCCTCGCCCAGCGGGAAGGCGCCGTCATAGGCGAGGAGGTCCGGGTCGTAATAGTCCTGGCCGATGGTGGCGATCGCGAGCCCTGCTTCGCTCCAGGCGAGGTAAGCCTCGCCGAACGCGATCTCGCCCTTCTCCGGCTTGAGCGGCGGCAGCAGGGATTGCGGCTTCGGCCAGTCGATCAATGAATCGTGCGCCACATCGATGCGCGCATGCGGCACGACGAAGCCGGCGAGTGCCTGGCGCGCCGGCGGATGCGCCGCCGCATGGATCTCCGGAAGTCTGCGGTTGTCGGCGGCCAGTGCCGCCACCAGCCGGCGATAGGGACGGTTGCGGATGTCGACCAGACCGAAATTGTAGTCCTCGCGATCGGCACGGCCGCCCTCGGGATAGTCGTAGTATTGAAACCAATGGAGGCCGAGGATGTCGGCGAACCCGGCGAAATTGCGCGCTGCCGCGCCGGCGCCTTCTGCGCGCTCGGCCTGTGTGTCGACCGTCATCAAGTGGCCATTGTTGCGGTTGCCGGTGCGGTTCTCGCGCGCCGCGTAGAACCATTCGGAGATCAGCACCGGCTTGCCGCGGCTGAGGCGCTTCAGCCCGTCGAAGTAGTAGGGTGCGATCCAGCCTTCGGGACTGTCGACATTGTAGTTGGTGGCGATGACATCGACATGTCGCGCTTCGGCCTCGACCGCCATGGGATCGTAATAGATCGGCAGCCGGTCGCCGAGGAAGAGCGCCTGCGGATCCGCTGAGTGCAACGCGTTCTGCGAGAGCGCGTAGTA
>Ga0134128_10001930_pt1 | contig 26071 bp, 24 predicted proteins | sample KB31754_FD_96462 | JGI IMG/M metagenome (GOLD analysis project Ga0134128, IMG submission 96462) | Terrestrial soil microbial communities with excess Nitrogen fertilizer from Kellogg Biological Station, Michigan, USA - KB3-175-4 | ecosystem: Environmental > Terrestrial > Soil > Unclassified ...
CGATAAGTAGAGTTCAGCCGGCGCAGGCCATCCGGCCGCGTCAGAAACTCGTACCCCACACCGAGACGCCAGGACCGGGCAACCGCGGCCGAAAGCGTTTGAGCACTCAATTGTTTAGCGTCTTCCCTGCGAACGGCCATGGCGAACGTGTCGTCAAAACCCAGGGGCGGCATCCAAATCAAATGGAAGCGCTCTTTATAGAGCGAAGCCACCTTGTCATACACCGCCTTGGAGTCCGATGCCGATGCAAGCGGCTCTTTCAGCACCGAACTCAGCGCCGTTCCCGTGTATTCGGGATAGAGGTCGATCTGGCCGTCCTTCAGCGCGAGGTGCGCCAGCAGGGTTCCTCCCAGAAAGAACCGGCGTTCGACATGAGTATGCAATCGCGCCTCGATCTGCTGTGCGGCAATTTCGCCAAGCACCTCCTGTTCGGTGAAGTTCTTCGAACCGACTACAATCGCGCCGGAACGTCCGCACGAAAGGCAAACCAGCGCCGCTATCGCCAGAACCGCCGCCGCGCTACTCTTCATCGCTCTACCCGGAGGCGACGCTCCAGCAGCGCCATTCCGCCGTCGGCCAGCAGCGCCAGCAAAGCCGCCGGAATGGCTCCGGCAAGAATCTGTAGTGTGTCCACGGACGCCAAACCGCGAAAGATGAGTACGCCAAGACCACCCGCGCCGATTGCGGCCGCGATTGTCGCCGTGCCGATGGTGGCTACGATCGCCGTCCGGATGCCGGCAAGAATGGTTGGCGCGGCTAACGGCAATTCTACATAACGCAATAGCTGCCGGTCCGTCATACCCATGGCAACGGCCGATTCCCGCACGGCCGGTTCCACGCTGAGAATGCCCGTGATGGTGTTTCGCAGAATCGGCAACAGAGCGTACAGGATGAGGCTCAAAATGGCGACGCGCGGGCCGATGCCTCCGATCAGCGGAATCGGTATTAAGAAACCGAACATGGCAAGGCTCGGAATGGTTTGCGTGATGTTGGCGAAACCAATCGAATAGCGGCGCACGGACGGGCTTCGTGTCCCCGCAATTCCGAGCGACACGCCCAGCACTGTCGCGCTCGCCGCCGCCACGAACACAATCCAGATGTGCTGTAGCGTCAGCGACGCAACGTCGCGCGCCAGCGTTTCGAGAACAAGCCGGTCCATCAGTTCGGCGCGCTCCGTCCCATCCGGACGCCCCGTCCCGGCAGAGTATCGAGGAAGGCTCGCGCAACGGGCGTGGAAGCGTCCCGGAATTCCTCCGGCGAAGCAATCAGCTCCAGTCGTCCTCCGTCGAGCACACCGATACGTGTGCCGAGCGCCATGGCTTCCGCTACATCGTGCGTCACGAAGACGGCAGGAGTCCGATACTGTTCTCGCAAACGAAGGAACTGCCGCTGCATATCCCGCCGCGTCACCGGGTCCAGAGCGCCGAACGGCTCGTCGAACAGCAGCAGAGATGGATTGCCGGCAAGAGCGCGCGCCACTCCAATGCGCTGCCGCTGGCCTCCGGACAATTCGCGCGGGTACCGGCCCTCGAATTCTTCCGGCGGAAGCGCCACTTGCTCCAGCAGTTCGCGGACGCGTTCCTCGGCCTTCTCCCGCGGCCAGCGTTGCAGCATGGGAACAAGGGCCACGTTCTGAGCGATGGTCCAGTGCGGCAAAAGGCCGACCTCCTGAATCACATAGCCGATCCGGCGCCTCAACGCAATCGGATCGAGGCTTCGCAGATCGTTGTCTTCGAACAGAATCTCACCGGAGTCGTACTCGAGAAGACGATTCACCAAACGCAACGCCGTCGTCTTGCCGGAACCGCTGCGCCCGAGAAGCACAAGAGTCTCTCCCTCGTCGACCTCGAACGAGACATCCTCGAGAACGTTTCGGCCGCCGCGGCGGCAGACGACGTTGCGGAATGATAGGAAAGCCACCTTGAGAAGGAGCTTATCAGCTCAACGTCTAGCCGGAGCGTCCTACGCCTGCCATAACGTTTCGGCGAACGGCCACTCCGAATCGCTCCACGAATCGAGAACTTTAAATCCGGAATCCTCGGCCAGCGCTTTGAGCTCTTCCATCGTGAACTTATGGGACGATTCCGTCCAGATCGATTCGCCCGCTCTGAAATGCACCGTTAAGTCTAGCGCGCCCACGCGCGCATCTTGATCTTCCCGAGAGATAAGATGCATTTCGATGCGGCGTTCCACTCGATTCCAAACCGCTTCATGAACAAAGCAGCGCAGGTCGAAATCCGCCTGGAGTTCCCTGTTCATCCTCGCCAGCAAATTCAGGTTGAAAGCCGCCGTGACATTCGTGGGATCGTCGTAGGCGGCCAGCATCCGGTCCACGTCTTTCACAAGATCCGCTCCGACCAGGAACAGATCGCCTGGCCGCAACCGTCCGCGGACTTCGCAAAGGAAGTCGTGCTGTTCCGATCGTTCCAGATTTCCGATAGTGCTGCCGAGGAACAAGAGCAGAAGCTGCGATTGGTCCGGCCGCCTGCGGTCGAGGCATTCGAGACCTTGGAAATAATCGCCGTTTATGACTTCGACCGTCGCAAGTTTACCCAGTTCCCTACTACAAGCCGATAACGCCTCGCTCGAAACGTCGATCGGGTAATATTTCAATCCGGGAATATGAATGGCGCCGAGAATGTGATTCGTCTTTTTACCCGAACCACTTCCCAATTCGGCAACAACGCACGGATATCGAAGGCGCGACGCGACGCTCCCGGCGCAACGTGCCAGCAGCCGCTCGTCAGCTCGCGATAATTCGTACTCCGGGAGTAGCGTGATCGCCTCGAACAGCTTGCTGCCTAAGTCATCATAGAAATACTTCGGTGGCAGCTTCTTCTGGTTAGCAGCCGTAAGTCCCGCCCAAACATCGGCGGCGAATTCAGACACCGGTAGATCGAGAGTTGTCGCCATGGGAAATGAGTTAGCTTTCAACGCACCGGAACGCCCCGTAGACATACGGGTATTCCGGACGGAACCAATTACGGAACGAACGCCGCAGCAGGCGCGCCGCAGTGCGCGGCGACCCTCCCTTGATGACATAGTGCTGGCCGTCAAAGAAATTCGCGGAGTAACCGGGGTAGGAGGGCGCCGCTTGAAAACCGTCGAACGGAGCAAATACGGTGCTGGTCCACTCCCACCCGTTTCCAACAAGCTGGTGAACACCGTAAGCGCTCTTGCCGCAAGGCGTTTCAGAGACAGACTCTGGGTCCCATCGCTTGAAATCGAAGTTGCCGGCATCGCCGGCGAGCGCGCTGTTTCCCCATGGATACAGCCGCCCATCGGCTCCGTAAGCGGCGCGCTGGAATTGTTGTTCCGTGGGAAGCGCTTTCCCGGCCCATGCCGCGTAGCTCGCGGCTTCCCGTTGCGTCACGTAGACGGGCCAGTCGAGCGGTAGCGGGATCTCTTCGAACATGCCGCGGTAATAAAGTCTTCCCTCCCGCTCTGTCCAGAAGTGCGGCAGTGAAGCGCCGTCCCGAACAAAACGGAGATAATCGCCGTTGGTGATTTTGTACTTCTGAATCGAAAACGCCGGAACGTCCAGCACGTGTTCGTTATATTCGTTGTCCCATCCAAATGAGCCATCCCGCGGTTTGCCGAGGGTCACTTCCCCGGCCGGCACTTTGCGCCATGAATTTGCCGGAGTCGTTCTCGAAGGCAAGATAGCGTCATACCCGGCGGGGGCAATCTTCGCCTCGTGTCCGAAGTTATGCCACATGTAAGCGAGCGTCTCCAAATGCATCAGGCGGTGCTCCAGCGCCATGTACACGGAATCCACCGGGGCGTCGTCGAGCGCGTGATCGACGGCTCGGCGCGCCTGTCGAACGTAACTTGTCGTGCGTTCGAGCGAGGGCCAGTCCGACGGCAGGTCCGCCGGAAGATTCTCCGAGTCGGGATCTATGCCCGCTTGAAACAACGCATCGAGGGCCGGCTCACTGGACTGCCGGCCGAGCCCTTCGCGGCAGATCTGGATGTAATCGAACGCATCCAAGTGGCCGATATAAAAAATTACCCGGTGCCGTTCTGAAATCGGCCTCTCGTACAAGTACGAGGGCCGCAACACCGAGAAAAGAATCTCGCTTTGCCGGCGAGCTTCAGTTAACTCCGCCGCAAGTTGAGCACGCGTGGCTTCGAGGACAGCCATCGTCACCTCCATTAATGGAATACGAGTAATTCAGCAGCTGGTTACGGCACAAGCTATGAGATGCAACGGGGCGCAATTTTGTGCCGTTTTTGGTTTCGATCGGCCTTCACACTGCTTTGGTATCGTACAGGGAGACAAGCCAATAAGCTTTCATGTCGTATTCTGTTCAGCCCCTTAGAGAATTTATGGTGCGCCCCGCTCTGCCCGCTCCGCTTGGACGGTTAACGGAACTTGCGTACAACCTGATTTGGAGTTGGGACCATTCCATCCGTTCTATTTTTCGCCGGCTTGACCCGGCGCTCTGGAAAGAATCGAACCATAACCCCATTTTGTTCTTAGGACGGGTTTCGCAGGAGACACTGAATAAAGCCGCCAACGACCCGCGGTACCTGTCACAATACCGGCGGGCATGCGAACAGCATGACAACTATCTGCGCTGCAACGAGCGCAGGCCAGGATCGCCACTCGTTGCCTATTTTTCAATGGAATACGGGCTTTTGGATTGCATGCCCATCTATTCGGGAGGCCTCGGCGTACTTTCCGGGGACCACCTGAAGGCGGCAAGCGATTCCGACATTCCACTGGTTGGAGTGGGCCTGCTCTATCAGAAAGGTTATCTGAAGCAGGCGCTGAATCCCGATGGCTGGCAGCAGGAGTGGAATCCCGTTAACGATTTCCATACTCTGCCAGTGCGGCCCGTTGTCAACGAAAAGGGCGACGAAGTCCTGGTCAGTGTTCCGCTCCCGAATGGCGAAGCATGGATCAAAGTCTGGAACATCGAAGTGGGCCGGGTACGGCTCTTCCTACTGGACAGCAACGTTCCGCAAAATCAATCCGTCGAATATCGAGAGATCACCGACCAACTTTATGGCGGCGATTTTTATAAGCGTATCCGGCAGGAAATCGTTCTGGGCATCGGCGGCTTGCGCGCGCTGAAGAAACTGGGCATTCAGCCGACTGTCTACCATATGAACGAGGGGCATTCGGCATTCCTTGCGATCGAACGGATTCGCGTCCTCATGGAAGAGCACCGCCTCACGTTTGAAGAGGCGCTGGAGGCAACCAGGCTCAGCAATGTCTTCACGACTCACACTTGCGTCCCCGCGGGAATCGACCTGTTCGACAACGGGTTAATCTACGAGTACTTTTCAAATTATTGCCAGCAGGCCGGCTTCCCGTTCGAGAAATTGCTCGAATTGGGACGCAAAAACATGCAGGATCCGACCGAGCGCTTTTCAATGGCCGTGCTCGCCTTGAAGGCATCGGCATTCCGGAACGCCGTTAGCGTCCTGCACCGCTGGGTTTCCCAGGAAATGTTTCAGGACTTATGGCCGAAGCTCCCTACCCCGGAGGTTCCGATTACCTCTGTCACGAATGGCGTCCACGCGCCGACATGGGTGAACGGAGACTTGGCCGGTCTCTACGACCAATATTTGCAGCCCGACTGGCGCGAACGCCTGGAAGACACGAAAATGTGGGAGCTCGCGCACGAGATCCCGAACCAGGAACTATGGGAAGTGCATCGTAAGCGCAAGCGCAGGCTGGTTGCATTTGTACGGGAACGAAGCACTGGTTCGGCGGCGCAACGTCAGGGATCACCGGCCGAAATTCGCCGCCTGTCGGAAGTGCTCGATCCGGATGTGTTCACAATCGGTTTTGCCCGCCGTTTCGCTACATATAAGCGCGCCACATTGTTATTTCGCGACCTGGACCGCCTTAAAAAGATTCTTAACAACCCGTTAATGCCCGTCCAGGTGGTGATCGCTGGGAAAGCCCACCCGAAAGATCATCCAGGTAAGGCGCTAATCCGTGAAATCGCGAATATGTCGCGCGATCCGGAGATCTTCAAGCGATTGATTTTCGTCGAAGACTATGGGATCCAGGTGGCTCGGGAGTTGGTGCAGGGAGTTGACCTATGGCTGAACAATCCCCGGCGGGGAGAAGAAGCCTGTGGCACCAGCGGCATGAAAGCGGCAATGAACGGAGTGCTGAACCTTAGCGTCCTCGACGGCTGGTTCGACGAGGCGTATGAATACTCCGGCGGTTGGGCGATCGGTAGCCGGGAGCCGTACGCGGAAGATCAGGACGGCATGCATGCGAGCGATATCTATTCGAAGCTCGAAAACGAAATAGTTCCGCTCTATTACGAGGATCGCGAACAGGGCGTTCCGGTCGAATGGGTGGGCCGCATGAAGCAGAGTCTGGCCGCTATTACGCCCCGATTTAGTTGCGGGCGCATGGTCGCCGAGTACATGTACGAGCTATACGAGCCCGCCCACAAACTTTGGGAGCGAGTCTCACGCGACGATTTCCGGGAAACACGCCGCAAAAGCCAGTGGGAGGCCAAGCTGTCCGGCGCTTGGAGCCACGTTCGCTTCGTTGGATTCGGCGATGGTCCCGCCGAACAAGTGCTCAGCGGTTCACCCGTACCGCTGAGAACCGAAGTCGATCTTGCGGGATTGCAGCCGTCCGATGTTCGTGTGGAAGCGGTCGTCGGGCGGATCGGCTCGAATGGTCAGTTGCGGGATATCGAGACACTGCCTCTTTCGGCCGTTGGGCAAAACGGTGATGCATTTGTATTCGCAAATGAGTATGTCGTGCAGCAAACGGGGCTGGTTGGTTACTCTCTAAGGATTAGTCCGAACCATTTTGACAATCCGCTGACGCGCCCTTGTAATGCCCTGCTAAAGTGGGGCTCCGACTCATAAGATCTTTCCGTTATCTGGCGCCGGCGCCGCACAGCGCCCTCGACTCCGCGTGCAGATGATAAGAATCGTGGTAGGAGCGCCGGATCAGGGGCGTGTCCAGGCACATGAGGTTACAAATGAGTGACTTTCAAGCAAATTCTGTCGAGGCTTGTAATACAAGCGCTAGTACTTATGGCGTGTTTCGAGGCCCGCGTAAAACACCCTGAGCTCGTGGAATTTAGTGGCGCGGCTTTGAAAACCGTGGTACATAGTTACTAGGTGCAGGCGGGAATCTGCAACCGGTTTCCTTCCCAATAACGGTTCCCCCCGAATCTCAGTTCGAGAGTTCCAGTTCCTGATCAATGTGAAGCGTTCTGCTCAGACTGGAATGGCGCCTATTCAGTCGGTGGCCGGTACTCTCACCCTAGCTTTACCTAAGTCCGCGCAAAAAACGAAAGCGGCGTTGTAAAAGGAGTCGATCAACGACAATGGACGGAGATCGCAAATACAGGCAGAATGGCTACATGGATTCCGACCGGGGACAGTCGGGTTCCTTCAGGTCAGATCGGTCCGAGCCCCTGCGGCCACACGGCCCAAAGCTGCCTCTTGATGTCACGGGCCCAAAGCTCCCGAGGCTCGTGCAGAATGTGGTTGCTTCGCGTTGTTTCAATTGCGCGACCGCGCTTCCACAGGGCGCCGATTTCGTGGGCAATTGCCCCAAGTGTGGGGTGGCTTTGCATTGCTGCAAGCAGTGCTCTCATTTTGAGCCGTCTACCCGGTTTCAATGCCTGAAACCCATACCCGCCCGGATCGCTGTCAAGGATCAGGCGAACCAGTGTGAATGTTTTTCGCCGCGAGTCACCGTGGCGCGAGATGTTTTACCCTCCTCCCCTTTGAAACTGGGCGATGCGAAGCCGGATGTTGCCCCGAGAAACGCCACTGACGCGCGCGCCGCGTTTGATAACCTGTTCAAGAAGTAAGCGCAGCGGGAGCGTATCTCTCACCGGCAAACTCCGAATTTTGGCCGGCGGCGTCAACGCGCCGTTTCACCTAAATCCCACGGAACGTATGAGCGGCAGCCCGTTGGATCGCGTTCAATAGGACGCCCGAGTTGCGCTCCTGCTATCCATGTAAGTGGGAGATTTACACGGTTGCGGGATACTCCGCTAGGCACGTCCACACAGGCGGCCAGAGCGGAAGATTGCGATTCAAGCCGTCGCGGCGCGTCTTGAGCGTGGCGGAACAGAAACAAAATGGGTGCAAAGAGAATTTCGAAAAAGAGAAGCCAGCAGAAACTGGCGGAAGCGCGGCGGCAGGGCGCTATTCCTTGTCTTGTGATCGCGGGAATCGTCCTGCTGGTGTTTGCCTTCTTCTTCTTTTTCGCGTTGAGGTCTATGTAAAATGAGAACGGACGGACGAGGCTTCGACCAGGCACGACCGCTTAAGATTGCCACCGGCTATCTGCTCACCGCCGAAGGATCGGCGCTGATCGAGATTGGCCATACGCGAGTTCTGTGCGCCGCGACAATAGAAGACACCGTACCGCCGTTCCTCCGCAACACCGGAAAAGGCTGGGTGACGGCTGAGTACTCCATGTTGCCGCGAGCGACAAGCACACGCACCCCCCGCGAGGTCACGAAGGGAAAGCCCTCGGGACGGACGCACGAAATTCAACGCCTCATCGGGCGGTCGCTGCGATCCGTGGTCGATCTGAACGCGCTGGGCGAACGTAGCATTGTCGTGGATTGCGATGTCATCCAGGCCGATGGCGGCACGCGCACGGCATCGATCACCGGCGCCTACGTTGCGCTTTCGTTGGCTATTGAAAAGCTGGTCAAATTTAAGGTAATTTCCCGGAACCCGCTTATCGACGCAGTGGCCGCGACCAGTGTCGGCATCGTCGATGGCGCGGCCATGCTAGACCTGTGCTACGACGAAGATTCGCGAGCCGATGTCGATATGAACGTCGTAATGACCGGATCAGGCCGTTTCGTCGAACTGCAGGCCACCGCTGAAAAAGTTCCCTTCGATGATGCGCAGATGGCCGGTCTCCTCAGCCTTGCGCGCAACGGCATACGAGAACTGCTGAATGCACAGACAATCGCAATTGAGCAGGTTGCCGCGTGACGCTGTATGCGTCTACGAGTAATCCTGGGAAGCTGCGCGAGTTCCTTCGGGCCTGTGACCAGGTTGCCGCCGCCGATTTGACGATTCAACCGTTGCCGGGCTTGCAGGACCTGGCGCCCCCACAAGAGACGGGTGAGACTTTCGAAGAGAACGCTGTTGCTAAAGCGCTCTACTATTCGAAGTTTTGCGATGGCTGTGTTTTCGCCGACGATTCAGGTCTTGAGATATCGGCCCTCGGCGGCGCGCCTGGAGTTCGTTCCGCGCGATACGCTGGCGAGAACGCCACCGACGAGGAAAACAACGCGCTAGTGCTCCGAAATCTCGAAGCCTCATCCAATCGGCGGGCGCGGTTCGTGTGTGTTATTGCGCTGGCCCTGCGCGGAAGATTTCTCCATACCGTGCGCGGAACAGTGGAAGGCGAGATCCTGACGGCGGCACGGGGAGCAAACGGCTTCGGCTACGATCCTCTGTTTTTCTATCCCCCGCTCAAACGCTCATTCGGCCAGATCGGCGCGGACGAGAAGTTTGCGGTCAGCCATCGCGGCCGGGCGCTTCGCTCGCTATTCGAATGGATTTCCCGGTCACCCGATATGCAAGCCAGCCGGTTCGTCGGATAAGATACCTACATGCATCGGCGCCTGCTGCACAATGGCATGTTGCACGAAACCTCGGAGCCGCTGGTTTCCCCAGGGCAAACGGGTTTTATGAATGGCTGGGGGGTCTTCAGCACCATTCGTGTATATAACGGAGTTCTCTTCGCCTATCGGCGCCACTACGAGCGGATGAAGCGCGATGCCGAACGGATGCGCGTGCCGGTTCCGCTTTCGGCGGAAGAACTGGAGCGCGAGCTGTTTAAGCTGGTCGATGCCAATGGCGCTTTCAACGCAACACTACGTGTCGCAATTGTTCGCAACCACGGAGGCCCCTTCGAGGGCGCCGGCATCCGCACGAATGCGGACGTAGTTGCATTCACGACCGGCCTCACCGATTGGGGCCAGGGCGTGAAGCTCTCTTACGTCGAAAATGGCCGTCACGCGGCCTCACCGTTCGCCGGAGCCAAAGTGACATCGTGGTCTCAGAATCTGACCATGAACGAAGAAGCGCACGAGAAAGGCTTTGACGAAGCCATTTTGCTGAACGAGCGCGGACACGTGAGTGAATGCACATCCGCCAACATCTTTGCCGTGCAAGGGAGGCAGGTGCTTACGCCGCCGCTAAAGAGCTCAGGTTGCCTTGCGGGCGTAACGCGGGCTATTCTTCTCGAGGAAATTCACTTGACTGGCATCGAGATCCTGGAACGAGAATTGACTCCACAACAACTGGAAGCTTCCGACCAGGTGTTTATCACGTCCACCACTCGCGATCTGCTGCCGGTGTTTGAAATAGAGCGGCGTAGCCTCGGGCAAAATCGCGACGTGTTGGGCAATCTGCAGCGCGCTTTTCACGCATATCAACTAAAGTACGTCGATTCGCACCCACGACGAGAGGAGGCGCTCACAAATTGAAGATCGACGATCTCGAATGCGAACAATGCGGGAGCCGCAACATCCGCCGGGCGCGCCTATGTACGTGGAAAGACCGTCTCCGTGTTTTGATTGGCGTCTACCCCTTCCGTTGCCGCGATTGTCAGACGCGCTTCATTGCCGGTGTTCTGCTTCTCTCTAAAGCGCCGTATGCTAAATGCCCGAAGTGTTTGCGAACCGAGCTCAGCGCCTGGTCGCGGCGCCATTACAATCCGGGCTTGGCGGCCAATCTGCTAATCGAGTTGGGCGCTCGCAAATATCGCTGTCCCGCCTGCCGTTATAATTTCGTCAGTTTCCGCCGCAGGCTGGGTTCACGACAAGCCGAGGCGCTTCTTGACGACAGTAGCGCCGAGACCGACTTCGCGCGCTTCACGCGTTGAGGACGGCCGGACTCGCCATGCGCGACAGAACTAACAGGCAGCCTACCTGTTCCCCCATCGTTGTCAACAGTTCCAACTCGCTGCCGGAATGGCTATGGGCCTCGCGATGCTGCACATTGATAACGCCGACAACCCGGTTTTGAGAAATAACAGGTGCCGATAGAAACGCTTCGAACGTGTCTTGCGGCAGATCCTTGAAATATTTGAACCGGCGATCATTGTAGGCCTCGCGGGAGATTGCCAGCAGTCGCCGCTCGCGCGCCACCCAGCCGGTCAGACCTTCATCCAATCGCAATCGTACTTTGCCGATATTCGCGCGGTCCACCGCATTCGACGCGAAGAGAATCAGCTCACCACCTTCCACCAGGTAGACAAGGCAGGAGTCGCACTCCATGAATTCAACAATAAGGTCGACGATTTCGTGAAGCACGTCGTCGAGAGTCATATCGCGGGTCATCAAACGACTGACCCGCTGAAAGACTCTTAATTGTTGCTCCGCCTTTTCCAGCTTCTGTTCAAGCTCACGAACCTTTGACACCACTGGTATTATGCCAAACCGGCGCGGCCGCAATTTGCGCGCCTCGATGAAGTAGTACCATGAGAACTAGCCTTTTGAGGAGACGCAACTTCGGATGTGGAGTAAGAGAAGAGAAGACGAGATCCAACCGAGGCCGGTGACTCCGGCCGCGGGCCCAACAGCGGAGCCCCAGAGGAGAGAATCCAACGTTATGTCGACGCCAACAAGAACTTTCGATCCCGAGTCGCGTGTGCCGGCTTCCGGATCGGCCACGCTGGGCAAGAACGTGACCGTAAAGGGCCAAATCTTCAGCCGTGAAGACTTGACTATCGATGGCGAGGTGGAAGGCACCGTCGAGTGCCATGAGCATCGGCTGACCATTGGGCCGAACGGACGCGTACAGGCGGGGCTCAAAGCGCGTGAGATCGTTATCTACGGATCGATTCAAGGGAATGTCGAAGCCGTTGAGAAGATTGATATCAAGAAGGAAGCGAAGCTTGTCGGCGATATCAAAACCAGCCGCATCATGATAGAAGACGGCGCGTATTTCAAGGGCAGCATCGACATCAGCAAGGCCGCCCAGGTGCAGCGCCCCACACCGGTACAGACAAGCAATCCAACCGTTCCGGCCACACCAGTACCTGCTGGAGTCAACTCCTCGAAGTAAGATTGAGTGGAGAAAGGCATTTGCTCGGGGGTTTGCATCTGCAACGCACTCCGCAACACGGTAAGTCTCTTTGTGGAAGGATCGATTTCGAAAAGTTTTCGGTGAACCCGCCGGTTCCCCGGATCCTCGTGCGGGAGCCGGCCGCCCGGATTTGCGAAGCGGCGAAAGCCGTACTTCGCCTAAAGGCGCGCCCGGTCCCATAACTCGCCAAAGCAAGGGGGCCGATCAATTCTTCGCGGCTCTGCAAAGCGAAGAGCCTCTCACCGTTCTGGATCTGGCGGGCGCGAGCCAGGCCAACATCATGTTCATCACGGAGCTGGGTCACCGGCTTGCGTCCGACGACATCGTGGCCACCATGGAACAGTGCTTCGGCGATGGCGATTTCCTTGAAAATCAGGAGAACTCCGAGCGAGTCGCGCGATTTCTTAGCCAGACGCTGAAGTTCCCCGACGAACATTTCGATGGAGCGCTGATATGGGATAGCTTGCAATTTCTGGCTCCATCTTTGCTCGAACAGACCGTCGAGCAATTGATGCGCGTGATGAAACCGGGCGGCGTCATGCTCGCCTTCTTCAGCTCCGACGAGAAGGCAAGCCAAATCCCCGTTTACAACTACCGCATCCAGGATCAAAGAACTCTACTGCTCGTGCCGCGCGGCGCTTACAGGCCGGTGCAATACTTCAATAACCGCGCGCTCGAACGTATGTTCGACCGCGCACAATCACTGAAATTCTTCCTCACTCGCGATCACCTTCGCGAAGTGTTGATCCGGCGCTGATTTAAAAGCTAGGCTTCGAGCGCCGCCGGCGCAGCCGGCCGCGGATCTCCCGACTTGGGAGGCTCAATCACCGACTTTGTAGGATTGATCAGCAGGAACAACAATCCGCTCACCAGAAGCATGGCCGCCAGCGGATACATCGGGAGATTAAACTGCTGGTGCAGCGTGAAGTTGTGGTTCTTGAGATAAAGGACCGCATAGCCAAAGGCTACCGACGAAAGAAACGATCCCACCTGTCCGGCCATATTCATGGAAGCGGAGATGCCACCGGAGTGCTTTTCGCCGACGTCCATGCAGACGGCCCAGGACACGGGGAGCATGGAGTCTTGGCAGCCGTAGCTGAACGCCAGGAAAATTGCCGCGAGAACGTTGCTCGGCGTAAAAGCCGTTGCCATCAATAGCACGCCACCGAGCAGCAATCCGCCGGCGCCCACCGAGCGGCGCGCCCATTTCAGGCCGATACGGGTCACCAGACTGTCGCTGAGCCATCCTCCAAACAAATTCCCGCAGGCGCCAATTATGAACGGCAGCATGGCCCAGTACTTCATTTGTTGCGGCGAAAACCCACGGCCCTGCTCCAGATATGTCGGCATCCACGAAATGAAAAAGAACGATCCCCAGCAATACGTGTGATACATCAGCAAAATCAGCCAAAAGTTCGCGCTTTTTGAAACCACTTTCCAAGGAAGCCGGTGGCTGCGCGCGACATCCGGCGTATTGCCGATCTCTTCCAGTTCTTTGGCCGTAACACTCGGCACGAGACGCGGATGATCGCGATACAGCCGGTACCATCCCGCGCCCCACACCACCCCGACCAAGCCAAGACTGTAAAATGCCGTTCGCCATCCAAAGTTAACCATCAAGGGAACAACGATGAGCGGCGAAAGTGCTCCGCCGATACGGCTAGCCATCCACGCGATACCCATCGCGCGGCCACGTTCGCGGTCCGGAAACCAGCGTGTGATGCACGCCGAGATGTTCGGATACGCGCCGGCTTCACCTGCTCCAAACAGAAAGCGAACCAGCAATAGCGACCAATAACGCGTGATCGCGCCCGTCAAGACAGTGAATGCCGACCACCAAAGGACGATTCGCGTCAGAATGCGGCGCCCGCCGAGCCGGTCTCCTAAGGTGCCCGTCGGAATCTCGAAAAGAGCATACGAGATTGTAAATACGCCCAGCACCCAGCCCCATTGCGCCGAATCCAGATGCAGTTCCCTTTGCATCGGGCCTGAAGCTACGGCGATACAGACACGGTCGAGGTACGTTATGACCGAAAGAAGAAACAGACCGCCCAAGACTCGATTGCGATAACGCATGAATCGGGCATTATTTCATATAGGCTCCTCGGAAAGAGAAGCCCGAGACTGTTACCATCTTTCTGGATCAACCAAACGCGAATCCATCGAAAGGAGTTCCATGAAAAAGCTCTTGCTCACGTTGGCCGTATGTTGTCTGACGGCCGGTTTCACCTATGCTCAGGACTCGAATCAGCTTCTGAACATTCTCATAAAGCACTGGGAAACGTCAAAGCAATTTTCGATTGCCGTGGCGGACGCCATGCCGGCGGACCAATATAGCACTCAACCCGCGCCCCCGGAGAAAACCTTCGGCGGTCTGGTAAACCACATTGCCTCAGCGAACGGCTTCTATTGTTCGGTTGCTCTTGGCACTGAAAATCCTATCGGCAAGACGGCCGAAGATAGCAAAGATGCGGCGATTAAGAACCTCACCAAATCGTACGACTATTGCATCGATGGTTTGAAGAAGATGTCGGAAGCCGATCTGATGAAGACGCACGGCAAAGGCTCCCGGCAAATGACTGCCTTCGAAGCTTTCTGGGGCGCATTCACGCACGCGGCGCATCACCGCGCTCAGCTTGAAGTCTTCCTGCGCCTAAAGGGCCAGCAACCCCCGGAATATAAGTTCTAACGCGGGTTTGAACCAGGGGCGAGGCACGCCAGTCTCGCCTCGGTATACGTACCCGCAAAGTCCGCTCGATACAATCCAAAAAGTAAATGGCACACTTGATCGCAACCTTCGGCGAAATTATGCTTCGCCTCGCACCCCCCGGATTTGAGCGTTTTCTCCAGTCGCCACAGTTTCAAGCCACATGGGGCGGCGGCGAGGCAAATGTAGCAGTCGCCGTTGCCCAGTTTGGGGCAAAGAGTCGCTACATTACGGTGCTGCCGGATGGCAATCCCATCGCCGACGCATTTGTGGGCGAGCTGCGCCGGTTCAACGTAGACGCGAACCATATCGTGCGAGGGCCTGGGCGCCTGGGCATCTACTTCGTTGAGACTGGCGCGAACCAGCGGCCATCAAAGGTCGTTTACGACCGCGCTCATAGCGCCATCTCCATGGCCAAGGCCGGCGCCATCGATTGGAAGCAGGCGCTCGAAGGCGCCACATGGTTCCACATCACCGGTATTACGCCGGCATTGAGCGAATCCGCCGCCGCACTTGCCCTGGAATCCGTAAAAGCCGCCAAACAGATGGGCGCAACCGTCTCGCTCGATCTCAACTTTCGCAAGAACTTGTGGAGGTGGGGCAAGAAGGCGCATGACGTCATGCCGGAGCTTGTTGCACATACCGACGTTTGCATCGCCAACGAGGAAGATTGCCAGCGCTGCCTGAACATCCACGTTGACATCGATGTTGAAAGCGGCGAACTCGAGCGCGAGCTGTACAGCGAACTTGCCGAACGCGTGCTCGCGACGTATCCGAATCTGAAAACCCTGGCAATCACTCTTCGCGAATCGAAGAGCGCCTCTCACAACGGCTGGTCGGCCTGCCTGCACAACCGCAAGGGATTCCTGCTAAGCCGCCACTACGAAATCACCAATATTGTTGATCGAGTCGGCGGCGGAGACAGTTTTGCGGGCGGCCTGATCTACGGACTTACGCATCTTGGATCGGAGCAGGAGGCCCTAGAATTCGCGGTGGCGGCCTCTGCTTTAAAACATTCGGTGCCTGGCGATTTCAACCGCTTCACCCTGGAAGAAGTGCAGGCCCTCGTCAAAGGCGGCGGCTCAGGCCGCGTCCAGAGATAAACAAGGAATCGTTCACTTTCTTGCTACCGTCCCACTGGGCTGCACAATTCGCGATAGGCTGCTGAATACCTGCATCTGTAGCCAGCCGCCAATCGCCGAAATTGCTAGCGCGCTCAACGGATTCAAAACGAGTCCCCGGCTCAGGTTGGAAAGACCCAGAAAAATGCACGCCCAATAGAGAAGAAATCCGGTCGCAACGCCAACCGCCGGCCGCCACCGGTCCGCCTTGCGGCGGGAACGCGGTGAAAGCAGACCGCCGATCAAACCTCCGGCGATGGAACACAGCAGTAATCCGACCGGAATCGATACTTGCACCGGGGCGGTTGCGGTTAGCAGATTGGGCGTGGAAACTGAGACTTTCGTCGCTCCCGCCCATTGCGGCGTAAAAGTGGTCCGGATCTCAAATTGGCCGGCGGCGATTTGCATCTGCTGAGCGCCTAGTTGGGCATGGCCCGAATCGATCGAAAATGCCACAACCCGCGGCGCAGCGGCAGCAATCGGCATTCCCTGATCGTTCGTGAGCGTGGCGATGAGTTCCGCCCCATCAACCAGCGAGATGTTAGGCGGACTCGCTCGGAGCGCCAGGCGAGTGATCGGCGGCATGAAGTGTATCTTCAAATTCTTGTCGCCATCGAAATCCGTCGGCGGCACGCTTCCGAGAAACTCAACCGTGACGTCGCCCGGCGCCGTGGAAGTCAGCACCGATTGGCCGCTCGGCTCCCCTGCCGGGATACTCAGCGGCGCCGGGTTCATGCTATGGCTGCTGTCATACACATTCAGCAGAATGTTCGCCGGAATCGACTCGTCCGGCCCAACCAGAAACGCTTGAACGGTCGCGGCGTCGCGCCCGTCCGCAAGAAATGGCCGGTCTGGACTGAAGCGAAGCGTAATTCGTGGAAGCGCACGGACACTTTGCGCAGCAGGCGTCCCCAGTTCCGGCCGGGGCCGCACCACGCTTGTCGGAGACGGCGGCGGGGGCTTTGGGTTCGCCCTTCGCACCTGAACAAACTGGCCGCCCGGGAGAAGCTCCGGATTTTTGGCCCAGATGTAGACGAGGCCACTCCCCGGAACCGAAACCGCCGTACGCTTCGACAACTGTCCGGCGCCGATGGTGACAGTTCCCAGTTTCTTGACCTCGCCGGAAGCTTGCCGTGCCTGGAGCAGCACCGGCAGTGATTTTGGCGCCGGCGCTGGCCGGTTCGCGGCATCCAACAAGGCAACCTGAATTACAATCTTCTCGCCGGATTCGATGGACTGGGGGTTGATTTCCGCGGCCAGCTTGACGGGGCTAACGCTCGCGCCGAAAAACGGTGCAGGACTGAGAGCGAGAAAGAGCAAATGTTGCGGTCGCAACCACATGATTCCTCCGATTTCACCCATGGCCCGGTCAGGTTTGTCTTCTTTTAAATCATGCAGCAATTTCGAAAAATCGTGAAGAGAATTTGTCGTGGTTCCTAAAGAAAGCAGATGGCGGGCAAGGCGTCAGGTTTGCCGACGCCTTCCCCCTTCTCACCCGCCACTCCTCCGAACTGAGAGGCCCTAGCGCTTAGCCTCTGGCGGCGACCATCTGAATTGTGCTGTAGACGGCATCCGGTAGGAACGCCTTATCAATGCAGTCCAGGGCGCCGAGCGAGAGGCAAGCGGCGCGCATTTCGTCGGATGGTTCAGAAGTCATCACCAACACCGATATGGGTAGCCGAGCCTCACGGATATACCGCAAAACGTCCAGCCCGCTGCCTTCTTTCAGATAAAGATCGAGCAGCAGGACATCGGCCTGCGTTCCATCCAAGAGCAGCTTCGCGCCCGCTACGTCCTCGGCTGTCCCGACCAGCAGGACGCCAGGAAACTCCTCCAGAAGAGATTCCACGCGCCTCAGGAAAACGGCAGAATCCTCGACGACGGCGACGCAGACGGCCTTTCCCTGTGGTGACATGATTCATTCTGGGATTAAAGTTGTCCAGAAAACAGTCGGGCGCCTCTGATTCCGATGTCAGAAACGGCAAGCGTGCGCTCAGAACATTCTGACAAGCGAATCGGAAGACACGCGAGAGTACTAAAGAAGCTTGTGCTCTATGGTGTAGCGGACCAGTTCCGAGTTATTGCCAATATGCAGTTTCTCGAGAATCCGCGCACGGTAGGTGCTGATTGTCTTCACGCTTAAGTTCAACTCCTCGCCGATTTGCGTGAGACTCTTGCCGGCGGCAAGCCCGCGCAGCACCTGATCCTCCCGATCCGACAGAAACAAATGAGGCGGACCGTTCTCGTTCGAGGCAACCGTCTCGGCTAAGTGCTCGGCAAGTCCAGGCCCGATATATCTGCTTCCAGAAAGAATCCTTCTCACGGCGCGGATCAGTTCCTCGGGCTCGGCATCCTTGGTCAGATACCCATCGGCTCCCGCCCGCAAGGCCCGAACGCCGAACTGGCTTTCCGGGTACATCGTATAGATCAGGATTCGTATCTGCGGCTGCCGGTCCTTTAGTAGGGGAATCATGTCGAGACCGCCCCTCGATTTCAAGCTGAGGTCGAGTATCGCGCCATCCCATATCGATTCCGAGACCTGGCGCAGCGCCTCTGTCTCGCTGTCCGCGAAGCCTATTTGCAAGTCCGGTATTTCCCCGCTGAGCATGTCGCTCAATCCGCGCCGCACGGCAACATGGTCGTCAATAAGCAGCATCCGTTTCATCCATGCACCTCGCCGGCGCTCGCGACAGGAAGCGGATAACACACGCGAACAGTGGTTCCCTGCCCTGGAGCGCTATCGATGGACATGCTGGCGCCCAGCAATCGCGCCCGTTCCCGCATGCCCAGCAATCCAAACGATCGACGGCTTTCTATCCCCTCTGTTGAGAAACCCTGACCATCGTCTTTGATCTCGATCGTAACCTCGCCGTCACGATGGATCAGCGACAGGGCTATTGCCGATGCATTCGCGTGCCGTGCAATGTTGGTAAAACTCTCCTGCACAATTCTGAATAGCGCAATGCGCGCATCCGGCGGTAGCAGCAGGTCCGGAGCTTGTATGTCCACCGACAAAGAAACACCCAGACGTTGCGCGAATTCTCGCGCAAAGGCGCCAGCGGCGGCCGCGAGTCCCAGATGATCGATGAGCGGCGGACGTAGCTCGCTTGCAATTCGGCGCAGAGAACGAATGGTCTCATCGACAGCGGCGGAACTCTCCTGTAGCCGGGTTATTGCGGCATCCTGTTCACCGAGTCTCAGCCGGCTGATGGTCGCCGACATGTCCAGTTTGATTCCAGTCAGCGCCCCGCCCAAGGCATCGTGGATCTCTCGCGCGAGGCTTGCCCGTTCCTCTTCCCGGACGGATTGCAGGCGATTGGCAAGCAGACGAAATTCTTCTTCACTCCGCGCGATCTGCGAGAGACGTTCCGCATCGCGCGAAAACGCTTCGTTCAACTGAAGGGTGCCCGACAACAACACAAAAAAAGCGACGGCCGTACCGATCAGCGTCACCAGCACGCCCAACCGGCTCCGAGTTTCAATCTCAGACGTATGCCGCGCCGCTGTTGCGAATACGCGTTTGAGCATGTTGTCGGACTCGCTTCGCAACTGATCCATCAGAACCTGGCCTTTGCCGCCGCGGACAACTTCGAACGCGGCGGCAGGCCCCTGTTCGCGAAAAACCATGAGGACGCCCGACAGTTCCCGCAATTTGTCCGATACTAATTCTTCAACCCGGCGAACGTGCGGGCGCTCTTTCGTATAAGGCTCCAGATTCGCTCGAAAGTTGGACAATATTTCCGGCATTCGAGCCACAGCTAAATCGTAGGGCACAAGATATTTGGGTAAACCGGTAACCAGATAGCCCCGCTGTCCCGTTTCGGCGTCCAGAAGCGCTCCGCGCAGAGCTTCTGTGGCTCTAAACGCGAAATCCGCGCGCGTCACCGCCCTGCGTGACCGGGTGAGCTGATAATAATCCTGTAAACGAAAGGCTGTCACTGCAGCCAAAGCACACATTCCGAGCACTAGCAGGATGAATGCCCGCCGCTTCGGAGTCAGCCGCGCAGCAACGGGCTCGGGAAACAGGCGTGATCGCTTTTGCTTTGAATCTTTCGTGGCATCGACCTCGTATTCACGTTCCATCGGAAATACTATCCAATTAGAGACAGAAAGCCAACGCTTTTCTGTAGAAATCGGCATTGCCTTCCGGGCGATCCAATAGTGCCGGACCCCAGGGCGGGCGCCGCTGCGGAACCCGATATGATGCAAGTTTCAACATTATGCGCCCACCGGGTACACCATTCCGTTTCCTGCTGTCCGGAGTCATCGCGGCCTGCACGTTCGTCACAGTAGGCAACGCCCAGGCCCAGAAGCCACACGAACAGCCTGCCAATTCAGCCCAGGCAAATACTGGCGACTCTACCAGATTCCCCGCTCCTCCCGCAGTGGAGAAAACATCGGTGACTCAACAGACGACACATATTGGCGGTCAGGAAATTCACTATACGGCGACAGCGGGAACCCTCCTTTTGAAAAAGGAGGACGGAAAGCCCAAGGCCAGCATGTTTTTTATCGCTTATTCTCGTGACGGAATCCCGGACGTTTCAAAACGTCCCATCACATTTGCTTACAACGGAGGGCCAGGCTCTTCGTCGGTATGGCTGCACATGGGCGCGCTCGGACCCAAGCGAGTTCCGTTGACCGACGAAGGATTTCCGGTCCCTCCTCCTTACCCGATCGTCGATAACGAAGACTCGGTTCTCGACTTTACGGACCTGGTGTTCATCGATCCGGTGACGACCGGATACAGCCGCAACGCGCCGGGGGAAAATCCGCAGCAGTTTCATGGACTCGAAGGCGATCTGTCGTCGGTTGCCGCGTTCATTCAAGAATATCTCTCGAAGTATAACCGCTGGAGTTCGCCTAAATTCCTCGCGGGAGAGAGTTATGGGACGACACGTTCGGCGGGACTGTCCGATTATCTTCTTAAGAGCGATGGTATTTATCTGAACGGCATCACCCTTATTTCCTCCGTTCTGAATTTCCAGACGCTCGATTTCCAGCCTGGTAACGATCTGCCCTACATCCTCTATTTGCCTTCGTACACCGCGGCCGCCTGGTATCACAAGAAACTGCCGGCCGACCTTGGAGATCTTCAGAAAGCTGTTGCTGAGTCCCGACGTTTCGCGGCCAACGAGTACACGCTCGCGCTGATGAAAGGCAATCAACTCACGCCTGCCGAGCGAACGTCCGTTGCAAAGCAAATGGCGCGATTGACCGGACTATCCGAGCAATATATCGAGGAATCGAACTTGCGCGTGCCGATCTTCCATTTTGTGAAGCAACTGCTGCGCAATCAACGCCGGACAATCGGCCGCTATGACGACCGGTTAGAAGGCATCGACGCTGATGTGACCGGCGACAGGTTCGAATACGATCCGAGCTACGCTTCGGTCCTCGGCGCCTATACGGCGGCGTTTAATGAATACATTCGATCGCAGCTTAAATGGGACAGCCCAACGCCCTACGAAATTCTCACCGGAAAAGTACGGCCGTGGAGCTATAAGGAATTCGAGAACCGATACGTCGATGTCGCTAGCCGGCTACGCGACGCCATGTCGCAGAACCAGCATCTGCACGTTCTGGTCGCCAACGGCTATTTCGACCTGGCGACGCCCTTCTTCGCCACGGAATACACGTTTCATCACCTCGGGCTCGACCCGAAGCTCGATGGCAACGTGAGCATGATGTACTGCGAAGCCGGCCACATGCTCTACACGAAAAAGACATGCTTGACAAGTCTTCACCAGCACATGGCGGAGTTGTATCAAAAGGCGCTTGCGCGGTAAAACCCTCCCGGCGCTCGAACAACAAAGCGATCTCGCTAGAATATGATCTTCGCCGCCAACTGCAACTCGCGATTATTATTCGAGGTCGAGCTGATGGTCCCGAACGAAGGCGTTCCAAATACTGCAGAGGGGTTTGAAAACGACGGGTGATTGAACACATTAAATGCCTCGCCGCGCAATTGCACCCTGAACCGTTCAGTCATCGCGAAGTTCTTGAACAGCGAGAAGTCAACATCGACCAAACCGGGACCATAGAGGATGTTTCTGCCGGCATTACCGTAGGTAAACGCCTGCGGTAATGCGAAGGCGGACGTCGGGATACACGCGGTCAGGTGACCGTTGCCGCAATCAGCCGCTGGCGTGCCGATCAGGTTCGGCCGTTCATTGCTCGATCCCGTATTCGCTGGGTCTCCCGATACCGTTACGTTGAAGGGGAATCCGCCTTGCACTGTGACGATGCCGTTCGTTTGCCACCCGCCGAGAAGCGTGCGCTTCAGGCCAGTCGCGCTTTGGAGAAACGGCAGATCGTACAGGAAGCTTCCCACAAACCGGTGACGCACATCCCAATTGCTATTGCCGTAATCGCGCGCCCAGTTGTATGGGTCCATGGGAGCGCCGCCTCCGTTCGAATCGGTGGAAACGTCCAGATTGTGCGACCACGTATACGAAAGGAGCATGCTAAGTCCATGCGAGAGATTCTGTTTCAGAACGACATTGAGGCCTTGATAGTTTGAAATTTCGTCGGTTTGGATGGTCCGGATACTCCCGAATAGCTGATTCGGACGGCGTGAATTGACAGTTCCGGGGCCGGGCGACAGCGGCGTGTTGTTGAAATAGCTGCGATCGAGATGATAAGAGTGCGACCCCAGATACTGCACATCGAGAGCCGCATTTTTCCAGAGAGCCCGTTCGACATCGAAGCTCCACTGGTTCATGCGGGCAGTAGGCAGATTCGGATTAATGGCAAAAGCGCTGGGGTATTTGTTAGTTCCCCCTTGCGCGCTCGCCGGCGTCGGATCGGCGAGAGTGATCAGGTTGCCTTTTGATAGATCGGACGTATACGTATAGATCGTGCTGAACGGCGGATTCGTGGTCGCCAGCGTATACGTGTTCAGCTGGTTTGCGTTGTAGTAGATTCCGAAACCGCCCCGCACCACCCATTCCGGGGTGACGCGATAGGCAAATCCGAACCGGGGAGCGAAATCCTTATGTGTCGGATTCGTATACGGAATGATTTTCGGAACGGTCGTCGGGATGAAATGCGTCTGGGTTGGATCGAGAATCGTCCCGTTTCCGTTCGTGGAGTGCGGCACGGTGGGAAGTTCGTAGCGCAGTCCCAGGTTCAAAGTCAGCTTCGAGGTGGCCTGCCATTTGTCGACAAAGAAGAATCCGTCACGCCATTGTTCACCGCCGCCGGGCGTCAATGGTCCAGGCGTCGTATCGCTCTGAATCAACCCCATCATAAAATCCGCTGGAGCGAATGGCGTGAATGAATTGGCAAAGGTAAAGCCGCCGCGAGGATTATTGTTCGCGGTTCGCAGCGTGATCAACTTTCGAATTTCCAGGCCGGCCGAAATGGTGTGCGCGCCGTGCGTCCAACTAAGCAGATCTGTTCCCTGCCAGGTTGTGTCCGTCTGATACCAATTGCTGCTCGCCATGTTCTGTCCGCCGATAGACATGTATCCGGCAATTCCGAAATTAGGAAGACCTGAATTGGCGAGGTCCGTCGTAAAACCCGGAATGCCGATTTCCGTTCCGGCATTAGCCAAATCGGCCGTATGGAAAAAATTCACGGAATCGATGGTGGTGTGCTGCCGCCCGAACCTCGCGTCATTGACAAGCGTCGGCGTAATCACCTGCGTATATCCAACGACGAAGTTGCGGTCGGTAACCGGCTGGTTGTAGCCGTTGTTTGGATTGGTGTTGCCATTCACCAGCGTCGTGTTCTCCCAGGCATAGCGGAAGAAGAGCCGTACGTTCTGACCGAAATTCTGGTCGATACGGTCGATTGTCTGGTTCGTGTTGTTAGAGCTAGGGACATTGATGAGATAGTTGTTCGTAATGCCCGGCAGGTTCGGCAGCGGCATATACTTCAGCGCATTCAACGCTTGCGGCGAAAGGTATTGGGGCTGAATAATGTTGCCCGGGAACGGGGCATTACCGGCAAGCGGATTCACCAATTGCTTCGCCGTATATTCCGAAAAATCACCCTGGCGCATCTTCGGCGTGAGCACCGAATCCAGTTGTGCGAGAGACTGTGCCTGCCGCAGCCCTTCATAATTCACCATGAAAAATGTTTTGTTGCGGCCGTCGTAGAGCTTCGGGATAACGATGGGACCAGAGAGCTCAAACCCGAACTGATTCTGACGGAATGGCGCCTGCGGAGCCGTGGGCTTTTCGAAAAATCCGCGCGCATCGAAATAGTTGTTGCGGACGAATTCGAATACTGTGCCATGAAGATCGTTTGTCCCACTCCTGGTAACCAAATTCATCTGTAGCCCGAGGTACCCGCCGTATTGGGCCTGATAGGTGCCGGTTTGAATCTGAGTTTCCTGAATCGCGTCGACGGACGGACGGAAGGTCGTCGTCGTAATCAGGTTGTTCATGATGCTGACTCCGTCGAGCGAAACGCTATTCTGAATCTCGCGTGTGCCGGCAGCGATGAAATCTTCCCCTTGCCCCGGATTGCCGGACGGAGCCTTCAATCCCGGCAGAACACCCGGCGTAATGACGGCAAGCTTAAGTGAATCACGGCCGTTGAGCGGCAGGTCCACGGTCTGACGGCGGCCCACGGTCTGACTGATGCTGGCGTCATCGGTGGTGATCGGCGGAGCCTCGGAGGTAACGGTCATCGTTTGAGACACTTCGCCAATATGCATGCTGAAGTCGTTGCGGACAATCTGGTTGGTTTCGACCACAACATTAGACCTCGTGAACGACTGAAAGCCGGAGTGGGCAGCGGTAACGGAATATGTTCCAATCCGGACGAACTGAATGTTATAGAAGCCTTCGTTATTCGTCACGGCTTTGTAAGTATCTTTCGTGGCAAGGTTAACTGCCGTAATCGTGGCGCCCGCGACGGCGGCGCCGGAGGCATCCGTGACGTTGCCGACTAGCGCGGTGGTTGTCGCGAGCTGCGCGAATGCGGCCGCGCAACATATGAGAAAGAGGCAGGCGGAAACTAAAATCTTTCTAATCACAAGCCCTCCAGAAGCAATAAGTTGGTCCAGTATATATCAGGATTGGGGCAACGGAACAGCTTGCTTCTAAACGTTCATCACATAACGCTGATGAGCGCCGCACTCGACAACTGTCAGCCGCGCGCTACTGGTTCGGGCGCGAACAAAAGAGGAAAAAATTGGCCTTGCATTTGCTGGCCATTCGCAATTGGAGGCACGCCCCTCAGCAATTCCGAGTCGGACGCGGAACGTACGCCGTCTCGGAACGCGTTGACAATTGTGGCGCGCCGTGGCCGGTCGGTCCTGTTTTCATAGGAGCCATGCACCATCAGCGGATGATGGAAGCTGCACTCGCCTCGTTTCAACTCGACGGGAACCGGGTTGAACGCCTCCCGTTGCTCCGGCGATAGTACCGTCAGGATTTCATCCATTTTTCCTGTCAGACCCGTAATCGGCAGCAGATTCCACCGGTGGCTTCCCGGCACGTAATGGAGGCAACCATTATCCCGCGTGCTGTCGTCCAAACCGATCCAGCAGGTGATATGGGCCATGGGCTCGGTCCGCGTCCAATAGGAATAATCCTGATGCCAGGCGACCACGCCCCCGTGTTGAGCCGGTTTGCAGAAGAGCTGATCGTGCCAGAAGCGCACCGGCCCGCCGAGGAGTTGTGACGCGGGCATCAGAAACGCGGGATTCCAGAGGATATCGTGAAAAGCCGGGGTGATTCTCCAGGCGCCCAATGCGTGAAACAAAACGGTATCCGCTTGCGCCGACTCGTTCGAATGATATTCGTAGAAAAGCTCGTTCCCCGGATTTGAACGGTCCGTCAAAGCCGCCAGATCTGTCTGCAATGCTTCGATCTGCTCGTCATTGAGTACGCGCACGCCCTTCAAGTAACCGTGCTCATGATAGAAAGCGACCTGCTCATCGGAGAGTTCGTATTGTTCCCACTCTCCGCGATTTTTCGGCCATTCAAAGAGCTGGCCGACAGGCTCGTGAATTTCGGAAAGATCTCTGATCATGCTTACGCCTACATCAGAGCTTATCCGATCGAGTCCGCAACTTGGCTCCGCAACCATCCCCAGCCACAGCGGAGCCGGCATTTTTTGCGGTTGAATTTTCCGTGGCAGTGGAGCAGAATCGGGCTACGGACTCTAGCGCCGGAGGGCTCATCCAGGGCATCCAGATCTGTTCGACATGGCGACAACG
>Ga0134128_10001931_pt1 | contig 26061 bp, 24 predicted proteins | sample KB31754_FD_96462 | JGI IMG/M metagenome (GOLD analysis project Ga0134128, IMG submission 96462) | Terrestrial soil microbial communities with excess Nitrogen fertilizer from Kellogg Biological Station, Michigan, USA - KB3-175-4 | ecosystem: Environmental > Terrestrial > Soil > Unclassified ...
CATGCGGATGCGCCGGCGGAGCAGCCGCTTGCGGCGGTGGTTGCATGTACGGATTGTAGTAAGTATTGGCGTACGGGTTGGCGTAAGGATTGGCATATGGATTGGCGTAGGCGGTGGATGCTCCCTGATTCGGGTCAGGCGTACCGGGATATACCGGCGCCGCTTGCGTTGAGAGTGTCACCGCCGGCGGTGGCGGAATCAAACTAGCCGCGTTGCTGGTCGGATAGGGAGCATACGTCGAGGTGCTCGGCGGCGGTGGTGGCGCCACTTGCTGAGGCATCTGGAACGGCATGTTATTGGCGTTGTTTTGATTGTTGTTGCCGAATCCGAGCGCAGAGGCGATACCGGAAATCGGGTTGGTATTTACTGCCGGTAAATCGCGGTTGGCCGGATTCATCATCTGCTCTTGCTGCTGCTGCGCCGCCTGCGCCGCAGCCATCGCCTTTTGTGCCTCTTCCTGAGCCTTGCGTTGAGCCTCCGCGTCTTCCTGATGAAGCTTGGCGATCATATTGGGATCGGCTTTAGGCCTTATGCTGCCGAAAACAGTCATGGTGCGCCCGCCGCCATAAGAGGTCAGCGGCCCGTTGTTGTTATTTTTATCCTCATTGCAGGCAGCCAAACTGCACACCGCCGCCAGAGCGGAAAACAGCGTCAGCGATCGCGCAATGTTGATCGGCAGCCGGATCACTTACTTGACCTTGCTGAGCAGAGAACCTCTCACGCCCGTCTTAGTATACGTGCCACCGCCGCTGCCCACGGAATTTCCGTAGTTGCCGCCGGAGGGCGCGTAGGTCATCACTGATACCGGCGCTGCCGGCCGAACCGGAGCGGCCGTGTGCACGGGGCTGGGCGCCGCGGGCGATTTGGCGAACTTAGGCGCCGAAATTGGTGCCGACATTTGCCGGGCGCTGGTTCCATTAGGCAGACCCTTGCGCGGAGACATCAGTGAAGCAGGAATATTGGAGGACGCATGTCCGAAATCAGCTTTGGGCAAGCCTACCGGATTGCTCGAATATGGAGTCCTGTAGCCTGGACCTCCGCCGACATGCATGCCGTTGACCAGTCCGCTGTTGCCTGAGGGCCCGTTGGGAAGGTCGATGCTGCGCGGCGCTGTCGGCGCTTCACGAAAGTCGCGCACAACCGGCTCTTCGTTGATGATTTGGATTTCGCGTGGCGCACTGTACCAGTGCGATTTCTCCATGGCATTGGCGTTGACGCGATCGGCATAGGCTGGAGAGAGCGAGGACAGCAAAGCCATCGTCGAGCCGAATGCCATGATTGCAAATTTGTTCATATAAACTCCTGCGGAACCGGGCGGCGCGCTGCGCCGCCCTACAATTGTGCCTATTTGATCATGTTGAGCAATTTGCCTCGCACGTTGGTGCTGGCACCACCGGCTCCGGAGGCTGTTCCTACCGACGGTCCGTAGCTGTTTACCGAGGGGTTGTAGGTTGCCACCGGCTTTGCTACCGCCATCGGACCCGATCTGTGCGGCCCGGCTATAGCAGGGCCGGCCGCCAATCCGTTCGGATAATTAGGCGCCGACACCTTACCATGGATACCTGTCGTGAAGCCGCCCGGCAATGGTCCTTTTGGTCCAATGCCGCCGGCCGGGATATTCGATGGGCGATGTGCCAGATCGCCCTTGTCGAGCGGAACCGGGTTGCTATCATTCGGCAATCGATAGCCGGGATCTCCGGGGCCGCCGCCAATCGGTACGCCGCCAGAGGGAAGCACCGATGCCTCGTCCGGCATGGCACCGCCGCCGCCACCATACATACCGCGATGATCGCCTGGACCCGGCGGCAAGGTAATCGACTGTGGCGTTTGGGGCGCTTCACGGAAGTCGCGAACCACGGGACGCTCGTCAATGATTTGAATTTCCCGAGGAGTGTTGTACCAGCTGGCTTTCTGCCTGGCTTTCGAGTTGACTGTTTGCGCATCGGCAGGAGCGACAATCAGTGCCGCCAAAAGTCCTGAACTGAGCGCTAGTAATCCGAGTTTGTTCATGAATTTCTCCCGCCTGAGTGATTATGGAACTAATGAATATGCGCGGCTGACGCCCACGTTGACGCCATTCCAGATCATCTGTCCGGCGCGCTGTCCGGCGCTCTTGGCGAAGCGCTTGCCGGCGCTGTCCTTCAGGCCGTTGCGCGAGACAAACTCATCATCCGGCAAGGACAAATCTTGCGCTTGCGACTGGCTGACCAGAGCCGCTTGCGGCGCTTCCGGCGCTTGAGCCTGATTATCCTGGTCGTCATCGAGTTTTGGTGACGGTCCGAGTTTGTTCAAAGATCTGCTCGTCATACCGGTGTAACGCGGTGCGCCGGCGCCGTTGGTGTTGCTGTTGAAGGTGTCGCCGCCGTGCGTGTTAATAGGCGCTGCCGTGGTGCATTTGTAATAGCCATGACCAGTTGTGCTGGGGGCTGCACCGCCGCCGCCACCACCGGCAGAGGCTGAGCCGCCGCCACTATATCCAGGTACCGCAGCATTGGGATCGCCGGCGTAAGCCGTGCCACCACCACCGCCACCACCATCATCCACATGTTGCGGCGCCAGGTAGCCGGGAGTAAAGTGCGAATAATGCTGGTGAGAGCCTTCATAGCCGCCGCGGCTGACTGTGCCGCCGCCGCCACCACCGCCACCGCCTACACCACCGCCGCCGCCGTGTCCGCCACCGGAGCCGCCTCTTGCAGACCAGTTACCTGATGATGCTACCGGCAGCTGCACCCGGTCGGGCAGGGGAGGGAACCCTGCCGGCGGAATCGGCTCGTCGGTAGCGATCGGTTCGACGGAAATATCTACTTTCGGCGTGTTCGAATACATCAATATCATCGGATTGATGGTGACCGGTCCGGCTTGAATGACGCCGCCGCCTCCTCCGCCTCCACCGCCGCCGCCGCCACCTTGGCCGCCGGGAGTCTGAATGAAGATCGGCGTGTTCGTGCCGGTCCTATCTATATAATCGGTGTGCCGGGATATTTGGGCAGCCGGCATATATTGGTTGTCGCCCGGCTGTTTGACAGTTTTTCCCATGACCACGGGCGGCAATTGAGCACCGGCCGGAGCAGACATCACTGCGTAAACGCTGTTTGCTAGTAAGAGAACCGCCATCAAAGGCGCCGATTTAAATTTCACTGTCTTTCCCTCCGGACTCAGTTGCCGTGCGGGGCAGTCGCTTGCATGTTTAGCGCCGTGAAAACACCGAACTTCGGTGCATTGGCGCTGCTTACTTAGTAAGAGATCGAAACAAGCGAGAGACCGAATCGTCGGTCTGCCTTCCAGACTGCCCCCCTTGCCCTTTCCACCTCCCAGGGTCAAGCCGGTCCGGAGCCCCAATTTAACTGAGGTGACCAATTTTTAATCATTATGGATTGGCTTGTCAATATGACTATGCCCTGGAAACGCCATATTTGTTGGCTGGCCGACATTTTTTATGTAAACGACGTGGCAAGCGGCCGCCGTTAATCCAGTGTTTTCCCCGTTTCTATGTCAGCTTGCCTGATTACGATCGGCATTGTAGCGGCGAGGCATGCTGGCCACTACCAGCAAAACGCTGTCACCGTCAGGATTTGCAGTATTCAGCCTACGAAGTGTGCATTATTGATGGCAAAAGGCTGCATATAGGCGATGCAACAGACCGCCTGTGCGGCATGCCTGATAAACATGCGCAAAGAAAATTGCCTCTCGCCGCTTGAAACCAGCGTCCCAGGCGTGTGAACCGCCGCAAAAACGGGGAAATAGGGTATGGACCGATTACTATTAAACGCATATTATTTTGGAACCAAAATATCGCCTTCCATGAAGCAGATTAGAAGCATCCTTTTATCGTCGCTTGTCTGCCTGGCGCTGCTACCGCAAGTGGCGGCAGCTAAGGGCACCGTCAAGCGCCGCGCGGCCGCACCGGCCGGCGCCGGCGTTATGATGCAGACGCCCAACCCGCAAACGGCGCTCGAACACAACAACCGCGGCGTGGAGTTGGGCTCAAAAGGATTGTGGCCCGACGCCATCAAAGAGCACGAGACTGCCCTGGCTATGGCGCCCGGCAACAAAGATTTCCGCACCAACCTGTCGAGCGCTCAGTTGCACTACGGCAACGTGCTTTTCCGCAGCGGCAAATACTACGAGGCGATCAAAGAATTCCGCGGCGCCCTCTTCGTCGACCCGGACAACTTGCCCGCCGACGAAGGACTTGATGAGTGCTTCAAACGGCTCGGAAAAAATCCGGTCGATTCCAATTTCCGGCGCTTGCTGGCTGAAGACCTCGACGGCAAAGGCATGTACGAAGACGCCATCGTCGAGTATCGCAAAGTCGTCAAAATGGAAGACAGCGGCAAGAGCCATGCTGACCTCGGTTATGTGCTCATGAAGGCGGACAAACCGGTGGACGGCTATTCCGAATTGCGCATCGCTGTTCAGAAGCCCTGGAAAAACGATCAAATAATCGAACTGTCGCAAGCCCATCGCAAATTGGCTGAAGTCCTCCTCGATTACGCTTATAAGGCACGCGATCGCGGCGACGGCACCAAGGGCATGCGCCGACTGATCAACGCAGTCACCGAATACAAGCGTGCTGTCACACTCAACCCGGCCGATGCCGAAGCCACCCGCGGCTTCACCGAATCGGTGCGCGAGTGCTGCGCGCTGCGACCAACTTTTGATAACGAGCTGATGCTTGGTGGCGCTTATCTGCTCGGACATGATTTCAACCACGCGAAAATGGCCTACGAGTTGTGCTACAAAATCGATCCGCGCCGCACCGAGCTGCAACAGGCGCGCCTCGCTTATCACAAGGGCGTGGCGACGTGGCCTACATCTTCCGATGAGCTCGTGATGGAGAGCCTTACTAAAGTTCAGAAGTTTCTCGAGACCGATCCCGACAATGCCAAATGGTGGTACATCCTCGGTCGGCTCAAACAGCACCTGCACGACAATGACGGCGCTATGGAAGCGTATCGTCATTCGGAAAAGATCAATCCGCTTTGCGATCCCGATCTGGAAATGCAAATCAAAGTACTTGGTGGCGCACCGGACTCTCCGTACGTCGCTCAGCCTGGCACCACAGGTGCTCCGTCTGCAGGCGGCGCTGCCGGTTCCGGCTCGTCAGCCATTGCCAGCACAGGTGGTGGCAACGCCGGCAACCCCGCCGGCTCCGCACCGACGCCGGCCAGAGCTGGCTTCGATGCGCGCAATCTGCAGGCGTACAGTCAAGTTGAGCAAATGATGTCATCGAATCCCAGCGCCGCTTTGGACATCGTCAATAAGCTTTTGGACAAGAATCCGGCAGACGGACATGCCTGGCTTTTGAAGGGCGACTTGTTGCGCAAGCTGGGACAGCTCGACGATGCAGCGGTCGCTTTGCGCACGGCTGACGGGTTCAAAGAAGCCGATGCTGAAGACGCGCTAAATACGGTGAACACCATTCGCGTGCAACCCAATTTGCAGCAAGCAGACCAATTCATTCAGGCTCAGGACTGGACGCGCGCAGCCGATCAGCTGCAAGACGCGGAAATCAAAGCGCCGGAAATGCCGGCCATACACCGCAAACTCGCGGAGGTTCTCAGACACATGAACGATGATAAAGGGGCCGAACGCGAAGATAAAAAGGCCAAAGACCTGGAAGCCAAGAAAAAATAGGTCGCGCCAATGGCAGGAATCTCGGTTAGATCCAAAAAACTGCATTTGCTGCTCGGCACCGTAATGGCCGTCAGTATTGTTGTGGGTCCGATCGCTTCGCCGAAGGCATGTGCAGACGACGCTCCTCCGCCTGTCCCTGGTAGTGCAAGCGCACCGGTTTCCGGCGCGGCAAGCATGTCGGAAGCCGACAGCTTCCTGATGGACAATAAATATAAACAAGCGGAAGAGACATATCGAGCGCTTTTGAGCGACGACACCACAGGCGATGCTTATGCCGGCCTGGCAGTCGCTCTGGCAAAACAGAACTGGCCGGCCAAGATTCTCGAGGCGGAAAAGGTTCTTCGCAAGGCGAAATCCAACTATTCCGACAATCCCAACGTGCTTGCTGCTGGGGGATATGTGTCCTTTGTTCACTCCAAAACAGTAGCTTCTCCCGCCAAGCGCGATCAGTATCTGGAAGCATCCGAGACTCTCTGCAAAAAGGCCATCCAGATCAGGCCGGATATTCTCATCGCCCAACAAACGCTCGGCCTGGCAAAAATTGCCGAAGACGACCTGGAAGGCGCGATCCCTCCCTTGCGTAAAGCCGTCGAGCTTTCCGACAATGCGGTCAACGACACGCTTTTGGCCCAGGCGCTTTTGAAGCTGGACCAGAAGGACACCGAGGCGGCCGATCTCGTTGACAAAGCGATCAGGCTGGACGCCAACTATCATCCGGCGCACCTGGAACACGCGATCGTGCTGCTCAACCGTGGCAAGCACGAAGAAGCTTTCATGGAGCTGCACAACATTCCGCTGCCGTCGCGCAATCATGACTGGTATCTGGTAGAAGGCGACGTTTATCGCAAGCAAGGCGACGGACCAGGCGCGCTGGGCTCATGGCGAGAAGCAGTGCGCGAAGATCCGCACGACGCAGAGCCCTACCGCCGCATGGCTGAATATCACGCTCTGCGTGGCGACGGCGAGATGGCCATCGCTGATTTGCACGATGCCCTCGAACTTTTGCCTAACGACATGCCGCTGCGCATGCAGCTTGCCGAACTGGCCTTGCGCCAGGACAAACTCGACGTCGCCGAATCAGAATATAAGACAGTGCTGGCCAGCCAGCCTGATGACCCGTCCGCGCTGCTTGGTCTTGCCCGCACTTACTTCCGCAAATATCGCAAAGAAGGATCGTATCCACCGGGCTTCCAGCAATTGCTGGAGCAGGTGCAAAACGTCGTCACTCAAGAAAACGTGAAGGGCAAGATTATCCGCGGCGGAGCCGCTAACTTGCAGGAAGAGATGGAGCTCAACGAAGGCGCCAAGGCGCTTGCCGCCAATCATTTCCGTGAGGCCCGCCGTCATTTTCAGGGCGTGATCAACAACCACAAAGACAATCCTTACGAGCTGCTGACCCTGGGCGACCAGTGCTATTTTGACGGCGACCTCAAGTCCGCCGAGCAGGCCTTCACTTACGCCAAGGAAATTCCTGAAGTCGCCACCCGCGCCGAGCAACAGATAAGTAAAATCGCCACCCAGCGCAATGAGGCCGCGCGCCAGGTAAAACTGGGGGACGCTACCCATAGCCTGCCCGAGGTAGCCGAAGACCATTACAAACAGGCTCTGATGGCCGATCCGCAGTTTCCCAATGCCTATTATGGGCTCTTCACCCTTTTCGGCAAAAATAAGAGGTCGCTGGACCCCGAGCAGGCCATGAATTACGCCACTTGCTTCCTGGAGGCGTCCGACGACAGCAACCCGGCCCGGAAAGAGGTTGAAAACGCGGTTGAAAATTTGAGGAAGCGAGCGGGAAAGAAATAGATAGGCAAACCTGATTTGACAAGCCAAAATGGTAGCGGGAAAGAAAACAGTTAATCTAAGAAAAGACGGGCAAGAGGCGAAGCCGGATTAGCAAGAAAAGGAGAAATGATGGACTCCAAAAAGCGCAGAGGAAGAGTTGATGACAGAGTGCTGAACGTGGCACCTGGGGACGACGACGCGCCGAATGCCGGCGATATTCCTCGCCCGCCGAAAAACCTCGCACGCAGCAATAAGGATATGCAAATGGGCAATTCGAAGCCGGAGCCTTGGAAGAACGGCCGAGCCGGCGTGAACAAGGCATGGAACAACTACCGCGGGCACCTGTCCAGCTCATTTAGCAGAATGACGCGCTACCAGCAGGAGCAACTGGTAGAACGGATGTGCTTGATTGTCACAATCGGAGTCACCGGCCTGGCGCTGCTTTTGTTCTACAGCTTGATCAACAGAACGGTGCGTGTTTTCCTGGTGCCTGCCGCCATTGTCGGCGCCTGGTGGGCTGCCAAAAAGATAGTCACCCCCGTGGTGCTGGACAGACTGAGCGGACTGCTCAATCCGTACGAGCAGCCTGACGAAGACGCGACACTACAATGAAACTTTCTGCCGCTACTTCCGAGAAATTGAAATTTGTCGGCGGGGCGATAATTGTCCTGGCCGCGGCAGCCATTATGTTTCCCGGCTTCCTCAGTTTAGCGTGGGGACTGTGGAGAATTTTCTTGATCCTTCTTGTCGTTGGTGGCAGCTCTCTGGCGATTGCTTATGCCACCCGGCGCCTCGCTCGATTGAAAGCAGGCGAAAACAGCGGGCGAAAGCCCGCCTGTAGCAGCACCGAATCAAGCGCGCTTCCGCCCACCGCTACGGACTTATAGACTAGAACGCACTCATAGGGAACCGACTACGGACTGACAATATGTTCCAACCAAAATTACCATCCGCCTTCATCCTCATCGCCGCGACGCTTGCCACCACATATGGTGCCGCCTTCGCGCAGAGCTCAGAGCCGCCAGAGCGTCCAAAACGCACGCAAGATCCGGATACTTATTATCATGCAGAGAACAGCATGCACGGCAAGACGGTGGTGCTGCCCATCAACACGACATTTGAAGGCCGCGTCGACCAAACCATCAGCTCGGCTCATAGCCGTCCAGGCACTCGCTTTAATATCGTCGTCGACAGTCCCGTGATCGTCAACGGAAGAGATGTGATCATTCCCACAGGCTCCAAAATAATCGGCGAAGTAGTCGAGGCGGTGCCGGCGTCCAACGTGCCCAAACAAAAGTGGCAGGACAAGCGGCTTATCCATGGCAAACTGCGAGTGCAAATCAGCGGCTTGGAAACCCCCGACGGAGCAATGTACCCTTTGGTGGCCCAACTGCAGGGAGAAATCTGGGACAAGAACCATGAATACATGAACATGTACAAGAATCCGCTTGGCACCAACGTCGGCTATGTCGGCACAGGAACTTCATTTGAAGCTACTAATGCCAACCGGCAAAACGCTGAGGCAGCCCGCTTTCAGCACCGCGGCGCACCGACGGTAATGGGCAAAAACGACTTCATGAAAGATGAAGTATTGGGTATGGGCTACCAGCCTAGCGGTATGATGGCGAACATGGATTTCAGCTCGGTGAGATCGCTCGTTTTGAAAGGTCGCGATTATTACATCTACAGCGGTTCGCCGCTCACGGTGAAAGTCACGGCGCCATTCAAAATTGGGATGTCCAATCCCGGACAGGGCGTGAGTGTGGGCAGCGTCGGCGAAGAGCCGCGCGATCCGCAGCTGCCGCCACCGAGCCCTTCCCGCACCAACGGCGGTGCGCAAACTTCCTACGATGCCCCGCCTGCCGGTTACAACAGCACGCCGCAAAGAACTGCTCCGCCCCAGGGCCAAAACGCGGTGCCGCCTGATTCATTCTAAGAGGTGCCCGTGGACCGCAAGCTGCCATTCGTCCTTGCCATTACAGGAGCCAGCGGCTCGGTATACGGACTGCGGATGTTGCAGTATCTTCTCGAGATCGAGCAGCCTGTCGAGCTGCTCATTTCACGTGGCGCACGCCAGGTGATGAAGGAAGAAATGGGACTGGAGTTCGGCGAGAACCTGAAGACGGAATTGATTAGTTATCTCAGTCTGCCGGCAGAATCGCCACTGCATTTGCATCGCCTCGATGACTATGGCGCCTCTGTTGCCAGCGGGTCGTTCCGAACGATCGGCATGGCTGTTGCACCTTGCAGCATCGGGACGCTAGGTTCCATCGCCTCGGGACTCACCGAAAGTTTGATTTATCGCGCCGCAGCGGTGACACTCAAAGAAAAGCGTCCGCTCGTGGTGTTATTGCGCGAAATGCCTTTCGGCCAAATTCAGCTGAAACAGATGTTGGCGTTGTCGGACGCCGGTGCGACGGTAGCATGTGCTTCGCCCGGCTTTTATCACAAGCCGCAGTCCATACAAGATCTGATCGATTTCGTGGTCGGGCGCGTACTCGATCAATTCGGCTTCGACCATAGCCTTTTCAAACGGTGGAAGGAAGAGGCAAAACCGATCCACGGCAAAACTGCGATTTAGACGTCCACGCTGCGGTTCATTCGTATTGCGACTGCGGTGCGCACATTGTCTCAGGTTTTAAATGCCCCGGACGTCCAAACATCATTTGCATTACCGGTGCCCGTTTATCCAGCACCTGTCCAAGTTGAGCCCCGACCGTGTCGATGCGAGCGAAAGCTCGTCTTGCTTCGGTAAGAGTCGACTTGACGTCTCCAGCCGCGGATGGATCGCGCATCAATGCATCGAGAGTCTCAACGCCTCGACGAGCATCAGAAATTATCTTCTTCGCGTCATCGCGTAGATCGCGATCGCTGCCTAGCTTCTCCACCTCAGACGCCGTCAGCCGAATGTCGTGCGCAGCATCGCATGCAGTGGTTAGCATTTCCTTGATGTCCGCTCGCAAAGCAGGATCTGCCGCGACAGTTTGCAACTTACACATGGCATCATCGGCCATACTGGCGGCATCGCGGGCGTCGTGCGCTACGGAAGCGAGTGTGGCTGAAAATTTCGGATCGCGCATTATCCTGTTGATCTTTCCTGCAGTACCGTTTAAATTCCTCGTCAACAAACCGACCTGCCGTTCTACTCGTATCGTACTGTCCCCGACTGACTCAAACTTGCGGGTCAAGCTAGACACATTGTCGGCAGCGATCGCTAAGTGCCTGGTGCTGCGCCGAAGTTCGGCCACATCGAAGCTCTCGATTTTTGCAGCCGCATCTTCCGTCACTTTATCCAAGTTGATAGGGTCGACGCCGCTGACCAGAGATTGCTCGTTCAATACAGCCGCAGTACCCGGGCTGTTCGGTAACACAATATCTATATAGCGCGCACCGATAAGTCCATTAGCGTGAATGAAAAACTGAGCATCTTTGGGCACCGCAATGTTCTGTTCGTCGACTCGCACTGAAACAACGACTTGATGCGGTTGCTGCAAAACAATACTTTCTATGCTGCCTACGCGCACGCCATCGCTGTACACGGCGGCATGATTAGTGAGACCCGCAGCGTTGTGAAACACAATTCGAAAGCGTTGCGGAGATCTCCTTATCGGATAGCCCTTCAGCCAAAGCCACGACGCGACCCATAGAGCGACGCCGGCCAAAACAAGGAGGATTATTGCAGCCACCGATTTGCGATCATTGTTTGTCACCGTCTCATTCATACGCTGGTTCACAAATAAAAAGCCATAGTAACGAGGCAATTAGCTACCGTCCCGGCAACCAAACCGAATATCACAGATTGCGCGGCCAAAAATGACGGCGGCCGATTCATACGCGATGCATAGATCGTTCCTGTAATCACGGCGATCGCCGGATTTACCAAGCCGACTTTAAACAGAAACACGATTATGTCTTTGTCGGCTATCGCTTGCCGGCTCATTTCCATGAAGTCTGCTGTCGATGTCACTCCTAGCACAGGCGCAAAAAGAGCTGCTGCCATAAAACCGATGGTTGTGGCAATGGCAACAAGCGGGCCTGTCACTATGGCTCCGGCTAGATAGCGCACCACAAAGAATTCCGGCAGACTAGTTTTAGTGAACTCTTCTTGTTCTTGGCTGATGAAAGCTGCCACAACTGCTATCCACGCAAGTCCGACTGTCAGAGGTCCCAGCTCGCGCAAAAGGCCAATCGCGATCAATGGCCCCGATAAGTCCTGCGCGCGAAATTGATCCAGCTGCAAAACCACTTGCACCAACAGAGCAAGCGAAACAAAGATAGCCTGAAACACAATCATCGGCAGGGTCATAGGACCCATCCAATTGAGGTGATATATGAGGCTCTTTATAGAAAGCCGTGCGGTTTCGGAAGCTCTCTCAGGAGATTGCATGGCGATTCGAATCCATCGTCTAATTAGATGGAACTCGACGGGGCGCAGCTCAGCATTGTTTCAGACGCCTATGACAGCCAGGTTGTAGAGAACTCGTGACAGTGCGCCAGCGTACATGCTAGACTTCGTGTCCATGGAAAAAGAAGGCAAAACAAATTCGCGAAAAGACGCCAACCTAGACGACTACCGGTTTGCCGTCGGAGTGGTCGTGGGCTTCCAGGCCCTCGCCGGCGAAGTGAAGGTTAAGCCGTCGACAAATAGTCCGGAGTTGCTCGCGAATCTGACAATGGTGCGCGTGGAGTATGCTACCGGTATGCAACCGGAGCAGCCCGAGCCGCTGTTGAAAGTATCAACTTGCAGACTCGATCGAAAGATGCTGTTGCTGAAGTTCGAAGGGTACAACGATCGGACATCCGTCGAGCATCTCGAAGCCGCGCGGCTTTTCGCGCGCGAAGATGAATTGCTGCCGCTCGAAGACGAAGAATTCTGGGTGCGCGATCTCGTCGGCTTGCAAGCATATACGACCAAAGGCGAATTGGTGGGCACCATATCTAGTATCGTCGGCGGATCGACCGATTTGCTCGAAATAGAACCGGCAAACCAACCAAAAGGAAAAACAATCCTCGTCCCTTTCGTCAAATCGCTGGTTCCGGTTGTCGACATGCGCAAGAAGCGCGTGGAAATTGAGCCGATTCCAGGCTTGCTCGAGCCTCAATAGAAGGGAGCGATCATGACTCAGTCAAAACGTTCGGCGAAGAGCAAGATTGGTTATTGTTTCTTTGCTCTTGTACTCGGTATTGTGCTTCTCGGCGTATGGGGATTCAAGCTCAAGAATGACGTGTTCGATGCAGCATTGCCCGACCAGTCAATCACATCAATTCGCAGCAACACCAGTCGCATACACATTGTGATGACGGTGATGAAGCATGCGCAGCCCGCCCAACGAGATGTGTTCGCTCCGCTTGTACCGGAGATTAAATCCGCCGCTGACGATACCGGCCGGCGCGTTCAGAAACTCAAAGCCCAATTTGCCGACGACAAATCAATCACCACAGCACTGGCGGATATCGACAAACTAAATAGTGAGCTGGTCTCAGCCTGGGATCAGCAAGCGGCTCTGCAAACGCCAGCGAGCGCCGATCAGGCCCAGAAAATCGAGGCGATGCAAGCAGAACGGTTTGACCATATTCGAAAAGATTGCAGCGAACTCGGCGAAATTGTTGGCGAGCGTTCCGGCAATCAACTGATGCGCGACCAGGTTGTCTTCTGCGCCGCATGGATTGCGGTGCTGGCACTGACCATCTTCACGAGTGTTCAAGTCAAGAAAGCACTCACCGAACTAGCCATGCAAAAAGTCCGCGAAGCGTAGACGCGAGCGTTATTATTTGCACTACCGAACCGTGCTTAGCGAATCATGCACCCAGGCAAGGCACGTGCCAGTTGTGCGGCGGCCTGGTCCGACACGGTGGCGGGGAGCTGAACGGTCTGCAATTGCAGCAAGGACTGAATATGTTCAAGACCATCGTCATTGATACTGGTGAGTCCCAGGCATAAACACGTCAGCGCGGGAAACGTTTTCAGCTGCTCGAGACAATTACTGTCTATTCGATCACCGATGAGAGTCAACTTTTCCAGCGCAGGCAAAGCCTGCAGCTCAGCGACTCGCGAACCGGTAAGCCATGGTCCGCCGATTGCCAGTTCTTGCAAACTTGCCAGCTTAGCAATTGATCGCAAAGCAGCATCGGTGATACCAGTCCATTCCAGACTTAGATATTTCACGTTTCGCATCGATTCCAATTTGGCGGCGCCGGCGTCGTTAATATCGAGATTATTAGTGAGCAACAGTTCTTCGAGCTGCCAGAGCCGAGCGACATGCTTCAGGTCGCGGTTTTTTATTCCGCTATTCTGCAGCGACAACGATTTCAGGCGGACGAATAGTTGCAGACCATCCAAGTGAGCAACGCAATTCTGCTTGCCATTCAGCCACAACGAATCGACGGTTTCAACGAAGCCTTCAGCAAGCGACATCTCAAGCAATCTGGTTGCCGACGCCATGGCGCCATGGCCGAGCGGCCGAGCATTGATTACCGGACGTATTGGAGCAAAGTCGGTGAGCCAAACATTTCCAACCGTCATAGTGGAATTGGCGTCTGTGGTACTTGTAGGTAGGAACGGGAATGCAGCCATGGAATATTTCCTTCGTCGCTGCAGCACATACAGCGAAGCTCGTGTACCGGCATTACTCGGCACAGTGCGGACGGGGTGCAAGAATAGTAAAAAACGCAGAGCGTTAGGTCCACCGTAATTTCACCCATGCAAGCAAAAAGTGGCCCTCCTGGCGACACGTATAAGTCCCATGAACGGATAGCGCTGCTATCGCCCCTATCTCTTTATGCAACCGGCGATGATCAACTGTTCGAACACCGGTATGTTCCTTGTGAAATCAATTCCCAAATGCATCGGACGCCGTGCCAGTCACCGAGCTTGCGGCGGCTTTACGAGCGCGTCATGCGGCTCGTAGATTCGGACGACGGCAGTATCGCCCACCTTCACCGTGCCGGCGCGATAGACAACCCCAACAAGTCCGCGCAATTTCTTCGCTGCTTTCGGAAAGGAGGATGCTTCGACATGCTCGAACTTCTTCGCAATCTCTTTGCCGGGACCAATGCACGGACCGTTCTCTCCCTCGACGGTGAGCACGGCCCCGGAAGTGAACCAGATCATTGATCCCTTAGGAATGAGAGTAAGATCGTCGCAACCGGAGAAGGTTAAATTCGCTCCGAGCAAACTGGGATCCAGATGGTCGATTCGCAGCCGTTCTGCGATCTTGTGCAGTTCTTCAACTGATACAGCGCTCCACTGGCGCCAGTTGCGCACCGGGGTTCCGCGTTTGACACCATCGTCGCGCCCGTCGGCCGGCCGGATGAAACCGGCGTGCTTATCGCCAACAAGCCCTTCTAAATTGAATTCGACCGAGATCCTCGCTTGCTTGAGCAAGGTCTTCTCATTATCGCCTACTGCTAATTGTTCAACTCGGAGAGTAACTTCCGCCATGCCCGTCGTTGCCGTCGCCATTTATCGTGAGGTCTCGGTTCATATTGTAGCCGGACAAAGGCAAAGATTCGCCGGAATGTTCGACTCCCTTTCGATCGAGGGCAGGTGACGCGCCAAATCGTCGTTTATACAGCAAGCTGAATGAGCTCGCGGATTCAAAACCCAGCTCACCCGAAATATCGATTATTGACTTTTTACTGCTCAGCAAGAGCGATCTGGCTCTTTCCAACCGAGCGTTGATTAGATATTGATGCGGTGTTTCTCCAAACACGTCGCGAAACACGCGCAGGAAATGGTGCGGCGAAAAACCTGCGACCTCAGCGATTTCAGTCAGCCGCATCTTGTTACCCAGGTTAGAGAGCATGAAATCGCGAGCTATCGAGAGTCGCAGATATATTTCCGCCTTCGTGCTCTCTTTTGCAAAACGCAGCTCGGAAACCTCCGCACGCAACTGCTCAAGAACCGAGAACAAATTCTCGGCAATCAAAAAGAGAAGCTCATCGAGTTGGGCGTCGTCCTGATTGTACAGAGAAATACATGCTCTGCGAACCAAGGGCAGTATCACCTGATCGTCGGGGTATAGTCGCTCGACGAATCGCGGCGGTTGCACCGATTGGACACCATCCAGCAAGCGCTCCTGAGTCTGTCTCAAGCTTGCCGCTACCTGCGAACAAATTTCTCGATTCAAGAAGACACTTCCGAAGCCAAAGCTGGTCATCGAGTCGATCCGACTTACATGAGGGGTTCCCTCATTAATGATCAGGTACGAACCCGGGTTTACCACGATTTCGCGGCCGCCCAGTACATGGGTGGCGGCGCTGTTCACAGTGAACTTGATTGTAAGCGGCGCGCAACGCTCCGGCCATTCGACGGTGGAAGGTTCACCCTGGGTGAATGAGAGCAACGCCGGCCATTCGTCGGGCATCATCGTCGCCCAATCGACAACGGACCGGGTAAAGTCAGTATTGATCTTGGTGCATACGCAATTTGCGATGGCGTGACAAGTACGACACGCAAACGTGTCTTGCTTTGCCGCGAGGTCATCGCTTTTGCTGCGGCCTCGTTGGGAGAGACCGTCCTTTGCACGCACAAAGATCGTGCGTTTTGCTGCCCCTGCCATTTGCCAATTTCGAGAGGAGAAGTGCGAACGATTTGACGTTACACCTGACGGCGACTGGCTGCCAACCGTGTTTCTCCCATCACAAATCTTAATCGCAATTTTCGATAAGCGGAAACCGGTACGTAGACATACCATGCAGGCAAGCGTTGTCTCTCTCAGCTCTTATTCAAGGAGGGTCATCATGCCCATCCGCATTCTCTTATCTGCTACATCGCTAGCGGTTCTACTCGCCATAGGGCTGCGCGTTTGCAATCCTCTTTGCGTGCCCGAAAATCTGGCCAATCATCAAACCAAACTTATATTGATTTGCGACGAACCGTATGATCCAGGCAAAGAAATCACCGATAACCCGCATGGACCGAACCCGCATGGCGATAACCCTCATGGGCCCGATCCACAGGACGAAGTCCACGACCGGCCGATTCCCTGTCCGGATGATGAAAATCGCAAGTAGCACCACACCGGCGCGCAGGTAAGCTGAGGTCACGGTCTGCCACCGCCATTGGTGCGAGCTAAAGACGAGGTGTCTGCCGCCTGCATTGGGGCGAGGTAGAGACGAGGTAAAGGTTTTTCACTAGGGCGCATAGGGGGCGCTCAGCATAGTCGGGGATCCAGCCTGAGCTGGATCCCCGATCGCGTTATGATCGCCTCAGCGCTACGTCACTGAACGAACCATCAAGAAGTGGCTGCCACTTTGCCCGACGCGATCGGGAAATTGCGTCGGACGAAACGCACTCGCCAGCCCCAAAATTGCGGAAACGCTGTGCCTGTCCCGTTTGTCACGTGAAACACGAGTTGCGTCAGGCGAAACTTTCTGATCGCGCCAAAGGAAACGAGGGTCCAGCCAGGCTGAACCCTCGGATAAACGTGCCCGTTGGGATTCGAACCCAAGACCTTCGGCTTCGGAGACCGACGCTCTATCCAGCTGAGCTACGAGCACAGGGCTCTCATTATAACTTGCAGGTAACGGCGGGGGGCAGCCCGCATTCTTCCGAAAAATACGGATGGCGCCTACACACCACCCGCCCGCAAAATCCATTCCTTGGTCAGCCGGCTAAACTAGGGCTGCCTGACCAGGCTTTCCAACGCTTCCAGGTTGTGTATAGTCACACGCTTGGACTCGATACCTATCCACTGGCTGGAACGAAACTTGTTCAATACCTGGGTCACGGTGACCCTTGACGAGCCGACCATATCGGCTATCTCTTGATGCGTAAGCGGAAATTCCACCCGGATGCCGTTTGGCGTCACTTTTCCGTGATGTTCGGCAAGCGAAACGAGCAGCCGAGCCACGCGGCTGGGCACTTGCCGGAAGACAAGGTCCTCAATCCGCGCCTGTGCCTGTTTCAGACGAACACCTATTACCTGAATAAGTCGCAATCCGAACTCAGGATTCTGGCGGACAAGACTCTCGAAGGACTCGCGCGAAAGCTGATATAGGCGCGCTTCGTCGAGTGTTTCGCCATAGCTGTCGTGCTCGCCGACCTCCCAGGCAGCTTCCCCGATAAGGTCGCCAGGCCCCAAAAGCGCCAGGATCACCGTGCGGCCGTCTGGGGACAAACGAGTCAGGCGGACTCGACCCTTCTCTATAAAGTAGATGGAGGCGCAAGGCATGCCCGGAGCAAAAATGACGTGATGGCGCGGCAGGTCGACTTCTTCGACGACGCCCATCAGACGAGCCATGTCTATGGCGCTAAACGACTCAAAAATCTCATTTTGGCGCAGCCCAGAGAGGCGCTGCGCGGATCTCGTCTCGGTCCGAGTATTCATGAGATTTGGCCCTTCGCCGTCGGGCGTGCGCCGCATCGACGAGGCCATTTGTCCCTCCAAGATTTAACGAGATCCGCAGGCGTTCCGTTGAACCCTTTGGCAACTTCTGACGTTACTACTTATGGAACCTCGTAACCGATTCTTTTGGCCAGCAACGTTTTTATACCCTCGGTGAGATCTTTGAAACGCGGTATCGCCGTCTCCAGGCTTGGATTTATGCAGACTTCCTCACTTTTAATTCCTGTGAAATACCGATTGCAGCTATAATTTGCGAGCAACACAGCAGCGGAAAATCGCGCAAACGCTGATGGTGAGTGGGTTCTGTGTGTATCTATTCAATATCGGATGGCGCAAAGATCGCACCACACTTGTCTATAAATAGGAGATAACAATGGCAGTAGTTACCAGAGACAAATCAGCAGGCGACAAGGCCATGAACGACAAGACAAGCGACAAGCCGGACAAAAAGGGTGCTCCCGATGCGCCGCACGCCGACAAGTCGAAAACAACACCACCGCCGCCTCCGCCTGCGCCCGAGCGCGTCAAGGCGCTAGGCCTGACGATGGACGCAATCAAGAAGCAATTCGGCGAAGGCTCGATTATGCGTCTTGGCGACTCCAAGCACACAGCCATCGAAGGCATCCCGACAGGCGCCCTGTCGCTCGACCTGGCGCTGGGAATCGGTGGACTGCCCCGAGGCAGAATCATCGAAATCTTTGGTCCGGAATCGTCAGGAAAAACGACTCTCGCCCAGCACGTTTGCGCGGAAGTGCAAAAGCGCGGCGGAATCGCAGCAATTGTCGATGCCGAGCATGCCATGGATCCCGAATACGCTCGCGCGCTGGGCGTCAATGTAGACGAGCTGCTCATTTCGCAGCCTGACACAGGCGAACAAGCGCTCGAGATTACTGAGCAATTGGTGCGTTCGGGTGCAGTTGATGTCGTCATTATCGACTCGGTTGCGGCACTTGTGCCGAAAGCTGAAATCGAAGGCGAAATGGGCGACAGCCTGCCCGGCTTGCAAGCTCGTCTGATGAGCCAGGCGCTGCGCAAACTCACAGGCGTCGTCAGCAAAACAAGGACGTCGGTCATCTTCATCAACCAACTGCGCATGAAGATTGGCATCATGTTCGGCAATCCGGAAACAACTCCAGGCGGCAACGCGCTCAAATTCTACGCATCGGTGCGTTTGGACATTCGCAAAATCGAAACACTGAAAAAAGACGGGCTCGAGTACGGCAACCGTGTGAAAGTCAAAGTCGTGAAGAATAAAGTGGCTCCGCCTTTTAGAATCGCTGAGTTCGACATCATTTACGGCAAGGGAATTAGCGCTTCCGGATGCATTCTCGATATGGCGACAGAGCTTGAGATCGTCAAGAAATCAGGCGCCTGGTTTAGCTACAACGATGAGCGCATCGCACAAGGTCGTGATGGAGCGCGCCTTTTCCTCGAAGCAAATCCGAAGCTGCTTGCGGAAATCGAAGCCAAAGTGCGCACGGCCATCGCCAACGCGCCAGTGCCGATGAAGACAACGGGCAAAGGCGTGCCTGACGACAAATAGACTCCGGTAGAGGAGCGCAGGCTACGGCCTGCAAAAGCGGGCTCTCGCCCGCCGCTACCAAACCCGTAATCGGTATGTGAGTCGGATAGAATGAGAAACGCCTCGCCTGCAACCTGCAGAAGCGAGGCGTTTCTCCTGAGAATGGCGAATCTAAAGAGAGCTCGCCAATACAATAAGGGAAACAAGCATGCCCGCAACCAGGTCGCGAACCAAAAAGAGATCCACCGTGCCTAAAGGCAAAAAATCTGCTGCTCCAGCCACCGTCGCACCGGCGGCACTTTTTATGGCAGCAGTCTGCGGTGGCGTTTTCGGATTGTCGGCACCCGGCTTCGATCAATGGTATCTGGCGTGGATTGCTCTGGTTCCCTATCTTTTGCTGACAGTATCAAGCTCAGGCATCAAGGATGCTTTTTTGCGCGGTCTGGTTTTCGGCGCCGCTTACAATTTGGTTTACCTCAATTGGTACATACATCTGCACCCGCTGGCGTGGCTGGGCTACAACGAGCCGGAGAGCATTGCATTAGCCGTCGCGGCGTGGCTGATTGTTTCACTACATCAGGCTTTAATCGTTGCCATAGTGACAGCAGCGATAAGACTCCTGCCCTTGACCGGCGGATTTTTCCCGCGCGTCGTCGAGGAGCGCTTATGCCTGCCGGCACCACTTGTAATACCAGCACTGTGGGTGCTGGCTGAAAACAAGATACTCAACGCGCCCAACTTTCTTGGTGTGCCCTGGCCGATGATTGAGTATTCGCAATACCAAGTCTTGCCTGTAATTCAAATCGCAAGCTGGATCGGAGGCATCGGACTGGGCGCGCTGATCGTCATGTTCAACACTGTTCTTGCCTCGGTGATCGCTACGGTCACGGCACGCATCAGTTTCAAATCGCTGGCGTGTCACACGAGCAGCTCTGCAGTTTCTCAAGGACTGACGGTTGCTCTCTGTGTCGCCGGGGTGGTGGCATGGGGTTATTCGCGGTTGAATGTTCCACAATACGCGGCTGACACTGTTTCGGTGTTGCAAGGAAGCATCAACATTGATATGGAACGCACCAAGCACCGCTACACGTTGCCGGAACTGATGGACCGGTACGGCACCTTACTGGCTAAAGCACCGCCTGGACTTTGCATCTGGACGGAAAGCGCATTGCCCGCCTATCTCAAAAACGAGACGCAATTGCTTAGCGATCTCACCCGCGCATCGAAAGAAGCCAAACATCCAATGGTGGTCGGCTCGATCGATCGTGACTTCGACGGCCGCGTCTACAATTCCGCCTTCGGTATCGACAGTGACGGACGGTTGTACAATGCTGTCTATCACAAACGATATCTGGTTCCATTCGGTGAATATATGCCGAACTTTGCGCACTACCTGCCGGAGTGGGTGCAACGTTTGACAAACACGCCCGCGGGCGCTGGATTTCACGCCGGACAAAAGCCGGTGGTGCTTGATCTCGATGGACAAAAGATCGCGCCGCTCATTTGCTTTGAAACGCTGTCACCCGAGCTGTGTGCATCGAGCGTGCGCAACGGCGGCAATCTGCTTGTTAATCTTAGCGATCTGGCCTGGTTCCACGAATCGATGGTCGGAGATCAAATGGTGGCATTCTCGGTAATGCGAGCCGTCGAAAATGCGCGATATTTTGTCTTTGCTGCAAACACGGGACCGTCGGCGATCATTGACAGCAACGGACGGATTGTCCACCGTTCCATACCCGGCAAAGTTGTCGTGCTTACAGGAAAAGTCCGCTATAACTCGGAGCGCACTGCGTTCACTCAATGGTTTAACTGAACCCGGGTAGCCGATGAACACGTACATTTCTCGGCGCCTTGCATTGATGTGTGCCTTCATTGCATTGGCGGTCGCCTTGATCGCTTTCTATTGGCCCTGGCTGACGGAAAGAGCTTCGTTTTACATTTTTGATTTTACATACGGCTGGCATGCCAACATCGAGCATATTGCCGACCAACTGCGGCAAGGGCGATTTGCTTTGTGGAATCCGTACATTATGTGCGGCATATCGCAATTAGCTATGCCCGCGCCCTCGGCGTTTTATCCCCCTAATTGGATTCTTGCACTGCTTTCGTTCAATCGTGGCATGGCGGTGCTTTTTGTGGTTAACCAGCTCCTGGCTGCGATTGGAACCTTTCTCGTCGCTTCTGCTTGCGGCTTAGGTGCAATTCCTGCGTTAATGGCCGCAATCGTCTACTCAGTGAGCGGCTATTTCTTTTCGACTCAAGTGGACTACACCTACCAGGCGACGGCTACCTGGATACCATGGTGCGCGTGGGCGCTGTTGAACGTGGATGCCAAACGAGCGGGCTTACGCCAGCCGCTACAAAGTTCAGGCGCGCCGCTGCAAAGTTCAGGCGGGCTGGTACAGGCAAGGAAACAGATGTACCTGTTCGCGGCTTTGAGTGCGGTATTCATCGGACTGCTGATTACCGCGGCGTTCTTTGAAGTGGCGGCGCCGGTTGTGCAAATTCTCACTTTGGTCAGCGTTACGCTGGCTGTGGTCGCCGGCGGCGGAAGACCAGTCAAAGTCCTGCTCTTTCGGCTTTCGGCGATTGCTGCCGGCATTTTGTTGTCAATGGAGGTGATACTACCCCTGGTGCAATGGGAGCCTTTGTCGCCGCGCGCCGGCGGATTGCCTGCCGATGAAATCATGCGTTGGAGTGCCACCTGGTACGACCTCGCTTTGTTGCTTCTGCCTCAGCCGCTCGGCGATCTGTACAACTCAGCCAATCCATTCGAGCTTCTACCAACCATACAGCCTACGCCGTTGTTGTCATCATTATTCGTGGGCCCGGTGGTATTCACGCTCGCCATTCGTGGCTTGGCACGACTAAATCGCCAATGGCGAACACTGGTGATTATTTCTCTGGTCGGCATCACTGTAGCTGCACTGGGCATCAACACGCCTATCGGCCCTCGCCTCTTGCAGCACCTGCACATGCCATTTCGCTATCCGGTGAAGCTGCTGTATTTTGTTCTAGTCATTTTGTGTGCATTGGCGGCGGTTGGCACGCGCAGCCTTATTCAAGGGTCACATAAGGGAGGAAATCGAGCCGCCGCATATGCATGGGTGTTTGTCGCACTTGCAGGACTCTGGCTCGCTGTACCTTCCGGTGCCGCCCAATTCGCGTCGCTGGTTGGCGGCGTTCAAACCCTGGCTGAGGCAGCAGCGAAGGAAATATCGAAATCAGTATTTGTCACAGCCGGTGTCGGCATGATCATCTTGGGCTTGATCACAGCATCGGATGCCGGCAAGATCAACAGCCGATTGTGTGCTTCCATCCTGTTGGTGGCGACAACCTCGATGTATTTCGCGCATGCATTTCTTTTCGCCTGGCATCCTGGACCGCCTGATTTTTTTGAGCGTCCCGTGCCACTGGCAGACACCATCCGGCGCCTGGGGACGTCGCATCCTGGAGCACCGCTTCGCTTTTGCGCGATTTACCAAGATCCCGCTCGCGTCATGAACTCTAATGAGCTCAGGCAATGGACAGTAAACAACTACCAGCATATTCGCCAAATGCTGGTCAATCCAAATCAGCAAGCATTCAAAATTGGAAATATCGTCGGGCAATCGCCCGGACAACTCGACCCCTTATATCGCTGTATGCTGTACGCGCGGATGCGCTTCGACCCCGAAGAAAACGGAGCGCCGTTCGAACACTATTGCCAGTTGACGGGCACACCGATCGCCGTCACACAAGCAATAAAGGTTTCGTTCAATCACGGGATGGGAGCGGTGGCGTTGCTTAACCCAGCGCGTTTTCATTTAGAGGAGCAAAATAACGCGGCGAATTATCGCGTATACACTCTGGTTCATCCGTTTCCACGCGCTTACTTCACACCCAAGGTCGTCTGGGGAAAACCACACGATCAAGTCGTGCGCACTATTGCGGAGGAATACCGTTTTCCCATCGATCGGATGACCATCCTCGAGCATAATTTTCCGGCGGAGATCGGCGAAAGAATCGAGGTGACACCGGAGCAGGTAGGCGCCTCGCACGTACAATTTTTACAACAAGAGGACGACCGCGTGCAGCTGAAGGTGTCGACGCCGGTAAAAAATTATTTGGTGCTGCTCGATCAAAATTACCCGGGGTGGCAAGCGTCGATCGATTCGCATCCGACACCAATCTGGACAGCCAATGCCAGCTTCCGAGCGGTGCTCGTGCCTGAAGGCGAGCACCTCGTCGAATTTCGATTTATGCCGCTGGTGTTGCCGATATCACTGGCAGTGGCAGGCGTCGGATTTCTTTATGTGCTGATTCTGCTCGGCTTGGCTGTAAGAAGATAAGCGGTTTGCCGCCCGCCGCTACCAAAAACCAATCATTCGTGCTTGTCGTTGTGAATGCGACGGCTGTTGCGGTTCAACTCATGATTCAGGCGGCGCTGATCTTGCTTCGTCAAATGTCCACCATGTTTGCCACGCATCGTTTGCTCCTGCGCTTCGATGCGATAGTCGCGTTCGTCTGCTCGCGCTTGTTGGGACGGCGTCATCTTGTGCTTGCCTTTTCCGCGTTGAATGCGACCCGATTGATCCCCGAGGCGATTGTTGATCTGCGTTGTTCTGTCAGCTTGGGCTTGCTGAGGAAGGAACAGGAGAGCACCGATGGCTGCCAGCAAAACGAGAGCGGATCTAGTCGTCATGGTTCACCTCGCTTGAGTCGTGACCATGAAGCATACCAGACAAAGAAGACGTTTAACTTTGCGGAGCTTCTTCCCAGGCAGGCACTTTGTGTCGCGTATCGAGTTTGGTAGCGGCGCTGACTTCGATATTAACCACTTTACCGCCGGACTCGACGGATTTCACCACGCCCATTGCCACTTCGCCCCAGCGATTAGAGACGGCCGCCATACCTTCGCCTTGCTGAGCAATTTTGATGGTGTTGTCTTTGCTGTTCTTCTTCTCGAAGGTTCCAGCCATTTCTACAGTGAAGGTAGTAATCCCCGGTTTCTTTTGGTGCCGCACGATGCGTCCTTCGCCAATCACGGTCCAGACTTGATTGGTGGTGTTGGTACCTTCGCCCCACTCGAGCAATTGCACCGGTTTGCGAATACGGATCATCTACGGGCCTCCGCCATGAGCTTCCTATAATGCCTGCCGGCGCAGATCAAAATAACACATTCGCCGATTCGGCACCCGGCAACCCGTCAAATGTTTCGCTCAGCTTTTCGCAGTTAGATGCTTAAACTGGCTTTCCAAGGGTAGCATTGGCACCTTGAAATGTTGCCGCATAAGCGCCGGGTCGGCGGTGAGCTCAGTGTTGAGAAGTCGCATCCATTCAGCCGACAATGGACTGCGCGGATTGAGTTTAGCCAAAAGGTCCGCAAGCAAATAACCGGCGCGGGCGGGCAGTTTAAACTGCGCCTTGTGCTGCCCCGTAAAACCGACGGTAACAAGTTCGAGAAGTTGACTCAAGTTCATCGTCTCGGGTCCAACCAGATCGTAGACCTGGTTGACAGTATCCCGGTTGTACAAACTTTGCACGACGCATTCAGCAACGTCATCGACGGAAATCGGCTCGAGGTGATTAAGCCCGCTGCCGGTGCAAAGCACAATTGGAAAACGCTGCACCCAAAATTCGAGCACTCGCATCAGCTGCGATCCCTCTCCGAAAATCAGAGAAGGACGAAAAACGGTCCACAGAAAGTTGCTCTGTCTTACCAGCATCTCCGCATTCCACTTCGAGCGCAGATATTCCGAAGAACTGAATTGCGTCGCACCCAGACAACTCACGTAAACGAAGCGCTGAACGCCGGCATTTTCTGCGATGGGTAGCAGACTGGCCACCGATTCATGATTGACGGAGTCGACAGATCTTTCGGGCTGATCGCTGATCACACCGGCAGTATGAACGATGCCCGTGCAACCGGACACCGCTTTGGCGAGCACGCGCTGATCGCGAATATCACCGTTTACGACGTCGACTCCAGCTTTGCGCATTTGCGGCGTCAACTGTTGGTGCCAATCGCTATAGCCACCGGCGAGCACGCGCACTTGCTGCTTTTGGCTCATGAGCAAGTCGACGACTTGCGCGCCCACCACTCCAGTGCCACCAATGACAAGAATCATTTGCTCGTCCTTCTACGGCAGCAAATATAGCATCAAATTGAACTGAAGCTCAGGGGTCGCGAAAACACGTGTGGAGGCAGGAACACGCGCCTTTATGGCCAGCCCAGCCCCGTGCCGATGCCCATGCCGCCCATGCGCATACCGCCGCCGCCGAAGCCGGTGCCGAAGCGCATACCAGAGCCCATGCCCATGCCGCCGCCATATGGCGTGCCGATGGGTGAAAGTCCATTGTTGAAGCCACTATATGGCAGCGCGCCGAATGTGCCGGATTGAATGCCGGTGCTGCGGTTGCCGACGACGGCTCCCGTGCGTGGATCAATGATATTGCCCGAGTACATGTCGATCATCATGCCGGTGGATGGGTCTGTAATCAGGTTGCTGTTGCTCATCGGGTAGGCACCGTATCCGCCACCACCGCCGCCGAGCAAGGCACCCAATCCGCCCATGACTTTCGAGAGTCCGCTGCGCGGAGGCGCTTTTTTCGGCATATCGGGATCCTGATCATCGCCGAGATCAGCGGGATCACGCTGGGCGACTCGCTTGCTGGGCACGCCGGCGCCAACGGCATTAGGAGAAGATCCGCCCGAATCGGACAAGCCGTTGACGAACTCGGCAAGCGACATGACGAGTTTGAATCTTTCTAGAGAATCGGTGGCACGCA
>Ga0134128_10001934_pt1 | contig 26038 bp, 15 predicted proteins | sample KB31754_FD_96462 | JGI IMG/M metagenome (GOLD analysis project Ga0134128, IMG submission 96462) | Terrestrial soil microbial communities with excess Nitrogen fertilizer from Kellogg Biological Station, Michigan, USA - KB3-175-4 | ecosystem: Environmental > Terrestrial > Soil > Unclassified ...
AGTCGTGGCGCGAAAGAAGACCCACGCCAGCGACACGGTCGTAAACGTGAGCGCCAAGCGAGCGGCGGCGCCTGGCAGCGTGCCCAGCAGGCTTTCAAGCTTGGGCCGTTTCTGGCAGAAACTGCGGAACTCGCGATGACCGATGAGTAATAATCCGTGCAATATGCCCCATGCCACGAACGTCCAACTCGCACCGTGCCACAAGCCGCCGAGAGCCATCGTGATGAACAGATTGCGATAATTGAGCCATTTGGGGCAGCGCGAGCCGCCCAACGGAATGTAGAGGTAATCGCGCAGCCATGTGGACAGACTTATATGCCAGCGGTTCCAAAACTCGGAAACATTGGCCGCCATGTACGGCAGGTTGAAGTTGATCGGTACTTTGTAGCCAAACAACATGGCCGAGCCGCGTGCAATATCGGTGTACCCGGCAAAATCAAAGAAGATTTGAAAGGCGAAGGCATAGGTGATTAGCCAGAGGTCTACCGATGAAAAACGCTCGGGATGGGAGAACCCAGCCTGCGCCACCAGCGCCAGATTGTCGGCTATAAGCACTTTCTTGCTCAAGCCCATAAGGATAAGGTTCATCCCCTCATCGAGATATTGCCACTTAAACTTCGCCGGTATGTCGAGCTGCGGAATGAAGTCCTGATAGCGTTTGATTGGTCCGGCAATTTGCGTGGGGAAAAACGAGGCGAACAAAGCGAAGTCAAAGAATTTTTTGACTGTCGGTTTACCGCGATACACCTCAACTGCATAGTGGATGAATTCGAAAACGAAAAACGAGATGCCCAACGGCAAAATGATATGCAGATGCGGCTCGTTCCAGTTGATGCCGGCGACGCCGAGCGTGTTTTTTACCGTGTCGAGCGTGAAATAGGCGTATTTAAAGATGCCGAGCGTGATCAAGTTGGCGGCGACTACCAAGGCCAGCCACCATTTCTTGCTCTTTTCAGTAGCGGCAGCCGCTACCCGCGGCACCAGCAAGAAGTTGCCGACGGTCAATCCAAGGATGAGCAAACCGTAAACCGGGCGCCACGACATGTAGAAGACGTAGCTAGCCGCCAGAAGCAGCGGCACGCGCCACTTGTGCGGCACCAGCCAGAACAGCAGGAAAACAATCGGTAAGAAAACTAGGTACTGCAGACTGTTAAAAAGCAACCCCGTATCTCCTTGAAACGCCTGCGCTTATCATCCGGGAAACACCTAAACGAGTCATTAGATGGCATTAAATGAAGTTTCTAACAGCCTCATACCGTACCGGCGGGCGTTAGCCCGCTTTTCCGAGCCGCTACTGGCATGCTTCCGGCGGGGTTTAGCCAGCTTTTTTCATCCCTACCTCATCCATAAAAATATGCATAAGCTTGGAACTTGACATCCGAATCACGTCGTCATGTTGAAAGGATCACATCCCTATCACAAACGTCGACTATTTTGGTCACAGGAAGCCCGGGCAGCTCACTGAAGCGATCGCGCAAGCGAGGCGATCCGAAGAACCAGCGGTTGTTTGGCTATGAATAAATCTCGGATTCTGATTCTCGAAGACGCCCTACCCGCAGTCAAGGTGCTGCGAGCGTCATTGGGCGAGCGACACGATCTGGTTTTCATTCCAAACGAACATCACGCGCTATCGCTATTACGCAGCGAGCACTTCGATTTGATCATTTGTAGGGTCTTTCTAGAGGAAGCCGATCCCTTCCAATTTCTGCACGCGGTGCGGTCCGACGAGCGACTACAGAAAGTGCCCTTTATCTGTTTTGCCGGACTACAAACGAAACGTGCCCGCCAGCTAAACGAAGCATTAGCAAAATCATTTTTAAAACTCGGCGCCGCCGGCTATATAAAAATCGACGACTATTGCATCGATGAAAGCTTCGACATCGACAAATTGCGCGCCGACATCGAGCATTTTTTGCTTAACAGCCACGTCGCGTGAATTGAAACGCGATATTTCGCATTGTAGGGGCGATGCATGCATCGCCCCTACACACTCATGTATTCCGATCTATAATCACGACAGCGGCCTCGGCCCGCACTCGGCTAGTTGCTTCTCGAAAGCGACAACGGGCGGCATACACGCCCCCATTGAAGGATTTTGCATAATGAAATTTTCAGGACCCCGCGTCTCCTGCTCTTCGAATGACGGGAGGCGCCAAGCCCGATGCAGTCACACGTTTGTCACGCCCGGCGTGATATGGAAAAAATCGACGGCATCACGGTTGGTGGCAACCTGTCTTTCAGCATTCTTTCTGCTTCCGTTTGTTGCAATGGAAGGAAAGGCAGCCAACGCGGGCGATCTATCGTCCACGCAAACCAACGCCACCGCCGCTGCCGCGGGCGCAATTCGAGTCGGCGGCCACCTTATGCATGTAACGCAGGGACAAGCGCTGACTCCGGCGGAATCTTTTGCATTGAATCAAGTGTTGCAGACGGGGCGGCAAACGCTGCATATCGGCGCGCTTGGAAATGCAGTGAGCGGATTGCTAAACATCAACGGAATTTCCGGAGCATCGCTGGGCAACCTTGTGATTCCGAGAAACGTGCACGTGTTGGATAACGTCGCTGCCTCGCAGCTCAATCTCACGGGAGGCTTGACCAACGCCGGAAGTCTATTCCTCTATTCAACGAATTCGTCGTCGCCATCAGCGCTGATCAACGCGACGGATATCATCAACCGACGCGGGGGCTTGCTTTCGTCGATTGTTCCGTCCAACTACCTGAAGGGACTGTCGCCGATTTCAGGTTTGAACCTTGATCTGACCGCATTGAATAACATCATCAACGCCGGCACCATTCGCAGCGCCGGTAGTCTCACCCTCACCGCCGGCAATACCATCAATAACAGCGGCATACTTTCGGCGGCCGGCACCGCTGGTGACGTCAATCTTTCCAGCAACAACATTATCAATAGCGGACTCATCCAATCACTTGGCTCCAATATCAATATAAGTGCGCCGAATACAGCGACAATAACAGTCAACAACGCCAACGGTTTACTGCAAGCATTGCTTGGCGATATCAATGTGCGCGATGCTTCGTTTACGGCGAAGTCGGATTTTGATCTGACCGGTGGAAACTTGCTGTCGAAGGTGTTGAACATCAGCACGGGCAATGGCTCTGCCAATGTTGACGTAAAGAACATTACAGGTATCGTCAACATCAATGCTGGAATCGAACATCTAGTCGCCGCAACCCGGAATCTAAATATCGGAACGCAAAATCTCACCGGCGACCCAACAATTTACAACCTTAACGGCAACATCAATCTCACCAACACGCTTACACCAACCGGCGGTGCTCCGTTGGCCATTATCGCCAGCGGCAACATTACCAGCGGTGGCACGACGCCGTTCGCGATTGATACACATTCGGCAACTGGTGCCGGCGGCAGCATCATGATAATCGCCGGCGCAAAAATCACCGCCAATCCTTCCGGATTGCCGGGCACGAACACCGACACGAACAACACTACATTCACCATTACCGGAGGCTCCAAAACAGGCGGAGAAATTGACTTACTGGATGTCCCTGTCACGGGAATCAATTCCTCAAGCACCAGTGGCGCGGGCGGTGACATCACCATCGCCGCTTTCAAGGGCAGCGGAGCAGGCTCGGGCTTCGTTCTGCTCCCGGCATTCGCCACTTTAAATAACGTCACGCAGAATGGAGTCAACATCAATGCTTCAGGCACGACGACAAATGGCAACGTCACCATAATTGGGAGCGCCATTGAATTTACCGGGGTAGCTAGCTCTACCGGAGGAGTTGGAGCGAACAATGTAAATATCATCGCCGCCAATCCGACCTTGACCAACGGCACTCCGATTCAAATCTTGAACGGAGCAGTCACGGCTGGTTCGTTTAATGTGAACCCAACCGTGCTGAGCACCGGCAACATTGTCGAATCATCAAACGTTGCGGCATTTCAAGGAATCAACGCCGGCGGCAACATCAATATAAAGACAGGCGGCGAAATGCAATTGGACAACCTCACCGCCGGCGCGACCGGCGCGGGGACTGTCAACCTGCAGACGGGCGGCCTCATGATTCTCGATGGCCAGATTACCGCGCCGGGCAACGTCACTGTCTCGGCGACGAAAGGCGGCACCATCGAGTATTTCGGCAATATCCAATCTACAGCCGGCAATGTCACCATAAATGGTGGCACTATCCAGGGAATCGAACATGCTCTCAATCAGCAAATATCCAATGGTAGCAACTGGAAGTTTCTGCTCGGCGTAACCGCCGACAACCCGACGAATGCGCACTTCCTTTACGTTCCGGACTTTGAACTCGGCACTATCACAAAGATAAATGCGCAGACAGATGCTGTTGTTAGCAGCGTCCAGCTCAACAGCTTGAATCCAACTGCCAGCAAGCCGGAAGGCACAGCTATAAGTCCGGATGGTTCGACATTGTATGTTGCAAACTCTGGCGATGGAACGTTCTCCGCGGTCACCACTAGTGGTTCCATGACTGCGGGAGTGCGCGTTGGGGTGAAGGACACATCGGGAAATGCGCTGCCTGGGAATCCCAATCCTGAAGGGATCGCCGTCAGTCCCAACGGAAATCAAATCTACGTTCTGGTGAATTCCGCGCCCGTGTTTCAGACGACGGGCACACCTCCGAACCAGACATTCGTGCTCAATCCGAAAACTCACACGCCAGTCATCACATCATTTGGCCAAGCGACCGTACTGGTGTACAACACCTCGGGTTTGAGTACAAGTTCGAAACCTGTCGCGGTAATTCAGTTGGGAACAGCCGGCAAGGTTCTCGCAACTCAGACCGGCGGCATCTCAATAAATCCGCAGGGAACGCTCGCATACGTTTCCGCCTCGGGAAGTAATGCAATTTCCATAATCAATCTGTCGAATAACAGCGTTTCGCGAGTGATTCAGTTGCCGAAAGAAGGAAACGAGTATCCAATCTTCACGGCTATGGATCCCAATGGGAACCATCTGTATGTCGCAGACGGCTTCAGCAACAATCCATTCATCACGACCCAAACTGTTAAATTTGCTTCGACACAAGGCAGCATTCTTGTCATCGACACTGCGTCCGGGTCGCCAACGTTTGATTCCGTAATCGCCAATATTCCTCAGCCGCAAATCGGTAAGGGAACTGGGACGTTTCCTCAGGGAATATCGGTGAATCCCGCAGGAACCGAATTGAGCGTCCAGGCGACATACCTCAACCAAATCAACATCATCTCTACGGCGTTGAATCAAACCGTTAACGCGCTCTTTACAGGTGCCGACCTAACTGGCCAGTTTGGCAGCGCACCGGACGGCTACGGATCGTCGTCCTTCTCGACGGTGGTGACAGCACCGGCTGTGCACCCAATTCCAGTCGAAACGACTTTCACATCGAATACCTTCAATCTTCGGCAAGGGGTCAACGGCACGGTCAGCGCCATGGTTAAACCAACCATCCAGGCGAACAATATTACATTGACGAGCACCGGCAATATCAGCGTCGACTACGATACGAAAGGTGGCACTTTTATCGCCAACGCCGTCGGGCAAGTGATGGCAGACGACCTGGGTTCGGGCGGCAGCCACGTCGGAGCGAGCAGGGCCGGAGCCCTGTTCCAAATTGGCGCGATGGAACCTCTGACTATTGATGGAGCGGTCAGCGCTCCAGGCGTTTCTTTGCAAACGTCCGGCGCAAGCAATATCATTTTGAACAATACCGTTGGTCAATCGAACGGAACTGTCGCGATTCAAACCGGCACCGGCAGCATATTGGAAGGAGCGAGCGGATTTGTCGTCGGCAAAGGCGTTTCGCTGGTAAGCCAGTCCGGCAACATCGATACGAATTTCACTTCGGGTACGTTCACGAAAAAGGACGACCCCAATGCTCCTGGATCGGTTGCGAGCTTGCAATTGTCTAACACCGGACTCGGACCAATCAGGCTCGAGAGTTTAACCGTAGGCGGCACGCCGCAAGTTGAGGGTGTCGACTACACATTCAACGATTCAACTGGCGTCGTCACATTCTTGACCGGACATGAACCATCCACGGCGGCTGCAATTGTAGAGACCAGCCAAACAGGGTTTCAAACGGCCACTCAATCATTGACGGCGCTCACAGCGAATACGGTGGCACCATTGCCTATTCAATCAGGCAGCGTGTTCGTCAACAATACCTCATCTGCTCTTACGCTCGGCGGAGCAACAGGGACTGCGTTGGGGACTGAAACTTTCCAGGTGGCGAGCACAGGCACCATCACAGTCGGTTCGGGCGGCGTTGTTGCACCAAACGTGGATCTTCGCTCGGTAGGCAACCTGGCGATCGGCGGACAAATTGGATTCGCGAATACACCGGGAAATGCAATCAATCTCGTAACTGGAGGTAAGGGCGCAATAACGGATTCGACGGGAGCAAAAGTCCTTGGCGAAACGTTGAACTTAGCTGCCGGTTCCACCGGCATTGGAACAACCAAGGCACCATTGATTATCGACGTGAGCCAGCTCATCGGTGCGACCGCCACGGGTACGTCGGCGTCCATCTTCTTAAGTCAGCCGGCCTCCGCCGTTTCCAATATAACGGTCGGCAACAGCGCAGCAACTGGTGCCAGTCCGATTTCAACGCCGGGCACCTTCGCGCTAGTGAACAACGGTGGCAACATCTTATATGCGGGCACTGACGTCGCGAATAGCAAGACGCTGATTCTGACCTCATCCGGGTCGATAGGAGCGCCTGGGTTCCCGGCGTCTGGGACTTCATTCTTAACTGATGCCAACTCTGCCACCATACAAGCCGGCGGCAGCGCCTATATCGGAGCCTCCGCGCCACCATCCATCCTCGGAGCCTATACATTCACGATCAATAAAGGATCGTCTGCCGGCGGGACATTCAGCGTCAATACGGATCTTGGTGCATTCAATACTACGAGCAATATCAACGTAGCCGGTATCACCGCGTCGATCGTTAATTTGACGACGGACCGAACGGTTGGACTAATTCCCGGAAGCGGTGGCTCGGTTACGATTGCTGGAAATATCAACGCCAGCTCGAGTGTCACCATAAACACAGACGCGGTCGTCACGACCAATTCGTTGGGTGATACTTTCCTCGGTAATGCAATCGTGCAGAAGAGCGGCACTATCACGAGCCCGGCGGTGACGTTGATAACGGATTACGGCAACATCGGGAGTGCGAAGGCGCCAATATCCATCACGGCACCGACGGCGGCCACGAGCACCGTCATCGTGACACCAGGACAAAATGGCGGCACCGCAACTGGTGTGTCTCAAGCATTCGTCAAGGGCACAGGCAACGTCAACATCACCAACGATGGCAGCGGCAGCATCGGCACTTCCACAAATCCAATCAACTTGAGCCTGAGCGGCATTCTGACGATTACGGCTCCAACCGGCAGCGCTTATATCAACCTCACCAATGGCAGCACGACAATAGCCTCCGCATCGTCCGTATTGAATGTTCTTTCGATTGAGAACACGAGCGGTAGTCTGACCCTCGGCAGCACGGGCGGAACTCTAGCAACCACGCCAACTGAAATAGATTTGTCGGCAAAGTCTAATCTGAGCTTTACCGGGGGATTGGCAAACGCCCAGCCGAATGTCGAGAGCCTCACTGCCGGCGGCAAGCTAGCGCTGTCGAATAGCACCATCACTGTGGGGGCAGCACCTACGACAGGCGACGGCGGTCAGATTTCGATTACGGCAGGTTCGGTGTCCATCCCGAGCAATATCGTGCCGCTGACACTAAATGCGAACGCCGATAATGGCTTCGTGACACCGGGCACGCATGCCAATGGTGGCAACATTACCTTCACCATCAAAGGCTCGCAACCGTTCATCATAAGCAGTGCGGCCATCACTCCGCCGGCAGGGACGATACGCTTGCAACTCGACGCAGCCGGCGATGCGGGGTCCATTTCGGCAACAGGGCTGACGGGAAATGGTGGAACACTCAACGTTGCGGTCGGCGGCAACGTCACGGCAGACCAATCAGGATTAAACAATGCAGCGCCTCCCACCGTGGGAGGCAATGGCGGCACCACATCCGTTTCCGCCGGCGGACTTCTGCTGGTAAACGGTGGGCTTAGCACCGCGAACGGTGGCAGCGGCGCTGCGGACGGATCGATCACGCTATCATCGAATGCCGCCAAACCGTTCTTCGTCGGTGGCAGCGGAACGATTACGAACGGCATAACTGGCACGCTCACAGCAGCCAACGTGACCATCGACAATCCTAAAGGCATCACGCTTTCTGAAGCACTGCCCGTCAGTGGTGGCACGGTCGAATTCGACACCGCGAGTTTGGTGAACAACAGCAGCGTCAGCGGCGAGAGCAAACTGACGGTCGATAGCCTAAAGGGGAGCTTGGTCGTCTCGGGCACCGGCACGTGGGGAACACCAACTAAGGCGTGGATATTCTCGCACGGTAATATCGCCACCGGTCCGCTGTTCACCATCGCGGCTCCTCTACAAAACACAGCATCTAACATTGAGATCGAAGGTTTCGGTGTCCTAACGCTTGGTTTTTCGAGTCTAACGGCTGCCAATCCAGGCGGTCTGAACGTCTCAGGCATAGTGCTTCAGGGCAGCACAATCAAATTTTCGGACACCGCGACCCATACGCTCACAGCTGGATCCACCAACTCAGAAGGGCTGATTCAATTCATCCAAACAGGCACTCAAGCTGTCAACGTCGGAGGCAGCAGTCCAAACAACATCGTGATTGACATCCAAGCTACCAGCACTCCAATAAATGGTGGCGGACTCATCAACGTAACCAGCGGAGGGAAGCTCACGGTCGACGCAACCAACGGATTGTTCACATCGAGCGGCCCGAACACCAGCCTCACGCTCAGTTCTGGTGCAAATCTTTCTATGTCCGGTTTCTCGCAGAGCTTGGTCGGGACAAGTCCGAATCTGATATTCGCGTCGAAGAGCACGACACCGTTTACGATCACCACCGACGGCACAAATCCGATTAACGGAGTCGGCCTACCGAACGGCGCAAGCCCATTATCCGCGTTTGTCTTAAACATCACGAACTCGGGCGGCAGCGTCGGGACGAGTGCCACGCCCATCACGATCAACGCTACGAATGTGGCTTTCAATGCAGGGAAGTCAGGTTTGGTCAACGTTGTTGATACAGGTTCACTTACTTCAAATGTAAATCTTGATGGTTCCAGCGCCGGCACGTCATTTACTCTGTCCGCCACCGACGTCGGTTCAACATTCAGTCAATCCTCAGGAATCATCAATACGCCGTCGTTGAGTTTGACCGTCCGCAATATGAGCGGTTCAGTTAGCACTAACGCGACGACGATTACGGGATTCACCGAGATCGGCACCTCGGCAGCAAACTTCAGCATCATCGACTCGGCGACTAAGACGCTCACGATTCCGTTAACCGGCATTGCGAACAATGGCACGCCGGGAAATACCGGTTCCATTTCACTGCAGACCTCCGGTCCTGTAAACATAATCGGATCGCTGGTCGCCGATAACGTGTCCGTGACATCGGTAGGCAACATGTCAATCGGCAACCACATTGGAACAATAAACGGCTCCGGAGGCGCGATCAACCTCGATACGAGCGGCGTCGGTTCGATAACGATGACGCCCGGCGGCGGTGGTCAGATTCTCGGTGATAGTTTGACCCTGACCGCAGGCACCGGAATCGGTACAGCCGGCACACCATTGACGACGGACGTGAGCACCCTCAACGGCGCCAGTTTGCCCGGACTAACGGGATCATCCAGCATCTTCATCAATAACGTTGGTACCGGACTCTTCACGATAGCAGGCACTGGCGTGACCGCCCCTGGCACCTTCAAGTTGGTCTCCGCCGGCGGCATCACTATTGCTCAAGCGATCAACCAGACGACTGCAATCTTCCTGCAATCCGGAGGCGATATCACGATTAGCGCCAACTTCGGCAGCACGCCCGAGCCTTTCTTCGGATTCGCCGGGAGCAACGATACGTTGATCGCGAGCGGCAATATCATCAGCACCGGCAATTTTTCTGTGCGCGGCAACAATGTCACGCTCACTGCGAGCGGAGCCGGCGGCGTTGGCTTCGATGGAACGACTGTCAGTCCAATTCAAACAACAGCGAGATTACTGACAGTTAATGCGACCGGTGGTCCAAACGCCAGCGCCTACGTCAACGGCACCGACGACTTTGCGTTGTTCGGCTACGTGCTCACTGTCAAGTCCGCGAACGCGAATAACGACCTCAGCATCACTACCTCAACCAGCGTCAACCAACCGTCTGACATTGTAGTCTCAGGAGTAGTGAGCGCGCCGCATTCGATAACCCTGAGCACGGGACTTGGCACCGACGGATCCATTAGTCTCGGCAGCGTGGTCGGCGGCTCTCAGGGCAGCGCGACAGTGAACATATCCGCCGACGGAACCGGCAGCATTACCGCCACCAGCGCGGGAGGCATCGCCGGTAATACCGTGACCCTTCTTTCCACCGGAACAGGCAATATCGGAACACTAACTGCTCCGATAAAAATCACCGGTGCCAGCACATTGAGCGCGAATACCTCAGGCACCACAGGGACGGTTGTCTTGATCAATACTTCCGCGACTACCGGGCTTACTCTGAATCAATCTTCGAGCGGTGGCGTCTTCTCCTTGACGGACAACTCACAAGGCGTGACACTGGCAGGTTCGGCGCTTTTGGTGGCAGGTTCAGTGACAACCAATGCGCCGCAAAGTTCGGCATCGGCCGGCAATCTCACAATCGTGGAAAAAGGCGGATCCATTGATGTGGAAAACAACCTCACGGCACGTGGCGGCAGCATTGTTGTGCAAGATCTAAACGCTACCGGTGCCGAGATAGACATTGGTAAAACGAGCACGGCGAATATAACCACGTCCGCCGGCGCTGGTGGTGGCATGGTGACGATAGCCTTCGGCACCGTTCCTGCACCAAAGACCAACCCGAATCAAGTTCCGGTTGCTCCCACGGGTACTTCCGGAACAGCTTGGGGCGGCATCAACCCTTCAGTGATTACGCATCCCTCGGGCACGACCAGTTTGGTGCTTGATGGAGCTGATATCGTATTCAACGTGCCAGCCTCTGGCGCCATAAAATTATTCAATACCACGATTACCGCTGATCCGACGATTCTGCCGTCCGCGCCGGTCACGGCTCTGAATGGAAGCGGGCTTACGCCCGCCGCTACAATGCCGGCTGCGACCGTGCCGGTTGCAACCATATCCGCTCCGCAAAGCGGGCTTACGCCCGCCGCTACAATGCAGGTGCCAACCGCCGTGCCAGTGCTGAGCGTTCCCCTCGCCATTCTGAAACCATCCATCGTTCTTCCCACCGATGTTCAACCGCTTCGCATGCTGGTGATGGATACCCAGGAGGATCCCGCGGCTCGTCCCATCAAAACGACGACGCTGACCGACGCGTCCGCACGGCACAACAATTCGAACAGCGACGACCTGGTAGTCGACACAAGCGAAGACTAAGCGCGCTAAGCCATGCGCGCGGGGTTTTCACAAGCAGTGCACCGCGTGCGGTGCACGAATCAAGCCTGATGCGGTCTATCGTTCATAGTGTGGCACATCTCTTGTGAACGCCTTCGGGCAAATTTTTGCCGGTTTGTTTGCCCGCAGACGTTCACAAGTGCCTTCAAAAATGCGGTCGAAAGTTCGGACAACACAACCATACCGATAGAATGAAAGAGATGAAAGTCTCCGTCCGTCTATTGTTGAGCTTTGCCTGGCTAACCGGTTGCCTGCTCTGCGCAGCCCAGCTCGGCAGCGCGGCGGCGCTGGCGGAGCCAACCGCAAGCACGCAGCAAGCGGCAAGCCCAGGCCCAGGTGGTCCGACACAATCGGCGATGATTGCGGGCAGGCAAAACAAACCACAGCCAACAAACGCCGGCACGCCGGCACCACCGCCGATAAATGTCGACGATATGACGCCGATGCCGGAGGCGCTGCGGCACCAACTAATCATGCAAGAACCAAAACTCGACCTCGCTCCCCCGGTTGTGGCGCCTCCGCCAACCCAGGGTAAGCCTATGAAACTCACTGCGGGCATCGAAGAAAAAAATCTCGCCATCGAATGGGACGACTGGCACAACAAAGTGGCAAACGCCGTTTTGCCGCACATATTCGGCAATGTCGTGGATTCCATTAACGTGGCCGCGGGTGCCAGCACTATGGTGCACTTCGTAGTCACCAACGATAGAAAAATAACATCCGTGCAAGTCGTCAAATCGTCAGGGAATCTCCAATACGACCGTGCGGTGCGCGATGCGGTTTATAAAATCGACGGAAATTACGTTCTCAAATTTCCAGCCGAGTCGAAACGCACTGAAGTGGCCACTAACGTCGCCTTCAGCAAAGGCGGCGGACAGAAAAACTACATCATCTTCGGAGACGTCGAGTATTCGGAGATGGATGGTGCAGGCACCCCGCAGGCAGCCGCATCGCCTGCGGCGCAAAATGCGGGCGATTCAGAGTCGGCGAAGAAACGCCACAGACTGTGGTAACGACAGCGGTCGGAAGGTTTGCCGGGTATATAGTCGAAAGCTTCAGGACTGCAATCGTGGCGGCAACAGCAAAGTTTATCTCCAGATGCACTGTACGAGCGATCGCGGCGTTGGTGATTGTCGGGGTGGTGTGTGTGCAGTTGGCGCTGTCGGCTCCGCAAAGCGGGCTTAAGCCCGCCGGTACAGAGGAGCACAGGCTACCAGCCTGCACAGCTACGGTGAACAGCGGGCTTCCGCCCGCCGCTACGACAGTGCGGAACGGAATACTACTCTGCGAAGCACTCAGCGGCGAAGTGTCGGAGTCGGACTTAGCCGCCGACCTCGACGCGCGATTCGGTATCACGGTACAGAAAAGCAGCTCGAAGCAGTTCAAGGGCGTCATCACCAAAGTTCGGCTCGGAACCCTAGCCGCTTACTACGGACTGCAAGCTGGCGACCGAGTGCTCAAAGCCGAGGTAAAGAACGACCAACTCAACATCACCATCGATCGCAACGGCAAAATTTTCGGCGCTCAATTGCAAGCGAGAAAGCCGGTGTCGGCTCCCGCCGATTTAACAGCAACAGCATCGACTAGAGAAGTAAGACTAACCGCCCAAGAAAAACAGCCACCCACCACAGACGAGAAGAAGCGCCTCATCGCAGATCACGACATCGTAATCATTATCGATCAGAGCGGATCGATGAATACGCAAGATTGCCCAAACGGGCTCAGCCGCTGGGAGTGGTGCGAGAAACAGACGCAGAAATTCATGCGCGATCTCGAAGGTTATGTGAAGACGGTAACCATATTCACGTTCAACAATAACTTTACCGAAACTCACAATGCCGGGATGTACAAGATCGCCAAGATTTATCATGACGAAAATCCTGGTGGCATGACGTGGACCGCTGGTCCGCTCGATCAAGCGCTCAAGGAATACTTCGCCGCGCGCACTGCAGGCGGTGCCGTCAAGCCATTGCTCATTGCTGTGATTACCGACGGCGAGCCCAACCTCCCTCGCGGGCCAAGATTCGCCGAGGACGAGGTGAAACGTATCATCGCCGATGCCATCGCCAAAATGAACAGCCCAAACGAGATAACGATCACGTTTCTCCAGATTGGTGCCGGCTTCGAAGGCAGCGAATTTCTTTTCGCTCTGTCCAAGGACCCCACCGTGCGCTACAGAATCGTCGACACTAAGCCCTTCCAAGACGTAATCAAACTCGGATTAATGGACTCTCTGGCCGCCGCGATAACATCACCGCATGAGAATGTAACGGCGAAAACGAACAAGGAGCTCGACTCAGAACTCACAAATCTCTCACGGCAGCGCGATATCCTCAAGTCACAGGTCGAAAGGCAGAATGAACCGGCGGCGAAATAAGATCATAATGGCGATCGGACTATCGGCGACGCTCTACGTCCCGGTGGCAGCAGCCGAACTCGCGGATGTTCATAAGCTATACGAGGGAGGACGTTTCGACGAGGCGATCACTATCCTCACCGATGAAGTCAAACAGCTACCGACGGATGTGAGCGTTCATTACTATCTCGCTCTCTGCTACACAAAGAAAAACGAGCTTGGACTCGCAGATGAACAATACCGATATGCGCTCGCCCATACAACCGACCGCGTGGTGGCAAACTATTGCTTACAAGCGATTGCAGCTCTAGAGAAAGAAAAGCGCCGCGGGGAGGTTATCCTTCCGGGCGCAGAACCGGCACAGCACGCCGCCGTCGAAGCAGACGAGCGCGCGACTGAGGAAAAGCTGGCTATCATGAATGAAGCCAAAGCCCGCTGCGCCACCATCGATAAAGATACCGCCCTTGAATGTCAACGAATTCGCTCGAAAGGATATGCCGATTTCGATCTGATTGCATTTACCGATGACAACGGAAATCAGGTCGGTGGCCGCGCAAAAGGCTTTGGGCGCTCGCGGGTCGAGGCATGGATAGTCTCAAGACAATCGGAAGCGATGAAAGCTGCCGAGGAGAAGAAGCAAGAAATCATCGACGCGGCAAAACAGCGCATCGCCGGGCTGGATGATTCCACTCAGCGAGTACGCGACGAAATGTACAACCCAGGCACGACCACACAGCTTCTCCCACAATCAAAAACTTTCATTGTGCGCAACTACGTTCATCTGGGCGACGAAGAGCAGCCCGAGCCGCCGGAGCCGATGACGGCGAGCCCTGGCAAATACAAGATCGAGAAGAAATAGGCAGGCAGCTACCACACGCCGGGAATCCAGCGGTAGTGCACTTGCGCCATGTACTCGCGGTATCCGGGCAATCCTTCGCGCAGCATTTTCTCCTCGAGAAACGTGCGATAAACGAGATACAACACAATGAACACGGTTGGAATCTCGGAGATCCATGAACCTAACGCGATGCCCTGCATCACGAACGCAAGCGAAGCGAACGCATAACCAGGATGACGGATGAACGCATATGGTCCTTGGTCGATCACACGTTGGGCACGGTCGGGTTGCAAACGAATTGCCGACGAGAAAAACTTGTTGATCGTCATAGCCCAGAAAATTCCCAACCAGCCGAGAATGTGTCCGACCAGCCCGGCAATTTGCAGCCAAGTGGGGATGTAGGAAATGTGCCAACGTCCGACGTCAGCGGCAGCGAGGAAAATGCAGGCTGGAAGAATAATGCTCAAGACCATGCGCGCATGAGGATCTTCGTCCTTGCCGCGCGGGCGCAGGCGTTCGGCGATGAGATCCGGGTCGAGCATGCCAATGCCGAGGAAGCAGATAATGAGCTGCGAGCCGAAAACCGCCCAGAAGAACGGCAGGCGCCAGGTTCCGGCGATCGCAAACGTGATGGCGCCAAAAACCGCGTAAATGAGGAGTCCGTATATCGTGGCGAGTAGAGCGGGGTGTTTCATGGCTCCAGTTATACACTGTAGGGGCGAGGCATGCCTCGCCCCTACAGACGAGCGGGCTTTCGCCCGCCGCTACCATGCCGTGCCGGCGCGCCGAGCAGGCTTAATTCCGCTTGACAATACATATATATGTAGTATTTTCTACGTAATACTGTAGCGCATAATCCCGCCATAGTTTTAGTAAGCCACACCTGTGGCGACCAATCTCCGTTTCTTAAACCACATGAACGCAGCTCATGAAGCGGCGCGTACTTACGCGTCAAGACAGCCCGATAAAGCCACGCTCAGACTGCCAACACTGGCAGATGACGCCACGGCCGGTACGCGTGAAACAAAATCCGGCCGCCTGGTGGCATTAGCAATACTCCTCGGATTGTCGGTGAGCCTGCTCTGCATGGCGGGCGGCATAAGCCACATTTACCAAGACAAAGGCATTCCCGCAAAAATCCGGACCAAGATATCCAAACCTATTAATGAGATCTCGTTTGCGCTCGTTCTGCTTTCTGTGGCGCAAGCTGTTTATGGCATTGCGCTGCTGATCAAGTCCAAGCCGAGCACCTGCGCAACGCAGTCGAAAGAAGTCTCTGAAGCGCTGGAGAACCTCAGCGTCTCTCGCATCATAAGGAAGAGAGATAGTCTTTCTGCCCATGAACTGCTGAAGCTGGTTCAGGAGCAGTCACTAGAGCTTAAACAAGCGAAGACGTTCCAGCGCTACCTTATAGAGAAGGCATCGCACGTCGTTTGCATTCTTGATGCGAAAGGCAATTTCTTATCCGTCAGCCGTGCCTCACTCTCAGCATGGGGCTACCCCAACCAGGAGCTCGAAGGGCAGTGCCTGTGCGATTATATTGAAGACGCCGCCAGGGTGTTCAGCGGACTCATGAGTGTTGCCGGCACCAACGGCAAAGTCGAAGTGCAATCGAAATTGATCGCACGCGATGGCGAGTTGCTGGACATTGTTTGGACGGCCTATTGGTCGAAGAGCGACAACGCGCTCTTCTGCGTGGCTCAGGATTTCACAGAACGCAATCGCACCGAACGCGAGCGCCGCGAATTCATCGCCATGGTGACGCATGATTTGCGAACGCCAATCTCGTCCTTCCACTGCATTCTCGAACTGTTGAACAACGGCGTGCTGGGCAGCCTCGACGAAAGAGGCAAGCGCCTGGTCAACAACGTTTCGCGCGATTTCGGACGCCTCGAGCGTTTGATCAGCGACATGCTCGACATCGAACGCGCAGAGTCGGCGCACGCGCTTTTCGAATGCGACATGGTATCGCTGGACGAAATTGTGACGCATGCTGCTGATCTAGTAGCGGTGCAAGCAAACAACCAGGGCATCAAGGTGAACGTGTCAGGACCCTCGGTGAGCGCATGGGGTGATCGCGATCAGTTGATGCGTGTAGTGCTAAATCTGTTAGGCAACGCGGTGAAATTTTCGCCGGACAATTCGGTTATCGAAGTACGGCTGGATGACGCCGACGACATGGTGCGTGTGTCGGTAGTCGATTGCGGACCTGGAATCAGCGCGGAGCGCCTGAATCGTGTGTTCGATAAGTTCGAGACGGAAAAATTGAGCGCCGCCAAACGCGCCGGCGGTACCGGACTCGGATTGGCAATCTGCAAGGCGATTGTTCGCAATCACGGCGGCGAAATCGGAGTATTCAGCCAGGTAGGACATGGCAGCGAATTCTGGTTTACCGTCCCGAAAGAACGCAAGCCGACAACTTCAGGCTCGCAGCCGGTAGTCGGACAACCTGATCAGGCGTCGCGCGAACTGCTTTCCGCGTAACAGCGGGCTAAAGCCCGCCGGTACCAAGTCGCCCGCCTCTGTAGCGGCGGGCGGAAGCCCGCTAGTCGATGTCCTTGTCGTTGGCGCCTTTGGTGAAGCCTTCGGCAATCAATTGGTAGCCGCCACCATAGACGGTGCGGATGTATTTGCGGTCGGCAGTCTCGAGCCGGGTGCGCAAGTGGCGAATGTGCACGCGAATGGTGTCCACGTCGTCGTCCGGCGAATAGCCCCATACTTCCTCGAGCAATTTGCCCGTGGAAACGGTTTGTCCGTGATGCTGCATCAAGCAATGCAGAATCTCGAATTCGGTCGGTGTCAGTTTCACCACCCGCTCTTTGACCTTCGCCTGCAGATTCTCAGGAATGAGAGTAATCTCGCCGGCCGTCAAAATCTCAGGCAGAGAAGCAGAGGGCGGAACAGATCCCGCGCGACGCAACAACGCGCGCACGCGCACTTGCAGCTCGGGAATCTCGAAGGGCTTCACTAGATAATCGTCGGCACCGGAATCGAAGCCTTTGACTTTGTCGCGTGTCATCCCGAGCGCGGTGAGCATCAGAATCGGAATGTTGTTGGTGTGAGTGTTTTGCCGCAGCCGCTGGCAGACGGTGAAACCGTCGAGGTCCGGCATCATGACGTCCAGCACGATTAAGTCGGGACGATTCTGCTGCGCGAGCGCCAACCCTTTGATGCCATCATTGGCAGTTGTGACTTGATGTCCCAACAAGTCAAGGTTGACTTTGATTAGCTCAGCGATCGCCTGGTCGTCATCAATAACGAGGATTCTACTCATCGGTTCCTGTATCTTTCTGCGGGCTACTGGTCGTTAATTTTACGGGAACTTTCGCGATTTTTCCCTGCCGCAAAATAGTCAGTGTTACCACTTGACCAGTCTTCTTGTTCTCGATGTATGACAGCAGGTCATCTACTGTGACAACCTTCTTGTCGTCGATGCCCGTGATCAAGTCAGCGGCGTCGGTGTCGATGTTCTGCACGGTGAAGGGCCCCTGGTGTGTCACGGTTACTTTCACGCCGTTTACGCCAGCGCGCTCGGCGGGTCCGCCGGGAATCAACGTGACAACCATCAACCCGCCTGGTATCGGTTTGACTTTGTCAATACCAAGCTCAGGACGAATGACACGGTGGTGAGCGATCAATTGCGGGAAGATTTGCTTCACCGTGTTGATCGGAATGGCAAAACCAATACCGCCCCACTGCGCGTTGCCACCGCCGATTTTGCTGTAAATGGCGGTGGTCAAGCCTATCATCTCGCCGCGTGTATTGAGGAGAGGTCCGCCTGAGTTGCCCGGGTTGATTGGTGCATCAGTTTGAATAATGCCTTTCACTACCCGACGGCCGTCGGCGGAATTGAGTTGGCGGCTGGTGTTGGACACGATGCCTGTGGTCATTGTGTGGTCAAAACCGAATGGAGCGCCGATGGCGAAAACGCGCCTGCCGACTTCGAGTTCGGCAGAATCACCCAGCGCGATGGGAGTGAGTAGTTTCTTGCCGGGATTTATTTTGATCACCGCCGTGTCATAGTCGGGATCAACGCCCGTGATTTCTGCAGGGAAAGTTGATCCATCCCACAATGTTACTTTGACGTTGGTGGCATTTTTCACGACGTGATTGTTGGTGAGAATATAGCCGTCCGATGTCAGAACGCAACCGGAGCCCTCGCCTTCGACCGGCACCACGCGATAGAACATGTCGGTGGTTGGTGCCACCGTCGATATAAACACAACCGAGCGATTGGCAGTCTTGTAGACATTCACGTTGACGCGCTCGTCTGGAGTGAGGTTTTCCGAACGACTGGAAGCGACGCGGACTTGCGGCGCGCCGAGTCGCACAGTGCTTTGCGCCGGTGATGCGACCAAACGCACACCGCCCGAGGGAGCAATCGTCGCTGCGTGCACCGGCGAAACTGAGCCGTATGCGTGCTGGCTGCACACAAGAATGGCTGTGTTTACTGCCGCCAAAATCAGAGCCCCCGCCGACACAGATAAGACGGGCTTCAGATGTACGTTTCTCATAACACCACGTATCTATGGGTAACGTGATGCATTGTACAAGAGCCGCCGACTAGCGGCGTCTATCCTATACCCCGATCTTGTCGCTTGGGGCTCCGGAGGCGTCGTCCTGTTGCTGTAACTTTTGGCCGATGCGAGGCTCTGTACCCTTCAGCAGGCGCTCGATATTGGCTTTATGCCTGGTGATGACATATAGCCCGCCGACCGTCGCGTAGATGCTGAAGCTGATGTGAAACTTAGGATCGCCCTGCGTGTAGAACCACATGAAAACACCGCAGGTGGCGGCGGCAGCCAGAGAAGCTACCGATACAATTTTTGTCACAAACAAAACCAGCCCCCAGAATCCGAGGCTGGTGAAGCCGGAAAGCGTGCTGCAGCCGATGAGTGTTCCGCAGCCGGTAGCGGCGCTTTTGCCTCCTTTAAACTGGAGAAACATGGATTTGCTGTGGCCAATCATCGAGATGATGCCGCAAATGCAAGGCAGCCAGGCATCGAGGCCGGGCACCGCCGCAAGCTCAGGCACCCAATTGTGGTGCACGGCGTAAATTCCCAGCGTGACGGGAATGTAGCCCTTCAAAATATCGATGAGAAAAACGACGATCGCCGCGCCTTTGCCGGCGTTGCGCAGCACGTTGGTAGTGCCGGTGGAACCGCTGCCCACCTTGGTCAAATCGATGCCCTTGAGCGCTTTCACCAACCAGTAGCCGGTGGGAATCGATCCCAGAACGTAGCTAAACAAAATCAGCAGTGCTGTATTCATTTGTCCGTTTTCTTCGGTCGCAACAATAGTCTAATCGGTGTTCCCTTGAAGCCGAAGGCCTCGCGGATTTTGCGTTCTAAATAAACTTTATAGGTGGGCGTGAGCAATTTACTATCATTGACGAACAAAGCGAAAGTTGGTGGCGACACCGTCACCTGCGTGCAGTAATAAATTCGCAAACGCCTGCCTCGCGAGCCCGCCGGCGGCGGCGTGATGGTTTGCGCTTCGTTGACGATTTGGTTTAACAAACCCGTGGAAATGCGGCGCCGGCTTTCTTTCCAGGCGCGCTCGGCTGCTTCAAGAATCTTCGGCAAGCGCTGTTTGGTTAATGCTGAGGTAAAGACAACTTCGGCAAACTTCAGGTGCGGCAACGATCGGTAAAGCTCATCCATAAGGTCATTCATAATCTTCGAGGATTTCTCCGTGACGAGATCCCACTTGTTCATGACGATCACTGCCGCTTTGCCGGCTTCTTCAATCTTGCCGGCGATTTTTTGATCTTGATCGGAGGGAGGCTCGGTGGCGTCGAGCATGAGCACGGCGACATCGGAACGATCAATAGCGCGCAGCGAACGGACAACCGAGAATGCCTCGACACCATAATCCACCTTCGACTTACGCCGAATGCCCGCGGTGTCGATGAGTGTTACTTCTTTCCCATCCCAGCTGATGATGGTATCAATGGCATCACGGGTGGTGCCGGGCATCGCCGTGACGATGGTGCGGCGGGTATTGCTGAGCGCGTTTACCAGAGATGATTTGCCGACGTTAGGTTTGCCGACGATGGCGACGGCGAATTCGTTTTTCTCGACTTCTTCGGCGTCGCCGTCTCCGTCGGCAACGGCGTCTTCGGTTTCATTGCCGTTGCGTTTTGCGTACTCAGGCAGCGCATTGACGATCTCGTCGAGAAGGTCGCCGACGCCGCCTGAGCCTCTCATCGCCGACAACGCATGCGGCTCGCCGAGCCCGAGCTTGTAAAACTCGGGGACGTTGGCCTCGTCTTTGGGATCATCGATTTTGTTGACGGCGAGGATGATACGCTTCTTCGTCTTCCTGAGCATGTGCGCCACATCTTCGTCAGCGCCGTGCAGTCCCTGTTTGCCATCGACAACAAAAACGACGACGTCCGCTTCTTGCACTGCCAGCTTTACTTGCTCGGCAACTTCCTTCGACATTTCCTCGGTGGCATCAGGCATGAGCCCGCCGGTGTCGACAAGCAAAAATTTGTGCCCCGACCATTCTGCTTCGCGGTATAGCCTATCGCGCGTCACGCCGGGGTGGTCGTGCACTATAGCCTCACGGGCGCCCATGATACGGTTAAAGAAAGTTGATTTACCGACGTTGGGACGTCCGACGATAGCGACAATTGCTTTCGCCATGATTCACCTCGGCATAATCATACAATGCCTGCGGCGATTTACCGCCTGGGTGTAACGGTTGAATGCCGAAGAAATCGCGACGATCCATGGCGAAAACAGGGCGAGGCACGCCTCGCGCCTACTCTTTGGGCTTTTGCTGGTCGGCGGCGTTTTTGTGGCCGCCGAATTTCTTGCCTAGTTTCGGCGCATTCGCTTCGACCCAACGCAACAGTGCGTCTTTGGCCGTGTTCAAATAGATAGCCATTTCCGTATCGCCGCCGGTGTCAGGGTGAACGCCCGGCTTGGACATTTCTTTCTTCCAGGATTCAAGCACCATCTGCTTGGTAATACCGTCTTCCGGCGTCAATCCGAGCAAACGGCACGCCTTGCGAATTTCAGGCGGATATCCGCGGGCGACAGCGGGCATCGGCTCGGAAGAGCTGTGTTTGCTGCCCACGAATTTCTTCATCGGCTGGCTATCCGCAACTTTCGGCGCCGGAGGCGGCTGCTCTTGCGGCTCTTCAGCGCGCACGAATCGATTGCGGAAAAGACTGTGCAGCTCGTCGGCATTGTAACGAGAACGGATGCGCGCGTCGCCTTCTTCGTCATCTTCGTCGTCGCCGTGATGTTCGGGGTGCGCGGCAAGATCCCCGGGCTCAGCGGCGTGCGTTGTGTTGTCGGCGCTCGCGCCGTTCGGCTCTGCATGCGGGCTTGCGGCGTCCGGTGCAGGTGGTGGAACGTCTGTAGCGTCTGGTGCGTTTGCGTACGCCGCTACAACTTCCAACGCCGGCTTGGGCGTCTCTCCGGTTTCTCTTGCAGCCAGCTCTGCAAGCGGGCTTCCGCCCGCCGTTACAAGTGGAGTTGGCTCCGCAAGCGGGCTTCCGCCCGCCGCTATAAGTGGAGTTGGCTCTGCAGCAACGGGGTTTGAGCCCGCCGCTACAACTGGAGTCGTTTCCGCCACGGCAGCAGGCATCTGCGTTGGCGGCAATGCCGGCTTAGCCATTTCCGCCAGCAATTCTGCCGGCAATGGCTCCATCAAATCTTCTGCGGTGAGCGCCCGCACCTCTTGAGTCTCATCGAGGTGATAGCTCAAATCCATCTGCTGTTGATTAGCAGCTTGCATCACGAGATCTTCCGCGCTCATGGTACGCATCGTGCCGGGCGGGGGCGTGATGATCACTTCCGTTTGAGTCGCGACTTCCTCGTCTTCCTCGAAATCCTCGGCAGCCAGCGCGCTCAAGAGCTTGGCAGTAAATGGATCGTTCAACACTTCGGGATCTTCGATATGCAACGGAACGTCCGCCACAAATGTGTTCAACATCTCGTCCGCGCCATTGTTTTTCGGAGGCTCGCTGCCTTCCTGCAAGAACGCGGGGCGCTCGGCGGTATCTTCGACAGAGGCAACGTAAGAGCCGGCGGACATTGCCGGTTGGGCTTCTGCCGGAGGCGGCGGAATGGTCGCCTGGCGATCGCCGGGCTCGGCTCCCGCCATCGGAGCCGACTGCTGTTGTGGCTGCGGATAAGTTCGCCCCGGCCTGCCGCCGCTAAGTGCAGGCGTAGCCGTCGTGGCGGATGCAGCAGCGGTCGCCGCAGGCACCCTTTCGGCCGCGGCTTGCGGCGCGGGTTGCTCGACGACGGGTGTGTTCGCGGTTTGCGGCGCAGCTTGCTTGGCACCATCTGTGGTGGCAGCTTCAGCCGCTTCCTTCAGCGACTCTACTAAACTTTTCTGCGGAAGAATCGGATTTGCATCAGCGGCTTGTTGTCCGGCAATGTAGCCCTGCTGCCAGGCGATGTTGATCGTCTTGGCTATGTTCGCCGCCTCTTCCTTTGTTTTTCCCATCTCGTCTTGAAGCTTTTTGTTTTCCGCCTGCGCGTCCTGGAAATAGCGACGCAGCACGCCGGCTTCCCATTGCAGCTGCGAAAGCTCGTGCAGCAGCGTTTCATTGCGAGCACGCAATTCCTCGATCGTTTCCGCTGCGTCCCCAGACGTGTTGCCGTTTTTCCCTGAGCGAGCATCGGTGAGCAGCCGCATAAGCTCAGTGCTGCGAACCAACGATGAGCGCGAAACATTAGCTTCTTCAGCGACGGAGTACGGGTTAATGTCGCAACCACGCGCCTTCAGCGCATTGATGGCATGGATTACCGCATCTCTTTCGGCTCTGTTGTCGCCTGTAGACTCTTTCACTATGAACGGCTCCGAAGACGACGGGTGCTGGACGAGACCAACCCCCGCCATTCCAGGTTATGCCCATGAAAAATGGTTAACATTTAAGCTAGAAAGACCATACAGATCAAATTTCATCTTAATTTACCAGATCTACAAGAAGGGGCGGCGGCAGCGCGGAAAGGCTGTCCAGAAGAGGCTTTTCAAGTGGATAGAATCGTCGCCGGAGGTACGCCGTCGATGAGCGAAATGGCGAAAGCAAGGCTGGCAGTCACCGGGCGAGTGCAGGGTGTGTTTTATCGGCAATCGACGCGCGATATGGCTCAATCTTTGGGACTGTCGGGCTGGGTGCGCAATCAGGACGACGGCAGCGTGGCGATGGAGGTGATAGGTCCAAAGTCCGCAGTAGAACGAATGATCGGCTGGGCCCAGAAGGGCCCTCCGCACGCGCGCGTGGACAACGTCGCAATCGAATGGGTCGAGCCGGCACCCGACGAACACAGGGCCGGATTTCACGTCGTAGGTTGACGGAGCCGTTGGTACGGGCGGGCTTTAGCCCGCTATCCGCGCGGCTCATCCCGCCGCATATCGTCAGCCGGTTTGTTGCAACTTTTCGGCGGTAATCGCCTTGGGATGCGCCTGAATCGCTTCCTCGATTCTCCGCTTCCAGTCGGCGACTTGCTTGTTCACGTCCCAGACGGTGGAAGTTTGCAGTCCCGGCGATAGGTGCACCTCATGCTGCTGCCCATCCAGCCAAAAGCGCACAATCAGATAGTTCATCGGAAACGGCTTCTGCCACCACGGATGGCGTCCGATGGTCAGCGAAGCGATATCATCAATTGCAATCGTGAAATTGACCTTCCGACTCCAGTATGAAAGCGTGTCTGCCGTGAGCATGAGGCGCCCTCGCGTCTCGAACAGCCAGACAAACTTATAGCGACTAGTCTGCCTATATGCCGGTGTGTTCACCCAGCAATCGGTGCTTTGAACCTTTGGCATCGCTTTCCCTTGCGCCGCATCAGCGAGCGCAGCCAGCAAGCGGTGGCTGTAGAATTCGGCTTCGCCGTAATGGCGCTGCTTGCGGTGCATGTCGATGACGCGATGCAAGTCGGCAACCACGTCGGAAGATCCGCCTTGTGCCAGTTCGTCCTGAAGTTTTTCGATCTCGTTGTTGTCCCGGATGCATGATCTATTAATGGCACGCGCGACGATGAGCGCGCTCACACCCATGCAGAGTGACAGAGTGAAACACAAGAGGAAAAACATCACGCCAAGATGCGCCGAGACCAACATTAGAGGCGTCGAGACGAATCCGAAGATTCCGCCCATCAGAAGTATGAGCGCGAAAAAGAGCAGCGGAGCCTTGTCCTCCGCGAGGCGCTCTTGCAGACTCAAACGCTTGCGAACAAGAACGTGCGTCATGGGAACATGCAAGTGATCGTCGATGTGTTTGTCGGACATATTGCTGCAGTTGTCGGTACTCGTAAGCACTTTGTACCCGAATTTTGGATCGCCCCGACAGCGGGCTGTCGCCCGCCGTTACATCGAAAAGCACTCAATCTCGCCGCTGGTGGGGACAGCGATGAAGCAGTCCAACCAGATCGTTTCAAATCTGCAATTTTTCGATCGGTCGTAAGGTGCCTGGGCGAAGCGCCTAGTTCTTGTCTCCAATCTGTCGTGAGCCGGGACCTTCGAAGAGCTTGTACGCTTCCTTGATCACAGTGGCGTCGTTGCCGCGCTCGGTCGGGACACTTTGCGCGGCGGGCCGCTGGGCTCCCGCTGCAACGGTTTCGGGTTGCTGAGGAGGTAAGTCTGACTGGTTATGCGGCTCGGATTGGTGGCTATTGCCTGCCGGCTCGGATTGGTGGCTATTGCCTGCCGGCTCACATTCCTCGTCGTCCGCATCGGCTTGTTGCGCTGGGCGCGCGGGCGCCGGTGCAGCTGAGGGCACTGGTTGTTGTTCGCGCTGGGCCGGTTTTGGCTGGCGTTGCGCGGCAGGAACGTCCATGGTGATTGCGCGAATGCGCACATTGATTTGTTTGCCCACTACCGCAGACGTCGCTGCCTTTAGATGGTCAATCTTTATCTCAAGCGTTTTGACAAACGTCTCCTTGGTGCCAAGCGTCAGTTCGCGTTCGGTCAGCGAAAGCGGAACAGCGTGTACGCTGGCCAGGCTGAACGTAGGGATGTGGCGGCGCTGAAGCTCATCCAGCGCGCGCGACCATACGCGATCGACTTCGTCTGCGCTCGCCTCGTGGTCGCCCTGCGCCTGAGCCTGTGGTGTCGCGGGCGGTGCCGGCTGCGGAGCCGGTTCCGACGTTGTAGCGGCGGGCGGAAGCCCGCTCTGCGGAGCCCGTTCCGACACTGTACCGGCGGGCGGAAGCCCGCTTTGCGGTGCCGGTTCCGACGTTGTAGCGACGGGCGGAAGCCCGCTTTGCCGAGCCGGTTCCGACGCTGTAGCGGCGGGCGGAAGCCCGCTTTGCCGAGCCGGTTCCGACGCTGTAGCGACGGGCGGAAGCCCGCTTTGCGGTGCCGGTTCCGACGCTGTAGCGGCGGGCG
>Ga0134128_10001935_pt1 | contig 26033 bp, 21 predicted proteins | sample KB31754_FD_96462 | JGI IMG/M metagenome (GOLD analysis project Ga0134128, IMG submission 96462) | Terrestrial soil microbial communities with excess Nitrogen fertilizer from Kellogg Biological Station, Michigan, USA - KB3-175-4 | ecosystem: Environmental > Terrestrial > Soil > Unclassified ...
GAGCTGCCGCTACGGCGTAGCGCTCGGTGTACGTCAGTGCCAGAGGATCTTCCGGCTGATGGGCCTGCCACCACGCAGGCCCGGTCCCCAGGTTGCATGACTCAGGGCGCTGGTCTGCGCCGCACAAATATACCTACAGGTTCCGGGAGCAATATGATGTCGAAGAACACGATTTTGCGTCGAGCCATTCGCCTTGCGCTCGCCAATGCAGCAGCGGCCTCCATGGCGCTGCCGGCCATCGCGGCCGCAGCGGACCAGGCAGCACCAGCCCCTGCCGCTGATCCGCCTGCGCCGCAAGCCGCCACGACGCCTCTTGTTGCCTCCGCGGCGGCTCCACTTGCGTCCCTCCAGGAAGTCGTAGTCACAGGCTCGCGCATCGTGCAGCCGGGACTGAGCTCCATCAGCCCGGTCACCGCGATCAGCGCCAAGCAAATCGCCAGCCAGGGCGTCACCTCGGTCGAGGATGTCCTCAACAACCTCCCGCAGGTCATGGCCGACCAGGGCTCCATGGCCTCGAACGCAGCCAGTGGCACGGCCGAAGTCGACCTGCGAGGCCTGGGGCCCCAGAGGACCCTCGTCCTCATCGACGGCAAGCGCCTGATGCCCGGTCAACCGACCAACGTCGTCGTTGACGCCAGCACCGCCGACCTGAATAACATCCCGATCGCGCTGGTCGAGCGCGTCGATGTGCTGACCGGGGGCGCAGCCGCCGTATACGGCGCCGACGCCGTGGCGGGCGTGGTCAACTTCGTCATGAACGACCATTTCCAGGGATTCGAGATCGACGCCAACGCCTCGGCCTACCAGCACGACCAGCACAACTATTGGGGACAGTTCTCGCCCGCGTTCGGCTTCGGCTCAGCGCACAGCTCCACGATGGATGGCACCACGAAGGACATCACGATGATCCTGGGCGGCAACTTTGCAGACGGCAAGGGCAATGCTGTGGCATACGTCGGATATCGACGCCAAGGGGCAGTATTGGAGGCGGATCGCGATTTCAGCCGCTGCACCCTGGGCACGGTCAGAAGCACCGGGGCGGGCACCTGTGCCGGCTCCGCCACCGATGCAACGGGCACTTTCTATTCCGCAGGATTTCAACCCGGAACATCGACACCGAGCGCCTTCTCGCCGGTGCTGACCGTAGATACGGCGACAGGCCATTTCGTTCCCAGCACCAGCGCCGATCTCTTCAACTTCGGTGCGTTGAACTATTACATGCGGCCCGACGAGCGCTGGAACGCCGGCGCCTTCGCCCACTACAACATCGACGACAATCACCAGGTCTATGCCACGCTCATGTTCATGGACGATGACTCGGTGGCACAGATCGCACCCAGCGGTGTCTTCGTCGGCACCGGCATAGGCTCGAACCCAACGACCGGACAACCGGACGGCCAATGGGCCATCAACTGCAACAACCCCTATCTGTCCAATCAGGAAGCCACCACCGTCGGATGTACGGCCCCGGGGCCTGCCTCCGCGCAAACGGTCCAGATCCAGTTCGGCCGCCGCAATGTCGAAGGCGGCGATCGCCGCACCGATACGCGACATACCTCCTACAGATTCGTACTCGGCAGCAAGGGTCAAATCAACAATGACCTGTCGTACGACGTCTACGCCCAGGAGGGCGTGACGATCCGCAGCGACATCAACACCGCAGACCTGATCAGGCAGAAAGTGGCCAACGCTCTGCAGGCCGTAAGAGACCCGTCAACGGGCAAGATCGTGTGCGCAGCGAATCTGGGCGGCAACGGTGCGCCTGGCTGCGTGCCTTATAACATCTGGGGCACGGGCCCGGTGGATCCTGCAGCGATCGCGTATATGGTGGTCCCAACGCTGGATCAGGGCCACACGGAGGAGCGCGTCTATCACGCCGATCTGACCGCCGATATGACCGACCTCGGCTGGAAGGTGCCGGCCGCCAATGAAGGGCTTGGGCTGAATTTCGGCACGGAATATCGGGAAGAGTTCATCACGAGGAACCCAGATTCGATCCTTCTCGCCGGGGACGGCACCGGCTCGGGCGGTCCAACACCGCCCGTCGATGCCGGGTACGGCGTCAAGGAAGCTTTTGTCGAGGCGCGTCTGCCGCTCGTCCAGGACAAGCCCTTCGTGAAGGAAATCTCCATCGATGCCGCCTACCGCTATTCGAAATATACCGTCGGCTTCACTACCAATACCTACAAGCTCGGACTCGATTGGTCTCCGACCTCTAGCCTGCGCTTCCGTGGAGGATATAACCGCGCAGTGCGCGCACCGAACGTCGCTGAGCTATACGATGCCACGACGGTCGCCCTCGACGGGTCGACCGACCCTTGCGCGAGCTCCTCCGGATCTCCCGCAGCCGCATCGCTCGGCCAGTGCCAGCGCGCTGGCCTCCTCAGCCCGCTTGCCGGGGTCAGCCCAGGACAATACGGAGCCCTGGGGACGCCCGGAAACCCCGCCGGCCAGTACAACGGGCTCGTGGGCGGCAATCCGAAGCTGAAACCCGAGATCGCCGACACCTATACGTTCGGCATCGTGCTCACGCCGGCGGTCCTTCCCTCCTTCAGCGCCACGCTGGACGTCTTCAGCATCAAGATCACGGACCTGATCAGCAGCTACGGCGCGGATCTCATCGTGAAACAGTGCGTGTTCGATGACGACCCGCAGTTCTGCTCCATGGTCCACCGCGACGGAGCGGGCTCGCTCTGGTTCTCGAATTCCGGCTACGTCGAGGATCCGCTGTTGAACCTCGGCTTCGAGAAAGAATCCGGCGTGGATATCTCGACCAACTACACCCACACCGTCGGTGGGTTCGGATCGCTGAATTTCAACCTGATCGGCACCTACACCGCCTCGAAGATCATCGAGCCGTTCCCGGGCTCCGGGGTATACAACTGCGCCGGCTGGTTCGGCAGCACCTGCGGCAACCCGCTGCCCAAGTGGCGACATACTCTGACGATCGGCTGGGCGACGCCGTGGCATGGCATTGGGCTCCAGGCGAAGTGGCGCCACATCGGTCGGACGGAGAACGACTTTGCAAACCCCGCACCTCTGCTCGCCGGCAAGATCAACCCGGCGCTGCAGTGGCTGGGAAGCCGGGAGTATCTCGACCTGGTCGCCAGCGATCAGATATACAAGAACGTCTTCCTGCAGCTGGGCGTCAACAACGTACTGGACAAGGATCCGCCGATCCTGCCGACCAGCGCGCTGCCGGCGCCCTTCTTCAACGGCAATACCTATCCACAGGTGTATGACACGCTCGGGCGGTTCGTGTTCGCGAACCTGAAGATCGACTTCTAGTCACCGTCCGCCTTCCAGGCGACTTGCCGCAGCGGGCCACTCGGCCCGCTGTCTTTTCCCCGGACCGTCCGATCCTTAGACGAGGTAACCAGATGAAGACTCCGATATGCGCCACCCTCTTGCTCAGCGCCGGCGCGGCCCTCGCTCAGGGTGCCACGCCCCCGTACCCGAGCATGGCCCCGATTGCGCAATATCAGATGAGTCGGGATCAGGAAATTGCGCTCGCTCGCAGCGCCGCCCCGCCCGCCATTGCGAGCCACGCGGAGGTCTTGGTCCTTGGGAAGCGCAGCTACGAGACCGCGGTCAACGGCACCAACGGGTTCGTGTGCCTGGTGCAGCGCTCCTGGGACCAGAGCTTCGATCACCCGGAATTCTGGAATCCAAAGATCAGAGGCCCCGAGTGTGACAACGCGCGTGCCGCACGCTCCGTGCTGCCAAGCTATCTCGAGCGAACCCGGTGGGTGCTGGCCGGCAAGTCCGTGGCCGAGATGCGCGCCCTCACCGAGAAGGCCTGGGCGGCCGGAAGAATACCCATGCCCGAGCCCGGCGCCATGGCCTACATGCTGTCGGAGGGCGGTTACCTGAGCGACTCCAACGCCGGACCGTGGCACCCGCACGTGATGTTCATGATGCCTCCCACACCGGACACCGAGTGGGGAGCCAATGTAGCCGGAGCGCCGATATCAGCGGACCTCACCGGTCACGATGCCATGTCGTACTTCTTCGTGGTCGTACCGAAGTGGTCGAACGGAAAGTGGGCGTGGCCGCACGCTGGCGGCGGAGGGCATTGAAAGCAGAACTCTCGGCACGGGCGCCGGCCAGCGCCAGGCATCAAGGCCTGGCCGGCCGGCCGGCCTTCTTCGCCTTGCGCGCTCCTTTTCGCGAGGCGCAGACCGCCTCGAACGCCGCCTGCATCTGCTCGGAAACTGAACGGCCGCCTTTTTTCTGTGCATGTGGCCGCGCTCCAAGGTGCTGCTCGCGCAATTCGTCCATGAACGCCGCCCACATCTGCGGACCGCCGCTGGCGAGCACCTCGGCGCGGATCGCCAGATCCTCCCTCACCGGCAGAAACCTGACACCCCACGCTCCCATGTGCGCCAGGACCGGGACCAGGGAAATACCCTGCTCGGTCAGGCTGTAGATGGCCTTCTGCTTGTGCGCGGGGTCGTCGGCTTTGGTGATGATCCCCTGATCGACGAGCATCTTCAGCCGCTCGGCCAGGATGTTTGAGGATATCCCCTCATCGGATTGCGACAGCAGCTCCCGGTAGTGACGCCGGTTGCCGAACATCATGTCGCGGATGATGAGCAGGCTCCAGCGGTCGCCGAGCACTTCCAGCGTCAGATTGATGGGGCAGCCGGATTTCAAGCCATCGCGCACGGTCTGCCTCGATATCGGCACTGGTCTTAGAGTATGCCGGCGTCCGAGCCGGAATTGCAACCACTTGCACAAAGCAAGTGACGTGGGCTTCTGCCCGGCCGGATGCCCCGGCGCATAATTCGATTGCCGGCGAATCATCCTGGCAGCAGCAGTGGTTACAGTTGCGCACCGGAACGCGGAGGAACAGAGATGAGAATGCGTTTGAGGTCGCTCGCACCATTGATGATCGTCGCCGCAACGGCTGCGCCCATGGGCTCACAGGCGCTGGCAGCGGACTATTCGCATTACGTCTCTCCCTGGAAGACCCCCTGGGCCTACCAAGGTCCGCGCGGGGCGGCGCATTGGAGCTCACTGGATCCGGCATACGAGATCTGCAATACCGGCAAGGCGCAATCGCCGATCGACATCCGCAACGCCCGTAAGGCGCATCTGCCGCCGCTGCGATTCGAATACAGGAGCGAGCCTGCCCGATATGTGATCAACAACAGATGGACGCTCCGGGTGAATTACCACGACGCTCCGGGCACCGGCAGCTTCCTCGTGATCGGAGATAAGCGCTACCAGGTCATCCAGTTCCACTTTCATCATCCGGCCGAAGAGACCATCGACGGCAAGCGCTACCCGATGATCCTCCACATCATGAACAAGAGCAGCGACGGACAGGTCGTCGGGGTCACCGTCTTCCTGAAAGAGGGCCGGGCCAACCCGCTGTTTGGGAGCATTCTCGAGTATGGACCCGCTACCGAAGGACAGGTGGCGGTCCCCGGACTCGATGTCGACCCGAGCGTAATGTTGCCTCGCGACAAGGCTTACTACCAGTACATGGGGTCGGTGTCGGCGCCGCCGTGCACCGAGGGTGTCCGCTGGATCGTCCTCAAGACACCGGTTGAGGTTTCCCAGGCTCAGATTCAGGCTTTCGCCAAGCTCTTTCCGAATGATGCGCGGCCGCCTCAGCCGCTCAACGGGCGCGTCGTCGAGGAGAGTGAGTGAATCGTCAAGGCCTCTGACCCGAGGACTTACCGAGGCGGCTCGGATCCGCGATATCGTGAATGCGGCCGGCCTCGATGTCGGCAAGGAGATCCTTCAGCCAGGCGCGATCGAGTCGGCGCTGCTTGTCGAGGTGACGCAACAGGTAGTCGCCGCCGGTTGAGATCACGGCGCTCATTTCCTTTCGGATCGGACCCAGCTTGGCGATGAGATCATCGAGACGCGAGATCCTGCGGCGGACCAGATCTTCCAGAACGCCCAGGTCGCACAGATGCAGGAACAGCAGGGGACCGTACAGCGTCTGTGAGGCCGGCCCGTCCTCCTCGAACTGGGCGTAGAGCTGGCGGAGGAATTGCGCCTTTCCCGCCGGCGTGACTTTGTAGACGGTACGAATACCGCCGCGCGCCACGCGCTCCCGGCTCACCGCCGCGATCAGCTTCTCCTTCTCGAGCTGGCGAATCGCGTAATAGAGCGTCCCCACATCGACGTCGGTGTAACACTCGACCATCGCGTTCTCGAGGCGGCGCTTGATCTCGTACGGGTGGAAATCCCCCCGGTGCAGCACCCCGAGTATCAGCAGGCTTGCCTTCATAGTTTAATTAAACTATCATATTTAAACTAAAAGAATCCGGAGTACCCTCATGTGGCGGACGGTCGCCGGCGTAGCCGCCGGGTTCGTGGCTTGGATCGTGGTGGTGACGATCCTCAACTGGGGCCTGCGTCTCTGGCTTCCGGGGTATGCGCAGGTCGAGCACGCGATGGTGTTCACGCTCGCGATGAAGGCTGCACGCCTTGCGATCGCAGCGCTCACCTCATTGACGGCTGGCGCAGTCGTCCGTGCCATCGCGCCCTCGAGCCGGTGGGCACCTTGGATCCTCGGCCTGCTGATGCTCGCGCTGTTCGTCCCCGACCACATCCAGCTCTGGACCAGGTTTCCGGTCTGGTACCACCTGACCTTCCTCGTCACGCTGGCGCCGCTCGTGGTGCTCGGTGCGACGCTCGTGCGGCGCGGCAACCCCGGCGCCGCCGGCGATGCGCGTGCGGCCTGACGGCGCCCGCACGCCCTACTTCAGATTGTCAGTGCTGCGGATGAAGGCCGCGACGTTGTCGTGCAGTTGCTTCAGCGCCGGAGGATTCAAATACACCATGTGTCCGGACTGGTAGTAGCGATACTCGATATTATCCTGCAGCTTCTGCGGGATCGGCAGATGGTGCATCTCGAACCAGCCTTCGTAGAAAGGCGTCGATACGTCGAAATAGCCGCCGTTGATCATGACCTTCATGTCAGGGTTCCGCTTCATGGCGGCAGCCAGATCGGGCAGCACATTGGGCAAGGAGATGATCGGCCGGTCCGTGCCGGGCGGCGCATGCCGGTAGTCCCAGCTGGCGTAGATCGGGATACCGGGCTTGTATAGGACGTCCTGTCCGTAGTGCAGCCTGCCGTGCGCGTAAGCGTTGAAGGCCGAGACGAAAGCCGAGCCGATATCGGCCGTCAACGGATCGTACTCACTGACCTTGCTCAGCGGATCGAGCGTCGGGCCGGTGAAGCGGGTGTCCGGCGTACCGGTGGTCAGATCCTCGTTCGCGAGCAACTCCTTCTGGAAAGCGCCGTACTCGATGCGCAGATTCGACTTCAGCAGATAAGCGACCGGCAGGCCGGTGTAGGTGTGCAGCTTCTGCGCGATCGCCTGGCGCTGCGCGGGCGCCAGACCGTTGCCATGCATCAGCGCCAGCGCGTAGTCCGTCGTGGCGAAATGCTCGACTTCGCTCAGGAATCCCAGCAGGTCCTGCGGCTGACTCGGTAGCCTATGGTGATACCAGGCGGTCGCCGCGTAAGTGGGGAGAGCCACGACGTAAGGCAGATCGACCGACGGGTTTACCTGCGGATCGTCCGGCATCAGATCCCAGTCGAGGATGCATGAGAGCAATATGACACCGTTGAGGTCGATGCTCTCCTTCTGCAGGGCGAGCGGCAGGCCGGCTCCGCGCATGGTCCCGTAGCTCTCGCCGAAGATGTATTTGGGCGAATTCCAACGATCATACCTGGAGAGGAACTCCCGGATGAACACCGCGAATGCGTGCAGGTCCTGGTCGACGCCGTAGAAGGACTTCTCCGCATCTTTGCCGCGGATCCGGCTGAAGCCGGTACCGGGCGCATCGACGAAGACGAGATCGCTCACATCGAGCAGACTCTCCTCGTTGCTCACGGTCCGGTATGGCGCGGCCGGGATGTGGTCGTGACCTACGACCTGCACGCGGATGGGGCCGAAGGCGCCCATGTGCAGCCAGATCGAGGAGGAACCGGGTCCACCGTTGAAGAGGAAGGTAATCGGCCTGTCGGCCGCCGGAACGCCACTCTTGAAGTAGGCGGCATAGAACATCGAGGCTTCGGCGCTCTTGCTCTTGTCATCCTCCTGCGCGGCGCTGTCATCCCACCCCTCGGGGTGGACCACGAGTGTGCCCGCCACGGCGCGATAGTCGATGTGCGATCCGCCGACGGTGACGGAGCCCGTGGAGGTGACTTCGGTAGGCTTGAACTGCTGCGCCCGCCCGGTATCGGCAGCGCGCGCGGCGCAGAAGCAGAAGCTGAGTGCGACGGCGAGCAGAATGTGCTTGTTCATGATCACCAGCGGCCTGTTTCGCCCGATAATACCTTAACGAGAGTGCGTATTGGTGCAGCATGCAGCAGCCTCAAATCCAACCGTTGGATGGAATCAGGGTCCTCGATCTGTCACGGGTTCTTGCCGGCCCGATGGCGAGCCAGAATCTGGCCGATCTCGGAGCCGCCGTCGTCAAGATCGAAAAGCCCGGAGAGGGTGATGAGACGCGCAGGTGGGGACCGCCATTTGCGCAAGACACGAGCGGCACTGATGGCGATGCGACGTATTTTCTCTGTTGCAACCGCGGCAAACGCTCGGTGACGGTGGACTTCACGCAAGCGGAAGGCGCTGAAATCATTCGCCGACTGGCCGCGCGCGCCGACGTGCTGCTCGAAAATTACAAAGTCGGCAGTCTCGAGCGATACGGGCTCGACTCCGCCTCGCTGAGATCGCTCAATCCGCGACTCATCTACTGCTCGATCACCGGCTTCGGCCAGAGCGGTCCTTACGCCGACCGGCCCGGCTACGATGCGCTCATTCAGGCAATGGGAGGGCTGATGAGTATAACGGGCGAGCCGGATGCAAATCCGGGCGGCGGTCCGCAGAAGACTGGCGTGGCCGTGGTCGACCTCATGGCCGGCTCCTGTGCCACAAGCGCGATACTGGCTGCCCTGCTTGCGCGCGTGAGAACCGGCAACGGAACGCACATCGATATCTCCCTGCTCGACGTACAGGTCGCGGCGCTCGCGAATCAGGCGACTGCCTGGCTCGTCGGGCATTCGCTCCCACGGCGTTGGGGCAACAGCCATCCATCGATCGTTCCCTATCAGCCGTTCGCGTGCTCCGATGGGAAGGTGATGATTGCGGTGGGAAACGACAGTCAGTTCACCGCCCTCTGTCGGGCGGCCGACTGTCTGGAGCTCGCCACCGATCCGCGCTTTCGGGTCAACGCCGGCAGAGTTACCCATCGGGAGGCCCTGCTCGCAGCGCTGAGTCCACGGCTCGCGGGCAAGACCGCCGCCGAATGGGTCCTGCTCGGCCAAAAGCACGGCTTCCCGTGTGGGCCAATCAACACGATCGATCGCGTGTTCGATGACCCGCAGGTCGATGCCCGCGGGCTGGTCAGCAAGCTCGAGAGCCGCCGCTATGGCTCGATGAGCACCGTCGCGAACCCGATGCGATTCGACGGCCGGCCGGCCGTGTCGCAGTTGCCGCCGCCGGAGCTTGGCAGCTCGACGGTCGAGGTGCTTCGCGAGCACGGTTACACGCGCGAAGCCATAGACGATTTGCAGTCGCACGGCGTCATCTAGCAGACACGTATCAATGCCGGCGCGGCGGGTTATGATCGCGCTCCGAACTCTGGCGGAAAGCGCTCATGAAAATCCTCGCCGAACTCGCCCGGGACCTGCGCGCAGGCGCGACCAGCAGCCGCGCGCTCGTGGAAGAATGCCTCGACAGAATCGTCGATACCGCCGGCGAGGGACAGCGCACCTTCGTCAAGGTGCATGCCGATACCGCGCGGGTAGCGGCCGACTATTACGATCGGCTGCGTGCACACGGAATACAGCCTTCGCCCTACGCCGGCATCCCGGTGTCGATCAAGGATCTGTTCGATCTCGCCGGGGACGTCACGACGGCCGGCTCGACGGTCCTGCGCGACCAGCCGCCCGCCGAAGCGGACGCGCCTGCCATAGCCCGGCTGCGCGCCGCGGGCTTCATTCCGATCGGCCGCACGAACATGACGGAGTTCGCCTATTCGGGACTCGGAGTCAATCCACATTACGGCACGCCGCTCAATCCTTTCGAGCGCGACCGGCGCCGAATCCCGGGAGGCTCCTCCTCCGGTGCCGCCATCTCCATCACCGAGCAGATGTGCCACGGGGCTGTAGGGACCGACACCGGGGGCTCGTGCAGGATCCCGGCCGCGTTTTGCGGCATCACCGGATTCAAGCCCACGCAGCGAAGGGTGCCCCTCGCCGGCGTCTTCCCGCTATCTCAATCCCTCGATTCAGTCGGGCCCCTCGCGGCGAGCGTCGGGTGCTGCGCCATCCTCGATGCATTCCTCGCGGCAGAGTCTTCGCCTGCTCTCGATACGAGAGAAGTGCGCGGGGCGCGCCTCGCCGTGCCACAGCGTTACGTCATGGACAACCTCGACCCGCACGTGGCGCGCAGCTTCGGGCGCGCACTCTCGCAACTGAGCAAAGCCCGCGCCGAGCTCATCGAGCTACCGCTGGCCGAGCTCGATGCGATCTCCCGGCTCAACGCCAAGGGCGGCTTCGCCGCCGCCGAGGCGTACGCGCTGCACCGGCAGCGCCTGGACACCCAACGGGCGCAGATCGATCCACGTGTATCCATGCGCATCCTGCGGGGCCGGGAGCAGAGCGCCGCGGACTACATCGATCTCTTTAGCGCGCGCGCCGATCTCAAGCGGGCCACCGAGCGGCAACTTGCGCCGTTCGATGCGGTCGTCCTCCCCACCTGCGCCACAGTGGCTCCCATGCTCGAGGAGCTGGAATCGGACGAGGAATACATCCGCCTCAATCTGCTGGCCGTGCGCAACTCGACGGTGGTCAATCTTCTCGATCGCTGCGCGGTATCGATCCCCTGCCAGGAAGCAGGCTCGGCGCCCGTCGGTCTCACCCTCATGGGTCCGCACGGCGGCGATCGTGCTTTGCTCGCCCTGGCAGCCGCGGTCGAGCCGCTGATCTCCCCGAGGCGGACCTGAGCATCCGGCCGCGGACCCGGACCCCTTGCAACCGTTTCGCCAGATCGGGGTTCTAAGGGACAAGCTACGCCTGGGATCCGCATATCATGAATACACGCACCGTCAGAGCCCTGATGATCCTGTCCGTAATGCTCGGCACGTCGGCGGCGCTCGCCGCGGGACGGACTTATGACAAGCGACTCGATGCTCCGCCGGGTGGCCATCTGACGTTCGACACGGATGTCGGCTCAGTGTCAGTCGTCGGACGTGACGCTCCCCAGGTCGTCATTCACGCTGATCTGGAGGGCTCGGAAGACTTCCTGTCTCGGTTCCACATGAGCGCGGAGCAGACCCCCACCGGGGTTACGTTCTCGGCGCGTGTGGACCATAAGGGCTGGCACGACTGGTTCAATTTCGGACACACCCGGGTGCGATTCACCGTCGAGGTACCTCGCAATTATCCGGTTGAGCTCAAGACCGCGGGCGGCGGTATCGATCTGAGGGACTTGAACGCCTCGGTACACGGAGTGACTTCAGGCGGGGGCATCGTCGTCCAAAATATCGCCGGCGCAGTGGACGTGCACACCTCTGGCGGCAGCATCAAGGCAAAGACCCTCAAGGCGGGCGCGCGATTGGATTCCTCGGGCGGAAGTATCGAAGTAACGGACTCGAGCGGTGATCTCGACATCCACACGTCCGGCGGCAGTATCGAGATGGACAACGACGACGGTAAAGTGGACGCCGATACTTCGGGAGGCGGTATTCGAGCGCAGTTGCGGTCGAACCGCGGCATCAGCCTGCGCAGCTCCGGCGGCTCCATCACCCTGCTGCTCCCGCAGGGCACGCATGCGTCGATTGATGCGGCAACGAGTGGTGGCCGCGTAACGTCCGATTTCCCCCTGAGCTCGACGGAAACCACGAGCCGCAGTCACCTGGAAGGCGCCATCGGAGGGGGTGGTCCCGCGATTTACCTGCGCACCTCCGGCGGCAGCATTCGCGTCTCGCCGCCCGGCTGAGACGGCGACCCTACCGGTTGCCGCCGAACATATCGCGTAACACCGCGCCGGCGATACCGCCGGCAGTGGCGCTTTCGACGCGCTGCCCCGCACCGCCGAGATAAGGCGCAAGCGCATGCGCGAGATTGGGCACAGTCAGGGTCTGCAGCCAGACCCTGCCGGGCCCGGTCAGCCGCGCCACGAAGAGCCCATCGCCCCCGAAGATCGCATTGGCAAATCCGCGCATCAGAGTGATGTCGAAATTCACACTGTCCTGGAACATGCCGATGTGGCCCGGATGCACCTGCAGGGTTTCGCCGGCGGCGAGATCGTAGGTCACCACCTCCCCGCCGAGCTCCACCCACGCGGTGCAGGGACCGGTCAGGCGCTGCAGGAGAAAGCCGTCACCGCCGAAGATGCCCGCGCCGAGGGAGCGCTGAAAACCGGTCGCGAGCTGCAGTCCCTCGGTGCCGCAGAGAAAGCCGTGGCGATGAATCAGATACGAGTGCCCGGGCGGCACATCGACCTGCAGGATGGCGCCGGGCACTTTCGCGGCGAAGGCCACGACCCCTCGACCCGCGGGCGCCGAATACTCGGTCATGAAAAGACCGCCGCCCGACAACGCCCGCCCGATCGCGCCAAAGAGGCCGCGTGCTCCGGCCGTGTAGGCGGTCGTGCGCATCTGCACCCCCTCGGTCATCCACGAGAACTCCCCCGGCTCGGCGACGATACGATCGTTGGGCTCGAGGCCGATCTCGAGGACAGGCATTGTGGTGCCTTTGATCTGCGATTTCATTGTTTGCGACTCCGAACTGTCTGGAACGCTCAGCGGGCAGAGCCCTGGCCGCATCGAGTGTAGTTCCGCTCAACGTCGGCCACAACGCTCCCGATACTCGGGCCCCTGACAGGTTCATCACGCAACCTCTTGTAACTACGGTCGCTACGCGCGACGATCCGCCTGCCCCGATAGCGCGCCACCGGATCATGAGCACACTCGATATATCCCCCGAAGAGTTTCGATCCCTGGCTGCCCGAGTCACGGACCTGGCGGCCCGCTTCCTGACGGCGCTGCCGACTCTGCCGTCCTATCCCAGTGTCACGGGACAGCAAAGCCGCGAGCGCTTCGGCGGACCCCTGCCGGAAAATGGGATGAAAGCGGCAGCACTGGAGATGCTCGAGGATGTCGTGGGCATGTGCCGCCCCCCCTCACCGCGCTTCTACGGCTACGTTCTCGGATCCGGGGAGCCCGTGGCTGCTCTCGCGGACCTGCTCGCCAGCGTTCTCAACCAGAACGTGACGGCCTGGCGCTCATCGCCGGCGGCCGTGGCCATCGAGAGGCAGGTGGTCGAATGGCTCGCAACGGCGGTCGGTTGCAGCGGCTTCGAGGGGAGCCTCTGCGGCGGCGCCTCGGCCGCCAACCTGATGGGGCTCGGCATGGCCCGCGAGGCGAAGCAGCCGGCAGCCGAGAATGGCGCCCGAGCCGCAATCGTGTACGCATCGAGCGAAGTGCACATGTCGATCCCGAAGGCGATGTCGCTCCTCGGCCTGGGTCGAAACAACCTCCGTCTCGTGCCGGTCGATGGCGCCTGGCGGATGGATGTCGGAGCCCTGCGGGCGGCCATCGAGAAGGATGTTGCCGCCGGAGGCAAGCCCATTGCAGTGGTCGCCACGGCCGGGACGGTCAACACGGGCGCCATCGATCCACTCGAGTCGATCGCGGCCGTGTGTCGGCAACATGGCCTCTGGCTGCACGTCGACGGCGCCTACGGGGTACTCGCGGCGATGGCGAGCCCAGACCGGTTTCGCGGCCTCGCGCTCGCCGACTCTCTGTCCCTCGACTCGCACAAATGGCTCTATCAGCCGGTGGACTGCGGGGCCCTCCTCTACAAAAGCCCTGCGGCTGCGCGCGCTGCGTTCTCGCATACCGGAGAGTATGCCCGCACGTTCGGCTCGGACCCCCTCGAGTCGTTCGCGTTCTTCGACGAATCGATGGAGCTGTCGCGCCGCTTCCGCGCCCTGAAGCTCTGGCTGTCCCTGCGCTATCACGGCGCCGAAGCGTTTCGGGCGGCCATCCGCGCCGACTTGCGACACGCCAGCGAGCTCACGCGCACCGTCCGCGGTACAGCAGAACTCGAGTTGCTGGCGCCCACGGATTTGAGCGCCGTCTGCTTCCGCTACCGCGCCGGGGTCGCCAGTGACCTGGACCGGCTCAACGCCGTGATCCTGAAGCGGCTCATCGAGCGCGGCCGCATCTACCTCTCGAACGCTTCCATTACCGGACGCTTTGCCTTGCGTGCCTGTTTCGTCAACCATCGCACGACCGACGAGGACGTGGCTGCGATCGTTCCGGAAGTGCTCGCCGCCGGCCGGGACGCCCTCCAAGCTTGAGCCTGCGCTGTGCCTTGGAACTCTCGACTCCATCTTCTCGCGGCTTGCCTAACATCGGAAGAACCATAACAGCGCCGCAGGGAACATAACCACACATGGGCTTGCGTTGATCCGATTCAACAGCACAGCCCACCGCCATACTCGAGGCTCAGGCCCGGGTCGAGGCGGAATGAGGAGGAAATCCAGAAGGCGCGTTGACTCCCAATCTGTGGAGGGTGAAATGAGACATCCGTCATTTCGACTGTCACGGTTCCCTCGAATTCTGTCTGGCCGCCAGTGCCTGGCCACCGCGATCTGCGCAGGGATGGGGCTCCTGGCGGGCAACGCCTGGGCTCAGCTCGCGCCCAATCAGACCGAGGGCTTCGGCAACGGCAGGTTGATCACGTTCACCTACCTGCAGAACTTCGATTGCGTCGATCAGCCGCTGCTCGATCTGGATTTCGACGGGATGATGGCTCAGTCGGATCCCAAAGAGATGCAGACACCCATCTGCCAGGTGGTCACCGAGCCGACGCAGGATCCTACCGGAGGCGACCTCAAGCATACCGCTCACCTCTACGTCCTGGTGCCCATGTTCGGCAACGACAAGGATCCCAAGCATGCGATGGACTGTCCCGATGGAGGCCGTCCCGGTGAGTTGTGCGGAGTGGACCTGGGGAAGGCGCTGATCGGCCTCTTCGGCCACATCCCGGAGGCCTGGGAGAAGAAGCCGGGCGTTGCGACCCAGTGTCCCGACCCGAACCACCCGGAACCCGGAACGTGCACCATGCACGCTTCCTCGGTGGACCTGTCGGTGCTGCTTGCCGGGATGCCCGGCATTCCTAACCCGCCGAAAGGCCCGCTCTTCGTGCCGACACCCAACCACGATCACGTCGTGGACAACAGCCGGGTGAACGCCAAGCCCATCTGGTGGGAGGTCCGCCCGGTCCTGATCATGGATTCGAGGGATTGGCCGACGCCCGACGGCAGCGCCGGGATCACCTCGTCCAGGCAGATGGATGCGGCGGAGGCGGCCGGGACCGCGATCGAAGTCGGCTCGAACTTCTTCCTGTTCTTCAGCTCACGGATGGGGGCCATGCCCGGGATGTAGCTCGACTCACAGCAGAGCCTTCACGGCTTTGGAGATACCGGCCGGATCGAGCCCATGGTAGCCCATCTGCTGCCACAGGCCCCCGGAACCCTCCCTGTGGGTGCCGATGTGATCGTAACGGCCCTTGAAGCCGGCCTGGAGCAGGTAGCTGCCGAAGCGACTGCCCAGGCCGGTCTTTACGTTCCAGCCCTCGGTAACCAACACGAAGGGCACGCCCGACAGCCTGCGCATCATCTGTGCGTCTACGAGATTGACCGTCGGCTTGTTGATCAGACCGACCTTGACCCCCTGCTCCTGCAGGCCAATGACCGCATCGAGGGCGCGATAGACCGTCTCGCCGGTAGACACGACATAGCCGCCGCCGGCTGGGGCTTCGCGCACGATGTCATCCCGGCCCGGCTCGAAGGGCTTCCCCTGGTACATCGGCTTGCCATCCGTCCCGAGGATGTCCGGAACGGCTGCTCGCGTGGAGAACACGAAGCGCAGCCCCGGGTCCTTGAAGATACGCCTGACGCAAGCCCCGAACTGATGTTGGTCGGCCGGGAAATAGAGCCGGGTCGTATCCGCGCCGTGCGCCGGCATGAGGCCGCCGTCGGCATACATGCTGTTGATGCCGAAGTGACAGGTGTTGTCGGCCATGTCATCGACGCCGCTGTGGCTGAAATGGGCGAGCACGTTGGCGAAGTTGAGCCGCGCCATGGTGATCTCGCTGATGCACATCTCCAGGAAGGCGCTGAACGTTGCATACACGCCCTGCTTGCCTGCGACGGCGCCGAACCCTGCCGCAGCCGAGTAGTTGCCGCGCTCCATGATGCCGCCGCGAATGAAGACCTCGGGGTGCTTCTTGCGGACATGGTGCAGGCCCTGTGAGCCTTCGAGGTCGTTGTCGAACACCCGAACGCTGGCCACGCGCTCGGCTTGCGGCATTGCATCCAGCAACTCATTGATGAGCTTGCCGAAATCATCGCGATTCTTGCCCGCGCCGCTCGAGCCTTTGAACGTGAGAGGGCTCTTGGAAGGCTTCGCCGCCTTCAGCATGGCGATCGCCTGCTCGTAGCCGCCACGCCCTTCCAGGTATTGGATGGCGACCTCGGCCTCCAGGACCTCGTGCGACTTCGGACTGCCTTCCGCTCCGGCGATACCCGGCGCCATGGGGCGCTTGATCACCAGTGCGTGTGGGCGCTGGTCGGAGAACACGCGGCAAAGATCGATATAGAGCGCATCCAGATCCTCGCCCATGGTGGTATCCGTCTGCAGCCCGTAGCCCGAGAGGGTACGGGTCAGGTCATAGCCGGTCATGTATTCCTGCGGATGCCCGGCAATCGTCACGTTGTTGTCGTCGACCAGCACCTTGATGTTGAGCTGTTTGCCGACGGCCAGGCGCGCCGCTTCGGCGTTGTCGCCTTCCATCTGGCTGCCATCGGAGCCGAGGAGAATCACGGCCTTGCCGGGGTTGGCCATGGCGATGCCATTACAGAAAGCCCACATATGGCCGAGGCGGCCAGAGGCAAACTCCACGCCCGGCGTGAGCGCCTTTTCCGGGTGACCCGGCAGCCCGCTGTCGTACTCGCGATAGTGCAGCAGCTTCTCGGCCGGCATGGCCCCGTTTAGGACGCTCAGCAGATACTGGGTCGCTACGCGATGGCCGGCTTCATCGTAGAAGATCGGCACGATCGGCGCGCCGTTGGCTATGAAAGCGCGAATGATCGTGACCTCAGGAACCGTGTCGTAGGCCCCGCCCGTATGACCTGAAAGACCCTTCGCACCGGCGAGCGCCGTGAAGAATACGATCGCGTCCCGACAGAGCTGGATATTGTGCTTGAGCGTCGCCTTCTGTGCGTCGGTCAGCGTAGTGACGGCCGGATCCAGTTTGAGCGGCTCGAGCTTGCCGAGATCGATGGGAAAGGTTTCATTGGCCATGGAGAGGTACTTCCGTAGTGGGCGCGGTGGGAAAAAATGGCCTGCGACGAATCGCAGGACTCGTACCAGCACGCGAGAATCGGAGGGGTCCGCTGAGGGCAGGGACATCCTATCAGAGCTCGACCGGGGCGGCAGCTCAGGCCGCGCGGCCAAGCGCACGACCCGCTTGCCACGAGTGTCACCAGGATGCTCGTGCCATCCCCCTAGGGCAGCTCGCGCACCCAGATGTTCCTGAAGCTGATCGGCTCGCTCCGGTCACCGTGCGCCTGCAGCTTGATGGGCGCCTCGTCATACGCCTTGTAGACTGGCCTGCCGATATAGAGTGTCTGGCCCTTGAGCTCGAAGTGGTCATCGACCACGACCCCGTTCCAGAGCACGGTTGCATACGCGGGGCTTCTCAAACTTCCATCCGGATTGAATCGCGGCGCCGTCCAGACTACGTCATACGACTGCCACTGACCCGGTTTGCGTGCCGCGTTCGCCAGAGGAATGCTCTGCTTGTACAGGCTTCCGGCCATGCCGTTCACGTACGTGCGATTCCTGTAGGAGTCCAACACCTGCAGCTCGTAGCCGTTATCGCCAGGCCCGGTCGAGGCCAGAAACACCCCGCTGTTGCCCCGTGCCTGATCACTGCCGGTGACGTCCGCCGGAATCCGCCACTCGATGTGCAGCTGATAGTTCCTGAACCTGCGGCGGGTCTCGATGTTGCCGACGCCGGGCGCCTTGTTGACCACCAGGACTCCATCCCTGACGAACCACCGCGCCGGCGTATGATCCTGAGCCGAGACCCACTCACTCAAACTCTTACCGTCGAAGAGAATGATTGCATCCGACGGCGGAGCGCCCATCGTGGCGCCCGGCGTCACCACCGGCGGTGCCGGAGTCCATACTTCCGTGGCTTTCGGATTGGGCGTGGCCGCCTCCTGCGCCGCAACCAGCGCGCTGGCCGCAAACAGCGATGCGATCGCGAAGGCCTTTGCAGTCGGTAAGCTCATAATATTCATAAGCATACACCACGGACCGCTCTTCAGAAGCTACCCTGAGGCAACCTCCTCATGGCCGGAGACTGATGTGAACGAGCCACCCCTCTCCCGCCAGCATTCCGGCAGACACGCCGACGAACGCCCCCATGATCACGTCACTGACGAAATGCCAGTCTCCCGCGACCAGCAGTGCCGCTGCGAGCAGCAGCAGGCCCGTTAGCACCCGCGTGCTGGGCGGGTAGAGCCTCATGAAGGCCCCCGCAAACGCTCCCGCCAACACCATGTGACCCGACGGGAAGCTGCTGGCTGCCGTGCCCATCGCGAGATGGAAGTCATGTCTTGCGCCGTGCACGACCGCGAGCGGGCTCGAAACTCCGAAGAAAGGTTTGAACACCTGATCGTTCACTCCATAGGCGCATATCGAGGCAATACAGGCCACGCCCAAGGCTTCCCCGAGCCGCGACAGATGCCCACGCGTCAGGCGGGCCAGTACCAGCGCCAGAACCACGGCCGCCTCCAGAGTCAGGATCACCGTAGCGCCGAAAGCGGCATTCACTGCGCCGAAATGACGGCCGGCTCCCCAGACATGAAGCGCCACCGGCACATCCACCTTCTTGAAGCAGAGGGCAGCCGCGACAGCGCAAGCCGCAAACACCAGAAGCCAGATCTTCAGCACTACGGTAAAGCGTTTCATCACGATGCCAAACTCCTAACGGTCGATGGATGCACGGGCGCGCCTGCGCTTCGCGGCTCGCGGCGTAGCCGGCAACCCCGAAGCTCTGACGAAATCGATGAACGCTCGCAGAGGCGCAGGCACGAGACGCCGTCCGGAGTAGTAGAGAAACGGCCCCGAGAAGCGTTGCCACCACGGCTCGAGGACGGGCTCGAGCGCACCGCTCTCGAAGTGCGGGCGCAGCCAGTCGTCGAAGAGGGAGATGATCCCGGCTCCGGCTATCGCCGCTGCGACGGCAAGGTCGGTCGCCGTCCCGAGACTGACGAGCAGCGGCCCCGTGGGCTCGATGCGCACGACCTCGCCGTCACGCTCGAACTCCCAGGGCTGCATCGCTCGGCCGCTGAATCGGCCACACAGGCACGCGTGCTTTAAAAGGTCGCGCGGATGCTGAGGCCGCCCACGTCGATCGAGGTACGCCGGCGCCGCAGCGAGCGCGAAATGCTGAGTGCGCGGACCAATGGGTACCGCGATCATATCCTGCTGCAACCGCTCGTCATAACGGATGCCGGCGTCGAAGCCGGCAGCGAGCACGTCGACAAAGCTGTCTTCGGCGACCACCTCCAGGCGAATGTCCGGATAAGCGGCCAGAAACCGCGGCACGATCCCGGGTAACACGAGCCGGGCGGCGCTGACCGGGACGTTGAGCCTGAGTGTGCCGGCCGGCTTGTCGCGAAACCCGCTCACCACATCGAGCGCCGATTCGACTTCGCTCAATGCGGAGCCGAGCCGCTCGAGCAGCCGCTTGCCGGCTTCGGTGGGGGCAACACTGCGCGTCGTGCGATAGAAGAGGCGCACGCCGAGTGTGGCTTCCAGCCTGCGTATGGCCTCACTGAGGCCGGACGCGCTCTTGCCGCTCGCGCGTGCGGCATCGCGAAAGCCTCGAGCGCGAGCCACGGCCAGAAAGGCCTTGAGATCACCCAGTTCCGTCACTGTCCGTATTTTCGCACAGCCCGTACAGATTGTGCCTGATTATCGCGCAGGCTCACAGAGGATAGATTGTCGCCCAGATCCAAAGGAGATCATCCATGTCCAGCATCGACAGCTCACGCACATTCAGGCTCGCGGATCGCCCCGTGCAGCGGCTCGGTTACGGCGCCATGCAGCTCGCGGGGCCCGGCGTGTTCGGGCCGCCCAAAGACGAGGCCGAGGCCTTGGCCGTCCTGCGGGAAGCGGCGGCGAACGGCGTGAACCACCTCGACACCAGCGACTACTACGGCCCCCACATCACCAATCAACTCATTCGCAAAGCGCTGCATCCCTATGGGGAGGACCTGGTCATCGTCACCAAGATCGGTGCCCGGCGCGGCACCGACGGCTCATGGCTACCCGCCTCCTCCCCCGAGGAGCTCGCCCAGGCGGTGTACGACAATCTGCGCAATCTGGGCCTCGAAACCCTCGAGGTGGTCAATTTCCGCAGCATGGGCCGCGCGCACGGGCCGGCGGAAGGCTCCATCGAGGCGCCACTCGGCGCGGTGGCTGAGCTGCAGCGCAAAGGCCTGGTGCGGCACATCGGATTGAGCAACGTCACGCGCGCCCAGATCGAGGAGGGACGGCGGATCTGCGAAATCGTTTGCGTTCAGAATCACTACAACCTGGCGCATCGCGTCGACGATGTGCTGATCGATGAGCTTGCGCGCGACGGCACCGCCTACGTGCCCTTCTTTCCCCTCGGCGGCTTCACCCCGCTGCAGTCATCCATCCTTTCCGAGGTGGCCCAAGGCCTCGGTGCGACGCCGATGCAGGTTGCACTCGCCTGGCTCCTTCGCCGGTCACCTAACATCCTGCTGATCCCGGGCACCTCTTCGCGCGCTCACTTGCGGGAGAACCTTGCGGCCGCGGAGCTGGATCTGCCGCCCGATGCCCTCGCAGCGCTGGATGGGATCAAAATGGATAGCCGATCCCCGTGAACACCGCGGTCCCTTCATTGCCATAGCCGATGTCGACGTACCCGACGACGAACGGCCGCGCCACGCCCCGGAATCCGACGCCGAAGACCTTGTGCAGCTCCGAAGTCGGCCAGGCGCCGAGCCGCGAGAACACGCGGCCGACATCGAGGAACGGCGCCACCTCGAGATCCAGACGGCTGGAGGCGATGCGCACCGAGCCCACTTTGCGGCGCAGCTCGACGGTTGCGGAGAAGGCGTTGCGGTCATAGAAGCGCCCGGCACCGTAGCCGCGCAGCGGTTGCCCGCCGCCGATCACACTCTGCCCGCCGCCGAGCGTGCTCAACGCCCAGAACGGCGCATGGTCGGCCTGGGGCATATAGCGCAGAGCAGCATGAGCCGCGAGGATGGTGTTGTGTGCGACCGTCCAGAAGCCGCGACCATCGATGCCCGTCTCACTGAACAGGGAGTCATTCAGAAGGCCATTGCGGCTCGCCAGCCCGCCATAAACGACCCACTCGACACCGCGCGTCGGCACGACGATGTCGTCGCGGGAGTCGTAGATCAAGGCGAAGCGGTTCAGCACTTCCTTGGTCGAGTGCAGGCCGCGGACGTTGGGGAAGAGCACATCAGTCGATAGGATGCGAGGAAGCGTCCCGGGCAGCACGTCGACGTTCCGTAAGAGGAGGGTGTATTGCAGCTGCCAGGCCCGGGTCAGATTGAAGCCGAACTCGCCCTGGGCGAGCTCCTGCTCGTTGGTGAAATTCGTCTGGTGATCGGCGGGCGTGTGATTGCCGATTCCGTAGAACCTCGGCGTGCCGTCACGGTCATAGATCACGCTGAGATTGACCGACCAGCGTCGATCGCGCAGCCGTCCTTCCTGATACTGAGCGTTGACACCCCGCTCCACCCGTTGCTTGGCCTCCGCCGTGAGGGCCCATTGCTCATCCGCGCTCGGATAGTCGTAGATGCGTGCGTGCGCGCCCCAGCCGAAATACGTGTTGTGTATGATGTCAGGCGCAATCATCTGACGGATGTGCTCACTCTCATCCGTCTTCAGCCACGTCGGGATGATCCCGACTGTCGAGCCGCTGTCGGGATCGACTGCGATCTCCGGAACCGGGAGAAAGGGCGCCGTCGAGGGATTGAGCCAACTGAGGACTCCGCCGGCCGCGTTCCGTGTGGCAGGTTGCGGCACCGTTTGCGGAGCCTTCACCGCAGGCGGCGGCGTCGGCGGCTGCGCGGTCGGCGGCACCGCGGGCACCTGCGCGATGGCCTGATGGCCCGGTATCAGTGCGGCAAGCGCCAGCGCCAGAGGTGCGAGGGCCGCCGCGGTCCGGCCACGGAAGGCCCGCCAGGACGGGCTGCTCACCTCAACAGCTCGCCGCAACTCCCCAACAGCCGGTCCATGTCGGCCGCGGTGATCTCGCCCATGGTCGAGATGCGGAACAGCCTCTTCGACAGGTCACCCTGGCCAGCGTAGATCACGAAGCCCCTCACCTTCAGGAAATCGTGCAAGGTCGCGTAGGATAAACGCGCGGGCAATCGATAAGAGCGCAGGACCACCGAAGATTCCCCGGGCGCAAGCGCGGCAGCGATGCCGAGCTCATCGAGACCCGCGCGTACCTGCTCCGCAAGGGCGGCATACCGTCCGTGCCGCTTCAGCCATCCCCCCTGCTCCGCGTGCTCCCGCAGCGCCTCGACGAGCGCATAGTGCGCCTGCACTGCGGGCGTGAACGGCGTATCCCGCCGCTCCTGCGCGCCGGCGAGCCGTGCGAGATCCAGGTAGTGGCTTCGGCTCGCTGCCCGCTGCAATGCACGCCGGCGCACGATGACGAACGCAACGCCCGGCACACCGTGCAGACACTTGTTCGCGGTTGCTGCCACCGCAGCGAACGCCCCATCGGCGAAATCGAGGGACTCGGCACCGAAGCTGCTGACTGCGTCCACCAACATCTCTGCGCCATACTTGCGGCACAGCTCAGCGAGCGGCCGCAGATCATTGAGCCGGCCGGTCGTCGTCTCGTGATGCACCACCGCGAGATGAGTGAAGCGTGCGCCTTGGGAGGACGCGAGCCGCGCGGTGATCGCATCGAGATCGAGCCTCTGCATCCAGTCGCCCACGAGCCGCTCGTGCGCAATCCCGTACTGCGTGCAGATCCGCGCGATCCGCTCTCCGTACACACCGTTCTCGGCCACCAACACCCGTCCGGCCTGCGGCACGAGTGTGGTCACCATGCCTTCCACGGCCCCGGTGCCGGATGCCGTCACCAGCGCGGCCGTCCATTCGGCCGGATCGAGTGCATACACCGCCAGCAGGCGCCTGCGAGCCTCATCCTGCAGGTCGAAGAACTCGCTCTCGCGGTGACACAGGTCCGGCCCGAGGAGACTGCGGCGCACGCGCTCACTCAACGTGACGGGCCCGGGATTGAGCAGCAGCATCAGCGCGCTCCGATGTGCTCGAGCAGGCGCTGCTTGACCTCGACCGGGCCGATCGACGGCCGCGGCAATCCTGCGGAGGTCCCGGGCCGGATGAGGAGGCGCGCGAAGGTCGGGCCACCGGCCGGGGGCGCTTCGAGCCACGCGGCAATAGCTGCCGTGTCATCCGTCTCGAGCGAGGCTGCATACCCACAAGCCGCGGCGACCTCTGCAAACGAAACCGACGGCGAGACGGTTGCCTGGCCGCCGGTCGAATCGTGCACACCGTTGTCGAGCAGCAGATGACGCAGGTTCGGCGGGCCGTAGGCGCCGAGTGTCGCGAGCGCGCCGAGCCGCATCAGCGCCGCGCCGTCACCGTCGATCGCAACCACTTTCAGGTCCGGACGGGCGAGCGCGAGACCGAGCGCGAGCGGGGCCACGCAACCCATGGAGCCGACCATGTAGAGCTGGTTCGGCCGATCGGCGATCGCATAGAGCTCTCGCCCGCAAAATCCCGTGGCGGCCAGTACGACAGTCGAGGCTACCGGGGTATGGGCGATCACGGCTTCCAGGGCAGCCCGCCGCGAGGGCCGATCCTCCGGAGCATGCCGGCGGGATTCCATGACCGCGGGCGAGCGTGAGGTGCCGCGGCTGGCCAGCGCCTCGCCCGTCAGCGGGCAAGGGGACACGCTGCCCTTGCGCATGACCAACGCATAAGGCCGCCCCGTGGCGCTGAAATGCGCCACTGCGCGATCGAGCGCGCCGCCGAGCGCCGCGCCCTCCGTTGGAAACAGCTCCCAGGGAACCTCCATGGTACTCAACATGGCCGGCGTGATCGGCCCCATCAGCGCATGCTGCGGCTCATCGGCAACGCCCGGCTGCCCGCGCCATGTGACGATCAGCAGCTGTGGCAGACGGAACGTCCAGGTGAGGGACGTGAGCGGGCTCACCGCATTGCCGAGCCCGGAGTTCTGCATCATGGCGATGCCGCGCGTGGCACTGCCGCGACCGAGCGCGATTCCCGCCATTGCCGCAACGGCATCTCCCTCGTTCGCCATGGAGAGATAGTGGAGGGAGGAGTCCTGGATGACGTAGTTGATGAACGGCGTGAGGTATGAGCAAGGTACGCCGGCGTACCACTCGAAGCCGCGCGCGCGCGCCGCCTCGATGAAGTCGCGCGCCTCGATCATGATTCCGGCGGCTCCTCCGTGTCAGCCTCGTCGGGGCTGCCGAAGGGACGCTGAGCATGCGCGAAATCGCCCGCGCGGCGGAAGTCCTCGAGGTCGTTGACACCGCGCCAATGCCCGTGCACGTACTGCACTTCGATCGCCGCGTCCCTCGCGATGAGCGCGTTCAGCAGATGCGGCACGTCGAGCGAGTCGAAGTCAGGCCGCGCACGCAGCTCACGCAGGGTCTCCTTGACCTGTACGAGCCCGTTGCGGCTCACCTTCAGGATCCCGATCCAACGTCCGTGCCGCGCCCCGAAAGAAGGGATGGACGCCCCATCCTGCGCGTTGCCGGCGCCGTTGGCCGCATCCGCGGCACTCGCGACCCGCGTGAGCAGCACCGGCTTGCCGAAGAGGCCGCGATCGTCGCGGCGGGAACAGTAAGCGAAGTCCCGTACGGTGCGGTTGTATGCACCCGTCGGCGAGGAATCGACGACTACGCTCAGATCCGCCTCGCTCTCGACGAGGTCACGCACCACATGACTGCGGAACAGCAGATCTCCGTATGAGATCACCGTATCCGACTCGAGCGAGTCGACGGCGCACGCGAGCGATGCGAGCTCGCCGCTCTGCTCGTACCGCTCGTTGACGACCAGGCGTATGCCGGCCGTATCGATCGCATCAGCGCGGTAGCCCCCAACGACCGTAACGTCGTTGATACCTTCTTTCTTGAAGGCATCGACGAGCCACCGCAGCAACGGCTTGCCGGCGATCGGCAGCATGACCTTCGGACGATCGACCGTCACAGCCTCGAGGCCCTTGCCGCGGCTCGCCGCGAGCACGACGGCGGCGCGGGAAGCGCTCGAGGAAGAGAGATACAGGCGCTCCGCCGCCGTATATTCCGCTGCGTCCTGCAGCCGGAAGATCTCCTCCACCGGCGCGATGCGATCCTCGACGTTCACCAGCGTCTCGCTCTCGAAGATCTCGCGCGCCGTGCTCTGCATGGCCGCGGTGGCGGCGCGCACCACGTGATTTGCCCAGATGATGAGGCTGATACCGGCCTTGCGGAATACGTCCGTCGGCGTGCTGTAGTAGCGGGTCGGGACGATCACGAGGGGCGCACGTCCGGCCCACTCGCGCGCGAAGGTCAGGATCTCATCGGGCTTGGACAGCTTGCTGTGAATGAGGATCGCATCCGCGCCGGCGCGCCGGTATGCCTCGGCGCGGCGCAGAGCCTCCTCCATCCCCCACCCGGCGATCAGCGCCTCGACCCGCGCGACGATCGAGAAATCCGGATCGAGCTGCGTGGCCTTGCCGGCGGCGATCTTGCCGCAGAACTCGCCGATGTCGGCGAGCGGCTGGCGGTCGCCGTTGAGGAAGCTGTTGGTCTTCGGAAACTGCTTGTCCTCGATGCAGACACCGGCGATGCCGCGCTGCTCGAGCTTGCGCACCAGGCGGCGCACATTGTTGAAATTGCCGTAACCGGTGTCGCCATCGA
>Ga0134128_10001936_pt1 | contig 26033 bp, 26 predicted proteins | sample KB31754_FD_96462 | JGI IMG/M metagenome (GOLD analysis project Ga0134128, IMG submission 96462) | Terrestrial soil microbial communities with excess Nitrogen fertilizer from Kellogg Biological Station, Michigan, USA - KB3-175-4 | ecosystem: Environmental > Terrestrial > Soil > Unclassified ...
AGGGCGCGGGAGGCGTGCAGCAGGTAGGTCACCCGCCGCCAGTCAGGCCCGCGGTCCGGGGAGGGGGCCACGCCGCTCAGGCGTGGGGCCGGAGTCGCAAGGGCCGGCATGGGATCTCTCCGATGGGTGACGGTGCCCGATAGCCTAGGGCCCGCTTGCGGAAATGAGCTTGCGTTCGTTGCTCTATTGAGGCATACACTGGCAATATTCTTTCCTTAATTGGCGTTTTCGGAATACAGTCATGCCAAAACCGCTCGACCGGCTCGACTGCCGCATTCTCGATGAGCTGCAGTCCGATGCGCGCATCTCCAATCAGGAGCTGGCGCAACGGGTGGGACTCTCCGCCGCGCCCTGCTGGCGGCGCCTGCGGCGCCTGGAGGAAGACGGGTTCATTGCCGGTTACGCGACCCTCCTCTGCGCGCCCGCCATCGGGCTGCCCATCCAGGCCTATGCCCTGGTCTCGCTCGAGAACCACCATCCGCAGACGGTACGGCAGTTCGATCAGCTCGTGCGGGAGCGCCCGGAGGTGCTCGAATGCCATTCGATGAGCGGGCCGAACGATTACCTGCTGCGCATCGTCGCGGCCAGCATGGAGGCCTACGAGCAGTTCCTCTCGACCCGCGTGCTGCAGTTGCCGGGGGTGCGCTCCGTCAACACGAGCTTCGTGCTGCGGACGAAGAAGTTCACGACGCGATTGCCGCTATCAGCCTAGCTCGCGCAGGTCCTGCGGCGAGAGGCGCACGGCCGCGGCCGCGACGTTCTGCTCGAGATGATCCATGGCGCCGGTTCCCGGGATCGGCAACATCACCGTGGCGCGCGCCAGGAGCCAGGCGAGCGCCGCCTGGCCGGCGGTGATGCCGTGCCGGTCGGCCACGCGCGCGAGCGCGCGCACGGGGCCGGACGGTCGCGCATGCCGGCCGGAGCCAAGAGGTGCCCACGGAAGGAACGCGATCGCCTTGCTCTCGCAGTAGGCGAGCACGTCGTCCGAGCCGCGGTCCTCCAGGTTGTAGCGGTTTTGCACGGAGACGACCGGTGTCAGACGCTCGCAGCGCTCGAGCTCCCCGAGGTCGACGTTCGAGAGCCCGATGTGCCGGATCTTGCCTTCGCTCTTCAGCCGTACGAGCTCGCCGATCGAGTCCTCGAGCGGTACCTTCGGATCGGGCGCATGCAGCTGATAGAGATCGATGTGCTCGCGCCGCAGGCGGATCAGGCTCGACTCGCACGCCTTGCGCAGATGCTCGGGCCGGGCGTCCCGGTTCCAGGCCTCCGCGCGGGGGCGTACCAAGCCGCCCTTGGTGGCGATCACGAGACCGGCGGGGTATGGATGCAGGGCCCGCGCGATCAGGTTCTCGCTGACCTCGGGACCGTAGGAATCGGCGGTATCGATGAAGTTCACGCCGAGCTGCACCGCGCGCTGAAGGATCCGGACGGCGGTTGCAACGTCCGGGGGATCACCCCAGACACCCTGCCCGGTGAGGCGCATGGCGCCGAAGCCCAGCCGGTTGACCTCGAGATCGGCGCCGAGCGCGATCTGTCCGGCCGCCGCCGCATCGAGATTGGCATTCATGAGTCCGCCTCCGCGAGCAAATCGCATGCCCGCCAGGCAGCGGGCTACCGCACCGGCAGCGCCGCGGCGCGGGTCACGGTGCGCATGGCGAAGCTCGATTGTACGCTGACCACGCTCGGCAGACGTGTCAGATGTTGACTGTGGATGCGCTCGAAGTCCGCGAGATCCGCCACCACGATCCGCAGCAGGTAATCGTGCTCGCCCGTCATCAGGTAGCACTCCATCACTTCCGGAATCGTTCGCACGGCGGTCTCGAAGGCCGTCAGGCCCGACTGGCTCTGGCGATCCAGGGTGATGCTGACGAACACGTTGACGGGGTAGCCGGCCTTCTGCTGATTGACGAGCGTGGTGTAGCCCTCGATCAGACCCGACTCCTCCAGCGCCCGCACCCGGCGCAGGCAGGCCGACTCCGACAGGCTGACCTCGCTCGCCAGGCGGGCGTTGGTGATGCGGGCATCCTGCTGCAGCAGGCGCAGGATGGCGCGATCGTAGCGGTCGAGCTCCATGGTCGCATGATTCTGCCACAAAAATAACGGAATGTCGCAGATTCTGCCGTCGAAGCGAGGCCGGACAGCCACTTCGCAAGCTTCCACCGCCCCCCGCGCTCTAGTCTGTCGCCCCAGATTCCACTGGGGGCTCCCGTCATGCGTATCGGCGTTCCGCGCGAGATCAAGGTCCACGAGTATCGGGTCGGGCTGGTTCCGGCTGGGGTGCGTGAGCTCACGGCGGCCGGCCATCAGGTGCTCATCGAGACCGGTGCCGGCGAGGGGATCGGCCTCGCGGATGCCGAGTACCGCGCGGCGGGGGCGGAGATCGCGCCCAACGCCGCCGAGGTGTTCGCCAAGGCGCAGCTCGTCGTCAAGGTGAAGGAGCCGCAGCCGGCGGAGTGCCAGATGCTGCGATCCGGTCAGGTGCTCTTCACCTATTTACACCTTGCGGCCGACCCCGCACAGGCCCGCGCGCTGATGGCATCCGGCGCCACCGCCATCGCTTACGAAACCGTCACGCGCAAGGGCTCTCTGCCGCTCCTCACGCCGATGAGCGAGGTGGCCGGACGCATGTCGATCCAGGTCGGCGCCGCCTGCCTGCAGAAGGCCAACGGCGGCCGCGGCGTGCTGCTCGGCGGTGTTCCCGGTGTTCCCCCGGCCAAGGTGGTCATCCTCGGCGGCGGCGTTTCCGGGACTCACGCGGCGGAGATGGCGATCGGTCTGCGTGCCGACGTCACGGTCGTCGATCGGTCCGTCGAGCGGCTGCGCGAGCTGTCGAGCCTCTTCGGCGCTTCGCTGCGCACGGCCTACTCCACGATGGAGACCATCGAGCGCCTGGTGCGCGAGGCCGATCTGGTGATCGGCGCCGTGCTGATCGCGGGCGCCGCCGCCCCGAAGCTCGTCACCCGCGCGATGGTCGCCACCATGCAGCCGGGCTCCGTGTTGGTCGACATCTCGATCGACCAGGGCGGGTGTTTCGAGACGAGTCATCCCACGACGCACGCGCAGCCGACGTTCGTAGTGGACGGTGTGGTGCATTACTGCGTCGCCAACATGCCGGGCGCCGTCGCGCGCACCTCCACCTTCGCGCTGACCAACGCCACCCTCCCCTATGTCAGGATGTTGGCCGACCACGGCTGGCAGGCGGCGCTGAAGCAGGATCAGGGCTTCGCGGCGGGCCTCAACGTACACGCCGGACAGATCACGCACGAGGCGGTCGGACAGGCGCTGCATCTGCAGGCCAAGCCCCTGAGCTTCGCCGCCTAGACGGAAGCCGCCGGCAGGCCGGGCTTGCAGGCACACGGACGTGCCCCGCCGCCGCAGGTGGCGGAGCCGGGAGCAAAAACCACGCTTTTTGCTTGCGGCGCGCCGGGCCGGGCAGCAGCCCGGATCCAGCGCTTGAACGAGCGTATCGACATTCCGAAGAGATCTGAGAACTGCCGGGTGGCAAGCGGCCGGCGGGCGAGGCATTGTGTAGACTTGGGTGATGCCGTTACCCCCTTCCGTACCCGACGATGAGCTGATCGACTCTCTGCTCGGCGTTGCCGTGGCGGCGGGCCGGGCCGCCCTCGAGATCTACCGCGGCGGCTTCACCGTCATGGAGAAAGCCGACCAATCGCCCGTTACCGCGGCCGATCATGCCTCGGAGAAGATCATTCTCGAGCATCTGGCGCAGCTCGCACCCGCGGTGCCCGTGGTGGCGGAAGAAGCCGCCGCAGGCGGCTCCGTTCCGCAGGTGCGGGAGGAGTTCTTTCTCGTGGACCCGCTGGATGGCACCAAGGAGTTCATCCACAAGCGCGGCGAATTCACCGTCAATATTGCGTTGATCCGCCGGCGGTTGCCGGCGCTCGGGATCGTCTATTCCCCCGTGGGCGGGATGCTTTACGCCGGCAACGTGACGAGCGGGTACGGGTTCCGATGCTCTCATCCTGCAGACGCTGCGACGCCCGGGCCGCGTGAGCGGCTGCACGTGCGGCCCGTGCCCGCCGCCGGCATTACCGCGGTCGTATCCCGCTCGCATTCGACGCCGGAGACGGAAGCCTACCTGGAGCAATACCAGGTTGGCGAGCGGGTCTCCGTCGGCTCGTCTCTGAAGTTCTGTCTGCTGGCCGCCGGTGAGGCCGACCTCTACCCGCGCCTCGGCCCCACCATGGAGTGGGACACGGCCGCCGGGCACGCGGTGCTCGCGGCAGCGGGCGGCAAGGTACTCGCGCCGGGGGGCGCGCCGCTCGCTTATGGCAAGCCCGGATTCCGCAACTCCTTCTTCATCGCGAGCGGGACCCTGAATCCCGTGCCGCTGGCCGCATGAGGCGCGCATGACCCCGGATATCCAAACCCAACACACGCTGTCGCAGCACCTGAAGCGGCTCGAGGCGGAGTCCATCGGCATCATCCGCGAGGTCGCGGCGGAGTTTCGCAATCCGGTGATGCTCTACTCGATCGGCAAGGACTCCGGGGTGATGCTGCATCTGGCCCTGAAGGCCTTCTATCCCTCGAAGCCGCCGTTTCCGCTGCTGCACGTCGATACGAAGTGGAAATTCCGTGACATGATCCGCCATCGCGACGAGATCGCGGCGCGCCATGGCCTGAAGCTCCTCGTGCACACCAATCCCGAGGGTCTCGCCCGCGGCATCAACCCGATCACCTCCGGCTCCCAGCTGCACACCCAGGTGATGAAGACCGAGGCGCTGAAGCAGGCGCTCGACCAATGGCAGTTCGATGCGGCCTTCGGCGGCGCGCGGCGCGACGAGGAGAAAAGCCGCGCCAAGGAGCGGGTCTTCTCCTTCCGCTCCGCCGGCCACGTCTGGGATCCGCGCAACCAGCGGCCGGAGCTCTGGAATCTCTACAACACCCGGATCAACAAGGGCGAGACCATCCGCGTCTTCCCGCTCTCCAACTGGACGGAGCTCGACATCTGGCAATACACCCGCGCCGAGCGCATCCCGGTGGTGCCGCTCTACTTCGCCGCTCCGCGCCCGGTGATCGAGCGCGACGGGCTCCTCATCATGCGCGACGACGATCGCATGCCGCTCAGGCCGGGCGAGGTCGAGCAGACGCGCATGGTTCGGTTCCGCTCCCTCGGCTGCTATCCGCTCTCGGCGGCGATCGAGAGCCAGGCGACCACCCTCGATGACATCATCGAGGAGATGGTGATCGCCCGCACTTCGGAGCGCTCGGGCCGCCTCATCGACAGCGACGAGGCCGCCTCGATGGAGAAGAAGAAGCGCGAGGGGTACTTCTGATGGAGGCACGGCAATGACCGCTTTCGCGCACGATCAGGTGACGGTGAGCTCGGGCGGCCATGGACCCGAGAAGGGGCTGCTGCGCTTCCTCACCTGCGGCTCGGTGGATGACGGCAAGTCGACGCTCATCGGCCGCCTCCTCTATGACACGAAGCTCATCCTCGAGGACCAGCTCGCGGCCTTGAAGCGCGACAGCCGCAAGCACGGCACCACCGGCGAGGACATCGATTTCGCGCTGCTCGTCGACGGCCTGGAGGCCGAGCGCGAGCAGGGCATCACGATCGACGTGGCCTACCGGTTCTTCTCGACGCCGCGGCGGGCCTTCATCGTGGCGGACACGCCCGGCCACGAGCAGTACACGCGCAACATGGCCACGGGGGCTTCCAACTCCCAGGCTGCCGTGATCCTGATCGATGCGCGCAAGGGCGTGTTGACCCAGACTCGCCGGCACAGCTACATCTGCTCGCTCCTCGGCATCCGGCACGTGGTGCTGGCGGTCAACAAGATCGACCTGGTCGACTTCTCCGGCGAGCGCTTCCACCACATTGTGGGCGACTACCTCGGATTCGCGCAGGCGCTCTCGTTCAGCTCGATCACGCCGATTCCGGTTTCGGCCCGGTACGGCGACAATGTCACCACCCGCTCGCCGCGGATGTGCTGGTACGACGGGCCGACGCTCATCGGGCACCTCGAGGAGCTCGACGCGACCGAAGGTCTCGACGGCAAGCCCTTCCGTTTCCCCGTGCAGTGGGTCAACCGGCCCAACCTCGACTTCCGCGGGTTCTCGGGCACCGTGGCTTCCGGTTTGGTGCGGCCGGGCGATCGGGTGGTCGTCGCGGCCTCGGGACGGGAGACGAAGGTCGCGCGCATCGTCACCGCCGACGGGGATCTCCCGCAGGCGCGCGCCGGTGATGCGGTCACTGTCACTCTCGCCGATGAGGTGGATGTCGCCCGCGGCGATATGCTGGCCGAGCCCCAGGCCCGGCCGGAGGTCGTGGACCAGTTCTCCGCGCAGGTGCTGTGGATGATCGAGGAGCCGATGCTTCCCGGACGCTCGTACCTCATGCGGATCGGCACGAAGTACGTCCCGGCGCGGGTCACGAGCCTCAAGCACAAGACCGACGTCAACACCCTGGAGCACATCGCGGCCAAGACGCTCGGCCTCAACGAGATCGGCCTCTGTAATCTCTCGACGGCGACCCCGGTCGCGTTCGATCCCTATGCCGATAACCGGGAGACCGGCGCCTTCGTGCTGATCGACCGCTTCACCAACGCCACCGCCGGCGCCGGCATGATCGCCTTCGGGCTGCGCCGCGCCACCAACATCCACCGCCAGGCGCTGCTGGTCGATAAGTCGGCCCGCACGCGCTTGAACGGCCATCGTCCGGCCATTCTCTGGTTCACCGGGCTCTCCGGCTCCGGTAAGAGCACCATCGCCAACATCGTGGAGCGGGAGCTGCACGCCCACGGCGCGCACACCTATATGCTGGACGGCGACAACGTGCGGCACGGGTTGAACCGCGATCTGGGATTCACGGACGCCGACCGCGTGGAAAATATCCGTCGCGTCGGGGAAGTCGCCCGCCTCTTCGTCGACGCGGGCGCCATCGTGCTCTGCTCGTTCATCTCTCCCTTCCGCGCCGAGCGACGCATGGTGCGGGAGCTGGTCACGGACGGCGAGTTCGTCGAGATCCACGTCGACACGCCGCTCGAGATCTGCAAGCAGCGCGATCCGAAGGGCCTCTACGCGCGCGCGCTCGAGGGCAAGATCAAGAACTTCACCGGCATCGACTCGCCTTACGAGGCGCCGGAGCACGCCGAGATCGTCGTCGACACCAGCCAGGGCTCGGCGGAAGAGGCCGCGGCGCGGATCGTAGCGGCCCTGAAAGAGCGGCAGGTCATCTCCTGATGGGGTGGCACGAAGGCACAGGGACGTGCCCCGCCGCTCATGTCACCAACACGATCTTGCCGATGTGCGCCCCGGATTCCATCAGCGCGTGGGCGTGGGCCGCCTCGCGCAGCGGGAAGCGCGCGTGGATCACCGGGCGCAGCGATCGGGCCTGGATGAGAGGCCAGACTTCCTTGCGCAGACCGGCCGCGATCTCCCCCTTGGCCGCCACGGTCTGCGGACGCAGAGTGGAGCCGCCGATCCACAAGCGCCTCGCCATCAACCTGGCCAGATCGAGCTCCGCCTTGCTCCCGCCCTGAGTCGCGATGACGGCGATGCGCCCGTTCACGGCCGCGGCCGCCATGTTGCGCGCCAGGTATTCGCCACCGCCGACCATGTCGAGGACGACGTCGGCGCCCTGCCCGCCTGTCGCTTCCAGCGTGCGTGCGACGAAGTCCTCCTCCTTGTAGTTGATCGCTACGTCAGCGCCCAACGTCAGGCACGCTGCGCATTTCGCTGCGGTCCCAGCCGTGATGATGACGCGTGCTCCAAACGCTTTGCCGAGCAAGATCGCGGTGGTTCCGATACCGCTCGAGCCGCCTTGTACCAGCAACGTTTCGCCGGAGCGCAGCCGCGCGCGCATGAATACGTTGTAGTAGACGGTGAAGAAGGTCTCCGGCAGCGCCGCCGCCTCTTCCAATGACAGCGCGCCGGGAACCGGCAGACATTGCACCGCGGGGGCCGCTACGTACTGCGCGTAACCGCCGCCCGCCACGAGTGCGCAGACGCGCGAGCCGACCGCGGGCTCCGTCACACGAGGTCCGATGCGCACCACCTCGCCGGCGATCTCGAGCCCCGGAATGTCAGTCACACCCGGCGGCGGCGGGTACCCCCCGCGCCGTTGCAACACGTCCGGACGGTTGACGCCGGCCGCCGCCACCTTGATCAGCACTTCCCCGGGACCCGGCGCGGGTATCGGCCGCGAGGTTGGGCGCAGCGCCTCGGGCGGACCGGGGCTCGCGATCTCGATCGCAATCATCTCGGCGGGGATTTCGCTCATCATAGGTGACTACCGCGCTTCTGAATCGCGAGAGTGCCGGAACGGCCTGCCACCGTGCCGGACACGATCTCGCACCTGGGCAGCCGTGGAACCTCGAGCGTCTGCGCATGCGTCGCCAGGTCCGTCAGAGCGAACCCGCGGTCTCGCCAGGCCCGTAACAGCCGCTCGAACCCTTCCAGGTACGCGCCGCCCTCGAGCTCCGCATGCAGGGTGAACACCTGATCCTGCCTCCCATCTTTCGTGAGCTCCAGTAAATGCGTAACCGGATCGACGCCCCCGAGATCGTCCCTTCCGATGAGCTCGTCAAGCGTCGGCAGAGTCGTCGGCAACTGAGGCACCGCAACCTCGGCGCCTCCCACTACCGGCACAAAGGGCCCGCTGCCGCGCGTATCGGACGCGTACCGAAACCCCAACTCCCGCTCGAGCTCCGGCACGCTCGCATTGACCTGCCAGCCTGCCGCTCCATGCACTTCCGGCGTCCGATCAAACACGCGGATGAACTCTTCACGCGCCAGCACCAGGAGCCTTCGCGTCCAAGCCTCGCTCGCGCGGGCCACCCCGTCCTGCCACCTGATGTGGTCATAGGTGTGTACCCCCACCTCGAATCCACGGCGCGCCACTTCGCGCATGACGTCCGCGCACCGGCGCCCGATGTGCGGCCCCGGCAAGAGCACGCCGTAGAGCAACGTCTTGACACCGTAGTGTTGTGTCACCGACGTGCGCCGCACCTTGCCGAGAAACCCGCGGCGAAATACCCGCTTGATGGCCCTGCCCGTGTGATCGGGCCCGAGGCTGAAAAGAAACGTCGCCCGGGCCCCGGCCCGCTCGAGCGCCGCGGCCAGCCGCGGCACGCCTTCGCGGGTCCCTCGATAGGTATCCACGTCGATCTTGAGCGCGATGGTGCCCACGCCGGGCTATTCCAATGCCGCCGGATGCGCCTCGAGCTCACGCGCCGCCTGCTCGATGTCGACAGGCCCGTCGGCGGTCGCCGCGGCCAGTATTCTGAGCACGCCGCCATCGCTGCACGCGGCGTAGCAGGCTCCCTGAGAGCCGAACAGCCGCGCGCCCCCCTCCGGCGGCGCGATGATCCTCGGCTCCACACGGGTGCGATGAATCCACCAGCGGCGCCCGCCGATCTCGGTGAACGCGCCGGGGAAAGGCGGCGCCACGGCCCGCACGAGGTTGTGGATGCGCACCGCGGGCTGGGTCCAGTCGATGGCACCGTCCTCGGGCCGCCGCCGGCCGAAATACTGCCCCGGCTCGATCGGCTGCGGCCGCCGCGGCGCATTGCCTTCCACGAGGCCCGGCAGCGAGCGCGCCAGCACGATCTCCGCAGCCGTGGTCACCTTGCCGAAGACCTCGCGCGCATCGTCGTCTTCCAGGATCGGCACCGCGAGCTGATCGACGATATCGCCCGCGTCGGCGCGCTCCACCATGTAATGCAGTGTCGCGCCGCTCTGCAGCTCTCCATTGAGGATCGCCCAGTTGACCGGGGCCCGCCCGCGATACTTCGGCAGCAGCGACCCGTGCATGTTGAGGGCACCGCGGCGGGCGCTGCGCAGGAGGGGAGCGCCCAACATCGAGCGGTAATAGAAGGAAAAGATGAAGTCAGGCTCGAGTTGCGTCACCCGCTCCGCGAGCGCGGCGTCATCAGCCTCGTCCGGCATCGCGACCGGCAATCCGTACTCCCGTGCCGTGTCGCTGACACTCGCGAACCAACGGTTCTCCTTGGGGTCGTCCCTGACGGTGACTACCAGAGGGACCTTTACCTTGGCGGACAGCAGCACCTTGAGGCAGCGGACGCCCACGTCATGGTACGCGAAGACGACGGCCCGGGCCGCGCTCACTCTCCTACTCTCCCGCGCCTTGAGTGCGCTCGGCACGCAGCATTTCCGTGTGGTCGAGCTCGGGATGCAAGCCCATGCCCTTGACCGGCATCACCGGCAGCCGTCGCCGCTCCTCGCGCAGCGGCGCGTCTTCCTCCAACACCGCGGAAACCGTGTATCTCGGACGCTGCCGCACCTGTTCGTAAATGCGCCCCACGTATTCGCCGACGACGCCAAGACCGATGAGCAGCACGCCGATCAGGAAGAACGCGATGCCGAAGAGCGTGAACACACCCTGGACTTCGGATCCGACGACCAGGCGCCGCACCGCCAGTACGACGACGAAGAAGAACGACACCAGCGCCAGCGCCATTCCGGCCATGGTGAAGAACTGCAGCGGCACCACCGAGAAGCCGGTCATGAGATCGAAGTTGAGACGGATCAGCCGGTAAATGGAGTACTTCGACTGGCCCGCGGTGCGCTCGGCGTGCGCCACCTCGATCTCCACCGGATGACGGGCGAAGGTATAGCCCAATGCCGGCACGAACGTGCTCACCTCCACGCATCGATTGATCGCATCGACGATGCTGCGGTGATAGCCGCGCAGCATGCAGCCCTGATCGGTGATCTGGATCTGCGTGGTGCGCTCGCGGATGCGGTTCATCATGCGCGAGGCGACCTTGCGCCAGTAGACATCGTGCCGCCGGGCGCGCACGGTTCCGACGTAATCAGCGCCCTGATCCATGGCCGCGACCAGCTTGCCGATCTCCTCCGGCGGGTTCTGCAGATCCGCATCGAGCGTGATCACGTAATCACCGCGCGAATGGGTGAAGCCCGCGAGAATGGCCATGTGCTGGCCCGCATTGCGGGTGAGGAGGATCACCCGTGTCGAGTCCGGACGGCGCCCGAACTGCTCCCGCAGCAGGGCCGCGGAGCGATCGCGGCTGCCGTCGTCGATGAATATGACCTCGTACGGCCGCTCGAGGGCGTCCAATGCGGGATAAAGACGCGCAAAGAGGCTCTCGAGGCCCGCCTCCTCGTCGTAGACCGGAATGATGACCGAGACCGTCGCGGTCACTTCACCGCTCTCCTCAGGATGCCGGTTGCCGCCTCGACCACGCGATCCACGTCCGAGAGCTCCATCGCCGGGAAAAGCGGCAGCGTCACCGTCTCGCGGCCGATGCGCTCCGCGTTCGGGAACTGCCCCTCACGGTAGCCCAGCGCGCGATAGGCCGTAAAGAGGTGGATGGCGGAGGCGTAATGCACGCCGACGCCGATGCCCCTCTCCTCCATCTGCTCGATGAACTGCAGGCGCGAGATGCGCAACCGCTCGAGCGGCAGGAGCGGCGCGAACATGTGGCAGTTGTGCCCCTCATCACCGCGTGCCGGCAGGCGCAGCGGCGCATCGCTGCCCCAGAGACTGAAGTACCGGGCGGTGAGCTCGCGGCGCCGCGCGTTGGACCGCTCGAGAGCGGCCAGCTGGCCCAGGCCGACCCGCGCCGCGACGTCCGACAGGTTGGCTTTGCCCGCGGCGAAGAGCGTGTCGACCGCATCCGCGGCGTGCTTCCTCTGGCCGTGGAAGCGGTGCAGCTCGAGCTCCTGCATCTCCTCCGGCGAGTCGCCGACCACGCAGCCGCCCTCGATGCTGGTGACGTTCTTGTTGGGGTGAAAGCTGAAGCAGACGAGGTCGCCGAAGCTGCCGATGCGCCGGCCGCGCCAGGAGGAGCCGATGGCCTGGGCGGCATCCTCGATCACGCGCAGCCCGTGGTGTGCCGCGATGGCATACAGCCGGTCCATGTCGACCGGCAGGCCCGCGAAATGCACGGGCATGAGCGCGCGCGTGCGCGGCGTGATGGCGGCCTCCACCTGGTCGAAGTCGATATTGCGGGTATCGAGGCCGACGTCGACGAACACGGGACGCGCGCCCACCCGCACGATGACGTTGGCGGTGGCGACGAAGCTCATCGCGGGTGTGATGACCTCATCGCCGGCACCGATGCCGGCGGCGAGCAGCGCGTGCTCGAGGCTCGCGGTCGCGGAGGTCTGCGTGCGCACCGGGCGGCCGCCGCAGTACTCCGAGAGCGCCGCCTCGAACTTCTTCACGTTCGGTCCGGAGGCGAGCCACCCGGAGCGCAGCACTTCGACCACGCCCTGGATCGTCTGCTCATCGATCGTCGGCCGGGTGAACGGCAGGAACGGCTGGGTCATGACTTCGCCACCAACACCACTCCAAACACGATGACCAGGATGCCTGCCACGCGCAGCGTGTTGGGCGTCTCCCCGAGCAGCCACCAGGCGAGCCCGACGTTGATCACGTAGCCGAGCGAGAGCAGCGGGTATGCCTGGCTCACCGGCACCCGCGACAGCCCCACCAGCCACACGATGACACTGAGTCCGTAGCATCCGAGAGCGAACCACAGCCACGGCACCGTGGCGAGCTCCAGGCCGCGGCGCAGGACCGGCACATCCGCGCCAAAAAGCGGGCCGGTGACGTCCGTCGCCGCTTTCAGGCCGAGCTGCGCCACGGCGTTGAGCAACACGCCGCCACAGAGGAACGCGAAGGAGGACAACCTCATGACCGACTCACCGCGACCGTGAAGCTGTCCCGCGCGATGACGCGTCCGGGCAGCCCCTGCTGACGGTAATGATCCCATACGCGCGGATCGAAGAACGCAATGGCATCGCGGCTGGCATCCCACTGACGGACGAACTGCTCCGGCGTCGCCTGCTGGCGGCCCGGCTCGCTCGCTTCGCCGAAATCGAGCTCACCCGCGCCCACGAAGCCCACGAGGGTCAGCATTCGGCCGAGGTAAGGTGGAATCGTCTGGCGGTACTCCCCGACGCTGTAGAGGGCGGTCCCGGGATGCACATCCGGCGCGACGGCCTGCACGAGCGCAAAGGCCGACCGCGAGGGAGGGATCACCGTGTACTCACAGAGCAGCGCCTGCCACACGAAGATGAAGGCGAGCGCAACGGCCAGAGGCCGCCATGCCCCCACCGCAGGTTGGCGCCAGCCGGCGGCAAGACCCAGCAGCGCCGCAACGCAGGATGCGATCGCCCAGCCCACCGCGGGCGCGGGGATCATCCCATTGCGGTGTTGCGAGTAATAAAGGAGCCCCCCCGCCAGGAAGACGCCGAGCCCCCCGGCGACCGCGCCGCACCAGCGCGACAGACCACCCGGCCGGCGCGCCACCGCGACGCCCGTGAGGGCGGCGAGCGCCGGAAACATGGGCAGGATGTAGGTGGCGAGCTTCGAGTCCGAAGTAGAGAAGAATACGAGGGTCACTGCAGAAAATAACAATAGAAATTTCAGTGGCTTAAACTCATAAGTTGATGCACTCTCTCGCCATGCGCCGGCCACCGCCCGCGCGAGCGTCACGAGCCAGGGCAACGCCCCCAGGATGAGCAGCACCAGGAAGTACCACCAGGGCTCGACCCGCTGCGCTTCCTTCGTGAGGAAGCGCTGAAAATGCTCGTGCACGAAGAAGAACTGCGCGAAGTCGGCATTGCGCAGCGACACCAGGACGAACCAGGGGGCCGCGAGCGCGAGGAAGAGCGGCACCCCCAGGGCGAAGTGCATGCGGCGCCAGGGCCGCAGGTCGCGCTCCACCAGGCAATAGAGGATGAGAGTCCCGCCGGCGAGCACGAAGACCACGAGACCTTTGCTCAGGAGCGCGAGTGCCGCAGCGGCCCAGCAGACGAGCATCCAGTTGCGCTCCCGGCTCGCCCGCTGGGGCGCGCTCTGCGCCCGGGCGAAGGCGAATACCGTCGCGCACATCCAGAACGTGAAGCTCGCATCGAGGAGGTCCAGATGGCCGATGATGCCGAAATACGGGCTCATGGCCAGGACGGCCACGGCGGCAACCGCGGCGCGCCGGTCGTAAAGGCGCGCCAGCCACGCATATATGAGCGCCAGGCAGGCGAAGCCGAGGCCGACGGTCCACAGCCGCGAGCTCCAGTTGCTCAAGCCCACCACGGAGTAGATCGCCGCCGTCGCCCAGTACTGCAGCGCCGGCTTCTCGAAGTATTTGAGGCCATCGAGCCTCGGGGTTACCCAGTTCCCGGTCGCCACCATTTCCCTTGGGATTTCCGCGTAGCGCCCCTCGTCGGGATCCAGCATCGGGCGGATCTGGATGGTGATGAGCCACACCACCGCGAGCGCGACCCAGGCCCACCATCTGAGTCCGTCCACGCGCGCCGGCGACCCGCCCCCCGTGCTCGTGCTCATTCCGTGTGTCGCCCCCGACTGCGCTCAGCCGCCCGCCAGAGCCGCGGCGCGCGCGCTGAAGTTCTCCTGCTTGACGTAGAACTCGATGGTGCGGCGGATCGCCGTGTCGAGATCCGTCGTGGGACGCCAGCCGAGATCGCGCTCCGCCGCATGGATGGCGGGCACGCGCACCTGGATGTCCTGATAGTACTTGCCGTAATAATCGCCGGCCGTCACCTCGACGATCTGCGTGGCGCGCGCGCTCTCGCGCAGCACCGGGAACTCCTGCGCGATGCGGATGGTACGCTCGGCGAGCTCGCGGATCGAGATGCAGTTGCCCGGGTTGCCGATGTTGAAGATGCGGCGCGTGGCGCGGGCCTGCGCGTTCTCGATGATGGTGAGCAGGCACTCGATCGCATCGTCGATGTAGGTGAAGGAGCGCTTCTGGCGGCCGCCGTCGACCAGCTTGATCGGCCGGCGATAGAGCACGTTCGAGAGGAACTGGGTGAAGACCCGCGAGCTGCCCTCTTTCGGCTCCTCGACGTTGTCGAGGTTCGGTCCGATGAAGTTGAAGGGCCGGAACAGAGTGTAGTCGAGGTTGTCGCGCACGCCGTAGGCGTAGATGACGCGGTCGAGGAGCTGCTTCGAGGTGGCGTAGATCCAACGCTGCTTCTCGATCGGGCCGTAGACGAGCGCGCTCGTCTCCTCATCGAGCACGGCATCGGGCGACATGCCGTAGACCTCGGAGGTCGAGGGGAAGATCAGGCGCTTCTCGTACTTGACGCAGTGGCGCACGACGGAGAGGTTGGCCTCGAAGTCCAGCTCGAACACCCGCAGCGGGTGCGTGACGTACTGCGCCGGGTTTGCGATCGCGACCAGGGGCACGACCACGTCGCACTTCTTGACGTGATACTCCACCCACTCCCTGTTGATGGTGATGTCGCCTTCGACGAAGTGGAAGCGGTCGTTCTGCGGCAGGGTGCCGAGCTTGTTGTCGGAGAGGTCGATGCCGTAGACCTCCCAATCGCGCTCGCGCAGGATGGCGTTCGTCAGGGCAGTGCCGATGAAGCCGTTCGCCCCGAGGATCATGATCTTGAGTGGCATGGGAATCCTTAAGCCGCGGGCCGGGCCCGGCGCTTGGCTAAAAGCGGCGAATTCTACCAGGATCTCAGCAGCAGCGGCTGATGCCACCCCACTTCGCCGTTTCCCTCTGGGCGTAGAACGCGCGTCTGCTCAAGGGGGCGCCCGGATGCGTGCGTGCGTGGTGCGCGAGATATCGCTCATAGGCGTCATCGCCCGAGACCGCCCGCAGCCAGCGCAGGCCCGTCGACAGCACCGCGCGGACGGTCCTCATTGCGGCCCGCCCACGGTGAGCGGCTGCAGCCGCGCCGCCTCATACGGCGCCTCGGAGGTCGCCGTCACGGGAAGGCCCCGGAGCCTGCGGACACAGACCCGCCCCATGTCGATGATCACGAGCCAGAGGATGGCCGTGAACAGTCCCGTGAGCCAGGCGTCGAGCCGCTGGTTGAAGATGAGCTGCGGCGCAACCGCCGCGGCCGCCGCGGGCAGCGTGCCGGCCGCGAGGTGCTCGGAGAGCCCGCGCGCGGCCGCCAGGAGCCCGATGCGCGGGTCCGCGCTCACGATCTTCTGCCAGGCGGCGGCAGTCGTCACGATGGCCAGCCAGATGAGCGGCAGCAGCGTGACGGCCGCGTGCCGCGCCCTGCCCGACTTCACCAGGATCCCGGTCGCGACCGAGAGCGCAATCGCCGCGAGCATCTGATTGGCGATGCCGAAGAGCGGCCACAGGATGTTGACTCCGCCGTTGGGATCGATCACGCCCACGTAGAGGAAGTAGCCCCAGCCGGCCACGATGAGCGTGCTCGAGAGCAGCACCGAGGGATACCAGGAAGTGCGGCCGAGAGGCGCATAGAGATGGCCGAGCAAATCCTGCAGCATGAACCGCCCGACACGCGTACCCGCATCGAGCGTGCTCAGGATGAACACCGCCTCGAACATGATGGCGAAGTGGTACCAAATGCCGAGGAAGCCTCGCCCGAAGGTACTGCCGAAGATGCTCGCCATCCCGACCGCGAGCGACGGCGCGCCGCCGGTGCGCGCGAAGAGCGTGGCCTCCCCCATCTCGTGCGCAAGACTCTGCATCTGCGCGACGGTGACGGGAAATCCCCAACTCGAGATGGTGTGCACGGCCGCCGCCGGCGCGCTGCCGACGATGCCCGCGCCGCTGTTGATGGCGAAGAATACGCCGGGGTCGAGCAACGTCGCGGCGATCATCGCCATGATGGCGACGAACGACTCGAGCATCATGCTGCCGTAGCCGATGAGGCGCACATCCGCCTCGCTCGCAATGAGCTTCGGCGTCGTGCCGCTCGCGACCAGCGCATGGAAGCCGGAGACCGCGCCGCAGGCGATGGTGATGAAGACGAAGGGGAAGATCTTGCCGCCGAAAAGCGGCCCGTGGCCATCGACGAAGGCCGTCAACGCCGGCATCTTGATCTGCGGATGGAGCAGTACGATCGACACGGCGAGGAGCGCCACCGTCCCGGCCTTGAGGAAAGTCGACAGGTAGTCGCGGGGCGCGAGCAGCAGCCACACCGGCAGGATGGCGGCGATCCAACCATACCCGACCACGAAGCCCGCGAGCGGCAGGCTCGGCCAGTCGAACAGGCGCCGCAGCAGCGGATGAGTGTCGACCCAGCCGCCGCCCCACACCGCCAGCAGCACCAGGGCCAACCCGATGACCGACCCTTCCAGGATCCGTCCCGGACGCAGGCGCCGCAGGTGCACCCCGACGAGAATCGCCACCGGCACGGTCGCGAACACCGTCGCCGTGGACCAGGGGCTGTGCTTCATCGCGTTGACGACCACCAGCCCGAGCACGGCGATGAGCAGGATCATGATGAGGAGCGTGCCGATGAGCGCGGCGAAGCCGCCGAGCGGACCCAACTCATCGCGCGCCATCTGCCCGAGACTGCGTCCATCGCGGCGCATGGAGAGAAAAAGGATCGTCATGTCCTGGACACAGCCGCCGAGCACGGCGCCCACGAGAATCCAGAGCGTCCCCGGCAGATAGCCGAATTGCGCCGCGAGCGTCGGCCCGACGAGCGGCCCCGGACCCGCGATCGCCGCGAAGTGATGTCCGAACGCGACCCACCTGTGGGTGGGCACGAAGTCACGCCCGTTGTCGTGCCGCTCCGCCGGGGTCGCACGGGAAGGGTCTATGACGAGCACCCGCGCGGCGACCCACGCGGCATAGAAACGATAACCGAGCGCATAGATGCAGACGGCAGCCGTGACGATCCACAAGGCGTTGATCGGCTCGTGCCGGTGCAGCGCAATCCCGGCCACGGCGATCGCGCCCACCACCGCCAGGAGGATTCCGGTGATCTTCTTCATTGAGTACGTCTCCCCCGGGACACTGCACGCTCAGGCTAGCAGTGCCTTCATCGCCCGCCGGTAGCGCGCGACAATGGCCTCGCGCCGGCGATGCCGCCCCGCGCTCACCACCTTCTCGCCGGCGCGCCACACACAGTCGATGACATCGCGGCCGCCGCTGAAAATCCAGCTGTCGAGGATCTCATCCTCGCGCCGCCCGAGGAGCGCGGGATGGCCGGCGTCGAGGCTCACCAGATCGAATGGCGCCTTCGCCGCCAGCCCGTGGGCTCCCCGGCCAGCGCCCGCTGCGGCGCCCGCGCCGGCAAGCGCCTGACTGCCTCCGGCGAGGGCCGCATCGAAGAGACTGCGGCCCGTCGAGCGGCCCGGCTCGCCGGCGAGCGCGTTGCGCACTCGCCGGGTCAGCCGCTGGGAGTACTCCAACAGGCGCAGCTCCGCGGCGGCATCGAGCAGCACATTGGAATCGGAACCGATGCCGAGCCGTCCGCCGAGACCCTGGAATTCCAGTGCCGGAAACACGCCGTCGCCGAGATTCGCCTCGGTCATCGGGCAGAGTCCGACGACCGCACCGGCGGCGGCGATCCGCTCGAGCTCATCCGGGATGGCATGAGTCGCATGCACGAGGCACCACCGCTCATCGACGGCCGCCGCCTCGAGCAATCGCTCGATGGGACGCCGCCCACACCACGCAATGCACTCTTCGACCTCGCGCGTCTGCTCGGCGATATGAATATGAATCGGGCCACCGCAGGCCAGCGATACGACAGCCGGCAACTCCTCCAGTGTGACCGCGCGTAAACTGTGCGGGGCGACGCCGACGTTGCCGGCCGCGAGCGCGCCGACCGCCCTGCGGCTCGATTCCACGATTCTCCCGAATCGCTCGAGATCCGTGCTGAAGCGCCGCTGCCGCTCGCCGGGAGGCTGGCCACCGAAGCCGCTGTGGGCATAGAACGTCGGCAACAGGGTGAGCGCGATGCCAGTCTCGGCCGCGGCCGCCGCGATGCGCCCGGTGAGCTCACCGGGGTCGGCGAATGGCACGCCCGACTTGTCCTGGTGCAGGTAATGGAACTCCCCCACGCGCGTGAACCCGGCTTCCAACATCTGCGCGAAAGCGAGCGCCGTGACCGCCTCCAGCTGATCCGGCTCCATCCGCTCCACGAACCGATACATGAGCTCGCGCCAGGTCCAGAAGCTGTCCTCGGCCGGACCGCGACGCTCCGTCAGTCCGGCAATGGCGCGCTGGAAGGCGTGACTGTGCAGGTTGGGCAGACCCGGGATGGCGACGGCATGACGCTCCTCCCCTTCGCCGGCATCGACTTCCACCTCGACCGCCGAGATCAGGCCATCGCGGCCCGTGATGCGCACGCGCCGGGCCCAGCCGCCCGGCAGCAGGGCCGATTCGAACCAGAGTGTCAGCGTCCCCCCGCTCATCGCACGAGCGATCTACTGCCGCACCGCGCGCTCCATCCGCTGCTCGTTGCGGATGGAGCCGGCAATGTCGATGAGCTGCTCCGCGATCCGCTCCAGCGCATCATCGATGGAGAGGACCCCGGTCAGCGCCCCGGACCGGTCGACCACGGGAACCCGACGCACCCCCGCCTCCCGCATGTGCCGCAGTACCGCCTCGATCGACTGGGCCTCGTCGATGACGAGCGGATCGCGCGTCATGACGTCCCCCACCTTGAGCGCGCTCGCGTCCACCTCCTGAGCCAGCACCGCGACCACGATGTCGCGATCGGTGAGGACGCCGATGACTTTCCGGTGCTGTGACGCCTCGGACACGATCAGGTACCCCACGTGTTTCTCGCGCATGACGTGCGCCGCCGCAATGAGATCGTCGGTCGGCGTAACCGTTACCACCCCGCGCTTGCAGACGCTGCCGGCATTCATCGGAAGGGCTCCCGCGCTGCGCTACCCGGGAGTCATTTTAGACTCAAAATCGCAAGCCGATCCAGATCGGCACGAAGTCGGTCGGCTGCGGGGTCTGCATCCGGGTGAAGCGGGCCTCGACGAAGAAGCTCTCCCCGTTTCGCAGGGCAAAGTCGAGCCCTACCCCCGCGTTCCAGGTGAGCCGGGTCGTATTGTCGCTGGCCACCACGACCTGGCCCGGCACGACGTCGTAATCGCAGTATCCGAACCACGAATCACAGAAGTAATCCCCGAACGCAACCGTCTGGGTAAGGGCGATGCGCCGGTGCGCGACGCCGACGCCGGCCACCGCAAAGCCTGTGATGTAGGAGCTGAGCGGCATCTTGTACTCCCCATCCACGTCCAGATCGACGATCTCGCCAAATCCGTCGTTGATCTCGGTCTGGTCGACGGCCGCGTTGGTCGCGATGAGCCGGCGGGTGGCATCGAAGCGACTGTAATTGAGGTCCGCCCGCAGGGCGAGCGGCGAGCTGAAATCCGGCTGCCAGGAGAGGCCCCCGCCGATGGTCCAGCCCCCGTCGAGCGCGCTGGAGATCTGACCGGTCGTCCCGACGTAGCCGGTATCGATGTGCCAGTGAACGTGCTCCTGCGGGCCATAGTAGCGCTCGTAATAGCTCTGCGCCGGCGCCTGTGTCCAGGCCGCGAGCAACACCAGGGCTCCCACCGGGTAGAGATATCGTCTCATTCAACACCTCCTGAAACATTCCTAGGCGCGGCGCAGCTTGCGCTGCACCGCGAGCACGATGTCCTGCATCTCGCGGATGCGAAGCGCGGTGGCACAGACCAGGAACGCGCCGGCCGCCGCCGCGATGACAGCAGTAAGCGAGCCCGCCTTCGGCCAGAACCGCTCCAGTGCCCAGTCGGCGAGCAGCCAGTGCTCGCCCGCCCAGCAGATGCCGGCCAGCGCCACGCACGCCACGGAGAGGCGCAGGAGAAGCGTCAGCATGGCCCGTGACTCCAGGCGCCCCAGGTGTCGGTGCATCAGCGCATAGAGAACGATGAAATTGGTCGTCGCGATGCACGCGGTCGAGAACGCGAGTCCCTGGTGTCCCCATCCCAGCCGCACGGTGAAGAGCCAGTTCAGGAAGAGATTGAGGCCGACCGCGCCGAAGCTCACGAACATCGGCGTCTTGCGCCGGTCGATGGCATAGAAGGCGTTGACGAGCACCTTGAGAGCGGCATAGCCGCAGAGGCCGATGGCATAGAACCGTAGCGCCGCGGCCGCCTCCAGCGCGTCGTAGGCGTTGAAGCGCCCATGCTGGAAGAGCACCGACATGATCGGCCCGGCGAGGAGGATGAGCCCGATGCTGGCCGGAATGGTGAGCAGAAACGCGAGCCGCATCCCCCGGGCGAGCTCGGTGCGAAATCCCACGATGTTGCCACCCGCGGCCATGCGCGCGAGCAGCGGCAGCGAAACCGTGCCGAGCGCGACGCCGAAGATCCCCAGCGGCAGCTGCATGAGGCGAAAAGCGTATTGCAACCAGGTGACGGGACCGTTGCCGAGATGGGAGGCGAACACCGAGTTGACGAGCACGTTCACCTGGGTGGAGCTCGCGGCGATCACCGACGGACCCATCAGCCGCAGAATCGCCCTGACTCCCGGGTCGCGCCAGCGAAAGTCGGGCCTGAAGCGATATCCCAGGCGCTTGAGCGAAGGAAGCTGCACCCCGAGCTGCATGGCGCCGCCGACGAGTGTTCCGATCGCGAGCCCGAGAATCGCGTGCGGTCCGAAATGCGGATCGATGAGCCAACCGATGCCGGCGCCGGCGATGATGGAGCCCAGGTTGAAGAAGCTCGAGGCGGTCGCGGGGATGCCGAAGACGTTCCTCGCATTCAGCATCCCCATCACCAGCGCCGCCAGCGAGACGAGCAGGATGAACGGGAACATGATCCGCGTGAGCGTCACGGTCAACGCCGCCTTGGCGGGCGGGAACCCGCCGGCGATCAGCGCCACGATCCACGGCGCGCAGAGAATGCCGATGATGGTGAGCGCGCTGACGATCACGGCCGCCGCGGTCGCCACCTTGTTCGCCAGGTCCCATGCCGCCCGGTCGCCCTCGAGTGCCGTGGTCTTGGTGAACACCGTGATGAAGGCCATCGACAGCGCGCCTTCCGCAAAAAGGTCCCGCAGCAGGTTCGGGATGCGGAAAGCCATGACGAAGGCATCCATGAACTCGCCGGCACCGAAGAGCGAGCCGAACACCTGATCCCGTACCAGGCCCAGAATGCGGCTGCCGAGCACCGCCAGGGCGACGACACCGGCCGCTCGGGTGTTCAGCTTCTCGTGACGGGGGGCCGCGGGGACGTTGCCGGGCGCCGCGGCGGGAATATCCGTTTGTGGCATGCGGGCGCCACGGTACCATATCGAAACTCAATGAACCTTGAACGCTACATCGCCGGCGACTGGGGCACCTCCCGGCTGCGGCTCTCTCTTTGTCTGGGCGAGCGTGTTCTCGACACGCGCCAGGGGCCGGGCATCGGCGCACTGCGCGAGCCGGCCGGCGACGCGCTGCGCCCGCTGATCGCCGCCTGGCGGGAGACCCACGGTCCGCTGCCGCTCGTCCTCTGCGGCATGGCGGGCTCCCGCAACGGGTGGCGGGAGACCCCGTACCTGCCCTGCCCCGTGGACTTGCGGAGGTTGCGCGAGGCAGCGCTACGGTTCGAGGCGGACGGGGCATCCGTCGCCATCGCCCCGGGGCTCTCGTGCCGGGGACGCCTCGGCAGTCCGGATGTCATGCGGGGCGAGGAGACGCAGATCGCCGGCGCTCTGGCGCTGCACCCGGCCCTCGGCGCGGGCCGCCATCTCCTCTGCCTGCCCGGCACCCATACCAAATGGGTGTGGCTCGAGGACGGACAGGTGCGCGACTTCCTGACGGCGCTGACAGGCGAGCTCTTCGCGCTGCTGCGGGAGAGGAGCACGTTGATGCGGGCGTCCAGCGCCGCCAGCCAGGCCCGGCAGAGCGGCTCACCGGCTGCCGCCGGTGATGATGACGGGTTCGAGCGCGGCCTCGAGGCGGCGGCCGCCCAGGGGAAGGCCAGCCTCTTGCACGCGCTCTTCGCGGTCCGCGCCCGACAGCTCATCGACGGGAGCTCCCATGATTGGGCGCTGTCCTACCTCTCTGGCCTGATGATCGGCGCGGACGTGCACGGAGCCATCCCACTCTTTGGCGCCCGCGAGGAAGCGGTGCTCATCGGGGATGGCGCGCTCAACGCGCGTTATGCGAAGGCGTTGGGTCGCGAAGGTTTTGCAGCGTCCTGTCTCGACGGCGAGCAATGCGCGCTGGCGGGACTTCGCGCTCTATGGCAGTGATGAGCCCAACATCCCAAACGTGGCCCGACGGCATCCTGCCACTGGTCGCCATCCTGCGCGGCATTCGTCCGGAGGAAGTGCTCGATGTCGCCGCGGCCCTCCACGAAGCCGGCATCGGTGCCATCGAGGTGCCGCTCAACTCACCCGCGCCGCTCGAGAGCCTCTCGCGTCTCGGGGCGAAGTTCGGCGATCGCTGCCTCTGCGGCGCCGGTACCGTGCTCAGCCCCGCGGACGTCGATGCCGTGCACGCCGCCGGCGGACGCCTCATCGTGACACCCAACACCGTACCCGCCGTCATCGAGCGCGCGGTGAAGCTCGGGATGAGCGTGATGCCGGGATTTGCGACGGCGACCGAGGCGTTCGCGGCGCTCAACGCTGGCGCCGGGATGCTCAAGCTGTTTCCGGCGGCGAGCTACGGCCCAGCGCACCTCAAAGCCCTGCGTGACGTGCTCCCGGGTGGCGTCGCGGTATTCGCCGTAGGCGGGGTGGGCGCAGCCAACCTGGGGCCGTGGCGCCAGGCCGGTTGTGCGGGTCTCGGTGTCGGCGGCGATCTCTATCGCGCCGGCCATCCCGCGGGCGAGGTGCATCGCCGCGCGCTCGCCCTCGTGGCGGCCTGGCGCGCGAGTCAGTGACCGGCGCCGGCGGCCCAAGCCCAGGTCGGACTCAGTCGCGCGACTTCCACCGCCACCGGCTCGGAGAGCTTCCAGGGGCGAGGCAGCGCATATTTGCGCGCAATTCTTACAAACGCCTGCGCAACGGGATCATCGGCGGGCACTTTCTCGTCCGTAGTGGTCCAGCGGCGCACCCAGTTGGCCTGCACGATGACCTGCCGGCGCAGCAACTCCGCGTAAGAGGCCTCCTCGCCGGACGCCTGGCACCCGTGCCGCGCTGCGACGACGCGGCGTGCAGCATGATCCGCCTCTCGCGCCAGCTCTTCGATGCACCCGTCAGTGAGTCGAACCCGAACTTTGAGCGCGAGAATCTCATCCCGCAACCACCGCGCGGCGGTCCCCTGCGCCAGAAGGATGACGCGAATCCCCGAATCCAGCCATGTCATGACATGATCCCCTGTTGTGAGCCGCAAACGTAGCGGCCCAACATGCACGGGGTATGCCAACAGCCCGCCAAGCTCAGGCTTCGCGGCGCCTGAGGAGTGAGAGGAAGAAGAGTCCGCCCGCGACCATGACGATGAACGGACCGCTCGGGCGGCCCGCGAGCGATGCGACATAAGTCCCCGCGGCCGTGCAGGCGACCGCGACCACGACGGAGATGGTGAGCATCGTCGAGAGACTGCGCGCGAATCGCCTGGCGATGGCCGCCGGAATGATGATGAGCGAGCCCATGAGCAACACGCCGAGGAAACGCAGGCCGAGGCCGATGGTGAGCGCGAAGGCGAGCAGGAAATAAAGGTCCAGCCGCGCCACGTTGACTGCGGAGGTCAGCGCGATTTCCGGCGATACCAGGCGCACCACGAGCGCGTTGCGCTCGCGCAGCACGAAGACGATCACGATGAGCGAGCCGACGACGCCAAACACGACTTCCCATGGTGTCAGCATGCCCGGCGCGCCGAGCAGGGCATCGATCAACTCCTCGCCCGAGGTGATGATGCTGCCGACCGCGAGCGCCACCGCGAAGGTGACTCCGATCACCGCCTCGGTGGCGATGCGCATGCGCCGCTCGACGGCCCAGATGAGGACGGCGCCGAGGAGCAGCAGCGCGAGCGCGCCCCAGAGCGGATTCAGGCGCAGTATGAGCGCGATCCCGATGCCCGGCAGGGCAATGTGCGACATGGGGTCGGCGGCGAGCACCATGCGGCGCATGACCGCGAAGCTGCCGATCAGCCCGGCGGCCACCGCCATGAGCGCCGAGAGCGCGAGCGAGCCGAGCTGCGCAGCCAGGTCAGGAGCCAGGTGATGAGTGATCATGGACATGAAATCTCAGCGGCTGGCCATAGACCTGGTAGAGCATCTCGGGAGTCAACGCCGAGCGCGGCGGTCCGAAGCAGGAGCCATGACGCCCCAGGCACAGAACGTGGTCGGCGTATTGATAGACGACGCTCAGGTCGTGCGAGACGAGGATCACCGTCATCGCCCGCGCATCCTGCAGCCGATGGATGACCTCGTTGAGCTGCGCCTGCCCTGGAGCATCGATACCGGCCGCCGGCTCATCGAGCAGCAGCACGTTGGGACGGCCCAGGAGCGCGAACGCGATGAGCAGGCGTTGGAATTGCCCTCCGGACATGCTGCCGATGGGCGTCGACAACACCTCCTCGGCGAGCCCCACCGAGCGCAGCGCCTCGGACTGCATCGCCCCGGAGCTGCCGGCGAGCGCCGCGCGGGCGCGCAGGAAGTCACGGCCGTTGAGCGGCAGGTCGCGCTCGATGTCGAGCTTCTGCGGAACGTAGCCGAACACGGTATCCGCCGCCCAGGCGATCCGGCCGCTATGGGGCAGCGCGCCGATCAGCGCCCGCAGCAGCACCGTCTTGCCGGAGCCGTTCGGCCCAATGATGGCGAGGCAGCTCGCCTGCGGCAGGCTGAAGCTGACGTCCCGCAGGACATCGGCGCCTCCCAGCCGGACCGCCAGGCCTTCGACCTCCAACGCGTTGCGCAACCGACCGCCCCCTTCCAGCACCCGCCCTGCCGTGGCCGCTCTATTGTACGGTACCTGTCGAGCCCGGCCCTGGGGCTTTGCTCAGGGTTGCCCTCCGATGCGGACGACGTAGCGCCCGCGCGCCTCGCCCGCCATCAGGGACTCGCAGGCCTGCGGCACCTCGTGCAAACCGATGACGGCCCGCACGATGAGGCCCAGGTCGTGCGGCTTCCATTCGCCCGCCAGCTTTTGCCAGATGGCGAGCCGCCACGGGCGCGGCACCTCGACGGAATGAATGCCGAGGAGACTGACCCCACGCAGGATGAGGGGCATGACCGTGGTGTTGAGCACAGGCGATTGCGCGAGCCCGATGCAGGCGATGTTGCCCCACGGCTTCACCGTGCGTGTCAGGTAGGCGAGCGTCTCGCCACCCAGATTGTCGATGGCCCCGCCCCAGACTGCCGTCTCGAGCGGCCTGCCGGAGGTCGCGAGCGAGCCTCGCGCCACCACCTCGTC
>Ga0134128_10001937_pt1 | contig 26015 bp, 27 predicted proteins | sample KB31754_FD_96462 | JGI IMG/M metagenome (GOLD analysis project Ga0134128, IMG submission 96462) | Terrestrial soil microbial communities with excess Nitrogen fertilizer from Kellogg Biological Station, Michigan, USA - KB3-175-4 | ecosystem: Environmental > Terrestrial > Soil > Unclassified ...
GGGGTGGACATACTCGAATTCCAGCGGTTCCTTCGTCAGTTCCGGCGGATTGCCCGGCCCGGTATATCCCCATGCGGCAACGTAGGAATAATGTTCATCATCGCGCTGGGCTTCGCCGTCCGGCGTCTGATACTCCTCGCGGAAGTGCCCGCCGCAGGACTCATTTCTCTCCCGCGCATCGATGCACATCAGCTCGGCCAGCTCAAAGAAATCCGCCACGCGGCCCGCCTTTTCCAGGCTTTGATTCAGATCGTCGCCGCTGCCGGGAACAGTGACATTCCGCCAGAACTCCTCCCGCAGAGCGCGAATCTTGCCGATCGCGGTTTCCAACCCTTGCGCCGTGCGCGCCATTCCGCAGTAGTCCCACACAATCTTTCCCAGCTCGCGATGGAAAGAATCCACCGTGCGCTTCCCTTTGATCGAAAGCAGAATGTCGATGGTCTGCTCCACCGACTCCACCGCGTTTTTTACTTTTGCGTGCGATTCATCGACCTTGGCAAATTTATGGTTCGCCAGATAATTCCCCACGGTATACGGAATCACAAAATATCCGTCCGACAGCCCCTGCATCAGCGCGCTGGCGCCCAGCCGGTTGGCGCCGTGATCGGAGAAGTTCGCCTCGCCCAGCACAAACAGCCCCGGAATCGTGCTCTGCAGGTGATAATCCACCCACAGGCCGCCCATCGTGTAATGGATGGCGGGATAAATGCGCATTGGAACCTTATATGGATTCTCGTCGGTGATGCGGTCATACATCTCGAACAGATTTCCATAGCGCTCGCGAATAGTCTGCTCGCCCAGCCGCGCAATCGCATCGGAAAAGTCGAGATACACGCCCAGCCCGCCCGGTCCCACGCCGCGCCCCTCATCGCAAACCTGCTTGGCATTGCGAGAAGCCACATCGCGCGGCACCAGGTTGCCGAAACTCGGATAGCGCCGCTCCAGATAGTAGTCGCGCTCCGCCTCGGGAATCTCATTCGGCGGACGCTGATCGCCCTTCTTTACCGGCACCCAGATGCGCCCGTCATTCCGTAAAGACTCGCTCATCAGCGTCAGCTTCGACTGATACTCGCCCGACACCGGAATGCACGTCGGATGAATCTGCGTGAAGCAGGGATTGGCGAACAGCGCTCCGCGTTTATGCGCGCGCCAGATCGCGGTTGCGTTCGAACCCTTGGCGTTCGTCGAAAGATAGTAGACATTTCCATATCCCCCGCTGGCCAGAATCACCGCGTCGGCGATATGCACGCTGATTTTTCCCGTGATCAGATTGCGCGCCACAATGCCGCGCGCCTGCCCATCGATCACGATCAGATCCAGCATCTCGGTGCGCGGAATCATGGTCACTGTGCGGGCATGCACCTGCCGCTCCAGCGCCTGATACGCGCCCAGCAGCAGTTGTTGCCCGGTCTGCCCGCGCGCATAAAATGTGCGCGAAACCTGCGCCCCGCCAAAGGAGCGATTGTCGAGCGTGCCCCCATATTCGCGGGCAAACGGCACACCCTGGGCCACGCACTGGTCGATGATGTTGACGCTGATCTGCGCCAGGCGATACACATTCGCCTCGCGCGCGCGGAAGTCGCCGCCCTTCACCGTGTCGTAAAAAAGGCGGAATACGCTGTCGCCGTCGTTCCGATAATTCTTGGCGGCGTTAATGCCGCCCTGCGCGGCGATCGAGTGCGCCCGGCGCGGCGAATCCTGAAAGCAGAAGCATTTCACGTGGTAGCCCAGCTCTCCCAGAGAGGCCGCGGCCGCACCTCCGGCCAGGCCGGAGCCGACAACGATCAGAGAATGCTTGCGCTTATTGGCGGGATTCACCAGCTTCAGCTCGAAGCGGGCCTTGTCCCACGACTGTTCAATCGGGCCGGAAGGAATATGTGCGTCGAGTGTCATTTATTTTACGAGCCCCAGCAAAATGCTAATCGGGATGGAAATATATCCCAGAACGATAAGAGTGGCGATCGCCAGCGCCGCTCTCTTCAACCTCAACGTGTGCTCCGGATGCGCCAGCCCTACCGACTGAAACATGCTCCACAAACCGTGGCGCAGGTGCAGTCCCAGCAGAACAATCGCGAAGACGTACCAGGCTGAAACCCACCAGACCTGAAAACCGGCCACCATGTTGCGGTACACATCCCCTTCGATGAACGCCGCCTCAGGATGAAGCACGCCCGCCGTAAATTGCAGCAGGTGAAGAATGATGAATACCAGAACGATCGGCCCGCTCCAGTACATGGTGCGCGAAGCATAGGAGGAATTGATCGCCTCCTTGCGCGAATATCCGATCGGGCGCGCCCGCTTGTTGCGCAGCGCCAGTTGTACCGTCGCCGTAATGTGCAGAATGATCGCGACAATCAGTGTGCTGCGGATCAGCCACAGCACACTGATATCGAACCGCAGAAATCGTGCGTAAGCATTGATCGTTTCCGGTCCTTCAAACACCAGCAGATTTCCCAGCAGATGGCCCACCACGAATACAAACATCATGGCGCCGGTAATCGCCATCGCCACTTTCTTGCCGTTCGTGGATTGCCAGAAACGTATCGCCCGGTTGCGACTCGGACTCAACACGGTTGCGCTCATTGGTTTTTTCCAGTCCTGTCGAAGTCGATCAGCATGCTTCCTTTTTCATTGCCCCTTGCATTGATTGCCCCTTGCGATTTTGCAGATTGCCAATTTTTTCCGCCCGGCCTGGGGCGCACACTGGCGACCCCATGTCGGCGCGCCGAATCCCCGCAAAATTGCCGCGGTTCGCCGACCAGGCAGGCATTCCGTGTTGAAACTGTGGAAGAGTCAACACTTATTATTGGTTCGCGGACGGAACAGAGTCAAGGAAAGGCAGCGGAAGATCGTGATCCCGTTTGAGTCCTTTTGGAAAGGGCGCGGCTTTAGCCGTGCCGCAAGCGCCGCGCAATAGATGCGGCTTTAGCCGCCGACGGAAAGCGAAACCGAGCCCAGATTCGGCGGAACATCGCAACCGGATCGCGGGCCCGGATCGGAATTCAGCGAATTGCGGATTGTCTACACCGGCCCAATGTTCTTGAACTCGTCGTTTCCTTTTTCATCGCGATTTTCGCGCTCACCCGCTCGCTTGGCCGCTTTCATCGCTTCCTCTTGCACCCGGCGATGCGCCAATTCCTGTTCATGTTCGTCCGAAGGCCCGGCCGCCGGTTTCGCGGGAATATTTTTCAGTTCGCTTAGATCGGTCATTTCGCTTTTCCCTCTCAGGGGAGGGATGACCGCGGACATCGAGCGGGTTGTCTCCGCCGTCCCGCGATGTTTTATTTGAATTGAATTAGCCCCGAATCGAGCATCTCGCCCCAGCCTTATCGAAAAAAAGAAAAGCCCGGCACGTGGCCGGGCTTCTGATTGCAATCAACACCCGATCACTCGCATCGGGTAAAAGCAAGCGTTGAAGCCGTCGAGTTCTGGTCGGGATTCAGCACAATAGAATGCCCTTGCAGCGTCGAGCTCACGCTGAGATCGCTCGATATGCAGTCCGGAATATTGCCCGAACCTGGAATCTGTGCGAACGATTCGGCGATATACGTGGGCGCGGTTCCCTGCTCTTGCTTGAACGGGGCCGTATCCGCGGAGCATGCGACAACGTTGGGCGCGACTGCAGGCAACTGCAGGGCGAAGGAAGAGCAGTCCACTCCCGCCGGGCAACTGCCGTTGTTCGCGGTCAGCATGGCGGAGTTGTACAAGCTCTGTGACGGCAACAACGGCACAGTAATCGTCGTTCCACCCGCGATCTGCTCCAGAGCGCTTGCCTGCACCGCGACCGGGATGCCTGCCGGGGGGAGGCTAGCATTCTGCGTGGTTACCATCCCGTTCAACGTTCCCTGCGTCGTACCCGGCACCAGCGGAATCTTCCCCGCCATCTGGCCGTTTTGGATACCCGTCTCGACTCCGGCGGAATACGAGACGTTGGACCCGTCCACTCCCAGGGCGACTACATCGTACGTTCCCTGCGGCACCGGGCACAGCACAAAATTTCCCGCGCTGTTGGCCACCGTACGCATCAGGATGCGGTCGATTCCCGTCTTCGAATCCTTCTGTTCCAGCGCTACGACGACTTGACCGCCCTTTAACGCATTTCCCGTCTCCGAACTGACAACTTGTCCGCTGATCGATCCGCCGGTCGAAGGAATCAGACCCGCATACATGATCGGATTGAATTCATAACCGCCGTTTGCCGCCGCCAGAATCGAAGAACAAATATCGAAATTCAAGTCGATCGCCGGCTGATCGCCCGCGCTCACCGACAGGCCACCTCCGACCAACTGAGCCGTCGAAAGTTCGATTCCCTTGGCCGAAGCTGCCGGCAAAGCCAGATCGTGCAGGCTGTTGTCGTTCAGCACCAGGCAGTTGGAATACGACGCGCCGCAGGCATTGTTCTGCACCGAAGATGCCGCGGAATCGGGAGCCAGAAAAATACGGATCTGCTGGTAATTTCCCGTCAGCACCTGCTGGGAAACACTCAGCGAACTCAGAAAGCATTTGCTGTTCGGCTGGCCCAGCAAATCGACCTGCTGCGGAGCGGAAGACAATCCCGGAGTCAGATCGACAAAACTCGAATCGCCCGCGGCCGCATCGGGATTGGTGCTCGCCTGCACATCCGCAATCGTGATGTACACATGCGAAAATTTCCCGTTGGGTGCCTTGCAGGCGGCCGGATCGCTGATCATCACCGATACGTACGCTGTCGGCGTCGAGGGATCGGAGGGCGAGGACGGCGACGACGGACTCGTTGTTGTTGTCGTTGTTGTCGGACTGGTCGGGGATGTAGGTGTGCTCGGAGGAGTCGTCACCGGTTTGCTTCTTGCACCGGCGCCGAAGGGGGCTCCTCCGGAACATCCAAAAGTAAATACGCAAGCTAACATCAGCAATGCAGCGCATGCGGGGGGCAGCGAAGTGCGCATTGGGTCTCCAATAACGTCTACAGAAATTGTGTGGTGCACGTTCAACTGCACGCACCATGCCAAAATAAATTTCAGCGATTCCGATACAACCAAATCGTTTGAGATGTTTTCGTAAGTTACTCTCAATGCTTGGAAAAAGCACGAAAAGTATGCGTTTGCATTGGTTACGAAAGGGAAAGTACTTTCGCCATTCGGGAACAGAGAAGCTAGAAAATATATATGGTGCCGGTAGTTTTTACACGCCGTTACCACAAATCCACCGTGTATCAAAGAGGCAAATTAGGCGGTTACCTTGTCGGTAATTTCTGCGCCACGGCCGGTTCCTGCCGTTCTTTTTGTCTCTCCGCGCTCACCCGTTACAATAGAAAGTAATGTGCCGCGCAACCAATCGCCCCCTGCTGGCTCTCTCTATTTTGGTTTTGTTTAGCGTCGCCTTTTCTTCCGCGCCCGTCGCATCGGCGCAAACCGGCTCGCAACCGGCCACCACGCAAACCGCGCCGCAAAGCCAGAACGCGCAAAGCCAGAACAATGACCAGGCCCTCCCCGACGAGCCGGGAGCGAAGGCCCAGCTACCCACCGGCCCCACCGCCGTGCTCGATACGTCAATGGGCAGGATTACCTGCGGTCTCTTTTCCAAAGAAGCGCCGGCGACCGTGGCGAACTTCATCGGGCTGGCGACCGGCAAAAAAGACTGGACGGACCCCACGTCGCACAAGCCTATGCACGGAAAGCCTCTTTACAACGGCACCACATTTCATCGTGTCATTCCCGGTTTTATGATCCAGGGCGGCGACCCGATGGGCACGGGAGAAGGCGGCCCCGGCTACAAATTTGACGACGAGGTCACCCCGGATTTGAACTTTGATGTGGCCGGCCGCCTGGCAATGGCAAACGCCGGGCCGAACACCGACGGATCGCAATTTTTCATCACCGTTGCGCCGCAGCCCTATCTCGACCAGCACTATTCCATCTTCGGGCAATGCGATGCGGCCGGCGTTTTGGTCGCGCAATCCATTACCCAGGTGCAGCGCAACAGTCAGGACAAGCCCCTCGATCCCGTCTATCTAAAGAAGGTCACGATTGTGCAACCGGGTCAGCCGCTGCCTCCACTGCCCGCAGCCAGTGCTTCGGCTGCCAACCACCCGTAGTTTGAAAAAGATTTTTTCATCCCAAATTCCGCACATCAGGAGTACGAAAATTTATGACTCTAACCCCGGGAACTTACGCCGTATTCCACACCTCGGAAGGTACGATCGTCTGCCGCCTGTTTGAAAAGGAAGCTCCGAAAACCGTAGCGAACTTCGTCGAGCTGGCCGAAGGAACGCGCGAATGGACGCATCCCACCACCAATAAAAAATCCAAAGACCGTTTGTTTGATGGCACCGTTCTGCACCGCGTCATTCCAAAGTTCATGATCCAGGGCGGCGATCCTGCGGGCACTGGCTTCGGCGGCCCCGGCTACCGGTTTGAGGATGAGACCAAAGGCTCCCCGTACAGTTTTGACAAGACCGGCAAACTCGCCATGGCAAACTCCGGTCCCAACACGAACGGCTCCCAGTTCTTCATCACCGTCGCGCCGACTCCCTGGCTCACCGGCAACCATACGATCTTTGGCGAAGTGGTCAAGGGCCAGGACATCGCCGACAAAATTTCCGAGCTGGACCGCGACCGCAGCGACAAACCGCGCAAGCCAGTCGTGATCGAAAAAGTGGAGATCGAGCGAATCGCCTGATTTCCCCGCCGCAAGCTCCTCCCGGGACCGCTGCGAAGATCTTCGCGCGAACCCGGCTCATCGCGAGCGCAACTTCCGATCTGCGGACGATCCAGGAGTTAGAGCAGTTTTCCTGTGGGTGTATATTGAAGCGAAGATCTCCACTCCGTTTTTCCTTAAGGAAAAACGGCACTTCGATGATGATTGCGATCTATAGCAACAGGAAAACTGCTCTAAGAACCAGAATCAGCAGCATCCCCAGTCCAGGCACCCATTCCAGATTCCTTACTTGTGGGCGCTCTTGCGCCGATAAACGACTCTACCCCCCACGATCGTTTGCAGCGCTTCAATATCCTTGATTTCATCTACCGGGCAGGTTGCGAAATTCTTATCGATCACCACCATATCGGCTAGTTTTCCCGGCTTGATTGAACCTGTCTCTTTTTCCGAAAACTCCATATACGCATTGTTCAAAGTCCACATCTTCAAAGCTTCAAACCTGGAAATGCGTTGTTCGGGATTCAGAACATTTCCGTCCGTCATCTTGCGTGTGATTGCCATCCACATCTCAAAAAAAGGGTCATAGGGGTTCGTGGAAAGTCGCGGGTCGAACCGAGTCATGTGGTCCGAGCCTCCCCCTACCACGACCCCTGCGTCTATCAACGACCGCAGCGGCAGGAAGTTTTTGATGCGCGCCGGACCAAGGACATCCTTCAGTGCCGGGCCATCAAAATAGAGCCATGCCGGCTGCACATCAAAAGCGACACCCAGTTTCCTGGCGAGCTCGATTGCGCGCTTGTCGGGAAAGTTTGCGTGGGTTACGACAAACCGGCGACCTACGATCGACCTGGTCTGGTTGGCCGCCTGGTAAGCGGCGAGAAGGATATCTAACGCGCCCCCTCCGGTGACATGCGAGGTCATCTGCCAGCCCAATTGATCCGCTTCCTGCGCCATCGCAAATACGTTCTCTCGCGGCACGTAGAGCATGCCGCGATACTCGGGATCCACGAATCCATAAACCTGAGTGTGCGGTCCGTACGGCTGGCGCAGGTATGCAGTCCCGATCGTGATGCCGCCATCGATCACAGTTTTCAGCGACCCCACGCGAAGCCATTTGTCTCCCCATCCTGTGACAAATGGGATCTGTTCGATTTCCTTTCGGACGTCGGCTGGTGTCCCCTGCGCGTTGATGAAGTAAGTGACGTAGCAGCGCACGGTCAGTTCTCCAGCATCGTGTAGAGTCTGGTAAGCGCGGAACCCGGCAGGGCCTTCCAGGCGATCGTCAATACCGGTAAGCCCAACTGCGTTGTAATGCTGCAACATGCTTTTCAGTGCCCATAGCCGTTCCTTTGGCGTGACCGGCATCGGTGGAATCACTCTGTCGAGAAGATTTTCCGCCCCGAGGATCAAACCCGTGGGATCGCCGTTCCGGTCCTTTACGATTCGGCCGTTTGCAGGCTGCGGTGTGTCGCGGGTAATGCCCAGGCGCTTCAGCAGGACTGAATCGAGGACAGAGGCATAGCCGTTACCCACGACGGCTCCGCGTCCGCCGGCTGCGGCGTCAATCTCTTGCCGGGTTGGGTAGCGGCGTTCAGCCAGCCGTGTTGCAAACACGGTTGGAACACGGATGATCTGGCCAGACGGCAATTTCCCGGCCTGTTCGCGAATATAAGCCTGTATATCTGCAACGTTGTAAAAGGGCGGTAAAGGGCCATCGATCTCACTGAGTGCGGCATCGATGGGGTGGACATGCCCCGAGATCAGGCCCGGAATCACAGATTGCCCGTGGAGATTGATCTTTTGGGTGCCGGGTCCCGCCGTCTTTAGCACGTCGGTATTTGTACCGGCGGCGACAAATCGATCGCCCCGAATCGCAACTGCCTGCACATTCGGATACCGATCCCACATGGTGATGATGTCGCCGTTGAAATATATTGTGTCTGCCTTCGGCGGGTTATCTGCGGCGAAGCAGAATGGCAGGCTCAGGACACACAAGGAACATATGATTATGTGGCGTAAAGACAAAATCGATCGTCTCCTCACGTTGTATCTACCGTTCTTGGTATGTTAAACGCCGACCTCAAATTGGCGCGGGGGTAACCAACAGTCGCCTTAGAACTGTAGCCGCACGCTGATCGTCAGAGATTCACAATTGACGATAAATCGCCAAGGCACTCATTGAGCAGGGCCGATTACTGACCACAAGCCGCCTTATTAGGACTAACCCTGTCCCGGAAAAAATGGAAGGATTGGTGCAAGCGCGCATTCTGAATAAACGAAAAGCCAGCATCAGGAGACCCGGTCTACCTCGTCTCTTTTTCCTGTTCTCGCCAAATAGAGGCAACGATCAAATAGCTCTGTTCTCTTTTTTGGGGGGGACGCTGCACTTGAATTTTCTATACTTGCTAACCGTTTGGCCTTCATTCCAAGTGGCTTCCATTGCCCGCCGATGTTCGCGTGTGCTTGTGTTTTTAGATGACAACCTTTTCTCGGGCAGGCGCATCCGGGAAAGTAGCGGGAGGCTGATACGCCGCGCGTTCTTCGCTTGGCTCGCTCCTTTCTTTGCAGTCGGCTTGGCTCGCTCCTTTCTTTGCAGTCGTTGCTGTGTTGCTTGCTTACACGCATGATCACGCAAGCCACGCGAAAGCGGCTGCTGCCTCTGGTTAACGACATGCGGCCGCGAAACGCGGTCAGCAACTGTTCAACGGCGCTACCGGCTGTTCGAGGTGCCACATTCCACCCACATACACAGATGTTTTGAGCGGTCCTGATCCGAGCGTGCCCGTTCTGCACGACCCCTGCTGTGGGTTCTCCTTCCAGGATCCACCCTTCAAAGTTCAGGCTGGAATGCCTGCCGCAGAGGACACTGTACTGGGAACGATGCCGTCTGCTGTGCTCATCAATTGAACACATCCCGAGGAGAGAGGAACAAATGCAAACGTCTAAGAGGACTACACACGCGTATTTCGCATTCGTGATCACCGCGGCCCTACTATTGCCCACTTTCGCGGCCGCACAGCATTATCAGCAGACCAATTTAGTTTCTGACGTGCCTGGCCTCGCTGCGACAACCGATCCTGATCTCGTCAATTCCTGGGGCATCGCGCGAAGCGCGACCAGCCCCTGGTGGGTGAATGACAATGGCACGGGAAAGTCCACGATTTACAACAGCAGTGGAATGAAGCAGTCTTTCGTCGTAACCATTCCGCCTCCTACTGGCAGCACGGAGACGAGCACGCCAACGGGCATCGTCTTCAGTGGTGGTGTCGGATTTGCAGTAAGCAACGGGACCGCATCCGCGCCCGCCCTCTTCATCTTCGATACTGAGGACGGCACCATTTCCGGCTGGAGTCCTACTGTCGACGCAACCCATGCGATTCTTGAGATCGACAATTCTGGTACGGCTGTTTACAAAGGGTTGGCGATCGCCAGCCTTGATAGCTCGACCCTGATCTATGCGGCAAACTTCAAGACGGGCAAGGTAGACGTTTTCGATTCCAACTGGCAGCCCACCACCGTGCCAGGCGGCTTTATTGATGCCTCTCTACCAGAGGGTTACGCGCCATTCGGTATTCAAAATGTCGGCGGCAATATCTTTGTCGGCTTCGCTGAGCAGAGTGGTGGGACGGATGAAGTGGATGGCCGAGGGCTGGGCTTTGTCGACGAATTCGATAGTGGCGGCCATCTGCTCATGAAATTCCAACACGGTCCGTGGTTGAACGCGCCGTGGGGCGTCGCAGTGGCCCCCGCTAATTTCGGCCATTTCAGCAAGGACGTCCTGGTAGGCAACTTTGGTAGTGGCCAAATTGCGGCCTTCGATCCCACCACGGGCGCATTCATGGGATTTCTGCTCGGCGCGAAGGGCCCAATCATGATTCCTGGCCTTTGGGCCATTGCGTTCGGTGCCGCCGCGCCCAACAACGGCCCCACGAATACACTGTTCTTCGCAGCAGGAATTGATGATGAGGCGCATGGCCTTTTCGGAACCCTGACTCCTATAATTCATCCTTAATATCAGAATGGCGAGGAATGCGAACCCCGCTCACCGCGAACGCAACTTCCAATCTGCGCACCCTTCGGGCTCTACGACTGTGCCGGAGGTGCAACTGGCGTTAGGCCGTGGCGGAGCATGATCTCTGCCATCTTCGCCCTGTCCGGCGGACCACCCGCCGCAGCATTGATCACCTCGGCAGACTCGCGGAAAAACTGCGGACCGAGCACTGCCGGCGTGATCAGGCAGAGCACCTTCGCGTCCTGTCTTGTGTTGTTATCGAAGCGGTGAACGGTGCCGCGGGGAATGCAGAGTCCCTGCCCCGGCGCCACGTCGATCTGCTTGTTGTCCACCGTCCAGGTCAACACGCCGTCGACACCGTAGATGGTCTCCTCGAAGTGTTCGTGGCTGTGGGCTGGAGCCATCAGGCGCTGCGCGCCGGGGACAACGACCTCAAACGCCGCGATGGACCCAGCCGAGTTCTCACCGACAATCAGGAACCTCACCGCAAGCGGCCCGAGACGGATCGTTTCTTCGGCGGGATTGACGCGCAGGGCTGCATTGGATAGATCGGTGATCCGCGGTGTCATGTGGATCTCCTTTTCATAGATTCTGTTTCCGGGCTGTTATGCCGGGGGAAGAAGCACTAGTCCATACCTGGGCGCAGACGCAAGCGACCGAGCGATCACCTCTTTGTTGAAAGGCGGAGCGGCGAAACGATCCGCGGCCGGATCGAACACTTCAGCAAAGAAGTTCTCAAGGCCCGCCGGCGTGATTAAAACCAAGACTTTCGCATCCACATCGCCGGTGTTCTTGAAGGAATGAACGATTCCACGAGGAAGGTAAACCGAATCTCCAGGCGATGCAGTGAGGATATCCTCGCCGATCTGAATCGTCAGCGTGCCTTCGAGAACGTGGAACGATTCATCTTCGCGGTAGTGGATGTGCGGCGGTGGACCTCCTCCGGGCGGAACGAATATCTCCGACAGGAAAAAGGCTCCCTTTGTCTTTTTGCCAGTCAGGAGAAACGTCATCCGGCTTCCGGGACCCCAGTAGGCCGGACCTGATCCAGCGGGCACGTACCTCACCTGGTTTGGCCGCGACGCGGCTTCGGTTTCATTTGCGTCCCGCTCAGAGCGAGCGGTACTGGGTTCCGTGACGGTCTGCTGTTTCATTTGGTTCTCTTTTGGTAAACTATGTTTACCATGAAATTATGGTAAACATAGTTTACGGAGAGTGTCAATGCCCCGTTTTCAAAAAGACTCGCCGGTCAAAACGAAGGATATGCTCATCGGGGCGCTCCTGCGCGTTCCCGCTGAGGCCATTCAACGCCGTATCATCAGTGAACTGAATGCGGCGGGTTTTCAGGGGCTCAGCATGGCGCATATGGCGGTGCTGCGGTTTCCAGGTCCGGATGGGGTTCGCCCCGGCATTCTTGCGGAGCGGGCCGGGATGAGCAAGCAGGCCATGAACCGGCTGCTTGGAAGCCTGGAGGACCTCGGATATCTGGTCCGGTCCGACGCGCCGGATGAGGGCCGCGCACGAATTGTCCACTTTACAAAGCGCGGACACGCCGCGTACACAAAGGCCCTGAAGATACTCCGCAATATCGAGCGCGAATGGAGCGCCGAGCTCGGACCCAGGGATTTCGCTCAGTTCAAAGGACTGCTCTTTCGCGTTTGGGAGAGCCCATTGATCCGCTAGAGTTGTTTTCCTGTAGGTGTATATCGAAGCGAAAATCTCCACGCCGTTTTTCCTTAAGAAAAACGGCACTTCGATGATGATTGCGATCTATAGCAACAGGAAAACTGCTCTAAAAGCCTAGCTTCATCGCGTCAAGGCCGTATTCACTCAACAATCCCTTTCCCTGCCGCTTCAGCGAAGCATCGACCTGGTTGGCCGTAATCGACGGCAGGAGCCGTATCTGTTCCTGCCGCGCAAGCAGGACGTGTCCTTTGTTGGTTTCTGGCGTGTCCGGAAGAAAGACGACAAAGTTGCCGTTGCCGTCCTGTTCGACAACATAGGCGGGTTGCCAATACTCCTGCCTTTGGATCAGTGCAGCGGCATAGGGAATGATCTTCCCCTTCTTGCCCACCTTCTCCTCGGCAATGGTTTTATATGTGTCGTAGCCGGGAATGAGCTGCGATAACCATCGCTCTACTCTCTTGCTGAAGGCAGCCATAAACGAAACCCGCACCAGAAAACCGCACACGATCTAGCTCGCTATAAGTAGAAGCCCGATGACAATGGTGTTTCCCCCTACTCCCACAACCGGTTTCACCCCCATCATCCCCGCAACGTTTTTGCCCAAGGAAGAGAGCCACATCCACGCCTTGGTAATAGCCGCCGCCACGATATACACCGGAAGCACAAAGAAGAAGCCTGCTATCGCAATATCCCGAAGATTGGTGAGAAACCTTCTCATGATCTTCAAACCTCCGTAGGTTGATGTTGCTTCCATCTGCTGTAGGGTAGGTTCACATCTTTGGGCCTGTAAAGCGAGCCTCGTTAGACGAGCTTAAAATACGCCTCGTCAGGCTGGAATCTTCGCTTTTGGAACGTCCTCTCATGCGCACCTGGATTTTGACCTCGATAGCATTTGGCGGGCCGAATCACCGGCTTGGCGCGACGAAACTCCTGTTTCTGCTGCATCCTTTCGCGGAAGGTGGAATCCTATAGCGAAAGGGGAATTCCATGGCACAGGACACAAAGGTCGCTCTGATTACCGGCGCGAATAAAGGCATCGGATTAGAAACGGCGCGCCAGTTGGGTCAGCAAGGCATCGTCGTCATCGCGGCGGCGCGCGACTTCAACAAAAGCGAACACGCCGCCAAAGTTCTGCGCGGCGAAGGCATCGACGCCCGCTCGCTGAAACTGGATGTGACCAGCGCCCAGGACCGCGATGCAGCCGTGAAGTTCGTCCAGCAGCACTTCGGCAAGCTCGACATCCTGGTCAACAATGCCGGCATCATGGTCGAAGGCGAGTGGGCCGCCAACGACAGCGACAGCATTTCGCTCGAAACGCTGCAGCAGACATTCGACACGAATTTCTTCGGACCCATCGCGCTGACCCAGGCGCTGCTTCCATTGCTGAAAAAGGCTCCAGCGGCGCGCATCGTAAATTTGTCCAGCATCCAGGGCTCGCTCGCCATCCACAGCGATCCGAAATCCCCGATCTACGGACTAAAACCGTTTGGATATAACAGCTCGAAGACCGCGTTGAATTCCTTCACCGTGCATCTGGCGCATGCGCTGCGCGATACCCCCATAAAGGTCAATTCCGCCCATCCCGGATGGGTAAAAACAGACATGGGAACCGATGCCGCCCCACTCAATGTGGCGGAGGGCGCAAAAACTACCGTCGAGCTGGCGACATTGCCGAAAGATGGCCCCACGGGAGCCTACCTGCACGCCGGAAAAGTGTTACCGTGGTAACACTTGACAACATGTTGTCGATTTGACAATATGTTGTCAAAAAAAAATGACAAGATGTTGTCAGAGTGACAACATCTTGTCATTTTTATCCGCTTAAACTCCGATTACGCCGCAGAGTTCCTTCACCGAATCTGCACTCTTTTTGAGGCCTGCCTGCTCTTCCGGAGTGAGCTTGATCTGGACAATTTCCTCCAACCCGCGCGCGCCCAGCTTGCACGGCACACCGATATACAGCCCGTGAATCCCATATTCTCCTTCAAGATACGCGGCGCACGGCAGAATCTTTTTCTTGTCCTTCAAAATCGCTTCCACCATTTCGACGGCGGCGGCGGACGGCGCATAATATGCGCTGCCGGTCTTAAGATATTTCACAATTTCCGCCCCCCCATCCCGTGTCCGCTGCACTAATCGTTCAATGGTGGCCACATCCATCAGCTCCGTGATGGGAATTCCAGCGACTGTCGAATAACGCGCCAGCGGCACCATGGTATCGCCGTGGCCGCCCAGGACGAATGCGGTGACATTTTCCACGCTGACCTTCAACTCATCGGCGATGAAGGTGCGAAAGCGCGCGGAGTCCAGCACACCCGCCATGCCGATAACGCGCTCGCGATTGAACTTGGCGAGCTTGTACGCGGCCTGCGCCATGGCATCCAGAGGATTGGAAACAATGATCAAAATGCTGTCCGGCGAAGCCGCCACAACCTTGCTGACCACATCCGACATGATCTTGTAGTTGGTGTGCAGCAGATCGTCGCGGCTCATGCCCGGCTTGCGGGGAATCCCCGCTGTAATGACGACGATGTCGGAGTTGGCGGTGGCGGCATAATCGTTCGAGCCCACAGCGTTGACGTCACGCTTCTCGATCGGCATTGCCTCTCTCAGGTCGAGCGCCTTTCCCTGCGGCACGCCCTCCACCACATCCACCAGAACGATGTCGGCCAGCTCTTTCGAAGCGATCCAATGCGCGGTTGTGGCTCCTACATTGCCCGCGCCGACGATTGATACTTTCTTTCGCATACATCTTTCTCCCTCAGCGGCTGAAGCCGCTCTTGTTTCGCCGATTTTGGATGGGCTAAAGCCCATCCCTTCAATCCATATTTGCGATCATGCGAGTGGCAAACTCGCTGGTGCCCACCTTCGTGGCGCCCTGCATCTGCCGCTCAAAATCATAGGTGACGAACTTCTGCTGGATGGTTTTCTCCATCGATTTTTCGATCAGCCGGGCAGCTTCGCTCCAACCGATGAAGTCGAACAGCATCACGCCAGAGAGCATCACCGATCCAGGATTGATGACATCCTTATCCGCATATTTGGGCGCAGTGCCGTGAGTGGCTTCAAAAACCGCATAGCCATCGCCGACGTTCGCGCCTGGAGCGATGCCGAGACCGCCTACCTGGGCCGCGCAGGCGTCTGAGATGTAGTCTCCATTCAGATTCGAAGTCGCCAACACGCTGTATTCGTCGGGCCGAACAATTACCTGCTGAAAGATGGAGTCGGCGATGCGGTCGTTGATGAGCAGCTTCTGCTTCCACTTGCCCTTACCATGGCTCGCTCCGATGCTGTCGATGACGTGCTTCACTTCGGCAACCACTTCATCGTGGAACTTCTGCGGCGCAAACTCCAGGCCCGGCTCAATTAACGCCGCGTTCTGTTCGACGGAGAGATTCGGATTGTTTTCGAGATTGCCGAGAACCCAGCTTTCCCGCTCTGTGACCACCTGATCGCGGAATTCATCCACCGCAACTTCGTAGCCCCATTCGCGAAATGCGCCTTCGGTGAACTTCTGGATATTTCCTTTGTGCATCAGGGTGACGGATTTGCGGCCATTTTTCAACGCATATTGGATGGCCACCCGCACAAGACGCTTAGTTCCGGTAATGGAGATTGGCTTAATGCCGACGCCCGAGTCTTCACGAATTTTCTTTTTGGTCCCGGCGAGCATGTCGTTGTTCAGAAAGTCGAGGACCTTCTTTGCTTCGGCAGTTCCCTGCTTGAATTCAATCCCCGCGTACACATCCTCCGTGTTCTCGCGGAAGATCACGATATCCAGCTTTTCCGGATGTTTCACCGGGCTGGGCACTCCCTGGTAGTAGCGAACAGGGCGAATGCAGGAGTAGAGATCCAGCGTTTGCCGCAGCGTCACGTTTAGCGAGCGGATGCCGCCACCCACCGGAGTCGTCAGCGGGCCTTTAATGGAGACGCGCAGGTCGCGCGCGGCGTTGACGGAATCCTCCGGCAGCCAGTTTTGAAAGCGGGAGTAGGCCTTTTCGCCGGCGAAAATTTCAAACCATTTCACGGCGCGCTTGCCGCCGTAAGCTTTTTCTACCGCTGCATCAAAAACACGCTGTGAAGCGCGCCAGATGTCGCGACCAGTGCCGTCGCCTTCAATGTAAGGGATGATGGGATTGTCAGGTACCTGATACGTGCCGTTGGAATATTGTATTGGCTCGCCATCTTTTGGCAGCGCGAGACCACTATAGCTTGCCTGCATCGACTTGCATTCTCCAATGCGATTCGGATTGATTCCTTAACAGGCTACCATTCCGTTTCGAACATGGGCAAAAACGGGTGCGAACGCGGTAGCGGGCCGGTTTGATTTTTTTTCGGGGCCGAAGGTTTATTTCCACCACATTCAGATCGCATTGACCGCCGAAACATAATTGCTTTATCAGAAAACTCTTTCGCGTTACAATCCTTACATAAGTTACATTACGGAGGTTTTACCGTGCGTAAGCCCCAATCAACCGTAATTAGTATGCGTCTGCCGGCCGCCAGCGGAAAGCGGCTGCGGCGCATGGCGAACCGTCATGGGTGGACCCCGAGCGACGCGAGCGCGCGCCTGGTGGAGGAAGGTCTGCGGCGCTCGGAGTTCGCGTTCATCGATTTTCGAGATTCGTCGGTTGGCCGACAGGCATACATCCAGGGCAGCAGCCTTGCCGTATGGGAGGTCATGCTGCTGGTTCACAGCTATAAGAACGATCTCCGGGCGGTGGGCAAGTATCTGCGTTGGCCGCAAGCGAAAGTGCAGGCGGCGGTCAATTATGCGGAAGCGTTCCTGAGCGAGATCGACGAGGCGCTGGCAGAGAATGAGGCCAGCGACTTTGCGACGATCAAACGCATGTTGCCACAAGCCATCGAATTGATTCCGGGAAAAATGGCGAAACGCTGAGATGCTCAAACTTCTTCTGGATGAGCATATTTCCCCGGATGTTGCGGCAGGCTTGCGCCGTCGCATTCCTGAGCTTGTTATCCGCAGCATGGCCGAATGGGAAGGCGGGAACTTCCTTGGACACGAGGATTCTGTGTGCTTACGGAAAGCCTTTGCTCAAGGGTTGACATTCGTTACCTACGATCGAAGAACGATTCCACCGCTACTCAAAAGATGGGCGGAAGAGGCACGCCCTCACGCCGGAGTGATCTTCGTTGACGAAAAGACAATCTCTCCCGCGGACATTGGAGGGTTGGTCAAGGCTTTAAGCGGGTTGGTGAAAGAAACACGCATCTGGAACTGGACAGACAGAATTGTCTTCCTGCGGCGGTAAGGTGCGTCTTTCCTTCCGCTCGACTAACATGGAAGTGTGCGTTATCTTTTCCTCCGCCGTGGATTGTTTGCTGCGCTCGCGATTGCCGCCTGTGCGCTTCCCTGCCGGGCGCAGTATTCCGCCAATCAATCTTCAATGGGCACCGTGCAGCGCGGATTACCCGCATACCTGCAACATGCGGGAATCGCGCAAAATCTGAATCACAAGCTTCCGCTATCGGCGGAATTCGTAGATTCGACCGGTCAGACAGTTTCCTTCGGGCAATATTTCAACACACGCCCGGTGGTGATGGCGGAGGTGTATTTCAGCTGCGGCATGTTGTGCCCTCAGGTGATGCATGGCGCCGCCGAGGCGTTGAAGCAGACGGGATTGAAAGCGGGCAAGGATTACGACGTCGTAATTACCAGCTTCGATCCCGAGGACACTCCGCAACAGGCTGCGCAGGAAAAGCAGCGATTTCTCAATTGGCTGGGCGATCCATCCGCGGCTTCGGGAGTACATTTCCTGACCGGCAAGCAACCCTCGATCGACGCGCTGACCGGCGCCACCGGATTTCATTATGTGCGCGTACCGGGCGCGACAGACAAGATGAATCAGTTCGCCCACTCGAGCGTCATTATGGTGGCGACGCCGGACGGGCGACTCTCCAAATATTTCTCCGGGATTGAATATGCGCCGCGCGATCTGCGGCTGGCCGTTGTCGAGGCCTCAAATCACAAGATCGGCAGCATGAGCGATCTGTTCCTGCTCTACTGCTGCAATTACAGTCCATCGTCGGGAAGATATACAGTGGCGGTTTATCGAGTGTTGGGACTGGCGGGGATGGCGACAATTCTGATCATTGCGGGCATCCTGTTCCTGCTGACTCGCAAGCCCAAGGGGCGGCAATTTCCGCCGTCTGATCCTACCGCCGTGTAGAGGAATTTTTCATAACCCCGCTTATTTTTCTTCCAGACATTTTTTGCAAAACAGAGTTGTACCCAGATGTTGCCGACGGCCTTCTTCGTCGATCACCCAGGGGCGCAGCGTCCAGGGAGGCCGGTGACGCACATGCTGGGTGTGTCCGCAGGCCAGATCGGCTACCCAGTCACTGTGCTCATCCTGATGGAATCCGATGATCGCTTGCGGCTTTCCCTGTTCCATAACGAAGTTCCTGCAATTTAATCTAAGAATGATCTTACGAGCGCCAACATCTTGCCTTTGACACCCTCCGTCGGTCAACCATTCGATGTACTCGTGCTGGGTGCGGGCGCCGCCGGGCTGATGTGCGCCATTGAGGCGGGCAAGCGCGGCAGGCGGGTTGCGCTGCTGGACCATGCGGATCGAATCGGTAAAAAGATTCTGATCTCCGGCGGAGGCCGCTGCAACTTTACCAATCTCCACTGTAGCGCGGAAAACTTCCTGTCAGCCAATCCGCATTTCGCGAAATCCGCTTTGGCCCGCTACACGCCGGCGGATTTTATCTCGCTGATTGATCGGCACGGCATTGCGTATCACGAAAAAACCCTGGGTCAGCTTTTCTGCGACCGCTCCGCGCAGCAGATCGTGGCGATGCTGGAAGCGGAATGCCACGCCGCGGGAGTACAGATTTTTCTGAACGCTTCCATCAAAGAAGTCGGGCACAGTATTGGTTTTGAAGTAATGACACAGGACACCAGCTTTCACGTGGCGGCACTGGTTGTGGCAACGGGAGGGCTTTCGATACCGAAAATGGGAGCGACCGGATTCGGCTACGCCCTTGCGCGGCAGTTTGGAGTCGCGGTGCGGGAATGCCGCCCGGCGCTGGTGTCGCTGCTATTCAACGGCGAGGACCTGACTCGCTATGCCGATCTCGCGGGAGTTTCGACAGAGGTCGAAACGCGATTTGAAAACCACCACTTCCGCGAAAAAATGCTGTTCACCCACCGCGGGCTGAGCGGGCCAGCGATTCTGCAGATTTCTTTGTATTGGAGACCCGGCCAAACGATCGGCATTGATCTTGCGCCAGGACAGCAATGGACGGCTCCGTTGCGACCTCCTGGCGTGCCCCGCAACGCGGCGACGGCAAAGACGGCATTGCGCGAAATCCTGCCGCTGCGGCTGGCGGAGCGCTGGCTCGCGCTGCATCCGCCGCAGGGCTGGACGAATCGGTCGCTGGCGTTGAGCGAAGCAGAGCTTCACGACTGGAAGATGGTCTCCGCAGGCACAGAAGGATACGCGAAAGCCGAGGTAACGGCTGGAGGAGTTGACACCGACGAGCTATCCGCAAAAACAATGGAGTGCCGCAAAGTGCGCGGGCTGTTCTTCATCGGTGAGGCGGTGGATGTGACCGGACAACTGGGTGGATTTAACTTCCAGTGGGCCTGGGCGTCGGGATTTTGCGCCGGACAAGCCGTTTAACAATTGATTTGGCGCAGAAGCAGCGTCATTTCGGCGCAGGCGTTGCGGTTGACGTCCCTGGCAGCGGCGTATGGAAAAACTTGTGCGATACGTCCGGCCAGAATTCCACGCCGAGCGAGCCGAGAGCGCCTTCAGCGGTTACGATGGCAGCGCCTTGAAAGGTAAGCTCCAAGCCCCGGTCTTCGCTGGGATAATACAGATTGGAAACCCCGCCGGCAACAAGGTTTCCCATGACGTTTGAGTAATTCGGACCCCATTTGCCGTTATCGTTCTTCGACCACACAGTGGTGGATATGGAATACAAAAAGCGTCTCCTGAAGCCGCCGTGTCCTTGCCGGAAATAGCGCGGATCCTGATGCAGCAGGGTGGGAAAAATTGCGTTTCCCCAAAGCGCGCCATCCACGCTGTCCGCGTAGGTTGCACCGTAACGCTTGGCGTATCCCGCCGCACCTTGCCCGTAACCGGAGTGGCTGTTCGTAGCCTGCCCATAACCGGCAATGAAACCGGCCGCGAAAAATGCAAATGGATCGGTCACGCTTCGGAACATCAACCGAAACTTCTGTTTGGGAGATAAAGGTATGGCGTCCTGAACATCTGTCGTATTGAAGTTGGGAATGATGCCGAGAATGCGTTGGTGCTCCTGCTGACGCAGTTGCTCCGCGGCTTTATCGCGTTGTGAGACTTGTAGGACCGGAGCATCGGGCACTAGTGGATTTTGATCTTGTGAACTGGACGCGGCCGGTGTCAGGGCGGCATTCAACATTGCATGATCTGAAGAGGAGGTGATTGCAGAGCGGCTGATCGTCTGAGCAAACACCGAGCCGGTTGCCGCCACATAAAACAATGCAAGAAATACTGCGCCACCATAAACGAGCCGAAAACGATACTCAGTCAAAAAAACTCCTCGTGCATATCGCTGTCGCGGGACTTCCCGCAATGACACCAGGCGGAAGATTTAGTTTCTATCTTACAGAAAAGAGGCATGGCCGGAGCCATGCCTCGTGTAACAAAGCAGCGAATCTGTAACGGTTAGAACTTATTCCAAAGGAACTGGTTATAGACATCGTGATGATACTGAACTTCCGGCGTCTTCACGAACGTACCCAACAGCCGCGGACAACGGTCCGCCGAAGCCTGCTTCAGGTCCGCATAGCGGGCCTTCACATCATCGCCCAGCAGAGCCGTGGTCCACTCGGCAGCGCGGAAATTATCGAGCGCGGTATAGATGTTGTCCGGAAGATACCGTTCCGCCTGGCGCAGGTTTTTGATCTTCGCCGTCGAGCCCTGCAATCCGGACTTGAAGACCGAATAGAGCACCAGATACGGGTTGGCGTCGGGGCTGACCGAACGAACCTCGATACGCGAGCTCTTCTCATTGCCGATCGGCACCCGCACCATCGAACCACGATCCGTCGCCGAGGCCTTGATCTGATTGGGCGCTTCAAAATGAGGGTCCAGACGGCGGTAGGAGTTGACGCTGGCATTCAGCAACAAGCAAATGTCGTTGCCGTGAGTCAGGATGCGGTCGCCAAAAGCCCACGCGAACTTGCTCAGCTTCTCTTCGCCCTTCGGGTCCCAGAAAAGATTCTTGCCTTTTTTGCTGACGGAAATGTTGGTGTGCATGCCGCTGCCGTTGACGCCGACAACCGGCTTCGGCAGGAAAGAGGCAGTCATTCCCATGTTGGTGGCCACCTGGCGGCAGATTAGTTTGTAGAGCTGAATCTGGTCGGCGGCAGAAACCACTTCGCCGTAGCTGTAGTTGATTTCAAACTGCGAAGGCGCAACTTCTGGATGGTCCTTCTCATTCTCAAAACCCATGGCGCGCTGCACTTCTGCCGTGGTATCGATAAAGCTGCGCAGCGGGTCGCCCGGCAGCGAGTGGTAATAGCCGCCCGTGTTGACGTATTCGAACCGTCCGGTTTCGTGATACTGCCGCTCGGCATCGACGCCCTCGAAAAGAAATCCTTCGATCTCATTGGCGGCATTCAGGGTGTAGCCCTCCTGCTCGAATTGTTCCTTGGCGAACTGCTTCAACACGCTGCGAATGTCGGCCGAGTAGAGAGTTCCGTTCTTGTCGATGACTTCACCGAAGACCAGCACCTTGCCAGCGCCGAAGTAGTCCGCCGGAGCCCAGTAGAACGCGCTCCAGTCTATTCCGAGACGCAGATCGCTTTCCCGCTGCGCCGTAAATCCGCGGATCGAAGAACCATCAAAGGTGAGGTTGTCCCAGCTTTTGACGAGAAATTTCTTGTCATAGTCAAGCATGTGCAGACGGCCTTCAAGGTCGCTGAACAGAACGGTGACGGCCTTGATGCGCTTCTCGTCGGTCAGGTACTTCAGCCGTTCTTCCTGGATCTTGTGCGGGGCGACACGGTTCTTGCGTTGCTCTTTGGCCTGCAGGTTCAACTGCTCCAGCTCTTCGTATGAGAGCGACAGAAAATCGCGAAGTTCGGTGGACATGGATCTCCTTCAAAAATTCAATTGCGCCGCGCCATCCAGTTTTTCCTAATGCGCGGAGGCAGATTGTTTGGGATAGGAAAGAATCGCTATTCAAACCTTACGTGATGCCGCTTCCCACGTAAACTACGATAGAATTTCTTTATTCAACAGATAGCGTTTCTTTATACCGCAATCCTGAATAAGCCTTATGAATTCTGTTTTAGAGCAACTCACTCCGCCCTTCGCCGGGCTGTGCGTTTTGCACTGTCTCCTGGTTCCGTAGGCCGCTGTTTACTCCGATCCGGTTAGAATTTCGTCCAATGCTGCCTTTTTCCGCTTTTCATGCCTTATGGCTGGCCTTTGCCTCGTTTCTGGCGGGCGGCATCAACGCAATTGCCGGCGGCGGCTCGCTGCTCTCTTTTCCCGCGCTATTGCAGATCGGCGCGCAGCCGGTATATGCCAATGCGACGAACACGGTGGCGTTGCTGCCGGCGGAATTGACCACTGCCGCTGCCTACCGCCGTGAATTGCAGCGGTATCGATCATTGTTTTTTCCTTTGCTCATTTCAGCCCTGGCGGGAAGTTTCATCGGGGCCAGAGCCCTGATGGCCACCAAACAGGAAGTGTTTTATCACATGGTGCCGTGGTTGCTGCTGGCGGCAACCTTCATCTTTGCCGTAGGACCAGCGGTTCAACGCCGCCTATTGCAGGTGGAACACTATCATGACTCGGGACTGCATCCTGTTTCGCGCATGCTTCTGCCGGTCGGCGTTTTTGTAGTTTGCCTGTACGTCGGTTTTTTTGGGGCCGGTGCGGGTCTGCTCTTGATGGGTCTGTTGAGCATTGCCGGGGTGGAGAGCGTGCATGAGATCAATGCGCTGAAGACGGCGTTGATCAGCGTATCGAGAAGCGTCGCCGCGGTGACATTCGTGATTTACGGCGCTATTATCTGGCGTTACGGCATATTGATGATGATCGCCGCCAGCACCGGCGGATACGTGACCGCGCACCTCGCACGGAAGCATAATCCACCCGGCATGCGCATCATCATCATTGTCATCGGAATTCTGGTGACCACATATTTCTTCTGGAAGATTCGCTAATGTGTCATTTTGCCGGCGGTCTGACGTCCTTGACTGCACCATCATTCGTCGTCTTGCCGCGGTGGAATATATGGCCGCACAGATTTCGATTCGGGGCTGCGGGCATCGTGGGAACGATTGCGGCCGTGCTGACAACCGTCGCATTGATCCCGCAGTTGATCCGTGTCTGGAAGAGGAAATCCGCCGAAGATGTCTCGCTGGAAACGTTTTTATTTTTCTCAGCCGGCGTGCTGCTCTGGTTTATCTACGGTCTGCTGATCCATTCGTTTCCGGTGGAAGCAGCAAATGGCATCAGCCTTCTTTTCTCGCTGGCGATACTTATCCTGAAATTGCGATATGACCGGGAAGAAGACCGTGGCGGGAAATAAACGAGATCACTGAGGAAAGCCTCTATGTCTAACGCTCGCGACAAACGCCTTCTGCGCCGCATTGCCGTTCACCATCTGCCCTTATTCGCGGCGTCTGCTATCAGCGTTTTTTTGCTGTACACCACCCGGCCATACCCCGATGTCATTACCCGGACAAGTTTCGCCACCGCATACCCCGCGCTGGTGCTTCTGATAGTCACGCTCTGGATCGGGCCATGGAACGTGCTGCGCAGGAAACGGACGCCCGTTTCGAGCGACCTTCGCCGTGACATTGGAATCTGGGCCGGGGTAGTCGGCCTGGTCCATACCGGTTTCGGACTCAATGTGCATCTGCGCGGACGGCCCTGGCTGTACTTCCTCTATCGAAAGACCGAAGGGCGGCACCTGATTCCACTGCGGCATGACGCATTCGGTTTCGCCAACTATATGGGAGCGCTCGCCACAATTTTGTTGCTGGTGCTTTTCGCCACCTCCAACGATTACACGATCCGAAAACTGGGCACGCCGCGCTGGAAGCAACTGCAGCGGTGGAATTACCTGTTGTTTGCGCTGGCCTTCGCTCACACCTTCGGCTACCAGATCGGGGTGGAGAAGCAGCACGGGCCGTGGGTAGTGACGGTAATCGCCTGCGGCGCGATCAGTATCATTTTGCAGGCGCTGGGATATTTGACACGACGCAAGCGGACGGCAAAGTCTCCCTCGGCGATGGATGTAACAATATCTGTATGAGCCATGAAGGCATTCGATTCATTTCGGAAGAGGCAGCGCGCAAGGCCACGGCGCAGCAAAACCCGGAACTGACGCACGAAGCGATCCAGCCGCAGCATGTCCGCGTGAACCAAACGGAAGGCACCGGGATCGAGATTACATGGAAGGATGGCCATGCCAGCCATTGGACCTTTGCCTGGCTGCGCGATGCCTGCCCCTGCGCCACCTGCGTTCAGGAACGCGAATCCAGCGGTCGAAAGCCGGGAGAACCAAAGCCGCAGCCGAAAGCCGCGCTGCCGATGTATAAAGCTCCAATACGTCCGAAAAAAGTCGAACCGGTGGGGCGCTATGCACTCCGTTTCGATTGGAACGACGGCCATACCAGCGGCATCTATTCCTGGCATTACCTGCGATCGGTTTGCCAGTGCGCGGAATGCGCACTTATAGCTGATTCTGGTGCAAAATTCTAAGGATCCTCGCAACGCAGATATCGAAGAAAAAGCTATTGACAGCAGCGATCAATTTTGGCCGAAATTATCCATTTGTCGCGCGGCACATGAAGTGATTCGATAAAGCCATTGCCGACCAAATCTGAACTCGCCAATTTCCTTAACGCTCGCGATCTCCTGTTGCGCTACCGCACCGACTATCTACAGGCCTACCAGCACTTCTCCTGGCCGTCGCTGCAATATTTCAACTGGGCTTCCGACTACTTCGACCGTCTTGCAAGGAATAACTCCAACACCGCGCTTTGGATCGTCAACGAAGACGGGACAGAGCGCCGATTCACATTCGAAGAGATGTCGCGCCGCTCCTCTCAGACTGCGGCATTTCTTTTGAAGCATGGAGTTCGACCGGGTACGCGCATCCTGATGATGCTGCCCAACACGGTTGCGATCTGGGAGATCATGCTGGCGGCCATGAAGATCGGCGCGGTTCTGGTTCCCGTCTCCACACTGCTAACTGCCGAGGAACTTCGAGACCGCGTTCTTCGGAGCAGCGTCACCCACATCGTCACCGACATGGAACGCTCCTCCCGCTTCGCCGATATCGGTGGGGCGCAAACCAGAATTATGGCCGAGGGTACGATGACGGGCTGGATCGATTATACCGAGGCCTATGACGAACAACCCGCGGCACTCTCCGGGGAGGCAGCCATTCCGATCAACAGCCCATATCTGCTGTATTTCACCTCCGGAACAACATCGCAACCGAAGCTCGTCGTACACAGTCGGGAAAGCTATCCTGTCGGGCACCTGGCGACAATGTACTGGATTGGACTGCAGCCGGGTGACCTCCATATGAATATCAGTTCGCCCGGCTGGGCAAAACATGCATGGAGCAGTTTTTTCGCCCCGTGGAATGCAGGCGCCACGATCTTTGTCTACAACTACAACCGGTTCGACCCGAA
>Ga0134128_10001939_pt1 | contig 26014 bp, 26 predicted proteins | sample KB31754_FD_96462 | JGI IMG/M metagenome (GOLD analysis project Ga0134128, IMG submission 96462) | Terrestrial soil microbial communities with excess Nitrogen fertilizer from Kellogg Biological Station, Michigan, USA - KB3-175-4 | ecosystem: Environmental > Terrestrial > Soil > Unclassified ...
GTCTTTTATCCTGCCCTGACCGGGTATTAGAATAATAATGACACCGAGTAATTTTGCAATGCTGATGAATTGTATAAAATAAACCGGGTATCCAAGGCCATCATGTATTATCTGAATAGCCTGCTGGCCTGGCTTAAGGCCACCTGCGGCAGAGAATATCATTAGCGCCGAGAAAATAACAGTCGAAATCCAATAAATAATGTTGGTAGTTTTTGTTGTCATTTTGCTGTTTGATATTTTGGGAAAAATAAATCCGGCGCTTTCATTTTGGTTAACTGTACGAATTTAGGGAAAGTTATGAAAGGTCAGCTATTTCTTTCTTTATTCTTTCCCGTAAAATTTTTCCTGTTTTCAAAAAAATTTTTAGCTTTGTTTTTCCACCCTTAGTAAGACTCCGCTTATTGCTGTGATTGGCAATTGTATCAATCAATTTAACCATAAAATATATAAAGTTATGCCAGATTCTATTCAGGACTTAGATGTTTCTGCTGTTACTGATTTCAAATCGAAGATCAGGGGTCAAATTTTTTTACCGGTTGATTCCGGGTATGAAGATGCCTGCAAAGTGTATAATGGAATGATCCATAAACATCCGGCTATGATCGTAAAGTGTATGGACGTTGCTGATGTGATAACGTCGGTGAATTTTGCAAGAGAAAATAAATTACTGCTTGCTGTGCGCGGAGGAGGCCATAATGGTGGCGGACTGGGCATGTGTGATAACGGTTTGGTAATCGATCTTTCCGGAATTAAATATGTGCGCGTGGATCCCGAAACAAAAACTGTTCGTGTTGGCGGAGGAAATATTTGGGGAGAAGTAGATCATGCAACATATCCCTTCGGGCTGGCTGTTCCTGCCGGTATTATTTCTACAACAGGTGTAGGAGGTTTGACACTTGGCGGAGGAGTTGGTTATTTATCAAGAAAATATGGACTTTCAATCGATAATTTATTGGAAGCTGATATGGTTTTAGCAGATGGTTCTTTTGTTACCGCCAGTGCCGCTAACAACAGCGATCTCTTTTGGGCTATTCGTGGCGGCGGTGGCAATTTCGGAGTCGTCACTTCTTTTAAATTCCAGGCGCATCCTGTAAAGAATGTTTATGGTGGCCCTACACTATGGCCCATCGAAAAGACACAGGAAATGATGGAATGGTATGACCAGTTTATCAATAATGCTCCCGACGATCTGAATGGCTTTTTTGCGCAGTTAATTGTGCCCGGGCCGCCATTTCCCGAACCGCTTCATCATAAAAAGTTTTGCGGAGTGGTTTGGTGTTATACCGGAGATATGTCAAAAGCTGAAGAAATGTTTAAGCCGGTACTTGATACCAATCCTGTTTTTCAACATTTAGGTGAGATGCCTTATCCTGCTATTCAACGACTGTTTGATGGCCTCCTTCCTCCCGGATTGCAATGGTATTGGAGGGCCGATTTTTTTAATGAATCAGAAGCACCAAGAAGAGAGAAACATCTGGAATTTGGTTCAAAGATTCCAACCCCGCTTTCGCAGATGCATTTGTATCCTGTAAGTGGTGCGGCAGGTCGCGTCGGCAACGACGAAACAGCATGGGCTTACAGGGATGCGAAATATGCAGGAGTAATTGTAGGAGTTGATCCTGATCCTGCCAATGCTGAAAAAATTACCAGTTGGTGCAAAGATTATTGGGAAGAGCTTCATCCATATTCGTGTGGCGGCGCGTATCTTAACTTTATCATGAATGAAGGCCAGGATCGCATCAAAGCAAGTTATAAAGGAAATTATGATCGGTTGGCGAAAATTAAAAAGAAATACGATCCTGATAATTTGTTCAGCGTGAATCAGAATATTTTACCGGAGGGAAGTAATTGAATGATTTTGACAGAGTTTGTTGAATAGACTCCACTTTCCGATTTTGAACCACACTTTCGCTATTTTTATCAGTAGCAACAAAAAAAACGCGGCAAACAAATTTTAAATTAACCTCAAAATGTGCCTGGTAATTTTAGGAAGGGGCAAAGTAATTTTACGAAGGGGCATTTTGCATCAGACTTTCCCATCTTGAAACACACAATCCCAATCTTGTAACACACTTTCGCGATTTTGAAACAACAAATCACGATTTTGAAACACACTTTCGCGATTTTAGAGCATCAAATTGATGTTTTCAGATAAAATTCCCGGTATTTTCTTTCAGGTTCTTCATCTTTTTATTTCTGAAAACCGTATTCGTCCGAATTTTTTTGAAAAGATTTGCGTGAATTTACACTGACATCGGAACTGCTTTTCACCACAAAAGGCAATTTTTTGGAAAAAATCGAAATCTCCTGATAAAAGATCGTCATCATTTATCAAATGATTGCATCATTAAACATTTTATCCGGAGACTTCAGATAAACAAATGGGCGCTCACCCTTAATGTTACTTTAAAGAAGAGTATAAAAAAAAGTTGGGAGAAAGGAATAAAGCAGTATTTTTAAATAAATATTATTCCAAAGCTAAATCTCAAACAATACCATACTATTATATAATAACAACAGCAGAAACGATTGCAGTTGTTTTTCATTAAATCCTATTTCCCTTTAAGACGCCGCCATTTATAATGATTGAAGCGGAGATTCTCTGTGAGTGAGGAAGGCGGTAGCATTGGGGAAACCGGAATGAAGTAAGTAAAAAACAAAAACTATGAGAGGATTCAACAAGGTAACTTTAATTGGCAATGCAGGTAAAGAAGCGGAGTTTAAAACGCTGGAAGATGGAACGCCGGTAGCAAAATTTTCCATCGCCACTACCGAAACGTACCGGCTGAAAAATGCTGAAACACAATCGCGAACTGATTGGCATACCATTATTACATGGCGTGGCCTGGCTACGCTTGCCCATCAGTTTATTAAAAAAGGATCGCTGGTATGTATAGAAGGCAAACTGCGCAACCGGCAATATGCAGATAAGGAAGGAAACAAAAGGTACGTAACCGAGATTGTGGCAGAGCAGATCCTTCTGCTGGATAAAAAAGAGAAAGCTACAGGGCAAGAGGAAAATAATATTTTGGAGGGCGAGGTTCCATTTTAGAAAGAGGTGGAAGGTGGAAGGCGAAATGAATTTTCAATATTCAATTTTCAATATTCTATTTTCAATAATCAATAATCAATGCAGGTAATCTTAAAACCTTTATATCATCGTGGGCAGGAATGCATTGGCGTTTACTTTGAAAGGAATGCGTCAATTCAATCAGCAATTCAAACAAAGGCATTTTGCAAGTGGAGTAAATCCAACAAGTGCTGGTATGTACCCTGCACAGGTGATAATTATTTACTGTTAAAAACAGCTTTGGAAAAAAAAGCGGAACTGGAAATAAGTGAATTGAAAAAATTTCTTTTAGAAAAGAAAAAGTCTGATGTTCAATCCACGTCATCGATTGCCGGGATTGAAAAGAAGGACATGGAAGTAAAGGTTGCCAACTTTCAAAAAGTTAGCAACCTTCAAAAACCAGCAGCCACCCGATATAAATTAAGCAAAGAAAATGCAGAAGCATTAAAACAATTTAACCGTCATCTGGCATTGAAAGCCTACAGCCAAAGTACCATTCGTACTTATAATAATGAATTCCGTCAGTTTCTGCAAATGATAAAAGATAAGCCAGCTTCTTCTTTTAGTGTATCGAGGCTAAAGGATTACTTTGAATATTGCTACACCAAATTACATTTAAGTGAGAATACACTTCACAGCAGAATTAATGCTTTAAAATTTTATTACGAACAGGTATTGGGAAGAGAAAAGTTTTTTTGGGAGATACCGAGGCCAAAGAAACAATCGATATTACCAAAAGTAATAAGTAAGGAGAAAATTGCAGCCCTTATTAATTCTATTGAAAATCTAAAGCACAAGACAATTATCATGCTTACTTATGCATGTGGCTTAAGAGTCAGCGAGGTAGTGTCGCTAAAAGTAAAGCATATAGATGGGCAAAGGAAAATGTTGTTTATAGAACGGGGTAAAGGAAAAAAAGACCGCGTTGTAAGCCTAAGCCCAAATATGTTAATAATGCTCCGCGAATATTATAAGCATTATAAGCCAACCGGTTATTTATTTGAAGGTCAGCTTAAAAATGAGCATTTAACCGCCCGAAGCATACAAAATGTATTGCAAAAGGCAAAAGAAAAAGCCGGAATAACGCAAGATGGCAGCATGCACATGCTGCGCCATAGTTTTGCCACACATTTATTAGATAAAGGCATAGACGTAGTATTTATTCAAAAATTATTGGGACACAACAGCATTAAAACCACGTTGGGCTACTTGCATGTAACCAATAAAGATTTAGTGCATATTTTAAGTCCTTTGGAAGATATAGAAGGTTTATTAAAAAAATAACGAGGCTGTATTTACGAAACCTATATTCTCTTAATATGTGCTTCGCAAAAGTGAAATAACTTATTGATAATGAATAGAACAATTTCTTATTTCAAAATATGTTTGTAAGTTCGTACTTTCGGCAATACAAACGTTGTACGTCATTTTAAAAAGACTCTAAAAGATGTTATTTAACTGCTCTGTTTGTGGACAAGTGCATGAAGGTTTTCCAGCCTTAGGATTTGACGCTCCCTATTTCTATCACAATCTTTCTGACATAGAAAAACAGGAAATTGCAGAACTGAGTGATGACTTTTGCATCATTCGTTATCCTAACCAGACCGACCATTTTATCCGAGTGGTTTTAAACCAAAAAATTATTGACTTCCCAGAGACACTTCAATATGGCGTTTGGGTTTCTTTGAGTGAAAAGAGTTTCAATGATTATAAAGAGCACTATAACTCAACCGACCATTTAACCACTTACTTTGGCTATTTGTGCAACCAACTGCCAGACTATGAAAACACACTCTCAATAAGAACAAATGTTCAGACAGCCGCAGACAATAACAGACCTGAAATATTTCCTCATGACGACCAAATAGATAACCCTTTTGTACGAGACTATTTTGAAGGAATAAGCCGTGAAGAAGCTGAAAGAAGAATTCATGCTGCTTACGGTAGTGACATTGACTAACCATTGACACGACAAAAACAGCTCATGGCGTAGAGTGACGGAAAACGAACGTACAACATCAGGTTTGCTGCCATAGCGGCTGACTCAAGCCAGTCAGCAACAATTCTTTACTGAACTTTATCAGCTACATTTGGTCTGACGTAACAGAAATGCCGCTTCGGCAGCAAGCCTCAAACGTTGGCTGCTATTGGTTCTCGGGAACTGCATATAAACCAATGAGGAATTTTCAAACACAATACTATACGCTAACTGTTTACAATTAAATAATACAGACCTATGATAAAATTGTTAGGGCATTCAAAATTTCTTTTCGTTATTCTTTTGCTTTTAAAAATAAATACCTCGTTTGGGCAAAATTCAAATAGAAATTTATTGATTGGTAAGTGGCAATTTGAAAAATTTATGCCAGGAGACAACGCTTCCAAAATTAGTTCTGAAGAAGCTGCAATGATAAGAAACGCAAACAGTAAAAATAAAGGTGTGTTTATGACTTTCTTTGCTGACAACAAATTTAAAACCGAACAGAAAGGAGGACTTTCTGTTAATAATTCATCTGGCAGATATTTACTTTTGAATAATCACAAAGTTGTTATAGAGAAAGATACTGTTGAGTTAGTTCAATTGGACAAGACCTACCTTAAGATGTACATGAAAGGAAGGCCAATAGCTGTGTTTAAACGAGTTTCTTTTTAGTCAATTTTATCTGGGCTCAATTAATTTTAACGGGCCACAGCAGCCAACAAGCGCATTGGCGATAGTTGGGCAGACGGAAATATTATCAGCTTTTTGTTCGTTATTTGGCTGTGGCTCGGGCTGAAAGTTCTTTGATGAACTTTTGTTCATATTCTGTTACTTTTAGTTCTTTATTCGGCTGACGTTCGGGCGAAAAGTTCATTGAATTTCCAACCATCGCCAATGCGTGGCCGTTAGCTGCGATTTTATGAGAGACTTTATTTCTAAACTTGTAAAACTTACCGAAGAAGAGTTACAGCTATTTCTTTCAGCCGGGCATACTAAAACTATTGATGTAAGAAACATTTTTATTAGTGAAGGTGAAATGTTTGATCGCTTATTGTTTATTCATTCCGGTATTATCAGGTCATTCCGATTAATTGACGGTAATGATTATTCATTTTTCTTTTTTGCGGACAATGAATTTGCTATAGACTATGAAAGTTATTTATTGAATATACCAACTCCTTTGTTTTTTGAAGCACTTACGGAATGTAGGGTAACCGAATATAAAAAAGATACGTTGGAACTACTCTACGGGAAAATTCCCCAGCTTGAAAAATTGGGACGGATAATAGCTGAACGATGTTATTTGGATGTTCACGAAAGATTAAAACAATTCCAGTCCGACGATTTGGAAACACGTTATTTAAAACTCATCAATAAAAGTCCTCATTTATTTCAAAGCGTTCCGCTTTATCACATAGCCAGTTATCTGGGAGTAAAGCCGCAAAGCCTTTCCCGGATCAGAGCCAAACTATCCAAGCCCAAAAGTTAACCTATGTGAATGGACAAAAGAATTTAACAAAACAACTTTGTATAAAAATATAAAGTTTATGAACAATTTAATTGAGCAGAAAATAATAGAACAAGCTAAACGCAGAATAGGGTTTAGAATTCATTTTGCAGTATACCTGGGAGTTATTATTCTTAACTGGGTTTCCTGGGCTATTACTTTTCATAATTACGACAATAATAAATGGATTCTTATTTGGCCTGTTTATGGAACCTTAGGTTGGGGCTTTGGAATATTGATTCATTACTTAACTGTTTTTCATACGGACAAATTATTCTCTGTTGACAAAGAAGTGGAAAGACTAAAAAAACGCAGCTAACAAAAGGTTTTCTGCTATGCTTGCTGACGGAATAAACCTCATCGTTAGTAATTCTATCTATCTTTCACTTGTTATTCGGCTGACAAGCTATAAATGCCAGCACAGCAGAAAGCCAAATTCGTTGGTGGCAATTCCTCTTTTTTTGGAGCCAAAAATCACTTCTCAAGCTAACGTTAGAAATACCCCTTCCCTTTCAAAAAACAGGTTATTTTTATATGGCTCTTTGCAAGGCCGATGTTACAATTGTTGCATAATAGCACGGGTGCAATTCTGGTTGGAATGTAAAAAGCTTTTTTGTTTCCGGCAAAAAAGCTTTGTGATCACTTCAGTGGTGATCCCGATTTTATCGGGAATCCCGTTCAGAATATTTTCATGTTAAAGATACATTCTCTGAGAGCATTTTTATTCACTTTTAAAAAAATATTTATGCAAAACAGAAATGTAAAAATGGAAGTTGTCAATCCAAATGCGGCGGGTATTGATGTGGGAAGCCGCTCTCACTTTGCTGCCGTGGGCCAGGGTAAAGAAGACATTAAAGAGTTCGGTGTTTACAATGAAGACCATCAACAACTCATTAAATGGTTTTTGGGAAATGAAATCGAAACCGTAGCGATGGAAAGTACGGGCACTTACTGGCAGAATTTATACAGCGCACTGATAGCAGCGGGTTTCCAGGTTATATTATGTAATGGAAAATTTACCAAAAACATCAAGGGCAAAAAGACAGATGTAAAGGATGCGCAATGGATCCAAAAGCTTCACAGTATCGGGCTATTAACAGGGAGTTTTTTGCCGGATGAAGCCACTGAACAATTAAGGACTTATTGCAGGCACCGGACTAATCTGGTACAGCAAGCAGCAGATGCCACCCGCAAAATGCAAAAGTATTTGAGGCTGCTTAATTTGCGTTTGGACGTGGTAGTTAAAGATGTGACAGGACTCACCGGCCTTGCCATCATTGCTGCGATTTGCAAAGGTGAAAAAAGTCCGGAAAAATTAGCAGAGTTAAGACATGGTAATTGCAAAAAATCAGAAGAGGAGATTGCCAAGGCGCTTCAAAGTAATGGAAGAAAAGATTATCTCTTTGGATTAAAACAGGAATACCAGTTGTATGTAAACTTTCAGCAAAAGATGAATGAATGCGATGTGGAAATAGAAAAATTACTAAATGAACAAATCAATAGTGACAATGAAAAGAAACAACACTTTATTGATAAAAAGGTTTACAAAAAAATAAACAAGAACACCCCAAAAAATTTAGACATCAACTTGCTATCATATCAGTATTTTGGTGGCGTTGATTTATTGGCCATTGAAGGAGTAAGCCATGCTACTGCACTTGCCGTGATGAGTGAAGTAGGAAATGGCATTCGTAAATTTGGAACGGCAGACCAGTTTGCCAGTTGGCTGAGGCTTTCACCCAATAATAAAATAAGTGGTGGCAAAATACTTAGTAGCAGAATCCCCAAAGGAAGTAACCGGTTGAAAATTGCATTAAGGAATGCCGCCAATTCCATTGGTAATTTAAAAGACACCGCTCTTTCCAATTTCTTTAACCGAATTGCTTATAGAAAAGGAAGGCCCGCAGCAATTTCAGCCACAGCCAGAAAGTTGGCAGTAATCATCTGGAATATGATTGTCAAAGGGGTTTCTTACAAACCTCAAAGCGATTATGAGTTCCTGGATCAGAAACGAAAAAGAAAAGTACAGGAAATGAAAAAACTAATTCATAAGTTTGATATTAAATTAAACGACTTGGGATTGCAGGCTTGATTCTCAACGGCTTGCAAAACGTTAGTCAGAATGCAGACAACTTTCAACAATTGTCAATTCTAGAAAAAATCGTAAGTTTGACAAAACGAACGAAATGACATCTTCTACTCAAGATACAAGTTATGCTGATTATTATTTCGGCGTACTCAAGAACTTAAATGCTGATAGCAAGCTTGACCTTATTTCCCAACTTTCTCAGTCTTTGAAATCCGATAAAATTAACTCTACTTCTTTGGAATCTTTATTTGGAGCTTATCAATCAGAAGAAACTGCTGATGAAATTATCGCAGAACTTCGCTCATCCAGAGTTTCAAACCGCAATATTGAACCGCTTTGAAAAAGTATCTTTTAGACACAAACATTTGCATTTATTTTATTAAAGGTCTTTTTGACCTCAATAAAAAAATTATTGAGGTAGGACAAGAAAATTGTTTTATTTCGGAAATGACAGTTGCAGAATTGAAATATGGAGTAGAAAACAGCAAGACACCCGAAAAAATGCGTCCTGTTGTTGAAGCCTTCATCCCCAAGTTTGCCGTTATACCAATATATAACTGTTTGGATATTTATGCAATTGAAAAAGCTAAATTGCGTAGAAACGGTTTAATGATTGATGACTTTGATATTTTAATCGGTTCAACATCGGTCGTAAATAATATGGTCATGGTAACAAATAATTCTGCTCATCTGGAGAGGCTGGACAATATAGTTATTGAAGATTGGACAAAGCTTGAAAAGTAATAGCACATGCCTGCAACATTCGCATCCTATGTACCTTATAGTCGAGGAGTTAATATAGTAGATTCTTTTTAAAATTTCTTTTGGAAGAGAAAGATTTAAAAGTGGTTTTAAACCTTTCCCCTTCTCAAGATTTTTTTCCTTATCCCAAATTTAAATACTTTTTTTAAAAATCAACACACCCAGCATCCTATGAGTAGTCAATGTTTTTTGCAGCTTAGCTTGCGGTGGCTGCATACATGCTACAGTTCTCTGTTTTAGTTCTTTGATTTTTTTACGCTTAGTAAATCCTTTACGGAAAAAGTGGCGTAAAAACAGACGCTACAGCCTTCGCAGAAGAAAATACTTCGCTTTTTGATTATTTACGATAACAACTTTTGTTTAGTAGTCAGCCTGTCGGTTTTATTTTTTGGCATGTTGGTGATTAAATATTGTTTAGCCTCTTTTCTACCTCAGGCCTCCCGCCTATGCTTGAGCGTTACTTATTATTCTTCCTGACAAAGCCCCAAATAAAAAACGAAGTAACCAGTAATCCGGGTCGGGAGACCGTCGCCCAAGAAATAGTCAAGGGTCGGGAGATGGTCATGCAACGTTTTTAATCAGAATGATGTCAGGGAGGTATAAATGATTTTTATGAAAAATAATATCTCTCTTGTTTTTTATGTTTTTTTGAGTTTGTTGATTTACTCCTGTACAAAAAATCATATCACACCGGATCAGAAAACCAACATTATAATTTTGCCTCCAAATGGCACAACGGTCATCCATGCAAGCAATCAATTTGCATTTGATTTTTTTCGTGCAACATTACAAAATGATGAAGTTGCCAATAATAAGCTCATTTCTCCTTTAAGTATTTATCTCGCTTTATCTATGGTGTATAACGGAGCAGATAATGCGACGAAAGATTCTATCGAAATTGCGCTGCGTCTGCAAGGTATAGATATGAAAAGCGTGAACGACCTTTGCAATACACTTATCACTTCCCTGCCTTATGAAGATAACAAGGTGCAACTTTCGATTGCTAATTCCATTTGGTACAGGCAAAATAGTTATCAGCCTTTTCCCGCTTTTTTAAATTCAGTACACGATAATTACAAGGCTTCTGTTACTCCTTTAAATTTTGATGATCCCAATGCAGTAACGACAATTAATAATTGGGTTTCTGAACAAACAAATCAAAAAATTCCATCCGTGCTTCAAAGTATTGCTCCCGGTGATCTCATGTTTCTGATAAACGCAGTTTATTTTAATGGTTCCTGGAAATATGCGTTCAAATCTTCAAACACCTCCAATGACGCCTTCTATCTGGCAGATGGAACAACCAAAAGTGTTCCATTTATGAAACAAAAAATAACAACACAATTTTTTGCGGATAATTCTTTTAAAATGATAGAGCTTCCTTATGGAGGCGGCAATAGTTTTAGTATGTATATATTGCAACCCGTAAACCAGGAACGATCTTTAGAGTCCTTTGCTTTGTCGCTGAATGAAAATATGCTTAAAAATGCAATCAACAACATGGATAGCATCAATATTGATGTGCAGATACCGAAATGGGAATATGCCTATGAAATACAGAACATGAAACCCGAACTATCAAAACTGGGAATGGGAATCGCTTTTTCGGACCTGGCAGATTTTTCTAAAATTTATGCTCCTGCTAAGGTAAATATTTCAAAAGCGATTCATAAAGCATATATTAAAGTAAATGAAGAAGGAACCGAAGCAGCAGCAGTTACGGTAATTGGCATGCAGACAACTTCTTTTCCTTCTATTCCTACTTTCAAATCAGATCATCCATTTCTTTATACCATCATAGAAAAGCAAACCGGTGCAGTTTTATTTTTAGGAACTGTTAATGATCCGCAAAGTAAATAAACAGGTTAAGAAATTCACGACCTTATTTGGCAAATAAAATTAGTAAAAGCTTTCTATCTGCGTCTCCCAATCTGTGCTTGAGAGTTACTTATTTTATTCTTGATTGCCAAATGCTTCAAATGAAAAACGAAGTAACGAAAAGTCACCCGTCGGGGACTAGTGCCAGTAAGATCTTTTAAAATTACCTGACGGTTTATTATTGCAAATCTTTTTGACGTGCTGAATTAAAATATTACATTGTACGTGTAATTGGCTTTACGCAACAAAAGAATCGCTGCTGTCCTGACGTTTGTAAGTCAGGACAATTATAATATCACTCCAGCCCCTTCGTGAACCTTGGTGCCCTTCGCGAAAAAAAAGAAAAGCATCTCACACTAAGTCACAAAGAGACAAAGGTTCACAAAGAGTTCTGCTGTATAAAAAGCTTCTTCTTCCTCCGCCTTTTATTTATCTCCCAACACTTTGTTTTTTAAAAACAGAAGGATTGATCCCGGTAACTTTTTTGAAAAGCTTATTGAAGTGAGAAAGACTTTGGAAGCCTGCTTCATAACATGCCTCAGAAACACTTACATCTTTTAACAACAACGTTTTTGCCTGCGTAATTCTATATTGATTTACAAAGTCGGTAAAGGTCATTTTAGTTTGCTTTTTAAAATAACGGCAAAAAGCGGCCGTACTTAAATGCACACTTGCTGCAATGATATTTACATCCGGTTTATCATCATAATTACTGTGAATGTATTTGTAAACAGCGCCCATCCTGATCTTATCATCAAAAAAAAGTTTGATGCTGGTATCCTGGTCATTCAGTTCGGTTACCTCGTTGGACGTGGCAAGTATTTGAAACACTTCCAGCAACTGTATTATTTGTTCAAAATGTGACAACTCCTGCATATAGTGCAGCTTTTCTGCAACGATCTTTTTGGTGTTGCCTGCAAACGACAAACCCAAGTAAGCTTTTTGAAAAAGATGATGGATGGCCAGAAATTCCGGCGTTTCTTTAAATGCTTCTCCTAAAAAATTTTCTTTTAACTGAACCACGATCTGATGATAATCCGTTTCTATTCCGTAATCAAAATTCAGGTGCGGGACATTAGGTCCGATCAAAACCAGATCACTTTCCATAAACCCTGAAATATGCTGTCCAACATGGCGGATCCCATTAATCGCTTCTACATAAACCAGTTCGTACTCAGGATGATAATGCCAGTAAAAATAATTTCTTAAGCTTGGCTCAAAGAGTTTGAAGGATTGTCCCTCACCGGGCAACACTATTTCTTTTTGAATTTTCAATGGCCTTATTTATCTGTGAATCAATTTTTACAAACTTAAAATTAGTAATAAATGTCAATAGAGAGCAAATATTGGTCATCCCAACAGTTTTGAAACGCCTTGATACGATTGAAATTTGTACCATTAATTATTATAAAAACATTTGAAATGGAACAACAAACAATGGCCGCTACAATGACACCGGGAACGATGAATGCGCACAAAGAGATTCCCGGTAATCCATCTACTGCCAAAAGCAGCAATCTCAAATTAAGCGATCGAAGCAATGGCGAGCCACTGAGGGTTTTATCAGAGGATGACTGGAAATTCTGGAAATATAATGGATATGTGATTATCAAAAATGCGGTACCGAAAGAGCAGGGAAAAAGAACTGCCGATTTTTTGTGGGAGTTTGAAGAAAAAAATCCCAATGATCCGGAAACATGGTATGCGCCACCACGTGCAGAAATGCAAATGAAAGAACTGACCAACACGGGCATGGTAGAAGTATATAATCATCAGACGCTTTGGAACAACCGGCAAATGCCGAAGGTGCATGCGGCGTTTGCAGATATATGGGGCACTGAAAAATTATGGTGCACTATTGACAGGGCGAATTTGAATTTCCCTTCCCGGCCGGGTTTTGAAGCCAAAGGATTTATTCATTGGGATTATGATCCGGAAACAAAACCACAAAACGTGCAGGGTGTATTGGCATTGGCCGATCAGATGGATGAAGAAATGGGCGGCTTTCAGTGCATCCCCGAATTATTCAGAACATACGATACATGGAAACTGACGCAACCGGAAGACAGGAATCATTTCAAGCCCGATACTACAGGATTTGAAACTGAAAAAATAAAAATTGAAGCAGGTGATCTGTTGATATTCAACAGCTCGCAACCTCACGGCATAAGAGCCAATAAGAGCAGGGATAAAGTGCGCATTGCACAATACATTTCTATGATACCTGCTGAAGAAGACAATGAAGAATTACGGCAATGGAGAATCAGTTCGTGGAAGAACAGGGTAGCTCCTGAAGGTTATGCTTTTCCCGGCGATCCACGTAGATGGGAGCAAATAAAATATCCGCAGGCAACGTTGTCTGACCTTGGGAAAAAACTACTGGGCCTGGAGAAATGGTAAAATGAAAACCAGTTTAAAGAACAGTGAATTTTTCTTCCCTTGTCAAAAGCGGGGTTTGCAGGATCAAAGGATTTTTCTATTGATCAATATCTTCAAATATTAATTCATTTGTTGTTTTGGTGATGTGTTCAAGAGGGACACCTTTTCTATTTTGGTCTATAGCAAATTGAAATATTAAGGAGTTAAGGATAGCTAAGGCTAAGCACTTTTTTTCAACTTTGTGAACCTCGGTGCTCTTAGTGACTTTATTTGCAAATCTCTTTTGGAATCTTTATTTGGAGCTTATCAATCAGAAGAAACTGCTGATGAAATCATAGCAGCCCTGGATTTCTAAGTATATAGCTGAAAATAAAAGAATATTCTTCTGAAAGTTGGCGCTCACCTTCTTCATTTCATTAATAACCCTTTTATGACAGTAAATAATTTTTTTATTCAAAAAAAAATCTCACCTTAGGTCTTTAAAAAAAGGCCCCCGTAAAGAATTACAGGGCCGTATTACGTGATATAGAAAAAATTTAAAACCTGGTTGTGAATCCAACATTCACTGTATAATCAGCAAACGCCGCATCTCCCTGCGTATAAACTCCTGTTAGTTTTGTTGTAATTTTATCGGCTACACTTTGAGTTCTGTCTCTTTCAAATGCAACAGGAACATATGCATAAACGCTAATTTTCTTAAAATTGTATGTAATGCCCGGCTCAGCTGATAAAATATATCCCGGTCTTCTGAAACCCTTGCTTCCGCCAATCAGGTCATGAACGGGCAAGCATTCGTCACGAAAACCAAGAGATAGTGTAAGATTTCGGGCAGCATAATTTAAACCGGCTCTTATCATATATTGATCAGGAACGCTCATAACACTGCTTCCGTTTTTAATGCTCATCGCGGATGGAGTTCCTCCCCTTGCGGTTGAAGTTCCATTCTGTTCACGCGGATTGAGCAAATAATAAAAATTTCCGTAAACGCTGACTTTTGAAGAGAGATTATAAAAGGCATTCACTTCTGTGGCAATCCCGGTTCCGCCATCTCCAAGTTGAATGGATTGATCAACAGGGCCAAGTACTAATGTGGAATCGTTTTTATGAAAATAATCCTGGTATTTATAATCCCCTGTGGCGAGTTTTAAGCCAAGGCCAACCTGGATATTGCCTTTTGATTTTTCAGGATCAAATATCCATCTGTAGGCAGTCAGACGAATATCGCCAAGGCCAAAGGAATGAGTCAGAAACCTGTTTTTCCCATCGTGCTCATACAATGAAGAACGGGAATTTGAAAGGATGGGCAGGTCTGCTGACAATGACCACCATTTATTCAAATGGCGAGTCAGGGTGAGATCCATTGTATAAGAATGATTGATAACTTCAGAACCATTCGCAACACGCTGCTTTTGTTCTTTTGTTCCCACAAAATGACGAAAAGATTTGAAGTAACGGTTGTTGAGGTTGAACTCCCACTTTGAGGTGGTATCCATACTTTCATTATGATGATCCATCGTGCAAAGTCCGCCGGTACTGCGGATCGCTACACATCCCTGTCCATCTGCGTTAGACGAAATGATAAGGGTAAAAATTGCCATTGTCAAAACCGGGAATAATTTTTTCATAAAAAGGTTTTTAAAATGTTGTTGTTTATTGTTGTTTATTGTTGTTTGTTTATTTCCTGGCAGTAAGCTTTTTATCACCTTTAGCTTCTGCGTTTAGTTTGTTCATCACGAGGATACCAATTTGTTTTCCCTGGTCGTAAGCAGTTAAGACAGACGCCCTGTAATGAATTCCTCCATAAAACCTGCTGAGAGAAACCTCCCTTGCTGCTTCGTCACAGCTTTTAAATGAGCGGTCAGGCCAGCCCCAGTCTCTTTCAGAAGAATCGCGGAAAGCAGTATTTCCCTTATAAAGCTCGTCCAGAACGGTAGCGGCGGCGGCAGATATCGTAGAATGAGCACTGTTATATTCGGGGAATGGAGGTGTTTGCAGATATGGCATCCATGACTGGCTGATATAGCGGTTGATATAGGTTTCAGGCCTTATCACATCAAATTTGAATTTAGTATACCAGCAACAGATAAATGCATCAAAAATTCCAATACTTGCGCCGGTATAGGCATAGCAGGTTTTGTAAAAATCAGCGTTATTATTTTTAGAAACAGTTCCTACTATTTCCATCCAGTGACCACATGGTGTCATCGCTTTTGTAGCATACATTGCATGTCCTTGTACATGTAATTTAAAACTATTACAATCCCAGAAATTGGCAATCCATTTTTGTGTAGCATCTAGTTTATTTCCTGTTTCCATCACATCAACGGCCATTTTGTAAAAATCGCTTGTTGTGTCGGTACTAAAGCGAACAGGTGCCGGTGGCGGAAACATATTGGCAGAATCCATTACCATACATCTTATGGTGCCCCATAGAGGCTCTACTGCCTGAAAATATCCGGGAGGTGTAGGAGACCAATGTCCGGGCAGGTTTGAAACTGCAAAGCTGGAGCCACGTGTTTGTGCATAATGGTCTTTCTTGCTCCATGAGATCACTGAATCGGCTACCTGGTTACCAAATTGAACAGAATTGTTGAACATGTCATCCGGCATTCCTGAATCCTGTGCCAGCAATTTGACAGAATCGGCAAGCATTTTCATAGTATCACCGGAAAAAGTAAGATTATCTCCCACTTTTATCAATGCGATCAACGAAGCAAAAGGATAATCGATTTTGGCATTCTTAGCAGGTTTGGGAATATTATTAAGGTTCATTACTTTTTTCTGCATGGATGGAAAATGATTTCCTTCACTTGCCAAAACCTCAAAAGCAGCGAGATTGGAATACGCAAATACCCTGGCAGCAACGGGAGGCGTAAAAATATCATAAATGACTACATAGCTTATCTTATGCATCACATGACTGTAAAGCAATGGATCGTGCATCACCTTGATGTAATCATTATTTTTTTGTTTACAGGAGCCTGCAAAAAGCGCAACGAGTAAACAAAAGAAAATAAAGCCGTGGAAGTTGTTTTTTTTCATCGTTTTGTTTTGATTTGTGTGTTTGTTTTTTTATAAAAAATTAAAATGGCCAATAAGTGATCTTATCATTTTTCTGATCATAACCCAGTTTTATGGAATCAGTTACTATATCACCCAACCGGTATTTGGTTTTATAACTAACGTTGACAGTGATGCTAACAATTGAATCCGGATTTTTTGAAACAGATAAGAGGGAATCAAGACTTCTTTTATTAGCGGCTGAATCAAATTCATTCATGGAAAAATGATCATAGGTAAACCGGTAATCGCTTATTACATCTGCTGCTCTTTTTACCACTACCTGTGCGTCTTCCACTTCATAAGGCTTCGGTTCTTTCATCCTGGGGATCACGGTGTTTTTCATAAATTCTTTTGCCATTTCTTCGATGTGAGGTTTGTCAAGTTTTTGAGTATGATTGTTACATGAAACAAAAACAATCAAAAGAAATAATATCTTTTTCATGAACGGTTTTTGAAAGTTAGGGAAACAGATTGCGCGTAATTATAAATTTTGAAAGGAATAGATTTGATCTCATGAACTGAGATTAAATCGAGGGCAAACCACAAAGCGAGAATGCTTCCATAGCTTCCTGATCTTTCTATCCATTCGAAAATTTCATATTTAGGATAAAAGAGCTCGCTGGTCATTTTCCACAGAAAAAGCAATAATATCAGTTGCCTTAAAGGGCGGATAAAGACCGTTATTGCTGCAACAATTTCAAACAGCCCGATCATCATTGCTGTTTCTGCAGGAGCAATGAAACCAAGCATTGAATACTCATCCAGCAGGTTTTTCTTGCCCATTACATTCAGCAATCCATGACCTAACAAAAGAAAGAAAATAACCAGTCGTAATACGATCATCAATTCCGACAATTGCTTTTTGGTAATCGATCGTTTTGTTTTTATGGGAGAAAGCCAGTTTTTTATATTTCCCTTCATCCCCCCGGAAATGATCAAAAGTGCCAGGGGCGCTCCAAAGTTTCCAAAGCGTTCTAAAAATTCAGGAAATGGTTCCCCGGATAACGGGCGGAGCAACGCTGTTATAAATCCCCATATCACCAACCAAAAAACAACTGCCCTGACAGGATAAAAAAGAATCAAAAGGCCAAAGAAAATATCAACATACCCTAAAACCGGCATCAACTGGTAAGAAAGTGCATGATCGATTCCGAAAACAGCAAAATAATTGCACCAGACCGGCCTGGTAATAACCCCGAATATGCCATGCCCCATAAAACAAAGGGCAGAAGCTATGCGTAAAGTATAATGAACTTTTTGCGTGGTATTAGTTTTAAACATCTTTCTTAAAAAGTTTCTTATCCTTTTCATTCAGTTTAAAATGCATGTTGAGAAAGACAACCACATTAAAAACCTAAGCGGAAGGAACAGGGAAACTGTTGTTTTTTAAATAAATAATAAATGACCGCCTGACTTGAAATGAAGCAGGCAAAGAAATTTTTAGAATTTTCTTTTTAAGAAAGAACTACATCCGGAGGCTGTTCGGGAGAAAGATGAAAGTCGTTTTGAATTTTGGCGTCTTTGCAGGGAGACCAGTTTTTTTGCTGAATCATAAAAGGAGAATGGATCTTTATGCTCAGCGACGATTCATAAAAAACAGGTTGAAGAGTTTTGGTAACGGATTTGGTATTATCCTGTTTTTTAGAATTGCTATTTTGAAGTAAGTTATTAGATATCTTAAAGAAATCATTTTTAGCAGTTTCCAAATACATCTTCTGCGTGTTCGGGATGCATTTTAAATAAAGCGTATCATTGGCTAGTTTACGTTTCACGTATTTATACATTACGCCGTTCAGTTCAATTTCGCCATTGTAGCGCTGGTAAGATGTCCAGCTGTTTTGATAAGGAAGATGTACGGGGACTTTTAATTCGATCAGTTCAGATTCGTCATAAGAATTATTATCAAGAACCGCTTCTAATTGCTGGCTGGCCTTGTGCTGCATATAATCAAACATCAATCTGTATCCAAACCAGTTGAAGGAAAAAAGAATGAGAAAAAATATAGCAGTTATTTTTTTCAAAATTGCTTATTTAGAAAAAGTGGTTCAATTTATATCAAACTTTGGAATTAACAAAATTTTTATTTACTGAAACATTCTTTGAAAGTTTTAATTAGCAACAAAAACAACTAAACCATAACTTTGAGAACGAATAAAAAATATGACAGAAGTTAAACCGATATTATTACGTTATGGTGGTGCGAAGCGATCAACTTTTGAAATGAATGAAACAGAGTTGAAAGAAGCTGCAGAGTCCATTTTAAAAAGAGCGAAAGAAAAGGCATTTTCAAAGGGGTTACCTATTTATTTTAGTATTGTTGACAGAGTTTTTGTGGAATATTCCGATGGTCGTATTGAAGAGATAAATAAAAGCGCCTGATGCCGATATTATTTGTAATTGCGGGGCCAAATGGGATCGGCAAAACGACATCTTCTTATGACCTTCTACCAGCAAATACTTCGATCATTAATTCTGATGAAATTGCAAAAGAAATTCGAAGCACAACTGCAAGCAACATTAATTTGCAGGAATATATAAACCGGGAAGCTGTGCGTTTAATTGAGAACTAAGGAACAAACAAAGTTCATTTGCCATTGAAACGAATCTCGCTGATGTTGATACCTGGAAGTTTCTTCTAAATATGCAACAAACAGGTTATACACTTCATATTCTTTTCTTATCGACCGACAGTTTAGAAATGCTGAATTCGAGAATAAAAGAAAGAACATTATTAGGCGATCATTTTGTAAGGCCGGATATAGTAGAAGAAAGATACTTGAGCAGTTTCAATTTATTAAACCATTATTTTAAAAAAGCAGATAAGCTTCAATTATTTGATAATTCAAAGTCGCTGCAATTACTTGCTGAAGTAAATTTTGGTAAAATTGCCTACCAGATTAAGTCTCTTCCAATATGGGTAACAAAATATCTGACAAAATATTTTGAGCCGCAATCAAAACGAAAGAAAGAATTGAAAGACTTGTCAATTGATGAGATTAGAGATTTTGACAGAAATCAAAACAAGAAATTAAATTCATGATTTGAAATTTCAATTCTATTTTACCACAAACGTTTTCTTATCTTTCCCGATTCCGGTTAAGGTCAATGATTTCCATTGTTTCGGCAAAAATGTTTTTAATTGAACAATTCCGGTTGGCGTAATATCTAATCCTCCAAAACCAAAGAGTACACTTTGTATATATCCGCCTGCTCCCGTAGCAAAATATGGATTGGTTCCTCCGGCAGTTTCTGCCATTACACCAAAAGGCGGCAACTTATTGGGAATATATGTTTCCTCAAAAGCATTAAAAGCTTTTTCAGGTTCATTAAGCCTTGCGTATAAAATTGCAAATATCGCATGTGTCATTGCCGGAGAACCTTCCCCCACCCGGCTTTCATAATATTCAAGGTCTTTTCTTATCTGAACCGGATCAGTAATTTCTTTTAATGGATAGGCGAGTAAATTCACATCTGCCTGTTTGATCTTAATTCCGTTATAAGCTGCATATTCAGAAGTAACTCCGTTTGGCAATTTTAAAATAGGGATATTTTTTTCAACACCGATCCAATCGGTATCAACCTGCTGATGCAAAATATTTGCAGCCATCACCGCATATCGGAGATTTGCTTTTGCAGCGGCATTGGTGAATGCATTATTGTCCACATTCTCTGCCCATTCATCAGCAGCCACTACGTTTTTAATATCATAATGTCCCGGCCCGTTTCTTTCAACACGACTCGCCCAAAAATCAGCGCACGCTTTTATCATCGGAAAACCTTTTTCGCGTAACCATGACGTATCCTGCGTTACTGCAAAATAATTCCATGCAGCAATCGCTACATCAGCAGTGATGTGATGTTCGAAGGGTCCGCTCAAAGCCCAGACCGGCGTTTCTTCATTTCCTGTTGCGGCACTCTCCCACGGATACATCGCGCCTTTATATCCATGTGCAAAAGCATTATGCTCGGCTTCCTTCAATCTTTGAAAACGATATTCGAGCATACTCTTTGCCATATCAGGATGAAGAACCAGGAGCGAAGGGAACATCCATAATTCTGCATCCCAGAAAACATGTCCGTTATAACCCAAACCGCTCAAACCCATTGGCGACGGGCTGTAAGCAGTTCCGCTTCTTACGAATGAATATAAATGATACATCGCAGCATGAACGTCGCGCTGGCTTTCTTCATCACCTTGAATGGTAATGTCACTTTTCCACAGATCGTCCCAGGCAGCATCATGAAATTCAATTAGTTTTTTGGTTCCCTGCAATTTTGCATAGATCACATAACGCTGACATTCATTAAAAGGATCATCATGTTGTGCAGTTGTTATCGAAGCTCCGGCAATCGAAAAATGATAACTCTGGCCGGCTTTTAATTTTTTATAAAACTTGGCCAAGTGCATATTATTGTCCCACATTTCATGAATTAATTCCGGTTCGGAACCATGTGGCTCATCAAATAGAAATGTGGTGGCAGATGCAATGGTTAATTTGCCTGTAGGGCTTTTTGCAGTAGAAACGAGCAGGCTTATTTTTACATGAGGACGATCGATCTGGTTGTAATAATTTTCAACATCCCGCAATTCATCCGGCGCTTCCATGACGCTTGCAGGAATGATCTCAATATCTTTTTTCGCATTGATAGTTACATCTACCAAAACCGTGTAAGGCAAATTTCTCAAAGCATAATAAGTGCAGGAAACAGTGGCTTTATCAGTATAATCAAATGTGGTCGTTAAACTTGCATGTTTCATATCCAGCATCTGACGCATATTTTTTGCATCGGAAGAATTAATGCGATGTCCGTCGATATCCAGGTTCATATTTACCAGGTTGAAACTTTGTAAAAAGTTGCTCACCATTCCACGTCCGTATTGATCGTAGGCGCCATTCAACACAACGGTTTTACATTTTAATGGTTCTGCAGAAGAAACAATTCCGATAACGCCATTGGCAACTGTTTCTCCATAATAATTGGAAGGATCAATTTTGTTCACTACAATTTTCCATGGATCATTGTTTTGGGAGAAAGAAAAGAAGGAAGAAAATAGAAATAAGAAGCAGATAGAAGATCTTTTCATGATGAAAATTTTATTGTCGGAATAAATGTAAACTAAAATGTAACACAGAATAAATCCTATTTATTTTTTTTGAAAACCGACATGAAATCATTTGAATTAAAACATTGATTGTAATACTTTCATTTACTATTTTGCATTAATAATTTTTGAGAATGAAGAAATTCCTGCTCTTCCTTTTTTCCGGTATCATTTTGCTACTCATTTTAATCTATGCCCTGATTCCTTCAAAGCTGGAAGTTTCCAAAGTGGATTACGTGAAATGCAACATTAGCGGCGCTTTCAGGATTTTGAGCGATACAAGCACATGGCAAAAATGGTGGCCGACAAAAGAAGGATTGATCAGAAAAAATGATGCAGGCCAAGAAGATTTTTTTTACCGCGGATTTAGTTTTGTAGTGAATGAAAAGTTGTACAATTCAATCAGGGTAAATATCCAAAGCGATTTATCAGATTACAATAGCAGGATCGATCTTATCAAATTAAATATCGATTCTGTTGCCATCATTTGGAATTGCGAAATTCCTACGAGCTTCAACCCTGTCACACGATTTTTAAAATACCGCGAAGCGGAGAGCTTAAAGAGAAGTATGAAAGATCTTCTTGCAGATCTTGGTAAATTTCTTGAAGATTCTACAATCAATTTGTAGCGATGAAAGAAATATTGCGAATTCTTATTTTGAAAAAAAATAACTTCAATTGATAGTAAAGCAATCAATAAAGCTAATTATTATTTTGTATTTTTATTCTGCAGATCTTTAAATTGAATCACCATCGTACTATCATTGTTTCTTGCAAGAATAAATGCTTCTTTTTTACCGATAGTAATTCTCTGAATGTGACGAACCTGTCCTTTTATCTGCAAGCCATTGACCGAATTAGCTTCAAATTTTCCATTGCCTTTATTCACTAAAACAGTTCCGAAATCTGCGTCGTTTCTGCCTATCTGAACATTGTTTTCATAATAATTGCCGGCCAGTAAAATATCCGGCAAATTATCTCCATTCGCATCTACCACTACGGCAGTTTTAAAAGGCGAAAGCTGCGCCAGCCAAGGCATTGCATGAACAGAAAAATTTAATTTCCCATCATTCATCAAAATGGCGTTTGAAAAATAATTAGCAGTTAATGTATCTGACTCCTTTAATTTATCTCTTGTAAAAATCTCATCCAAAGAGGCTTTGGCAAAATCCTGTGCATGAAGAAATCTCTTTTTGATAACCGGAATTTGTTTCTCTAATTCAGCCATGTTGGCAAATTCAATTTCCTTTCCGTCAAGGTAATACGTAACTATCTGTTCCTTTCTGCCATTACCATCAAAGTCGTTGTAATACATTCTTACCGGTTCTTTTTCACTGGCTTTCAACCGGCTGTTGCACCCTAAATTTCCGGCCACCAAATCTATATTTCCGTCATGATTCAAATCAACAGGCAATACAAAATTCCACCAGCCTTTTTTATCTGTCAGTATCTTTTTATGAAAGGTTCCATGGTCATTGATAAAAGCCACAATGCCTCCCCACTCCAGTGTAAGGATCAGATCCTGATCCCCATCTTTATCAATATCAAACCAGAGAGCCGAAGTAACGAAACCGGCATGGGATAAGCCTTTCGCATATTTTTCAGTTACGTCTTTAAATTTTCCGTTACCCTCATTTTCCAATAAATACGATTGCGGAATTTCTCCATAATTCCCCGGAACGGAACGGCCTCCAATAAACAGATCCATTTTCCCATCCCCATTAAAATCATAAGGAATAACACACGAAGCATTGACAAATAAGTTATCAAAAGGATCATTTAATTTATGAAAATCCGCTTTGCCGTCATTGAGATAGATTCTCGGTGCCAGATAGTGATCCTTCCCATAAAACTCATTCCCCCCACTTGCTACAACAAGATCCGGAAATCCATCATTATTGATATCTGTAAAGCAGGCATCTATATCTTCATAAGTGCTGTCGTTATCCAAATCAGGTTCCTCTTTTTTCATAAATCTGCCAGACGGTTGTTGCAGAAATATAGCCGGTTTTTTCCCTTTTGCCGAACCGATAAAAACATCCTGGAGCCCATCATTATTGATATCTCCAACCGTAAGCGCCGGCCCTTCTGTAGAGAGCATGTGAGGAATTAATGGCTCTACATTAAACTCCTGGAAAGTATTTTCTTCATGCTTGTATTTTAAGTTCACTTTTGAAGTGATGTCTTCCATCTCCCGCGTTGTATTTTTCCAATAACCGGTTATATATTCATAATTAAATTTTGGAAGCCCGGTTTTATACTGATAGGTCAGAAGATGATTTAAAGGAGTCAGGGTAATCTTCTCGAAACTATTGTCGGGCCAAATCAAAAAAGCAGAATCGATTTTGGTTTTATCCAGCCCTATATGAATTGGAGTTTCCATGCTTGACATAAATCCTCTCACAGGATATTTTTCATAACTGCGAATGCCACCATTGCAATACAGAATTATTTTGGAACCCAGGGCGTTAATATTTTTGGGAGAGCCGTGTAATTTTATTTCCACAAAGCTTTTATTACTGCTGTCATTTTTTTCAGAGTTGGTTTTGTTTTCATAAAGCATCGCTGCATCGTCAATATTATTTACAACCACGTCGAGATCGCCATCATTATCAAGGTCAGCAAATACAGCTCCGTTACTGAAAGTGCTTTTATCATTGGTAACCTGCGTTGACAAATCCTGGAAAGACATTTTCCCCGTGTTCCTGAAAAATTTATTAGGGATCTTTATCTGAGGAAAAGTATTTAGTAAATCAATATCCTTTTGCCCCATATTTTCACCCTGAAGTTTTTGCTGAATTTCACTATTTGAAACAAAATTGATATAGTCAATATCATTCAGCCGGCGTGGAATTCCATTTGATACAAAAAGGTCTTTCAAACCATCATTATCAAAATCCATCCAGAGTGGCGACCATGACCAGTCGGTAGCTGCAATGCCGGCATATAACCCAATTTCGCTGAACATCCCATTCCGCCTGTTGAGCTGAAGATTATTTCTTGGATACTGGTAAAAATATCCCAGACCTAATTTAAGGTTGAAAAGATCCTGGTTATCATCGCCAAGCGAACGCTTTAAAATGACAGGATCAGAAGCTAGCATATCCATACTCATAATATCAGGATAGCCATCATTGTTTGCATCAGCTACATCTACCCCCATCGTGTACTTACTGCTGTGCATTAAATGATCTGTCAGCTCTTCTTTAAAAGTTCCATTGTGTTGATTCATATACAGGTAATCATTTTCATGAAAATCATTTCCGATATATATGTCAGGAAATCCATCCATGTTTATATCCGCTACCGTAATACCTAATCCAAAGTCGAGGACAGAACTATTGATACCGGTTGTTTCGGTCACATCAGTAAAATGATCATTTCCATCATTTCTGTATATCCTATTGCCTGAAACAGCCACTTTTTGTTTCAAAAGCATCCGGCGATCACCAACGGTCCCGTTCTCAAAAACAGAATGATTTAATAAAAACATATCAAGATCACCATCTCCATCGTAATCAAAGAATACTGCCTGTGTACTAAATCCGGAAAAATCGAGACCATATTTGTGTGCTTCATCTTTATAAAAAGGAACCCCGTTTTTGTCAATTCCCTGGCATATCAGCAATTGGTTTTTACTGTGAAGTGTTTCAAAATCTCCTACTCTGCAAATGTAAATATCGAGCAGTCCGTCATTATTGATATCCACTACTGAAACTCCTGTAGACCAACCGCTATCTTGCGGAATCCTTGCTTCTTTTGTGACATCTTTAAACTGTAAATTTCCCTTGTTGAGGTATAGCTTATTATCTCCCTGGTTCGATGCAAAAAACAAATCGATCCTGCCATCATTATTAAAATCGCCTGCTCCCACTCCTGCCCCGTTATAGAAATACATGTATTTTAAAGCATTAAAATCATTGGTTGGACTTAATTTATTTGAAAAATCAAGCCCGGTGCTTTTACTTTCCAAAACCTGGAATACCGGAGACACCACTGGTTTGTGATTACAGCCTCCGGAAAACAGTAGTAACAATGCCAGCCGGAAGTAAGGAAAAAAACGTAATGATTTAGAATGAAGCATATGGAGGCAGCTAATTTTCTGAAATTAGTTTTTCTGATAAAAATTTAAGAACAAATGTAATGGTATTTCCAGCTATCTTTGACAGGCATGTCACTTA
>Ga0134128_10001940_pt1 | contig 26004 bp, 19 predicted proteins | sample KB31754_FD_96462 | JGI IMG/M metagenome (GOLD analysis project Ga0134128, IMG submission 96462) | Terrestrial soil microbial communities with excess Nitrogen fertilizer from Kellogg Biological Station, Michigan, USA - KB3-175-4 | ecosystem: Environmental > Terrestrial > Soil > Unclassified ...
ACCAATGCGCCGGCTGGGCACACCAGCAGACATCGGGAATGCGGTGTCTCTCCTTTGTTCTCCAGAAGCAAGTTGGATTACGGGCCAACTGATCAATGTGGACGGCGGCGCAGGGCTGATGCATGCGCTCATGCCGCTCGATGTGCAGCAGGCCGTTCCGAAATCGGCGGCCAACGCCTGAAGCTCAATTGAGCCGCTGAGGCCGCATATATGCGGTGCCGACTTCAGGTATAATCAGGAAAGCTCAACGAGGGAAACCACATGCCGATCTACGAATACGTTTGCGACGAATGCAAGTCGCGCTACGAGCGCATCGTGACCGCAAAAAACTCCGCAGCCGCATGTCCGAAATGCGGCAGCGCGAATTCCACGATTCAGTTCTCGACATTCGCCGCACACACGGGCAATGGCGGATCATCTTCACGCGGTTCTTCGGCAGGCGCGTCGTCCTCCACCTCTCCCGGCTGCGGCTGCACGCCTCATTCCTGCGGCTGCCACTAACCGGACGGATTCCAACTTCAATCCGTCAAACCTCTAGCCTCCGGCGTCTGGAACTGCTAGTCTCCCCGGTTCTGACTCTCACGCAGAGCAATTTCCATCAGGAGCATTCCATGCCAAATGCTATTTGCACACGCATTCGCAAGAATTTCACAGCGTCAAGAAATCTGCTCGCGTTTGCCGCGCTAGTCATCTGTTGCGTGGCGCTTGTGGCGCCCACAGCCGCGGCGCACGACGAGCATGGCACCACTTTCAATGCGTCCGGCGCGACCATCTATTACGAAATGTTCGGTGCGGGCGGCGGCACGCCACTCTTCGTCGCCAACGGAGGCCCCGGCTTCGACCACCAATACCTTCACGTCTCGGACGCCTGGGACACACTCGCGCGGACGCGCCGCATTGTCATGTGGGATCAGCGGGGCACAGGCCGCTCCGGCCCGCTCAAGCCCGGACAATCTTGCACGCTCGCCGATCAGATCAACGATCTCGACGCTCTTCGCGCGCATCTCGGCTTCGATAAAATTGATCTCATGGGCCATTCCTGGGGAGGGTTTCTGGTGATGGCGTATACCGCGCGTTATCCCGAACACATCGTCCACCTCGTCATCTCCGACTCCGCCGCGCCGCGCTGGAGCGACACCCTTTTTCTTTTCAAGGACGTTTATCCTGACGTGACCGCGCGTGAAGATAGCCACGCTTTTGTCTCCGACTTGAACGAGAAAGATTCCGGCGCGGCCAGGGAAGCCTCCACGGAGCTGTATGAGTCGATGTTGTTCTATTCGACCGAGCATCGCGACGAATTCGCGGCCAAAATGGCCAATGACAAGGAATACTACGAAATCAACCGTGCCGTGAATCACGACGTCGCGCGCTTCGACCTCAATCCTGAAATCAGAAAATTTCGTTTCCCGACATTAGTCATGTGCGGCCGCTTCGACATGAACGTCGCTCCGGTCATCGCCTATAAAATTCACCAGGCTATTCCGGGCTCGCAATTCGTGGTCTTCGAGAAAAGCGGCCACATGCCTTTCTTCGAGGAGCAGAACAAATTCGTGAAGGTACTCACGGACTTTTTGTCTTCGCCCGCGACTTCAACATCCTCGCAATGATTTCCGCGGTTTCGCGCGCATGCCAAAGGGGGAAGAAATGGTCAAGCCCGATGATAAAGGCGAATCCTCGCGACGGACTTTTCTGAAGGGGATCGCTGCGATGCCCGTTGTGGCGCTGACGGGCGGAAAGATCCTGCGTTCCGCCGGTGAACTGCCGCCGCGGGAAACAACGGAGGAGTGCGCGCTGTCCGCGCAGGGCTCTGCGGCCAATGACAAAAAGAAGTTCGTCGCCATCCAAATCGGCGCGCGGTCATTCGTTGACGAAGGCGTCGAGAAATGCCTGGATACGCTTCAAGAAAAAGGCGGAGTCAACACGTTGATGTCCACGGTATTCACGTATGGCCGGGGTCTGGCGGGCCGGCAAGTGCCGGGCGAGCCTTTGCCGGATCACGGCGTGCAGGAATACGACAAGGTTCACGGTGGAAGCTACACGAAAGTTCATTCGGAGTTTTACGTCAATTCAGTGATCAAGGATGTTCGAGCGCCGGATTTGGGTGACTTCGACATTCTGGCGGACGTCACGCCGGCAGCCAAGAAGCGAGGAATGCAGACCTACGCTCTGTTTGAAGAAGCGTACAACCCCGCGTTCATGCCCAATTTTGAGAAAATCGCCGAAGTGGACATCAAGGGCAGAATCGGCGGCAGCACGTGCTTCAACAATCCTAATGCGCGGAATTTCCTCACGGCGCTCGTCGAAGACTGGTTCAAATCCAACGACCTGGACGGCATGATGTGGGAATCGGAGCGCCAGGGTCCTTTGAACAATGCCATTGGGGCGCACTTTGGTAGATTCAATGGGCACGCGTTCGTCAACTGCTTCTGCGAGCATTGCGTGCGCAAGGCTACGGGGCAAGGCATCAACGTCCCGCGAGTGCGTGAGGCCTACGTAGCTTTGGAAGCGTGGGTGAGGGAAACCTTCCAGCAGTCGCGGGCAAACGACGGCGCGTTTCCCATGCTCTGGCGATTACTCCTCGAATATCCGGAGATACTGGCTTGGGAGCGATTCTGGTTCAAGAGTCAGGAGGAAGTCTACGGACTTCTATACGGCACTGTGAAAAAAATAAATCCCAAGGCTCACGTTGGCTGGCACATCATGCACCTGGTGACCATGAGCCCTTTTTACAGGGCGGAACAGGATTACGCGAGGCTGGCGCATTCCTCCGACTTTATCAAACCATGCACCTACAACAACTGTGCTGGACCACGCTTTGGGCAATACATAAGGAACGTTCAATCCACGATCTTCCGCGACTCCGAGCCTGAAGAGGTTCTCGAACTTCATTACAATATTCTGGGACTTCAGGGCGAGGCGAGTTTGGATAAACTGCCGACAACCGGGCTCTCCGCCAACTCCGTCGCGGTGGAGGCACGGCGCGCGATCGCTAACGTGCACGGCGCGATCCCCATCTATCCGGGCATCGATATTGATATTCCCACCGGCTTAAACGAAAAGCGCACGCGGCCCGTAGACGTCAAGGCCGCTGTGCTCGCGGCATTCAACGCCGGCGCGCCTGGCGTGGTTCTGTCACGCAAGTACGCTGAAATGAAACTCACGAACCTGGCGGGTGCGGGAGAAGCGTTGCGCGAATTGGGGTTCGCGTAGGTTTTCTTCCGTCCGGTCGATTGAATCGGCAAAATCCAGAGTGGACGGCAACGAAGGAGGAGGCCATGTTGAGTTTTCGCGAAGTGCGGAGAGGAGCGTTTATTCTGGCGATGACGCTGAGCCTGGCGTTTGCCGGGACGCGTGTTGACGGAAGTGATTTTGTGACCGGCGTTGCGTCGCGTGAGGCGGCGGCATCAGCGCAAGAAAATAAACTCAATCCGGCGGCGCTGGTTTACAAACTGCCGAGCCAGATCCGGTGGACTGACGATCCGATCGGGGCGAAGACGGCGGTGCTCGCGGGCGACCCGTCGAAGCCCGGGCTCTACGTGATGCTGGTGAAGTGGACGCCGCATCACATGAGCCATCCGCACTGGCATCCGAACGACCGCTTCATCACCGTGCTTTCGGGCACGTGGTGGGTGGGCACAGGAACGAAATTCGATCCGGACAACACGGTGCCGATGCCGACGGGAACTTTCGTCAAACATTTTGCCAAGCAAGTGCACTACGACGGCGCCAAAGATCAAGAAGCGGTGCTCGAAATCGTCGGCGATGGCCCCGCGACTGCCACGCCCGCGAAAGGCAGCGACTAGCTTGGCCGAGCGGCTATCTTTACTGGCTCAGGGATTGTATTTTGCGAGCCAGGATTTGATTTGGTCGAAGATGTCGCGCCGCTGCTCCCAGCGCAACGGGAAATGCGGCGAGCCGGGATAGGTGACCATTTTCACCGTTTTGCCGCGTTCGGCGAGCAGGATGAAATACTCGCGGCCCTGGAACGTGGGGACGCGCGGATCGGCGGCGCCGTGGAGAATCAGCAGCGGCGTGGTGACTTTGTCCGGGTACATGATGGCCGAAAATTTCAGGAACGGCTCGGGATTGCGTTCAGGCCAGCGCGCGTCGTAATCCACTTGCGCGATATCGCTGGTGGGAATGAAGCTGAGCCAGTCGGTGATTCCCGCACCCTCGATGGCGGCGCGATAGCGATTCGTTTGCGTGACGGTCCACGAAGTCATGAAGCCGCCGGCGCTCCAGCCGAAAATGGCGAGCTCGTGCGGGTCGGCCCAGCCTTGCGCGATGGCATAATCGGTGGCGCTGTCGACGTCTTCGTAGGCGCGATCGCCAAAGTGCTGATAAATCGCGTTCAGGAATTCCGAGCCGTAACCGGTGGAGCCGCGATACTCGGGTTGCAGGACGACATATCCAAGACCAGCGATCATGCGCGAAAACGAATCGAGGTCGAGCGTGTCGTTGGCTTCTGGCCCACCGTGCGGCAGCACGAGAAAAGGATATTTCTTGCCGGCTTCATACCCCGCGGGGAAAGTTGCGATGCCTTCGAGATGTACTCCGGACTTGGACGTCCAATGAACCACGCGCACGTCGCCGAGCGCGACGTGCGCCAGCACATCGTCGCTTTCATTCGTGATTTTCTTTAGCGAGCCGTTTTCGACGACAGCGAGATTTCGAGCGTGGGTTGGATCAGCAACGGACAAAACGAGAGTGTCTGGCGCTGCGGCAATCTGCGGAGAGATTGGAGTACCACCGACGATGCCATCGGGCCAGCGGAACGCGGTCGCGAGGGAGTTGTTCTCGAAAGAATCCACTTCTGTCTGCACGCCGTGCGCGACGGCGATCCAGACTTTGCCACGCGCGTCTCCGCCCAAGCCAAGCGCGGAGCCGTGGAGCGTTGGAGTGCGATCCGTCGGCGCGCCGCCTGCCGCAGGAATCGTCCAGACGTGATCCGGAGTGAGAACCTCCGTGGTGGTGCTGAGGAAAACGATTTCTTTTCCGGCATTTTCCGCGCCTGCATTCGCCCATGCGATTCCGTTCACGGCGTTGCGAATTTCGGCCAGACTGCGCGCGCCATTGGCATCGCAGACATCAATCGTCGAATGCACGTCGTGAAAGCCGATTTTCGGATTCGCGGAGAGCACAGCCAATTCTTGGCCGTTGGGCGACCAAGCAAGAGCGCCGACGTCTTTGAGCGAGCCGCACCACCACGCGCCGCCGCTGCCGTCCGCGTTCACGACGTAAACGCTGGTCTGATCGTTTTCGACGACGGTGCGGACGTCCGCGAGCGGATCGGGCGTGCGCGGATCGGCCAACAGGGCGAAGCGCGAGCCGTCGGGGGAAATTTCCGCGTCGTGCACTCCGCCGGGAATGGTTGTGATTGCCTTTGGCTTCCCGTGTTTTACGCCGGCGATGGCGAATTGCGCGGGCTTCTTCTTTTCTGTGAGGGTGCCGTATAAATGCGCGCCGTCTTTCGTGAAGCCGCGCGGAGTGAATTCCTTGGGCAGGTTGAGCTTTTCGGATTTCGAGCCGGAGGCGTCGATGATGCGCCACTCGGTGTTCGTCGTGCCTTTCTGGCCGCCGAAGGTCACCTGGTAAAGGATCGTTTTGCCGTCAGGGGCGACGGCGGCAGGTTGCGCGGAACGCAGCGCGGCCCAATCGTCGAACTCGAATGGATGCTTTTGCTGCGCTTCCGGCGGCGGCGCTTTTCGGGACGCCTTTTGGGCGAAGGCAGGGATGGCCGCAAGAGAAATGATCAGGAGCGTGGCGCTGAAAATTCGATGATGCGGTCGCATAAATTTATTTCCTTTCATGGGCATCCGCCGCTATCCGCGAGAGGTGCCAGCATGCCCTTATTAAGCTTTTTGTTACACTCCCGCAAGCTTGTGCGAGACTGAGGGTCGAAAAGATAGCACAATTCTTGAGGTTGGATGGGGGAGTACGATGGCGATGAACCGAAGCCAAACGAAGGTTGAGCACACGCAGAAAACAGGACACGAGCAGTTCACGGAGACGATTTACGGCGTGCTCTGCGCCGCTTGCCACAATTACATTCTAATTGACCACACGAATTGCCCTCCGGCTTGCCGGGAACATGAGACTTGTCGGCAGGCTTATGGAGCGTAGGACTTTCGTGCGCGGTTTGAGGCTCTCCGCCGCGAGTTGCGTTGACTTGGGTTGTGGCCCCGCATAAGATGCAACCAGCTTTTCTGACGCTTTTCTAGGTCTTTCTTCGGGGGTAACGATGGCTTCGAGGCGATGGGATTTTTTGACGGCGCTGTTGGCGTTGGCTGTGCTGGTTGTCGTATCGTATTCGCTTCTGCTGCAAGGTCAACGTCTTCGCGTAGCCGCCTCGACGGGCCGCGCCTCTCGTTCCATCTCCGCGGGGACTGACCCCCGACTTACCGGAGCGTACCGTCTCGCGCGCGGCGGCTGGACTTATGTGCACCTGCAAGGCTCGCCCGAGCAAATCGGCTTTCAGCATGGGTATCTGCTCGCGCCGGAAATTGCGGACGCTTTTGCGGCCGTAAAGCTCGAAGACACCCACACAACGAAGAAGGACTGGGGCTTTTTCCGGCATGCGGCTCACGACATGCTGTGGCCGCACATCGAGGCCGAGTATCAGGCTGAATTGGAGGGAATCGCGGCGGGGCTCAACGCGCACGGCGTCAAAATGACTCTCGATGACGTGGTGGCGCTGAACGCGTTCGAGGAATTGCCTGATTATTACGTGCCGTGGTACGACAAGAAAAACAAGACCACGCATGCAGCAAATGTGAAAGTAATTGGACACTGCAGCGCGTTTGTCGCCACGGGCAACTGGACAAAGGACGGGCAAATCGTGATGGCGCACAACAACTGGACGAACTACATGGTCGGCGAACGCTGGCGGATCATGTTCGACATTGTGCCGCAACACGGCTATCGCATGATCATGGACGGTTTCCCCGGCGTGATCACCAGCGACGACGATTTCGGGATCAATTCCGACGGTCTGATGGTTACGGAGACCACCATTTCGGATTTTCATGGCTGGGATCCAGATGGCATCCCGGAATTTGTGCGCTCGCGGAAAGCTTTGCAATATGCCGGTTCGATCGATGACTACGTGAAGATCATGCTTGACGGAAACAACGGCGGCTACGCGAACGACTGGCTGCTCGGCGACCGCAAGACGGGCGAGATTGCGCAATTCGAATTGGGTTTGAGAGCGCACAAGTTGTGGCGCACGAAGGATGGATACTTTGTCGGGTCAAATTTCACGAGCGATCCGGAAGTGCTGAAGCTCGACACAACCTACAATTTGAATGATCCCACCGAATCGCCGAACGCGCGACACGTCCGCTGGGATGAGCTGATGAAGGAAAATAAGGGCAAGATCGATGTGCAACTGGCCGAGAAATTCGAAGGCGACCATTTCGACGCCTACACGAAAAAGGATGGACCCGACGTTCGCACCCTGTGCGGCCACGGGGACGATTCTCCGAATGGCGACAAGGGATGGGGCGTGAAGCCGTACGATCCCATGGGCGCGGTGCAGGGCAAGGTCACCGACAGCAAGATGGCTGGAGAAATGAGTTTGGTCGCGCACACCGGCCATCCCTGCGGAGAGACTTTTTATGCCAAGCCATTCCTGGCCGCGCATCCGCAATATGATTGGCAAGCGCCCGAATTGCGCGATATGACCTCGGATCCGTGGACAACTTTCCATTCGGGCGAGTCGAAGTAGGCGTAATCTCACGGGCGCAGGCTGATTTGCGCGTCGGAGATATCAAATCCTCGAGCACGAATTTTAAGGCGAGTTAGGACTCACAGCTTTCCCATTTCCTCTCGACTTCACAGCACCGGAAAGCTACACTTCACGGGTTAACCCTTCGCGTCGGCCGATACGGAGTTCCTGTGCCCCTGATCGAAAGCCTCCTCTTGCTTCTCATTGTCTCCCGAATGATTGGGGAGCTTGTGGAGCGTTTTGGGCAACCGGCGATGCTCGGAGAGATCGCGGCCGGAATACTTCTGGGCCCCTCTGTGCTGAAACTGATCCATTTCACTCCCGAAATCAAGGCTCTGGCGGATCTTGGCGTGCTTCTGCTGGTGTTTCTTGCGGGCATGGAAATGGATCTGGACGTCCTGTGGAAGTCCTTTCGCGGCCGGGGCGCGTTGGTGGGGCTGGCTGGATTCGTTGTTCCATTGATTCTGGGAATCGGCGTGGGAATCGCGTTTGGCATGGACCGCACGCGGGAAATTTTCGTGGGTCTGTGCATTGCCATTACGGCGCTGCCCGTCAGCGTTCGAATTTTGATGGATTTGGGCAAGCTGCAAACGGACATCGGGCAGAAGATTATCGGCGCTGCGGTGATGAACGACGTGATTTCGCTGCTTATGCTGGGTGTGATTGTCGACGTGAAGGGCGCGGGGCCCGTATCGCGGAGCCTGCTGGTGTCTTTGGGATTGGCGCTGCTGAAAGCGGTCGTCTTCATGGTGGGATTCGTTGCGGTCTCCCGCCTGATCAAACGTCATTCGGCCAAGCGATTTTTGCGTTCCCGCAATCTTGTAGACCGGTTGGTGGTGCACCTCAAGGGGAAAGAATCACTCTTCGCCGTTGTCTTTCTGTTTGTGATGGCGTTCGCGGCTTTTTCCCAAATTCTGAAGCTGGATTTCGTGGTGGGCGCATTCTTTGGCTCCATGCTGCTGAGTTATGCCGTCTTGGGGCGCGCGAATTTTGAGGAAGTACAGAAGACGGCGTCGAACGTAACCATGGGCTTTCTGGGCCCCATTTTTTTCGCGGCAATCGGACTGGAATTCGACGCTTCCAGTTTGAGGAATTGGAAGCTGGTTGTGGCGGTACTGGTAGCGGCGTTTGTCAGCAAGATATTTGGAGGGTACCTCGGCGGCCGGATGGCGAAAATGTCGAGCAACGAGAGTTGGGCGCTGGGCATTGGCCTGAATGGCCGCGGCATTATGGAGCTGGTCATCGCGAATATCGCGCTGGCAAAGGGTTTCATCGACCAGCAGTTGTTTACCGTGCTGATTTTAATGGCGACCGTGACTACGTTTGTCACTCCTTTCTTGTTGAAGCGTGCCTACAGCCGCCTGCCGGCGGAGTCTGTGGCAATCCCTGATGTGTCCAACGCTGCGGACTGAGAGCGCGGCCCAAGAGGCCGGAAACTAGACTAACTAAGTCGAGCAGGCGCGCAATCTTCTCGCCTCAGCAAATGCGAATCTAAGGAGTGTCCGGGTAGCAGAGGCTCAGCAAAGCGATGAAAGACGCGTAGCTTCGCAGATTGAGGTTCGGTGCTAATGTTTCGCGATTTGGTATTGCGCCATCAAACGCGAGAACTCAGGCATTTTGCGCAGACCGCCCAGTTCCGGATCGTTTGCCGCATACTGCGCAGGGAAATGTTTCTGTAACGCTTCTCCGAGCATTTTCAGGGCATCGTTAGACTTGCCAAGTATCGCGTCCACTTGCGCCTCGTCGTAAACATAGCCGACGTTGTTCTTGTCGATCGCGCGGGCGCGCCGAATGAAATCACTGGCCTGCTGATTCTTCCCCATCTTGGCGTAATCGAGGCCAAGCTGCGCGAGCACGTCCGCGTTCTGCGGGTTCGTTTGCAGTTCCTTATACGCCAGGCTGATGGCTTGTTGATATGTTGCCTGCGCCTTGTCGGTTTGCCCTGACCATCGATAAGCATCGCCCAGGTTTCCCATTACCGTTGCATCGTTGGGACTGAGCTGAACAGCCTTCTCGTACATCTGCGCGGCGTTCGCGTACTGCTTCAAATAAAAATATGCCGTCCCCAAATTTGAATAGGTTGACCAGTAAGGCTGCAGCTCCAAAGCCTTCTGGTATGCGGGAATGCACTGCTCGTACTTGCCTTCCTGGCTGTACACATCGCCAATGCTTTCGTATCCGACCGCATTATCGGGTTCGATTTGCGTCACCTGCTGATAAGCGTAGAGCGCCTTATCGTATTCCCCGACCTGGTAATAAGCGTTGCCGAGGGCATTCTGGTTGTACCAGTAATACGGATTCACCTGCACCGCTTTCTGAAACTCCTGAATCGCCTGTTTACCCTGCCCACTTTGCAGCTCAGCTTGCCCCAATCGCCGGTAGGCTTCATCGGAATTGGGCGCCAGAGAGAGCGCGCGTTTCAGCTCGGCGATCGCCTCAGTATATTTTCCTGTATCGCTGTACACGCTTCCCAGAACCACGTGCACTTCGGGCAACTTGTCGTTCAGTTGGTCAGCCTGCTGCGCAGCGCCGAGCGCCTTCTGCGTCCAGAAACTGTCCTTTGTTGCGCCATACATCCTAAGGCTGGCGTCCGCAATCCCAGCATAAGCGAGCGCAAAGGTCGCATCCTTTTTCAAAGCCTGCCCGAAGTAGTCGAGGGCCATTTGCGTGTTTTTTGGGTCCTGTGAATTGCGCAGAGCGCTGCGGCCACGCAAGTAAAGGTCATAGGCGGCAACGCTTTCGGTGGGTCGCGCTTCCGCCTTCGCGATTTCGTCATTCGTCGGACTTACGCTGAGAGCCGGCACCAACCGGGTGTAGATTTGGTCTTCCAGCGTGAACAGGTCGCCCGTGACCCCGTTAAATTCTTCGCTCCACAAGCGCTTCCCGTTGGCGACATCCTCCAGGTTCACGATGATCCGGATTTTGTCTCCCGAGCCTTGTAGTACGCCCTGCACCAGCAGGTTTGCGCCGAGCGCCCGGGCAATCTTCGGCAGCGCTTGTTTCTGATCAGCCCTCTCCGCCGCGTCCGGCGACGTCACGCGAATATCCTTTAACTGAAATAGCTTTGCAGACAGCGCTTCTTCAATGCCCTGCGCCAGATAACCGAGTTGCGTTTGATCGCCCAGCACCTGCAGCGGCAGCACGGCCACAAATCGCCCATTCGCAAGCGAAGGCACTCCAGCAGGCGGAGCCGGACCGGAGCCGCTTGACCGGCTTGGAAAGATCGCATGGCGAATCGGCGGCGTTGCCACAAGCGCAATCAAAATTGCCGCCACACCCGCCCCCATGTACCACCAGCGTTTCCCCAATTCCGGCAGCGCGAACTGCACGCTGCGTCCGGCCGGTGTGGCCCGTCCAGACTGCAAATCCGCCAGAATTTCTTTCGCGTTCGGGTATCGCCGGTCCGGATCTCGTTCGAGGCAGCGAAGTGTCACGCGCGCGAGATTGTCCGGCACTTCGGGATTTAATTGCTTCGGATTCGGAGGTTTCTCCTTCACGCGGCGATACATGATTTGCAGCGTGGAGTCGCCCTTGAAGGCATCCTCGCCCGTTACCATCTCAAATAGAATCAAGCCCAGCGCATATAGATCGGTCCGGTGGTCCACGGTCTTGGCTTCCACCTGCTCGGGAGCCATATAACGCGGTGTGCCCAGAAATTGTCCCGTGCGCGTCATTCCCGCCGTGCTGGATTCGAGCGACTTTGCGAGCCCAAAATCCGAGACATAAACGTGGTCGTCCTTGCCCATCAGAATGTTCTGCGGTTTCAGATCGCGATGTACCACGCCTTCGGAATGCGCCGCGTCCAGCGCTTCACAAAGCTGTTCGGCGATTTTCTGCGCTCGCGGCGCAGGGAGTTTGCCCTGTTCGCGAAGCAGTTTATGCAGGTCCTGCCCTTCCACGTAAGCCATCGAGATGAACTTCACACCGTCGGCTTCGCCGAGGTCGTGAATGCGCAGAATGTTCTTGTGGGAAATGCGGCTGGCCAGTAGCAGTTCTTGCTTGAAACGCTGCATCGCGTTCGGGTCTGAGGTGAGCTCCGGTTGCAGCACCTTCAGCGCAACCGTGCGGTCCAGTTCTCTGTCATAGGCCTTGTAAACCCGGCCCATTCCGCCCTGTCCCAGCAGCGCCTCGATGCGATAGCGTTCGCCCAGCTCATCGCCCGGCTCCAGCACTCCGTAAATAGTTACCGAGGAGCGCGCGCCAGTCCTCGATGAGGAAGCCGAGCCGGCGCTGCCACGCGTTCCGCGTGAAGAGCCACTCGGCGCGCGCGGGTTTTTTTCCTCGGCCGCGGATGAAGGCGCCGCCGAATCCATCGTTTGGTCAACATCGATTTGCAAGTCGAATGACGAACCACACTTCGAGCAGGACGAAACTTCGTCATCGTTTTCTGTCCGGCAATGGGGACAGATCATGGACTGGGCCTGCTCTTTCTCATAGCTCGCTAGAGTTTCGGGATTATGACTCAGCTCCACTGCCCCTGCAAGCAGCGCCTCCAGGGTGGGCTCACTTCCTGGGTGGGACGTCGTGTCCTGATGAGGTATTCCAAGGCAGTCTGAAGATCTTGAGTCGGGCTAGACGCGGGTAACCGGGGAGGAGGGCGTCTCCGGGTAGAGGCGCTCAAACTCGGGGTCCCCATGAAGAAGATTTAAGTCCGGGTCGCGCCGCGCCCAAATAGAATCCTTGGAGCCCGCTTCCCAAGCTTTGCGCAGTGCCTCCAGAGCCTCGGGCTTTTTTTTCAGGCCGCAGTATACACAAGCGGCGTTGTAGAGAATCGAGGCTTCGTTGGCGCGCAAGGTTACGGCCAGATTCAGTTCGCGCAGGGAGTCTTCCCCTCGTCCCAACTCGGCGAACTTGGCGGCCAGCAGGACGCGTGCCCGCGCATCCTCGGGTACTTGTTTCAAGTGGTTCTCGATCGCGCCGATAAACCTGTGAGCCATCCCGAGAGAGGCGTCTCCTTTGCCCATGGCGCCGAGAGAATTCATGATGGGCACATAAACGTTGTAATCTTCACCGCTTGCTTCTATGGCGGCTTCCGCAACGTCCAATACTTCTTGGTAGCGTCCCGCGGCAAACAAGGCGCGACCCAATAAGTAATAGGCACCGTCGCACACACGGTTGCGTTCGATTGCCTTTTTGACCATGCGTACGGCTTCGTCATGCAATCCCGCGGCATAGAGGACCCAGGCCTGGCTGACATGCGTTTCGGGCAGGTCCCAGCGGAGGGCCACGGCTCGACCGGAAGCCTCCCTCGCCCGTTCGATCCACACCTGATCGCGGGTGAAAATGGAGTAATACATCGCGCAGGCGTTAGCGCAGGCGGCGTAAGCTAAGGCGAAGCTAGGGTCAAGCGACACCGCGTTTTCGAACATCTGCAAGGCGAACTCGACGTCTTGGCGGGTTTGCCGTCGCGCGTATCTTTTTCCGCGCAGGTAGAGGTCGTAGGCTTGCAAATTCTCCGTGGGCTTGTCGGCCAGAGCCTCGAGTTCCTGCGGGGAAAGCGTGACGCGCAAGGCCTCGGCAATTTTGCGGGCCATTTCGTCCTGTACTTCGAAAACGTCCTTCATCTCGCGATCGAAGCGCTCTGACCAGAGCGGAAAATCGGTGCGCGTGTCCACAAGCTGAGCGCTGATGCGCAGGCGGGCGCCGGAGCGGCGCAATGTGCCGGTAAGAACATAAGCCGCGCCGAGCTGTTGGCCGATCTGCGCCGGGGTTACCGGCTTATCCCTGAAAGCCAAAACCGTGGGGCGCGAAAAAGTATTCAATCCGCGGATCTTGGAGAGCTCCGTGATGACATCCTCGGTGATGCCGTCGCGTAGGTATTCGTCTTCCTTAGCGCCGCTTAAATTCTCGAAATAGAGCACAGCAACCGATTTCTTCCCTGCCGTTGTACTGGCAAGAGGCGCAATCGGCACCTCGATCTTTTCAACTGCCGGGCGGCGGCTCGAGTCAAGGTCTCGTTTGATGCGCTTCAGGTCGGCGCGAAGTTCGCCGGCGGTTTGGTATCGCAGGTCGGGGTCCTTCTCGAGCGCCTTGCCGAAAATGCTTTCCATGGCCACGGGCAACCGCGAATTTAATTCCTTCGCGGGCGCGGCCACGGAATGCAGGATTCCGTCGAAGATGACCGCTGAGGTTGCGCCCGGAAAGGGGACCGTTCCAGTCGCCATCTCGTAAAGCACGATACCGAGCGAAAACAAATCCGAGCGTGCATCCAAGTCTTCCCCTCGCGCCTGTTCCGGCGACATATAGGCCACTGTGCCCATCGAGCTGCCCGGGCTCGTCAGTTGCTCTGCATTGAGCAGATGCGTCTGTGTACGCATGGATGTGACGTTCAATGATTCGGCCGGAGCACGCAGCCCCGGCGTTAGCTTCGCCAGACCAAAATCCAAGATTTTCGCCTGGCCGCGCTCAACGAGAAATATGTTCGCGGGCTTAATGTCGCGGTGCACGATGCCCTTGGAGTGCGCCGCATCGAGCCCGCTAGCGATCTGAATGCCGATGTCCAGGAGTTCTGATAGTTCGATCGGCTTTCCATCAATGCGGTGCTTCAGAGTCTCACCTTCCAGCAGTTCCATCGCGATGAACGGACGGTTTTCAAATTCTCCGATATCATGAATAGTGCAGATGTTGGGATGATTGAGTTGCGAAGCAGCACGCGCTTCGCGCCGGAATCGCTCAATCGCCTGCGGGTCTTGGGAAATAATGTCGTCGGGCAGGAATTTCAGCGCCACATTGCGGCCGAGGCGCGTGTCCTTAGCTTTGTAAACTACCCCCATCCCACCGCCGCCGAGTTTATCGACAACCGTGTAATGGGAAATCGTGCTACCGATAATTGACGAAACATCAGGCATGGGGTATGCATCTTACGCCAGCGGTTGAATTCAGGCAAATCCGGCCACATGTTGTTTCTACGCCGTAGCTAAATCTGGCTAGACGATTAATTTGGGCTCTCAAAACCGTGAAATTCTCAGGACGAAATGCCGGACAACGCGCCACCCAGCCGGAAAACGACACATTGCGCATTCGGGTCTGTCTCGGCAATCACAAACTCTCTTTGCTGCATCTAAGGGAGGGAAATGAATAGTATCCCACGACAGGTTTTGCCCATACTGGTGATGCTCGCCGCTATTACTGCGGCCGCAATTCCCGCTCTTGCGCAGGTCGCCGGACCCATCACTCCGCCTCCGAAGTTCGAAGTCAAACGGCTTCCCGCAAAGCCCGATCCCGGCGCTCCTCCGCTTCCTGCCGACGAAATCATTCACCGCTTCACGCAAAATGAAGACTTAATCAAGAAAACGTATGATGCCGGCAGCATCGATCAGACGGTCAAGGTGGAGGAGTTGGCCGACCACGGCGGGCAATTCACGTTCACTGGCCGGGAATATTCCAAGGCCGATGGACAGCGCTACGAGCAAGTCATCAAGCCTCCCGAGTCCACTTTGCACTTTACGGAATTCTCGCTCGAAGATGTGAAGACGTTGGCCGGCTTTCCGCTTTTCTTCCTGACGACCGATCAACTCCCCCTCTACAAGCTTTCCTATGAAGGTCAGGAAAAACTCGACCAGATCAATACGCTGATTTTTCGCATTCAGCCAAAAACAATCAGCCGCAAACCGCTCTTCGACGGCGTCGTCTGGATCGACAATCAGGATTTCGCCATCGTGAAAAGTTACGGCCAATTCGTCACCGACGCGGGCAGCGCGCCGAATGGATTTCCTTTCAGCATGTTTGAAACTTATCGCGAAAATCTCACCGGACACCTGTGGTTTCCCACGTATATACGCTCGGATGGCGTGGTAAAGACTCCGAAGGACAGTGTTCCCATTCGCCTGATTGTGCGTTCGGAGAATTTCAAAGCGGAAGCGGCGGTCCCGCTGCCCGTGCCGCCAAAGCTCGCGAAGCAGCCCGCACAACACTAATCGCCGCGCCAGCCTTGCACGTCAAGGTTCTATGTATCAACCTCCGGCGCGATCACGCCAGACAAATCCAGGATCGACGTTAGCAGCACATCCGGACGCGCTGCGCGAATTCGCCGCGCGCTGGGAAACGGCCCGAACACTCCGACGGAGCGCACTCCCGCTCGCCGCGCCATTTCAATGTCCTCCGGCGCGTCCCCCACATAAATGCAATCTTCCGCGCGCATCTGCATGTGGCGCATGGCGTGTTTGAGCGGAGCGGGATGCGGCTTGTGACGCGGCGCATCTTCGGCGCAAATGCACGCGCTAAAAACCCGGGTGAATTCAAATTGACGAAGCTGCCGCCGCACGCGTTTTGCATCGCCGCTCGTCACCAGCCCCAGCACAAAATCGCGCCGCAGCTTCGTAAGCATTTTTCGCACGCCGGGCAGCAATCTTGGATTTTCCTTTTTGTAGGCGCGCCCCCAAAGATGGTCCGCCAACTCCCACTTGTCGCGGGGGATCCGCGCGGCTTCGTACACGCGATACCAATCGGGAGAATAATGCCGCGCCAAGTCGCGCGCGGTCCACGGAATCTGGAGCGAGCGAAACATGGCCTGATAAGCACGAGCATCGGCGCGAAAAGAATCGAGGAGTGTCCCATCCCAATCGAAGAGAATGGCACGGGCGAAAATTCGGCGTGATTTCACGGAGGCGATAAAAATTCGGTGGAATTTTGCGGCGGAATTTTAATGTAGCTCAGTCAGCGGAATCCGGTCGTCGCGCTGAAAATCGATATCGTCGAACGACGCAGCAAATCCGCTCCATCCGGGAACCTCGCACACGTCCATGCGTACTACGTGCGCGGCGGTGCGTAACCGCACGCTTCCGCGGCCAAGCGGGCGTTCCACCAACGCCACTTCCATCTCAATCGCCGTGCCGGGCTCAATCACGCGCGGTGCCAAAAAATAAATTCCAGTCGAGCTTATGTTCTTTGTCACCAGGGTCACAGGCAAGGCTTCTACGCACCCGCCGATACTGGTCAATTGCAGCGGCAGGCAGAGGCATGCTCTGGGGCAGCGACGCCGATCCTCGGCCACGCCGATGGCGTGCGTTGGCACGCGCACGAATTTTCGCGCTGGCGGGACTTCATGTATTTTTTCTGCGGGAGATGGAACCAGGCCGGACGACAAGTGTCGCTTCAGATTCGAAATCGCCGCCATCGGTGACCCCCCCAAAGCCGGCAGGTACTTTTACCGGGTAAGGCAATATGCCTCGTGACTCCCCCAATCGTCAACCTTGTCAAGCAAAAAAGTGCCCAATATCGAACAACTGCCGGGTGGAGTGCCCACGACCAAAAATGTTCTCGCGTACTCCAGATGTCCTGACGTTTTGAATGCAAGAATCGGATAGATATCGTCGCGCGATTAGACTATTTTTGTCTTCGGATTCAATATTTGCGGGAGCCGCGAACGAAACACGCGAGTTTCAAAATGGCGCAAGCGCACAAAACGAATCGCATCGACAGTCCCGGCTACTGGCGTGCCGTGCAAACGCGCCGTTCGGCCGCAGACGGTAGTTTCGTCTACGCCGTCCGCTCGACGAAAATTTATTGCCGCCCTTCGTGCCCGTCCAAGCGCCCGCATCGCGACCGCGTCATTTTTTTTCATCTGCCGGCGGATGCGGAAAGCGCCGGATACCGTCCGTGCCGCCGCTGCCGTCCGCAACTCGCGTCATCTTCGCAAAACGGAAGCGCCGCCGCGCGCCAAGTGCTCGAAATTTGCCGCGGCATCGAACAGGCGCTCGCGGCCGACCCTGAAAAAAAGCTCACGCTCAGCGAACTCGGCCGCGCGTTCCATATGAGCCCGCACAAAATGGAGCGCCTGTTCCAAAAAACCCTCGGCATCACGCCAAAGCAATTCACCGACGCGCAACGCATGGCGCAACTGAAATCGCAGCTTCGCAAAGGAGATAAAGTGACCACCGCAATGTACGACGCAGGCTACGGCTCCAGCAGCCGCCTCTACGAACGCGCCCCCGCGCAAATGGGCATGACTCCCGCCACCTATCGACGCCGAGGCGCCGGCATGCTCATCCATTACACAGTCGTTCCGTGCCCGCTCGGACGCATCCTAGTCGCCGCCACTGCGCGCGGCGTCAGCGCCGTCTATCTCGGCGATTCCGACGCTCGCTCGGACGCGCGTCTCGAAAACGCGCTTGCCCGCGAATATCCGCGAGCGGAAATCCATCGCGACTCGAAGGCTCTCGGCCAATGGGTCCGCGAAATTCTCCGTCACCTGCGCGGCCAGGAACCGCATATCGACCTGCCGCTCGACGTGCAGGCCACCGCGTTCCAGCGCCGCGTCTGGGACGAGCTTCGCCGCATCCCCTACGGCGCCACGCGCTCTTACACCGAGGTCGCCCGCGCCATCGGCAAGCCCCGAGCCATTCGCGCTGTCGCTCGCGCCTGCGCCACCAATCCTGTCTCCATCGTCGTCCCATGCCATCGCGTTGTCCGCCAAGACGGCCAGTTGGCTGGCTATCGTTGGGGTCTCGAACGCAAGAACGCGCTGCTCAAGCAGGAAAAGCACCTGGCCCGCGGCGCGAAATAATCTTTAGCGTATGGGCACAGGCCTGCTCGTCGCAGGTAGGCGGTGCGTTTCCGACGGCTACGCGGATGGGCGGATTTTTTGCGTGTCTTTCGGCCAACGCGGTTTGAAACGCGAGTCGGGAATCCTGGCGTTGCGCGCAATGTTGGAATAGCGGACGATGAAATAATCGTCTGTGCCCGTCTCGAAGAATTTCTGCTGCAGCGGTTCCCAGGATGTCTCGTCCAACCACAAATGGATTTTTGAAATCTGATTACGCACCTGCTCCGATTTTGGCGTCAGCTCGAGCAGCGCCGTCCTGTGATGATCGAGCAGCGGCTCGCCCAGCAGCGTGATCAAAAATCCTTTTCGCAATTCGTGTCCCGAAGAACCGAATCCCAGCAGCAGGAACTGGTCCACCAGTTCGCGATGCTTTCCCAGGTTGTATTCCTCCACGCGCTGCAATCCGGGATTGTAAATATACAGCGTGTCGCCCGCGCGCAAAATCGTCCGCGGGTCGGGAGTTTTCACTTCCAGGCGCATTTTGTCGCCGTGGACCCAAATCTCGCCGGTCTCGGTGGACTTCACGTTGACGACCACGGTGACTTTTGTCCGTTGGATGTCGGCAGTAAGGCTGTGAAAGTCCTTGGCCTGCGTGTCCAACTCACGCAGCACGGAATCGAGAGTCAGTGCGCTGCGTCCTTGCCCACGTACACGCGTGCGGGCAGGCGCACGCGCCATTGTGGTGGCCGCTCCTGTAACGACGAGCGCGGCGGCGAGAAAAATCCATGTGAGTCTACGAAGCAAAAGCACGGTCACCTGAATAACCTGCTGAAAATTTTGCAGTGGAACGCACGCAATCATAGCATAGCGATTGAAGCCCGATGTGAAGTTAGCGGCTTTATTCCAGGCGGGGATGCGAAAGAGGAACTGGCTGTTTTACGGCTAGCGTTTAATGTCCACCTGATAATACAGAATGGAATTATCGGCCCCGAGGATGGGCTCGATGCTGCGGATCTGAAACGTTCGCGTCTTCAGCTCGTCAACGGATTCGCTGAGAATTTCGTGCGTCTTGCGTTCGAGCTCCGGGCCCTTTCCCTGCGACGCGGGTGCGCCGGCAAACAGTTTCGAATCGATGCGGTAAATTTCCGTGTGGGCCGCGTCATCCTGCGCGATAAGCATCACTCCGGAGTCACCCGCGCCATTTACTTGCGGCTCGTCGTGAAACCATTTGCCCGGCGTGAACAGCACGAACAACACGATAAGGATCACCATCAAGTCGTACGGCCAGCTTCCGCGCTCGTACGACCAAAAAATCGTGTTCCGCACTCCGCGCCACAGTCTGTGCATTTCAGTTCGCGCTCGCGCCGTCGACCACCAGGCCATCGCGCATGTGCAACACGCGATTTCCGTACGCCGCCGCCTCGGGATTGTGAGTGATCATCACAATGGTCTGGCCAAGATCTTTGTTAAGCTGTCGCAGCAGGCCGAGGACATTGTCGGAATTTTTCGTATCCAGATTTCCCGTGGGCTCGTCTGCGAGGACGATTTTCGGTTCGTTGATGATGGCGCGCGCGATGGCCACGCGCTGCTGCTCGCCACCGGAAAGTTCCGAGGGCCGATGATCCAGCCGGTCGGTGAGTCCGAGCATGCGCGTCACCACATCGAAGCGGTGCGGATCGAAACCGTCGCCGTGGATGTGCTGCGCGAGCGCGATGTTTCCTTTGGCGTTGAGCGTGGGCAGCAGATTGAAACGCTGAAAAACAAAACCAACTTTATGTCTGCGCAACAGCGTTCGTCCTGCGTCGCCGAGCGTGCCCAAATCGTTGCCATCCAGCAATACGCGGCCGCGCGATGCTTGCGACAATCCGCCAATCACATGCAGCAAAGTGGATTTGCCGCACCCGGAGGGTCCCATGACGGAAACAAATTCGCCCGGATAGACGTCAACGTTGACGCCGCGCAGGGCCGCAACGTCCAGCCTTCCCGCGCGATATATTTTCCACAAATTCTCAGTTTTAAGTATCGGCTCCAACGCTGCTCCGCGGCAGGAGGTGCTTGCTCTTGTGGGTAGAATTTATTCTATGCGCGAATCGCCCATCTGCCTAGCTACATCGCACTGCTCCAAAATATTCCAACAGACTATTCGTAGGCCAGCGCTTCCACCGGATCCTTGCGGCTCGCAATCCACGCTGGATACGAAGCGCCGACCCACCCGCCGATGATGGCAATGGCGGCCGCGCGCAGCACCCACCACGGCGCAACGACAATCGTGAGCGTGGGAAACGCGGTGAGGAAAAGCCAACGCACGCCAAAACTCAACGCGATGCCCAAAACAATCCCGGCGAGACAAAGCGCGGTGGTCTCGCTGAGAATCACGCGCACAATATATCCGCGTGAAGCGCCCAGCGATTTCAGCACGCCGATTTCGCGCGTGCGTTCGATAATAGTCGTGTACATCGAAAGCAGAATCACGAGGAAACCAATTCCGGCGGCCAGCATGATCATCGAGCGAATGAACGTCTGCAGGCCGGGCAGATTGGACGAAGTCATCAGCGACAAATAATCACGCAGCGGGCGCACTTCGTAATGGGGCAGAAGCTGACTGATCCCGCTGATTACTTTCGTTGTTTGTTCCGGACGGTCGCAGCGAATGAAAAAGACGGAAGCCTTGTCGCGCGCTCCGGACAATTCCTGCAGCGTGGACATCAATACAAACAGCCGCGCGCCTTTGCCGTGCTCGACGATTCCTGCGACGTGGAAATCGTGACCAAGTATATGGAGAGTTTCGCCGACTTTGACCTTGCGTCCCTTGGCGTACCAATCGTCCACGAGAATGTCGTTCGCATTTTGCAGATCGCTGCCGTCATGAAAAACAAATCCGCCGGAAACTTCGCGGAAACTCTCCGGGTCGATTCCGTAGATGATGTCGAGGCCGTTAGTCGAATTAAATTGGAGCAGCACGGGCGCGACGGCGCGGACATTTTTGATTTGCGCAAGCTTCTGGCCGATTTCAATTGGCATGGGCGCGCCGCTAAAGGCCATGAATATGGATGCGGAGGGCGGCTGCACCATGATGTCCGCGCCAATTCCTTCGATTCGCTTCGCGGTATCAGAGAGCATGCCGGAGGTGAGGCCGACGACAATCAAAACGAGAGTAACTTCGATGGCGACGGCGATGATGGTGATGCATGTTCGCACGGGCCGGTACATCACGTTGCGCAAAATCATGTGACGGATCAAGGTTGCTTCTCCTCGCCGAGTTGAACGAGTTCGGTTCCAGACGGCTGCGCGAGTTGAAATTTATCGCCGGCGATCGGCTGGTTCAGAGTTATTTGCGTGATGTGAATGTCGAGCTGGTATTCATCGGCGGGACGCGCGAGCAGAATGTCTTTCGGATAATTCACACCGCCGACAGGCTGCCAATCGCTTGTGCGAATATCGGAAACCAATTCGCCTCCGGGACCATAGATTTGAATCCGCGCCATTTGCAGAGTGGCGCGGTCAAACCAGATTTTACGGTCGAGCTCCCAGCCCTGCTGGCCGCTCGTTGCTACCGTCAGCACATAATACCGGAACGGGAGCGCCTCCGCCTCCTCCAGAAGCACGTTTTCGCTCTGCGGAATCGAGGGCCAGATCAAGGCTTCGAAAAGATGCTGCGGGCGCAGATTTTCAATCGGCTTCGAAGCGGCGCGCCGCAAATTCGTCGGACCGACGATGAATTTGTTTTTCGAGGGAATGTAAATTCGGAACGTCTGGCCGTCACTGGCCATGTCGAAGATGTCTTTTGCCACCACGGGCGCCTGGCCAATCACGCGGATTGAGGCGGGTCTGGCCGCGAGTATGTATCCGTTGACTTCATGGTATTGCTCGATGACGCCGCTGAGAGCGGAGCCGGCCGTGGGAGACAGGCGCACGGAAACGTTTAAGGTTTCGACGGCGGACGCTTCGCGATTGTATAGCGCGATCAGGTCGGCCTTGGTTGCCGTTTGCGCAGGCTGGATCGCCGCCGGAACAGTGACCTTTTTTCTGCTGACGGCGCATCCGCCCAGCAGAACAAACGCACAAGTGAGCGTCAACACACCTCGGATACCGCGAATTCTCAGGGAGTTCCCCCTTATGTGGCGAAATGAGAAATTTAGCAGCCGGCGTCGGGGGTGTCAACGAAGGTGGCAGGCTTCTGTTCCTCGATTGGTGCTGAGCCAAGCCGGGGAAAAATGTCAGAGCCAAGTGCGGCGTATTTGGTCGGAACGTAATGTCTAGAAGTAAGGCAGCGATCGCAATTTTGACGCCAGGTTGTTCCGATTCAAAGGGAGAAGGGAGTTCCCGATATAAAGTATCCTGGTGGCACTCCGCAGAAGTGCTATGATTTCGGGGACAGGGTGTTGTCAAAGGACTGAGCATGTCGAACAAGATCTGCGTCACCTCGAGGCTCAGATTCGTGGTGGGCCTGCTGGCTTGCCTAGCGGTTTCACTTCCGGCAATGGCGCAGGGACAACGCAGCCCAATCGTCAGTGCGATGGACCCCAACAGTATCGGTATACAACCAACGAATGAGGGAGGGTCGGCGACCCTCATGATTTACCTCCGGGACGAGTACGGGGGCAGCCCGACGACGCCACCGATTTTCACTGTCAGTTCAGTCACTTTTAATTCCTCGAACGTTGCTCCGCCGCGTCCGCTCGAAGGGGGATGGGTGCTGACAGGGCTCCGCCCCGGCGACGAGTACGATATTGAAGTTTCGGTTTCCGGCTATAAGATTGCACATCAAACCGTGATGGTGCCCGAAGGGGGATCGAATGGCAGCATCACGGTAAATGCCATTATCTATATAAAACCAAACAACGAGACAGACCAACCCGTAATTCCTTCGGGCCCGATTCTCGCGCCGCGAGCGGAGAAGGAAGTGCAGCACGCTCTGAAGGATCTGCGTGATAACAAACTTCCCTCCGCGCAAAATCACCTGGGGAAAGCGTTGCAGATGGCGCCCGCAAACCCGTTTGTGAATTACCTGATGGGTATGTGCTATTTGCGTTTGAATAAATTACCGGAGGCCAAGGCCAGTCTGGAAAAATCCGTATCGATGGATCCCAAAGGGTCGGCAGGGCTACTTGCTTTGGGGATGCTGCACTACCGCGAATCGGATTATCCGGGAGCGATTCAACTTCTTGGACAAGCCGTGGAACTGGATCCGACTGCGTGGAAAGCGGACTGGATGTTAGCGAGCGCCTACCTGCACCAGGGCAATTTCGAGAAGGCGCGCGACTACTCACAGAAAGCATTGAAGTCCGGAAAAGAGGGTGCTGCTCCCGTGGAATTGCTTTTGGGCGAAGCAGAAGGGGGCCTGGGCGAACGCGGGAAGGCAGTTGCTGCATTTGAAACATTCTTGAAGGCTAATCCGCATGATCCGAGCGTGCCGCAAGTCCGCGAATGGATCGCGAGTCTAGAGAAAGAAACGGCCGTTTCCGAGAAGTCTGCCTCTGTGAGCCTAGCCGTACACTCCACATCTGCATCTTCGGCGAAAAATCCACCGGGAGTTCTATCAGCGTCCCTGTCGCCGTTGGCGGGTCCGCAGCCCGCACCGGCTGTGGAACTTCCGCCTAAAGAGAATTGGGCTCCCCCGGACATCGATAAGGTGAGTCCGCCCGTTGTCTCCGTCCGCGCTTGCTCGTTGCCCAACATAATGGCGGCGACCAAGAAGAGCTCGGAGGAACTGGTCAGCAACCTGGCAAAATTTTCCGCGACAGAGGAGTACGAGTCCGTAGAGATTAAAAGGAACGAGCAGTTAGAAACGCCGGAAACACGCGAGTTCAGCTATTTGGTAATGGTGGACAATTCTGGACAGCGCTTCCCACAAGTAACGGAATTTCGAACACAGCTCAAAGGGCCCAGTGTACGGGAAGGGTCAATCGCGGACGTCTCGGCACCAGTCCTTGCCCTGGCTTTTCATCCGGACTTTCGCGACGATTTCGATTGGAAATGCGAAGGACTCGGGGAGTGGAACAACCAGCCAGCGTGGGTTGTTCATTTCGAGCAACGTTCGGATGTCCCAACGAGTCGCCTTCAACTCTTTGACGCTCCGACGGGAGCGGCGCTGCTTCCGCTGAAGGGCCGCGCATGGATCTCAAGAAACGGGGGGCATGTGATTCACCTGGAGACGGATATGGCGAGGCCAGTGAAGACGATCGATCTGAAGCGCGAGCATTTTGCCATCGACTACCAGCCTGTCTCGTTTCGCAAACACAAGGTGACACTGTGGCTGCCTGAGAATGTGGACGTCTACCTTCAATATCAGGGGCATTACCTGCACCATTACCACCACTTCAGCAACTTCCAACTGTTCTGGGTTGGCGAAACGCAGAAGATCGAGCAGCCGAAGGAAACCACGCAGCAACCATAAATCCTCACTGGAGTTTATTCAGGCGGGGAGCGGTAGGCTTTGCGGTCTGGACGCGGCGGCGGCCATGGAAACAAGAAGAGTCCTCAGGCGGGAGCGATCTTCGAGGTCCATGCCGACCATTTCTACACCAGCTTGATTGGGCTGAGCGAACCTGACCAGAACATCCAAGTGAATCGGACGTTTGCCAGACGAGATTTGCAGATTGGCCGGCGTTCCCACAGAGAGTTGAAAATCCCCGCTGAGCAAACCGCCCTCAAGGCTGAGGATTTGAACGGCAGGCTGATAGGTGCCGCGCTTGGATTGAATCACGGCGGGGACGGGTTGAGTCATCTTGATGCGCGGGTAGCGACGATAGCGTACGAAGTCGCGGTCGCGCCGCGCGTCGAGAGGCGCAAGGCTGAGCATGTGAAGATCGAGGCCAGAATCGGCGAGCAAGTTGCGCGCCTGCTCGGGCTCGAGTTTTTCGAGCGCCTGCGCCGCTGCAAGGCGCATTTCATTTGGATAGGCCCAGCGCCAGGCACGCCGCCCTTCGATAAAGCGCATGAGGTGCATGGTGGTTTCCGGTGCGCGGAGGCGGCCGAGAGCCTCAATGGACTTGACACGCAAAAAGTCGGAACTGTTCTTGAGGAGATTGCCTTCGGCGAGACGCACCAGGCCGGGTGCGACGCCGGCGTCGCCACACATTCCAATTTCATCGAGCGCCATCGGCAAAATCATTTGGTCCATGCGTTCGACGATACTCATTAGCATGCGGCCGCGCTCGGGAGCTGCCGCGATCGAGAGCTGGCGCAGAGCTTCGTCGTGCGTCGCGATCTCGCCCGCTTGGATTTTTCCAGGCAACAATGCTTCCACACAAGCAGGATTAAGCCGGCTCAACAGGCCTAGAACACGAATGCTATTTGCCGGCGAGGCGTTTTCGAGCGATTGACACAAATAGTCCTGGGCTGGTTTGCCGAGCGCGCGCGCCATTGCGACCACTTGTTCGCGTTCGCCGGAACGCGTGACGCGCATCAGGCGGCTGGCAAGCTGATCGGCGGCGGCGTGCGGCGCATAGCGCAACACTTCGACTAGTTCCGTGCGCAGGACTTCGCTCTTCAGTCCCTTTTCGATGAAACCCGGTATACGGTTCTTAATCCCAATGCGCGGGCGCAGTGAGTGCGCCGAATTTGGCCGCGATTTCTCGAGGCTTGCGAGGGTGTCAAACGCTTCACGGAGCGCTGGAAACAGACTTTGCTCGGCGGCGACCTGACTGAAACGCACGAATGCGCCGTTGAGTAAATCGCGCACTTCGGAATCGCTTTCCACGGCCAACTGTTCACCGAGGATGCGCACTGTTTCGCGCAAACGCGGACCGGATGCGCGCGCGTATTGTTCGGCCATCTGCGTGAGTCCGAGGGC